>Ga0207667_10000034_pt1 | contig 304569 bp, 259 predicted proteins | sample KBSCornC52_FD_184301 | JGI IMG/M metagenome (GOLD analysis project Ga0207667, IMG submission 184301) | Corn rhizosphere microbial communities from Kellogg Biological Station, Michigan, USA - KBS Corn C5-2 (SPAdes) (version 2) | ecosystem: Host-associated > Plants > Roots > Rhizosphere > Soil ...
GGACCAGATGTCCATCGCTGACATCGAGAAGAAGATCGGTGAATTCGGCCAGAAGGCCAAGGACGGCAAGCTGTCCATCGAAGAACTGTCGGGCGGTACCTTCACCGTCTCCAACGGCGGTACCTTCGGTTCCATGCTGTCGACCCCGATCATCAACCCGCCGCAATCGGCGATCCTGGGCATCCACGCCACCAAGGAACGCGCTGTGGTTGAAAACGGCCAGGTTGTGGTCCGTCCGATCAACTACTTCGCCCTGTCCTATGACCACCGCATCATCGACGGCCGCGAAGCCGTCCTGTCGCTGGTCGCGATCAAGGAAGCCCTGGAAGACCCGGCCCGTCTGCTGCTGGATCTGTAAGCAACCGGCCATCACGGCGTGAGCTAGGCGCTGAACGGCCCCCAGGCATTCAGCGCCTTTTTGCATCCGCTTTGGAAGACGAGATCAAAGCGGATGCGCACAACGAATCAGGAATACACACATGAGCAAGAATTTTGACGTAGTCGTCATCGGTGGCGGCCCCGGCGGCTACATCGCCGCCATCCGCGCAGCGCAACTGGGTTTCAACACCGCCTGCATCGACGAATGGAAGAACGAAAAGGGCGGCCCCGCACCGGGCGGCACCTGCACCAACGTTGGTTGCATCCCCTCCAAGGCACTGCTGCAATCGTCCGAACACTATGAACACGCCAGCCACGGCTTCGCCGAGCACGGCATCGAAGTCAAGGGCCTGGGCCTGAACCTGGAAAAGATGCTGGGCCGCAAGAACACCGTGGTCAAGCAGAACAACGACGGCATCCTGTACCTGTTCAAGAAGAACAAGGTCAGCTTCTTCCACGGTCGTGGCTCCTTCGTCAAGGGCGATGCCAATGGCTACGAGATCAAGGTCGCCGGTGCTGCCGAAGAAACCATCACCGCCAAGCACGTCATCGTCGCGACCGGCTCCAACGCCCGCGCACTGCCGGGCGCCGAGTTCGATGAAAAGCTGATCCTCTCCAACACCGGTGCACTGGCCATCTCCGAAGTGCCGAAGAAGCTGGGCGTGATCGGTGCCGGCGTGATCGGCCTGGAAATGGGTTCGGTCTGGCGTCGCCTGGGCGCGGAAGTGACCGTGCTGGAAGCCCTGCCGACCTTCCTGGGTGCTGTCGATGAACAGATCGCCAAGGAAGCCCAGAAGCTGCTGACCAAGCAGGGCCTGGCGGTGAACCTGGGTGTGAAGATTGGCACCATCAAGACCGGCAAGAACAGCGTCTCCGTGGAATACACCGATGCCAAGGGCGACGCCCACACCGGCGAATTCGACAAGCTCATCATCTCCATCGGCCGTACCCCCAACACCATCGGCCTGAATGCCGAAGGCGTGGGCCTGAAGCTGGACGAGCGCGGCTTCATCGCCGTGGACGGCGACTGCAAGACCAACCTGCCCAACGTGTGGGCGGTGGGTGACGTGGTGCGCGGCCCGATGCTGGCCCACAAGGCCGAAGAAGAAGGCGTTGCCGTGGCCGAGCGTATTGCCGGTCAGCACGGTCACGTCAACTTCAACACCATTCCCTGGGTCATCTACACCTCGCCGGAAATCGCCTGGGTCGGCAAGACCGAGCAGCAACTCAAGGCCGAAGGCGTGCAGTACAAGGCCGGTACCTTCCCGTTCCTGGCCAACGGCCGCGCCCGTGCGCTGGGCGATACCTCGGGCATGGTCAAGTTCCTGGCCGATGCCAAGACCGATGAGATCCTGGGCGTGCACATCGTCGGCCCGATGGCTTCCGAGCTGATCTCCGAAGCCGTGGTGGCGATGGAATTCCGTGCCTCCTCCGAAGACATCGCCCGTATCTGCCATGCTCACCCCTCGCTGTCCGAAGCGACCAAGGAAGCGGCCCTGGCCGTGGACAAGCGCGCATTGAACTTCTGATGCGCGATCAGTGCGACAATACGGGTCGCCGACGCCTGGCCAGCCCCTGGGGCGGGCCGCGTCCGAGTTGCCCGCATAGTGCGCATTGAGATGCCAACCCAATGGGCGAGCCTGGCTCGCCCATTGTCGTTTTACAAGACCACACCATGGATGTCCGTCAATTCTACGAACAGTCGCTGTCCCAGCGCGGTTACCAACCTGATGAAGCGCAGTTGCGCGCTATCGAGCGCCTTCAGCGCGCCTATGAGGAATGGGTAGCCTACAAGGCCCAGCGCGCCTCCACCTTCAAGCGCCTCATCAGCCGCCCGGCCGTGCCGCGCGGCGTCTACATGTGGGGCGGGGTAGGGCGCGGCAAGTCCTTCCTGATGGACAGCTTCTATTCCGTGGTGCCGGTGGTGCGCAAGACGCGCCTGCACTTCCACGAATTCATGCGCGATGTGCATCGCCAGCTTGATGAACTGAAGGGAATTTCCGATCCCCTCGATGAAGTCGCCAAGCGCATCGCCAAGAAGTACCGCCTGATTTGCTTCGACGAATTCCACGTCTCCGACATCGCCGATGCGATGATCCTCTACAACCTCTTGAAGGGGCTGTTCGATCACGGCGTGTCCTTCGTCATGACGTCCAACTACGAGCCCAGCACGCTCTATCCGGATGGCCTGCACCGCGACCGCATGCTGCCGACCATTGCGCTGCTCAAGGAAAAGCTGGACGTCATGAACATCGACGCCGGCATCGACTATCGCAAGCGCGTGCTGGAACAGGTCAAGGTCTACCACACGCCCTTGAACGCCAAGACCGACGAAGAGCTGCGGGCCGCCTTTGCCGCTGTGGCCGAGGCGACGGAAGAAGATCCGCGCGTGCACATCGAGGCCCGCGAGATTCGCGCTTTGCGTCGTGCCGGCAGCGCCATCTGGTTCGATTTCGCTACCCTGTGCGGCGGACCGCGTTCGCAGAACGATTACCTGGAACTGGCCAGCCGCTTCCAGACCGTGATCCTGTCGGGCATTCCGCGCATGTCGGCGGCCATGTCGTCGGAGGCGCGCCGCTTTACCTGGCTCATCGACGTGTTCTACGACCACAAGGTCAAGCTGATCATGTCGGCCGCCGTGGAACCGGACGAGCTTTACACCGTGGGTACGCTATCCAACGAATTCCACCGTACCGTTTCACGTATCATTGAGATGCAGTCCAAGGAATACCTGGATGCGGACCGCCGCTCCATCGCCGACAGCCTCTCCTGAACCCTCAACCGATGATCAAGAACGACATGCAAGCTTTTTTTGCCGATGCCAAGGGCGTCTCCGTTTCCCTGTGCGCGCTGGTGCTGACGTTGGCCGCTGGCGGCGTCGCGGCCCAGGCGGCGGATACCCGCCAGGCCGCTGCGCCAGCGGGCGGCGCCGCCACCGCGGCAGCGCCGGCGCCTGTGACAGCTGCGCCCATGACGCGCGAGCGCTTCGAACAGATCGAGGCGCGTACGCCGATCCGCCAGCGCTACCCTGCTGGTTCGATCAAGTCGGTGGAAATGGCCCAGGCGGTGCTCGATGAGGTGGCCGAGGATCGCCAGGCGGTCCAGTTGCGTTATGCGCTTGACCAGCGCGCCTGCGTCCCCAAGTTCCTGGTCAACAAGTGCCTGGAAGAAGCCAGGGACCGCAAGCGCCTGGCCGAGAAGGACCTCAAGCAGGCCGAGTACGAGGCCAATGTGTTCCAGCGCCAGGCCAACGTCGATGACCGCGACCGTTCGCTGGCCGACCAGCGCGCCAAGGATCAGGAAGACGCCGCCCGCCGCCAGGCCGAACAGAAGCAGAAGGAAGCCGATTCGGCCCGCAAGGTGCAGGAAAGCAACGCCAAGAATCGTGAAGTCCAGCAGCGCATCGACGCCAACAAGGACGTTCCCGCCGATTACCGCGTGCGCGAGCACGAGGCCAAGCAGCGTCAGCAGCAGGCTGAGGACGCTGCCCGTGCGCCGGAGCGTGCCGCCAATGCCGCCGAGCGCCAGCGCCGCATCCAGGAGGCCGAGCAGCATCGTCTGGAGGTGGAACGCAACAAGGCGGAGAAGGAGCGCGAACGCGCCCAGCGCCAGAAGAACCTGCAGAACCAGCAGCAGGACTCGCCGACGACCGCCCCGGCAGCCCGCTAGGCGAACAACTTTGCGGTCAGGACTTGCGCATGCCGATTGGCGTGCGCAAGCGGGTGCATTACACTAGCAAGCACATCAGCAACGAGCCAGTTCATCATGACCAGTACGCATCGCGAAGACATCCAGCGCCGCATCATCGAACTCGAAGTCGAGCACCGTGATCTCGACAGCGTGATCGACATGCTGATCCGCGATGCCCGTTCGGAAGACCTGCAATTACGCCGCCTGAAGAAGCGCAAGCTGCAACTGAAAGACCATATTGCGCTGCTGAAGATGCAGCTGGTCCCTGATATTCCCGCCTGAGCCTGTCCCGTCGGCGCGTTGCGCCGTCCCCCATGCCGAATTCCTGTTACGCAGGGCGAGCCGGTGCGCCGATATCGGAGCCAGCGCCCGACTCCGCGTAAAATAGCGGCTTGTTCCCTTTGAGGTGCCGTGCGCAGTCATTGCTGTGGGCTGCGCTGTCTCACTCTTTTCTACAGGTTTGCCGCAGTGACTGCTCCAGAAGCCCCCGCCGAGATCCCCGATCGCAGTGCCAGCGACCTCGCTCCCGCAGCGCCCGAAGACGGAGCTGCGCCCGAGGCGCCGGGCGTCCATGACGCCGAGATCGACCGTCTGTTCGGCGCGGGTGGCCCCTTGGGCGGCGCCGTGGGCAGCTACCGGCCCCGCCATGCCCAGACCGAGATGGCCAAGGCCATCGCCACGGCCATCGCCGATCAGGGAACCCTGATCGCCGAGGCTGGCACCGGCACCGGCAAGACCTTCGCCTATCTGGTGCCGGCGCTGCTGTGGGGCGGCAAGACCATCGTCTCCACCGGCACCAAGACCTTGCAGGACCAACTGTTCAATCGTGACATCCCGACCGTGCGCAAGGCCCTGCACGCACCGGTCTCGGTGGCCTTGCTCAAGGGGCGCAGCAACTACGTCTGCCATTTCCACCTGGAGCGCACGCTGCAGAACGGCCGCCTGACCGCGCGCGAGGATGTGGGCTATCTGCGCGAGATTTCGCGCTTCGTCAAATCCACCTCATCCGGCGACAAGGCCGAGCTGACCAAGGTGCCGGAAACGGCCTCGGTATGGAACCTGGTGACGTCCACGCGCGATACCTGTTTTGGCGCGGAATGCCAGTATTACCAGGATTGCTTCGTCATGAAGGCGCGCAAGGAAGCCCAGCAGGCCGATGTGGTGGTGGTCAACCATCACCTCTTCTTTGCCGACGTGGCTCTGAAGGACACCGGCGTTGCCGAGTTGCTGCCCTCGGCCAATACCGTCATCTTCGACGAGGCGCACCAGTTGCCCGATACCGCCACGTTGTTCTTTGGCGAGACGATCTCGACCTCGCAGATCCTGGAGCTGTGCCGCGACGTCCTGGCCGAAGGCCTGTCGCATGCCCGTGACGGCGCCGACTGGGCGCGCCTGGTGGCTCCGGTGGAGCGTGCCGCGCGCGATCTGCGGCTGGCGTTTTCCGAAGACTCGGTGCGCCTGGCGCTGAACCAGATCGCACCCTCCAGCACCTTCTTCCCGGCCCTCGACACGCTCAAGGACTGCATGGACGACATGATCGCCGTGCTGGAGAAGCAGGCCGAGCGCGCCGAGACCATCGAGCAGTGCCGCGACCGCGCCAACGAATTGCTGCGCCAGCTGGAAAACTGGGGGACGCCCGGGGAACTGGAGAAGATCCAGGCCGAAGCGGCCGCCAAGGCGGCGGCCAAGCCCGCCGAAGCCAAGCGCGCGGAGTCGGGCGATGAGCAACAGGAGCCCTCTAGCCAGAAACCCTTCTACGTCTTGTGGGTGGAGGCTTTCCAGTCCTCGCTGCAACTGCACCGCACGCCGCTGTCGATCGCTCCCATCTTCAACAAGCAGCGTGAAGGCACGCCGCGTTCCTGGATATTTACCTCGGCCACGCTGGCAGTGAAGAAGGATTTCAATCACTACGCGGCCCAGATGGGCTTGTGGAATGCACCGGCGCAGTCCTGGCCCAGCCCGTTCAACTATGGCGAGCAGGGCATCCTGTACGTGCCGCAAAACCTGCCGCAACCCAATTCCTTCGAATACACCGATGCGGTCATCGATGCCGCGCTGCCCATCATCGAGGCGGCCGGTGGTCGCTGCTTCTTCCTGTGTACCACGCTGCGCGCGGTCAATCGTGCGGCCGAACGCCTGCGCGCCGAATTCGAGGCGCGCGGCCATGCCTTCCCGCTGTTCGTGCAGGGCGAGGCGGGACGCACCGAATTGCTGGACCGCTTCCGCGCCGCCGGCAATGGCGTGCTGATCGGCAGCCAGAGCTTCTGGGAAGGCGTGGACGTGCGCGGCGACGCGCTCTCGCTGGTCATCATCGACAAGCTGCCGTTCTCCCCGCCCGATGACCCGGTGTTGGCAGCGCGCATCAGCGAAATGGAAAAGCAGGGTTTGAACGGTTTCGTCCACCATCAATTGCCCGCAGCCATCATCAACCTCAAGCAGGGCGCGGGCCGCCTGATCCGTGACGAGGGCGACCGGGGCGTACTGATGATCTGCGATCCCCGCATCATTACCAAGAACTATGGCCGCCGCATCTGGCAGAGCCTGCCACCGTTCAAGCGCACCCGCGAGCAGGAGGTGGTGCAGGCCTTCTTCCGCGAGCAGGATGCGCGCCGGGCGGCAGCCGCAGCAGGCGACGGTACGGAGTCGGAATAACACTGAAATGGCTGATCACACTTCCCTGGTGCCGGTGCGCGCCACTGAACTGGTCTTGGGCAAGCCCGCACCCTGGCCCATCTACAACGAGGTCGGCAAGCTGTTGCTGGCGCGCGGGACCATGATCGATACGCCGGACCAACTGGCCGGGCTGATCGAGAATGGTCTCTACCGTAATGCCCGCTGGGTGGCCGAGCCGGATACCGAGTCAGTACCCCTGCCACAGGCGCGCGATGTGTTGCGCAAGAAGGTCGGCGGCAAGCGGCCCGTCAAGCCTGCTGCCGCTGCGCGTGGCCAGCAGACCGTGATCACCATGGAGGAAGTGCGCTGGCAGATCGGCGACACCTTGTGGCTGCAATTGGCCGAGGATGCCGCCCAGCGTTATGCGGTCAATCTGGTGGGTTGCCTGCCCAACCGCAGCATCCTGGTGACCGCGCCGCAGAAGGATGGCAAGCAATTGTTCATGCGCGATGGGCAGGCCTTCGTGGTGCGGGCGCTCACGGGGCGCCGGGCCTATGCGTTTTCGTCCCAGTTGCTGAAGTACCAGCAGACGCCTTTTGTCTACCTGCATCTGTCGATGCCGCGCGAGGTCCGCTCCACCGTGATCCGCCAGGCCACCCGGGTGCCAGTGGGGGCAGAAGGCTATCTGGAGGTGGACGGTAATACTCCCGTGGCGGCCAGCGTGATCGACCTGAGCTTGGCGGGGGCCTCGCTGGTGGCGACGTCCTTGTCAGGCAGGGTGGCTGCGCAGAAGGGTGTGGTCGGCAAGCTGCGCTTTGTGGCTTCTGTAGCCGACCAGCAACTGACCCTGGACTTGCGGGTGGTGCTGCGTGCCGTGGAGGCGCTGGGTGAGGCCGATTTCTACCAGTACGGGGTTGAATTTTCCAACATGACCGTGCGGGACAAGCTGGTGTTGTCAGCCTACGTCTACCAGGAACTGAGCGCGCAGGAATAAGCCGGCCCACCGGGTGCACAAGGCTTCATCAGAATGTCTTGCGAGAGGGCTGTCCAAGGCCCGGCTTCGGTTAAAATTCAGCCCATGAAAATCCTCATCAGCAACGACGATGGTTATCTCGCGCCCGGCATCAATGCCCTGGTCGAGGTGCTGGCGCCCATCGCCGACATCACCGTGGTGGCCCCCGACAGCAACCGCTCAGGCAGTTCCAATTCCCTGACGCTGGATCGCCCGCTGTGGGTGGAGCAGGCTGCCAACGGCTTCTACTATCTCAACGGTACGCCCTCCGATTGCGTCCACGTCGCATTGACGGGCTTGCTCAAGGAACGTCCCGACCTGATCGTCTCCGGTATCAACCAGGGGCAGAACATGGGCGATGACACGCTGTATTCAGGAACCGTGGCGGCCGCGACCGAGGGTTTCCTGTTTGGCATCCCCTCGATTGCCTTTTCGCAATTGCACAAGGGATGGGCCGAGCTGAAGTCGGCTGCGCGCATTGCCCGCGAGATCGTCGAGCGCCGCTTCGATGCGCTGCCGCAGCCCTATCTGCTCAACGTCAACATTCCCAATCTGCCCTATGAAGAGATCAAGGGCACGCAGGCCACGCGGCTGGGCAAGCGCCATGTGTCCGAACCGGTCCACAAGCTGACCGATCCGCATGGGCGCGACCTGTACTGGATCGGCCCGGCCGGGGCGGCCCGGGATGGCGGCGAGGGGACCGATTTCCATGCGACCGCGCAAGGGTATGTCTCCATCACTCCGCTGCAGATCGACCTGACCCATACCGCCCAACTGGCCAACCTGAAGAAAGCGCTTGCATGAGCGACAAGACCAGCCGCTTTCCGCTCTCGCTGTCCTCGGTGGTGGACAAGAAGAAGGCTGCAGGAGTCGGGCGGGATGCGGCTGGCCGCCCCCAGGCGACTACCCAGACGGCCGCCAAGAATGCTGCCCAGTCGTCCCAGCGCGCCGCGCTCAAGCCGGTGCAGCAGGGGCTGGCGCAGGCGTTGCGCCCGCCTCCGGCGGCGCCGCGCGCACCGGTGCCGCCGGCACAGCCATTGCTGAGCGCCGCGCCCGTGCCGCGCACGGCGGTCAGCAATGTCATGACGGTGACCCAGACCAACGCTTCCCATCACGCCTCGCCGCTGGCTTCCGAAGCAGTGCGCAAGGCCATGGTGGCGCGGGTTGCCAAGCAGGGGGTGGCCGACGCCAAGGTGCTGGCCGCGCTGGAGGCAGTGCCGCGCCACATGTTCGTGGAGCCGGGTCTGGCCAGTCAGGCCTATATCGATGCTTCCTTGCCCATCGGCCATCACCAGACCATTTCCCAACCCTATATCGTGGCGCGGATGATCGAGATCATGCGTCAGAACCGCCATGGCGGCCGCTTGGACCGGGTGCTGGAGATCGGTACCGGCTGCGGCTATCAGGCGGCAGTGCTGTCCCGGGTGGCGGGCGAAGTGTATTCCATCGAGCGCATCAAGCCGCTGCACGAGCTGGCCAAGACCAATCTGCGGCCATTGCGGGTGGCAAACATCCGCTTGCATTACGGAGATGGTATGCTTGGCCTGCCGCAGGTGGCTCCTTTCGACGGTATCATCCTGGCCGCTGCCGGGCTGGAGGTGCCGCAGGCCTTGCTGGAGCAGTTGGCCGTCGGTGGCCGCCTGGTTGCACCGGTGGGTGAGCGGCAGCAGGTACTGGAGCTGATAGAACGGGTAGGACCGCGCGACTGGCGCCGCACCACGCTGGAACAATGCCATTTCGTGCCGCTGCGCCCGGGTACCGTGTAATGGCGCGGCCAGCCTCGGCGGCATGGGCAATTTAAAATGAATGGCAGGGCCGGTCCAGGCCGGAATCTGCCGGCAATCGCCAATACGGGGAATGGGCGTCACCAGGCACAAGCAGGTCAGGCGGCATCGGATGACGCTCGCATGCAGGTGGTGGGGCTGTCTTTCCCTGATGAACTTCTGGCGCTGGCTGCGGGTCAACTAGCGTCGTACAAAATCTAACGTAAGAGCATGAAGAAAATTCGTTTGGCTGTATTGGGGAGTGTCGTGAGTCTGCTGGCCGCCTGCGGCTCGACACCGAATCAGCAGCCGGCCCCCGTCGTGGAGCGCACCAGCAGCACTGGCAAGGTTGTCGATGCTGCGGCAGCGCCCGCAGCCCCTGCACCGTCGGGACGTGGGTACTATACCGTCAAGAAAGGCGATACTTTGTATCGTATCGCCCTGGAGGCCGGTCAGAACTGGCGCGACATCGTGGCCTGGAATAACCTGACCAACCCGAACGACATCAAGGTCGATCAAACCTTGCGCGTGGCTCCTCCGGACCGTGCACCGGGTACGGCCCAGACCGCGGCGGTTGCAGCGTCGCCGGCAGCGGGCCTGGACGTCAAGCCGCTGGGTGCACCTGGCACCTCAGCGCCGGCAGCGCCGGTGCCGGTGGGCAGCAACAAGACTGGTCCGCGCGGCGACAAGCGTCCGTATTCGGAAAGCGCACTGGCCGAGCTGGAAAAGCCTGATGCGCCGGCTGCCTCGGGTACATCGGTTGCATCGGCCGCGCCTTCGGCGCCGACCAAGGCCGAGCAGCCGCATGCAGCCGACAAGCCGGCCGCCGCCAGCCAGGCCGCGACCGAAGATGAAGGTGTCTCCTGGATGTGGCCTGCCGAAGGCAAGGTGGTGGGGACCTTCGAAGGCGGCAAGAAGGGCGTGGACATCGCCGGCAAGGCCGGGCAGGCTGTGCTGGCCGCCGGTGCGGGCAAGGTCATGTACGCCGGTAGCGGTATCCGTGGCTATGGCAACCTGGTCATCATCAAGCACACCAGCAACCTGCTGTCGGCGTATGCGCACAACCAGACCATCCTGGTCAAGGAAGGCCAGAGCGTGACCAAGGGGCAGAAGATCGCCGAGATGGGCAAGTCCGACAGTGATACCGTCAAGTTGCACTTCGAAATCCGCCAGCAGGGCAAACCTGTTGATCCCTCCAAATACTTACCGCCACGTTAGCGTATGACAAGCAATCGCCGCGATCACTTGCCAGACCAGGACCCTCGTGAAGAGGAGTTGGACGATTCTGTTGATGAGATGGATGAACCGGAAGTGATCGACGGCGATGCTGGCGAAGAAGTCCAGGAAGCCGCGCCCGCCGAGGGGGTGGACGAGCTCAAGAAGGTGCTCGCCGCCGAGCTTTCCACCGATACCACCCAGCACTATCTGAACAAGATCGGCGCCAAACCCTTGCTGACGGCCGCCGAGGAGCTGCATTTCGCCACCCAGGCCAAGGCAGGCGAATTCGTGGCGCGCCAGAAGATGATCGAGCACAACCTGCGGCTGGTGGTGTCCATTGCCAAGCACTACATCAACCGCGGCGTGGCCCTGCTGGACCTGATCGAAGAGGGTAATCTGGGCCTCATGCGCGCCATTGACAAGTTCGAGCCCGAGCGCGGTTTCCGCTTTTCGACCTATGCCACTTGGTGGATACGCCAGAGCATCGAGCGCGCCATCATGAATCAGGCCCGCACGGTGCGCCTGCCGGTCCACATGGTGCGTGAACTGAACCAGATCCTGCGCGCCAAGTATCACCTGGAGGCCCAGCAACGCAACGGCCGAGACGCCAGTGCCGAGGATATCGCCCATTTGGTCGATCGCCCGGTGGAAGAGGTGCAGGATGTGTTGGCCCTGTCCGAACATGCTGCCTCTCTCGATACCCCGCTGGATAATGATCCCCAGGCCAGCCTGATGGACCTCTTGCCAAGCGCGGTGGAGGGGCACCCTGATACTCTGGCCGAGAGTCAGGAAATGGCGCTGATGATCCGCGAATGGCTGAAAAGCCTGTCGGAAAAGCAGCGCGTGGTGGTCGCGCGCCGTTTTGGTCTGGACAATGACGATCCTTCCACCCTGGAGCAACTGGCCGGTGAGATGGGCATCACCCGCGAGCGCGTGCGCCAGGTGCAACAGGAGGCGCTGGTCAAGCTCAAGCGCCTGTTGACTTCACGCGGGGTGGGGCGCGACGCCTTGTTCTGAGCTGCGCGCCTGTGCTGGCGCGGCTGTTTTCTTTTCGGTTTTGATCACTTTTGGGTGAGCGGTGCGCTGCGACAGGCGCATCGTGCTTCCCTCGCGCCGCCGGATCGCGGACAATACCGCTTTTGTTTTTGGCAGCGGACTCCGGTCCCACCCTCGTGGTTTCCCTCATGCAACAAGACATCATCATCGAAATCAAGTCGCTCGACATGGACGGGCGCGGCGTTGGTCACCTCCAGAACGAGGACGGCACGCAAGGCAAGGTCATCTTCGTCGAAGGCGCATTGCCGGGCGAGCGGGTCAGTTTCCAGTCCTATCGCAAGAAGCCCAAGTGGGAAGCCGGCGTGATGACCACGCTGCACAGCGAGTCCTCGCTGCGGGTCAAGCCGCGCTGCGACTACTTCGGCACCTGTGGCGGCTGCGCCATGCAGCACCTGGAGCCCTCGGCCCAGGTCGCCATGAAGCAGCGCGTGCTGGAAGACAACCTCTGGCATCTGGGCAAGACCAAGGCCGAGGTGATGCTGCGTCCCATCTATGGCCCGACCTGGGGCTATCGCTACCGCGCTCGCATCTCGGTACGCCATGTGGCCAAGAAGGGCGGGGTGCTGGTGGGCTTCCACGAGAAGCGCTCTTCCTTCATCGCCGACATGAAGACCTGCGAAATCCTTCCGCCCAATGTCTCGGCCATGCTGGTGCCGTTGCGTGAACTGGTGGCCGGGCTGTCCATCCGTGACCGGATGCCGCAGATCGAACTGGCCGTGGGTGAGGGTGACGATGGCAACAAGGTGACCGTGCTGGTCCTGCGCATCATGGAAGCGCTGTCGCCGGCCGATGAGGTCTTGCTCAAGACCTTTGCGGACGAACACAAGATCGAGTGGTGGCTGCAGACCAAGGGTCCGGATACGGCTGCGCCGTATTATCCGGCGCAATCGCGCCTGCAATATACGCTGCCGGAATTCGGCATCCGCATGCCCTTCAAGCCCACCGACTTTACCCAGGTCAACCACCAGATCAATCGGGTGCTGGTTGCGCGCGCCTTGCGTCTGCTGGACGTGCAGCCGCAAGACCGCGTGGCCGACCTGTTCTGCGGGCTGGGCAACTTCACGCTGCCCATCGCCACGCTGGCGCGCGAAGTGGTGGGGATCGAAGGCAGTACCGCCTTGACCGAGCGGGCGCTGGACAATGCCAAGGTCAATGGCGTGGATGCCAAGACCAGCTTCTATTGCCGCAACCTGTTCGAGGCCAAGCCGGAGGACTTTGTCGCCTTGGGCAAGTTTGATCGCATGCTGATCGATCCGCCGCGCGAAGGCGCCATGGAAGTGTGCAAGGCGCTGGTCGAGCTGCCGCCCGAGCAGCAGCATCTCAAGCCCAAGCGCATTGTCTATGTCTCTTGCAACCCGGCCACGCTGGCGCGTGACGCGGGCATGCTGGTGCATCTGGGCGGTTATGCGCTCAAGTATGCCGGCGTGGTCAACATGTTCCCGCATACGGCGCACGTCGAGTCGATCGCTGTCTTTGACTTGCCCGAATGAGCCGGCCTCGCCAGACGTAAAAAAGCCGGCTTGCGCCGGCTTTTTTATTGCAGTTTATTATGGTTCAGACAACGTTCAGTCGCGGTTGCCGCCCACGATGCCCAGGATGGACAGCAGGTTGGCGAAGACGTTGTAGACGTCCAGATAGATCGCCAGTGTGGCCGAGATATAGTTGGTTTCGCCGCCATTGACCACCTGTTGCACGTCGAACAGGATGTAGGCCGAGAAGATCGCGATGGCGACCACCGAGATGGTCAGCTGCAGAGCCGGCAGTTGCAGGAAGATGTTGGCCAGCGCCGCCACCAGGATCACCAGCACGCCCGCGAAGAGCCACTTGCCCAGGCCCGAGAAGTCACGCTTGGACACGGTGGCGATGGTCGCCATGCCGCAGAAGATGATCGCGGTGCCGCCGAAGGCGGTCATGATCAGCCCGGCGCCGTTGGAAAAGCCCAGCGTGAACTCGATCAGGCGCGACAGCATCAGGCCCATGAAGAAGGTGAAGCCCAGCAGGAAAGCCACGCCCAGGCCGGAATTCTTGGTCTTTTCGATGGCGTAGAAGAAGCCGAAGGCAATCGCCAGGAACAGCACGAAGCTGATCATCGGGCTGCCGGCAAAGAGGCTGAAGTGCAGCTGCACGCCCAACCACGCCCCCAGCACGGTCGGAATCATCGACAGTGCAAGCAGCCAGTAGGTGTTGCGCAGCACGCGGTTGCGGGTGGCCAGACTTGTGGTCGAGTGGCCAAAGGTCGTGTCCAGGTTGTTCATGTGTCCTCCAAGGCGTTGAATGCGAGCCACAGGATAGCATGGCGGCTCATTGCTAAGACAAGTCTTCCCTCGCTCTGGTTCGATATCCGGCAGCAATATATGAATGATGACTGCATGGAGGCTGCTCCGTTGTGGTGCATGCCGTCCAGGTCCAGCAGATGGGATGTCAAAGGAGGTGAATTGACATGATATCTAATGGTTTCATGCTAAAATACAAGGTTCATCGAATTATCAATTCTTGGCTTTAAGCCTTTATTTTTATTGGAGTTTTTCTCATGGCAATTGAACGCACCCTGTCGATTATCAAGCCCGACGCCGTCGCCAAGAACGTGATCGGCCAGATCTACACCCGTTTCGAAAACGCTGGCCTGAAGGTCATCGCTGCTCGCATGGCGCAACTGTCGCGCGCCGAGGCAGAAGGCTTCTACGCCGTGCACCGCGAGCGTCCTTTCTTCAAGGATCTGGTGGACTTCATGGTCTCGGGCCCGGTCATGATCCAGGTGCTGGAAGGCGAAGGCGCGATCCTGAAGAACCGCGACCTGATGGGCGCTACCGATCCGAAGAAGGCCGAGAAGGGCACTATTCGTGCTGACTTCGCTGACTCCATCGACGCCAACGCTGTGCACGGTTCGGACGCTGATGAGACCGCCAAGGTCGAAATCGCCTACTTCTTCCCGGCGCTGAACGTCTATTCGCGTTAATCTGTTCCAAGTTTTTACCGGTTTCCCGGATCCGGGCGGAAACCGGCGCGGCAATCCTTGCAGCGCCTTTCTGTCCTGGTCTCGACCGAATGCATCATGAATACAGCTCTCACCAATTTGCTGGATATGGATCCCGCGCAACTCGTCGCTTACTGTGGCGAGTTGGGTGAGAAGCCGTTTCGCGCCAAGCAGTTGCAGCGTTGGATACACCAGTTCGGCGTCGCTGATTTCGATCAGATGACCGACCTGGCCAAGTCGCTGCGCGACAAGCTCAAGACCCGCGCCGAAGTCCGTGCGCCGGCCATCATCAGCGACCATACCTCCACCGACGGCACACGCAAGTGGCTGGTCGACGTGGGCCAGGGCAATGCGGTGGAAACCGTGTTCATTCCTGAAGAAAATCGCGGCACGCTGTGCGTTTCCACGCAGGCGGGCTGTGCCGTCAATTGCCGCTTCTGCTCGACCGGCAAGCAGGGCTTCAACCGTAATCTCAGCGTGGCCGAAATCATCGGTCAGCTCTGGATGGCCGAGTTCGAATTGCGCAAGACCAAGGGCGTCGAAGGCGGCCCCAAGGGCGAGCGTCAGATCACCAACGTGGTGATGATGGGCATGGGCGAGCCGCTGCTCAACTTCGAGCCCACCGTCACGGCGCTGCGCCTGATGCTGGACGATAATGCCTACGGCCTGTCGCGCCGCCGCGTGACGCTGTCTACCAGCGGCGTGGTGCCGATGATCGACAAGCTGTCCCAGGAATGCCCGGTGGCGCTGGCCGTCTCGCTGCACGCGTCCAACGATGCGCTGCGCGATTCGCTCATTCCGCTCAACCGCAAGCATCCGCTGCGCGAGCTGATGCTGGCCTGCAAGCGTTACCTCGAATTCGCGCCGCGCGACTTCATCACCTTCGAGTACTGCATGCTCGATGGCGTCAACGATACCGACACCCATGCCCGCGAACTGGTCGCGCTGGTGAAGGAAGGCGAGACGGCCATCCCCTGCAAGTTCAACCTGATTCCCTTCAACCCCTTCCCTGAGTCGGGTTTGAAGCGCTCGCACAATCCGCGTATCAAGGCGTTTGCCCAGATCCTGATGGATGCCGGCATCGTGACCACCATCCGCAAGACGCGGGGCGACGATATCGACGCCGCTTGCGGTCAGTTGGCCGGTGAGGTCAAGGATCGCACCCGGGTGCAGGAGCGCATGCAGAAAATGGCCGAATACCAGAACAAGTTCGGCAAGGATTTTGGCCGCATCGTGGAGATCTCCGGGTGACGGCAGGCCTGCTGAACGTTCTCACTGGCCGCGCTGCGCCGGCCCTGGTCCTCGCGCAGAGGGCTGTGGCACACCACTTTTCCGAATTGTCTGTCAGGTCGTCGATGGCGCGCTGGGGCGCGCTCGTCGTACGTCCTTTTTGTGTTGTTGTTGAAACGATTGCATACCATGCTGCTGGTCGGCATGAAGCACTGAAGTTGTCGAATTTCCCCGGAGGGACGCGGCGTTCGCCGCGCAGGGACGCTCCAGAAGAATCCGGCCAGGTCCGGCTAAAAAAAAGCTTTTCCATGTGGAGCATTTGATGAGTGATCAACAAATGAACGAAGTGCCATCGCAACTATCGCCAGAGGGCGCTCAGCCGGTTCAGGGGCCGACCCTGCCGGGCGCGATGCTGGCTGCGCAACGTCAGAAGAAGGGCTGGTCGGTGGAGCAGGTGGCCAGTCTGGTGAAGCTGGCGCCGCGCCAGATCCAGGCGATCGAAGCCGACAACTACGCCGCCCTGCCGGGTCTGGCGGTGGCGCGCGGATTCGTGCGCAGCTATGCCAAGGTGGTCGGGCTCGACGCCAATGCACTGACTGCGGCCATGCCGCATGAGTCGGATGTGGCGCAGCGCGACCATATCGTGCCGCAGCATTCGCTGTCCACGCCGTTCTCGGAAGGGCCGCTGCCGGCCATGATGATGAGCACCCGCGGCAACGGTTCGCCCTTGCCCATCATCGCCGGTGTGGTGGTGGTGGCCTTGCTGGCAGGCGGCGCGGCCGTGCGCTGGAGCGATCTGGGCGCCAATGTGCCGCAACTGGCCTGGCTGAAGTCGCACAGGAGCGAGTCGGCTGCCGCGCCGGAGCTGCCCGCCAATGCCGATGCCGGATCGAGCGAGACGCCCGTCAACGCCCGCGTGGAGACGATTACGCCCGCTGCCGATGAGGCGGCCAAGTCCGCTGCTGCAGCGGTGGAGGCTGCGCCGACCCAGGCGGCTACGCCTGCGGCTGCCGAGACGGCTTCTGCGCCCGCCCATGCGGCTGATGCGCCAGCTGCCTCTGTCCCGGCCAGCGCGGCGTCCGCTGCCAACGCTGCATCGGCACCTGCACCGGCACAGACTTCTGGCACCACGGTGCCAAGCGGCCTGAATATCGTCAACAGCAAGGACATGCTGCGCCTGACCTTCCGTGAGGATTCCTGGGTCGAGATCCGTCGCGCCGACAAGAGCACCATCATTTCGCGCCTGCTCAAGGCCGGCACCACGGAAGCCTTCGATGTCTCCGACGCCACCTCGCTGACCATCGGCAATGCCGCCGGCGTGGACGCGACGCTGCGAGGCCAGCCGCTGGATCTGAAGACGCCAGGTGGCAGCAATGTCGCCCGTATCAACCTGAATTAACAGCCTAGCCAACGCCATGTCCTCCTCTCCGATCGCTTCCGGACCGCTGGTCCGCCGCAACAGCCGCCGCGTGGTCATCAGCCACGGTGGGCGCGAGATCGTTGTCGGCGGCGGCGCGCCGGTGATGGTGCAATCCATGACCAACACCGACACGGCCGACGCCATCGGCACGGCGATCCAGATCAAGGAACTGGCCCGCGCCGGCTCGGAAGTGGTGCGCCTGACCGTCAACACGCCAGAAGCGGCGGCGGCCGTGCCTGCCATCCGCGAACAGCTGGACCGCATGGGCGTGGATGTGCCGCTGGTGGGCGACTTCCACTACAACGGCCATACCCTGCTGACCGAATATCCGGAGTGTGCCCAGGCGCTGTCCAAGTACCGCATCAATCCCGGCAACGTGGGCAAGGGCGCCAAGCGCGACACCCAGTTCGCCCAGATGATCGAAGTGGCCTGCAAGTACGACAAGCCAGTGCGCATCGGCGTGAACTGGGGCAGCCTGGACCAGGCGCTACTGGCGCGCATCATGGATGAGAACGCCGGTCGCGCCGAACCCTGGTCGGCCCAGGCAGTGATGTATGAGGCGCTGGTCACCTCGGCCATCGAGAACGCCCAGCGCGCCGAAGAACTGGGCATCGCGGGCGACAAGATCATCCTGTCCTGCAAGGTCTCGGGCGTGCAGGACCTCATTGCGGTCTATCGCGAACTGGCGCGCCGTTGCGACTATCCCTTGCACCTGGGCCTGACCGAGGCCGGCATGGGCAGCAAGGGCATCGTGGCTTCCACGGCGGCGCTGTCGGTGCTGCTGCAGGAAGGCATTGGCGACACCATCCGCATCTCGCTGACGCCCGAACCGGGCGGCGACCGCACCAAGGAAGTCGTGGTCGGCCAGGAAATCCTGCAGACCATGGGGCTGCGCAAGTTCACCCCGATGGTGATCGCCTGCCCGGGTTGCGGTCGCACCACCTCCACCGTGTTCCAGGACCTGGCCGACAAGATCCAGACTTTCCTGCGCGAGCAGATGCCGGTGTGGAAGGGCAAGTATCCCGGCGTGGAAGCGATGAACGTGGCCGTCATGGGCTGCATCGTCAACGGTCCGGGCGAGTCCAAGCACGCCAATATCGGCATCAGCCTGCCTGGCACCGGCGAATCGCCGGCCGCGCCGGTGTTCATCGATGGCGAAAAGAAGATGACGCTGCGCGGCGAACGCATTGCCGAGGAATTCCAGAAGGTGGTGCTGGACTACGTCGAATCGCACTACGGGCAGGGGCATCCAGCCTGAGCGCAGGCCGGTTGCGGCAGTCGCCGCGAGCGTATGCAGTACACTGGCGGCTATCAGGCTGAGTGAAGCGAGCTTCGCCTGGCTGCCAAATCAATTGAATAAACAAGATAAACAAGACCACACTCTCCGGTATTCGGTATGTCAGAACAAAAGAAAGTCGAAAAAATCGTTGGCGTCAAAGGCATGAATGACATCCTGCCCGCTGACGCGCCGCTGTGGGAACTGTTCGAGAACACCGTGCAATCGGTGCTCAAGAGCTACGGTTTCCAACAGATCCGCACGCCCATCGTCGAGCCGACCGCCTTGTTCGCACGCGGCCTGGGCGAAGTGACCGATATCGTCGAGAAGGAAATGTATTCCTTCACCGATTCCATGAACGGCGACAACCTGACCCTGCGTCCGGAAAACACCGCCGGCGTGGTGCGCGCGGCACTCGAGCACAACCTGACCTATGACGGCCCCAAGCGTCTGTGGTACGTCGGCCCGATGTTCCGCCACGAGCGTCCGCAGCGCGGCCGCTATCGCCAGTTCCACCAGGTGGGCGCCGAAGCCGTGGGCTTCAGCGGTCCCGACATCGATGCCGAACTGATCATGATGTGCCAGCGTCTGTGGGATGACCTGGGCCTGTCCGACATCCGCCTGGAGCTCAACTCCATCGGCAACGCCGAAGAGCGCAACAAGCACCGCGCCGACCTGATCGCCTACTTCGAGCAGCACAAGGACTTGCTCGATACCGACGCCCAGCGCCGCCTGCATGCCAATCCGCTGCGCATCCTCGATACCAAGAATCCGGCCATGCAGGAAATGGTCAATGCGGCGCCCAAGCTGCTGGACTACCTGGGTGAAGAATCGCGCGCGCACTTCGAAGGCGTGCAGAAGATCCTGCGCCACAACAATATTCCCTTCACCATCAATCCGCGCCTGGTGCGCGGCATGGACTACTACAACCGCACCGTGTTCGAGTGGGTGACCGACCAACTGGGCTCGCAAGGCACGGTCTGCGGCGGTGGCCGCTATGATCCGCTCATCGAGATGTTCGGCGGCAAGCCAACCCCGGCCTGCGGTTTCGCCATGGGCGTGGAGCGTCTCCTGGAGCTGATGAAGGCCAACGGCGAGCAGTACGCGCCCAACCAGTGCGATGTCTATCTGCTGCACCAGGGCGAAGATGCCCAGCTGCAATCTTTCGTGCTGGCGGAACGTTTGCGGACTGCCGGGCTCGATGTTGTGCTACATTGCGCATCGTCGAACGGCGGTGGTTCGTTCAAGGCGCAGATGAAGCGCGCCGACGCCAGTGGCGCCGCCTTCGCCGTGATCATCGGCGAAGATGAGCTCAAGGGCGGCACCGCCACCGTCAAGCACATGCGCGAAGGCAATGCCGAAGAAGGGCGCGCCAACCAGAACAGCCTGCCCTTTGATGGTGTGGTCGATTACATCGTGGAGCAGATCGTCGGTGATCATGACCACGATCACGACCACGTGCATTACCACCCCTAAGCCTTCCCTGGCCTCCATTGAACAGTTACTTATTGCAGAGTTAAATGGCATACGATCTCGAAGAACAAGAACAGCTCGACTCCATCAAGGCCTGGTGGGCGAAATACGGCAACCTGGTCACCTGGGTGCTGATCATCGCGCTGGCTGGCTATGCTGGCTGGACCGGTTGGAATACTTACCAGGGCCGTCAGTCGGCACAAGCCTCGGTGTTGTACGAAGAACAGCAGAAGTCGCTGGCGGCCAAGGACAACGCCAAGGTGCAGCGCGCCGCTGCCGACATCCAGGACAAGTTCAGCGGCACCGCCTACGCCCAGATGAGCGCCCTGGTGGCGGCCAAGTCGGCCTTCGACGCCAATGACGCCGACACTGCCAAGAAGCAGCTGCAATGGGTGATCGACCACGGCCGTGGCAAGGAATACAAGGCCATCGCGGCGCTTCGTCTGGCCGGTGTCCTGCTGGACGCCAAGGCCTATGACGAGGCGCTCAAGGTGCTGGGCGGTGACTACCCGGCGCAGTTTGCCGGCGCCATCGCTGACCGCAAGGGCGACGTGCTGCTGGCCCAGGGCAAGCGCGATGAAGCGCGCGGCGCCTACAAGCTGGCGCTGGAAAAGAGCGATGCCAAGGACCCGGGCCGTCAGCTCATCCAGATCAAGCTCGACGCCATCGGCGGCGAAGCGCCCAAGGCCTGAATCCGACCAGCGCGGTGACGCCGGCCCAGGCCGGCGCCTTGCCGCAGTGGGGCGCTTCGTGCAGCCCCGCATTGAACCGCAATCATCGCAATCCCATCGCGAACCCATCCATCGCTTAGAGGAAAAAGAATATGCGTAGTGTGACAGCCACCGCTGCCCAGGCAAGCTCCATTGCCCGATCCCGCCGTGCCGGCAAGATGGCGCTCAAACTGGCCGCCGTCGCCGCCGTCGTGGCACTGTCCGGTTGTTCCTGGTTCTCCAGCAAGAAAAACCCGAACCCGCCGGCTCCGCTGGTCGAGTTCACCCAGAAGCTGCGCGTGCAGACCGCCTGGTCGGTCTCGGTGGGCAAGGCGGGCAACTTCCAGTTCAGCCCGGTCTACGCCGCCGGCAGCATCTTTGCCGCCGGCAATGACGGCACCGTGGTGCGCATCAATGCCCAGACCGGCCAGACCCTGTGGCGCGCCCGTACCGACATGTCGCTGACCGCCGGTGTGGGCAGCGACGGCAGCACCGTCGTGGTGGTGGGTGAGAAGGGCCGCATCCAGGCCTTCGACGCCAACACCGGCAAGCCGACCTGGAACGCCCAGGCCGCCAGCGACGTGTTGTCCGCCCCGGCAGTGGGTGAGGGCCTGGTGGTCATTCGCAGCATCGACAACCGCGTGACCGCCTATGACGCCGACAGTGGCAACCAGCGCTGGATGGTCCAGCGCAATGTGCCCTCGCTGACGCTGCGCAATGCGCCTGGCATCGTGATCGGCTCGCAGACCGCCTTCGTGGCGCTGCCGGGCGGTCGCCTGTCGGCGCTGGCGCTCAACAATGGCGGTCCGCGCTGGGAAGTGCCGGTCGGTGATCCGCGCGGCACCACCGAGCTGGAGCGCATCTCAGATGTGTCCGGTGTGCCGGCGCTGGGTTCGCGCGATATCTGCGCCGTGGCCTACCAGGGACGTATCGGCTGCTTTGACTTGCTCAATGGTAATGTGCGCTGGATCAAGGAATTCTCCAGCGATGTCGGCGTGACGCTGGATGACTCGTATGTCTATGCGGCCGATGTCGGTGGTATCGTCACCGAATTCTCCCGCGACACCGGCGCCGTCGTCTGGCGCAACGAGCGCCTGAAGAATCGCCAGCTCTCCAGCCCCATCGGCGCCGGCAAGGCAGTGGCGGTGGGCGACTACGAGGGTTATATTCACTTCCTGTCGCGTGAGGATGGCAGCTTCGTGGCTCGCCTGTCCACTGACGGCAGCCCCATCCAGGCGCCGCCGGTCTCGACCGGCTCGTCTGTCGTTTTCCAAACCAAATCAGGAACCGTGGTCTCCGTTGTCACTGAATAAGTGACGCAGGCCCTTAAAGAAAAGAAATGAAACCGGTAATTGCACTCGTAGGCCGTCCCAACGTCGGCAAATCGACGTTGTTCAACAGGCTCACCCGCAGCCGTGATGCGCTGGTGGCGGACCTGCCCGGCCTGACGCGCGATCGTCACTACGGCGAAGGCCGGGTCGGCGAACGCCCGTTCCTGGTGATCGATACCGGTGGCTTCGAACCCGTGGCCAAGGACGGGATCATGTACGAGATGGCCAAGCAGACCAAGCAGGCAGTGGTCGAGGCTGATGTCGTGGTGTTCATCGTCGATGGCCGCCAGGGGCTGACCCCGCACGACAAGACCATCACCGACTTCCTGCGCAAGTGCGGCCGGCCCGTGCTGCTGGTGGTCAACAAGTCCGAAGGCATGAAGTACACCTCGGTCACCGCCGACTTCTACGAGCTGGGCATGGGCGATCCCTACGTGATCTCGGCCGCCCACGGCGACGGCGTGGCCGACCTGGTCACCGAAGCCCTGGATGTGGCCGAAGCCCAGCGCACCCCCGAGCCGGAGCCGGAAGAAGCGGCCGTGCGCGGCACCAAGATCGCCATCGTGGGCCGTCCCAACGTGGGCAAGTCCACCCTGGTCAATACGCTCCTGGGCGAAGAGCGCGTCATCGCCTTCGACATGCCCGGCACCACCCGCGACTCCATCGAAATCCCGTTCGAGCGCGAAGGCCGTCATTACACCCTCATCGACACCGCCGGCATTCGTCGTCGCGGCAAGGTCTTCGAGGCCATCGAGAAGTTCTCCGTGGTCAAGACCCTCAAGTCGATCTCCGACGCCAATGTCGTGCTGTTGCTGCTCGATGCCCAGCAGGACATCTCCGAGCAGGACGCCCATATCGCCGGCTTCGTGCTGGAGTCGGGCAGGGCGCTGGTGGTGGGCGTGAACAAATGGGATGGCATGCAAAGCGATCAGCGCGACCAGATCAAGATGGATCTGGAGCGCAAGCTCAATTTCCTCTCCTTCGCCAAGTTCCACTTCATCTCGGCCCTGAAATCGACCGGTATCGGCCCGCTGATGAAGTCCATCGATTCGGCCTATGCCGCCGCCATGGCCAAGCTGAGCACGCCGCGCCTGACCCGCGCGCTGGAAGAGGCGCTGGAGCACCAGCAACCGCGCCGTAAGGGTTCGATCCGTCCCAAGCTGCGCTATGCGCACCAGGGCGGCCAGAATCCGCCGGTGGTGGTCATCCACGGCAATGCCCTGGAAGCCATCGATGACAACTACAAACGCTATCTGGAAAAGCACTTCCGGGAAACTTTCTCCCTGGTCGGCACTCCACTGCGTATCGAGTTCCGATCCGGCAAGAATCCTTTCATCCGGCAGGAAAAGTAATCGAAAAAGCCTGTTATTCACGCAATGTTTTTGGCGTTGACGCTAAAATCGTTTAAATTGAATAGCATAAAGTTGGTAAAGCACTTGATATTCCTTGAAGTGCCTCCAAGTCCTAATCACAACAACACCGTGGAGCTGCCATGAGCAACAAAGGGCAATTGTTACAAGACCCATTTCTGAACGCATTGAGAAAAGAGCACGTTCCCGTCTCTATCTACCTGGTCAACGGCATCAAGCTGCAAGGCCATGTGGAGTCTTTCGATCAATACGTGGTCCTGCTGCGTAACACCGTTACGCAAATGGTTTACAAACACGCCATCTCTACCGTCGTGCCTGCACGTGCGGTCAACCTCAGTCTCGAATCCTCGTCCGACGAATAATGGTCTACCTGGCCGGCTTGACGCCGTGGGCATTTTGACATGCGTGCCGCGTTAGTCGGCCTGGACTTCGGCAAGAACGACTTTGCCGCTAGTCTGGATGAGTTGTTTCTGTTGGCGAAATCCGCTGGCGCTGAACCCGTGATCACCATCACCGGTCGCCGCGCCAGTCCGGATGCCGCTCTCTTCATCGGTACCGGCAAGGCCCAGGAAGTGGCCGACGCCGTCGCTGATCTCCAGCTTGAGCTGGTCATCTTCAATCACGCTCTGTCCCCGGCCCAGCAACGTAACCTGGAGCGTCTGCTCAAGGTGCGCGTGCTCGACCGTACCAGCCTGATCCTGGATATCTTCGCGCAGCGCGCCAAGAGCCACGAGGGCAAGGTGCAGGTCGAACTGGCGCAGTTGCAGCACCTGTCTACCCGCCTCATCCGCGGTTGGACTCACCTGGAACGGCAAAAGGGCGGTATCGGCCTGCGCGGCCCGGGTGAAACCCAGCTCGAAACCGACCGCCGCCTGTTGGGCGAGCGCGTCAAGGCCTTGCGCGCAGTGCTGGCCAAGCTGCGCCGGCAACACGCCACCCAGCGTCGTGCGCGGGGGCGCAGCGAGACGTTCTCGGTGTCGCTGGTGGGCTATACCAACGCCGGCAAATCAACCATCTTCAATGCGCTGGCCAAGGCCGGTGTGTATGCTGCGAACCAGCTCTTCGCTACGCTGGATACGACCTCCCGTCGCGTCTACCTGGGCGAAGTAGGGCATGTGGTGATCTCCGACACCGTCGGTTTCATCCGCGAACTGCCCCACCAACTGGTGGAGGCCTTCCGCGCCACGCTGGAAGAAACCATCCATGCCGACCTCCTGTTGCACGTGGTCGATGCCGCCAGCCCGGTGCGCATGGAGCAGATCGAAGAGGTCAACCTGGTCCTCAAGGAAATCGGCGCCGACCACGTGCCGCAGATCCTGGTCTGGAACAAGATCGACGCTGCTGGCCTGGAGCCGACGGTCGAGTATGACGAGTATGGTAAAATCCAGCGGGTTTTCGTCAGTGCCAAGTCTGGTGCTGGCCTGGATCTGCTGCGCGAAGCGATCGCCGCTTCGCTCAAGGCCGCCTTGGAGGCCAGGGGTCGCAGCCGTTCCCAGCCAGTCGATTCCGTAGACATGCACGCCTGAGCCGTTCGAGGGGACGGCATTTCGCCCGTTCCTGGCGCGCATTCCTCCTAGATTCTCTTAATCCATCACTACAGCCGGATCGCAAACGCATGCTTGTGTCTTTATTCAGGAAAATCGGTGTCAAGTTTTCGTTGAACGACCCCCAATGGGGACGTGGTTCGCAAAACGACAACCGCGACAATCAGAATAACGGAAATAACGGCGACAAACGGCCAGAAAAACCGTCCGGCAACAATGACGGTCCGCCCGATCTCGACCAGCTCTGGCGCGACTTCAACCAGCGTCTGTCCGGCCTGTTCGGCCGCAAGGGCGGTGGCGGTTCGTCCGATGGCGGCAATGGCGGCGGCTTCAACCGCGGCGACGTCAAGGGCGCCGGTATCGGCGTGGGCGTCATTGCGATCATCGTGGCCTTCCTCTGGCTGGCCAGCGGCTTCTTCATCGTGCAGGAAGGCCAGACCGCGGTCGTGACCACCTTCGGCCGCTACAGCCATACCACGCTGCCAGGCTTCAATTGGCGCTGGCCGTATCCCATCCAGGGCCATGAGATCGTCAACATGTCCCAGGTGCGGACCGCCGAGATCGGCTATCGCGGCAACGTGCGCAACAAGCAGCTCAAGGAATCGCTGATGCTCACCGATGATGAAAACATCATCGACATCCAGTTCGCCGTCCAGTACAAGCTCAAGAACGCCGCCGAATGGCTGTTCAACAACCGCGACCCGGATGACTCCGTGCGCCAGGTCGCCGAGACCGCCATCCGCGAGATCGTCGGCCGCAGCAAGATGGACTTCGTTCTCTATGAAGGCCGCGAAAAGGTCGCCCTCGACGTCAGCCAGCGCATGCAGCAGATCCTGGACCGCTACAAGTCGGGCGTGCAGATCACCAACGTGACCATGCAGGGCGTGCAACCGCCCGAGCAGGTGCAGGCCGCCTTCGACGACGCCGTCAAGGCCGGTCAGGACCGCGAGCGCCTCAAGAACGAAGGCCAGGCCTACGCCAACGACGTGATTCCGCGCGCTTCCGGCGCCGCCTCCCGCCTGCTGGAAGAGGCCGAAGCCTACCGCTCGCGCGTGGTGGCCAATGCCGAAGGTGACGCCTCGCGCTTCACCCAGGTGCAGGAAGCCTATGCCAAGGCCCCGGCCGTCACCCGCGACCGCATGTATATCGAAACCATGCAGCAGATCTTCGCCAACACCACCAAGGTCATGGTCGATGCCAAGTCCGGCAGCAACCTGCTGTACCTGCCGCTGGACAAGCTGATCCAGCAGACCGGCGCCGAAGCCGCCCCGGCGGGCAAACCGGCGGCCTCTGCTGCGGCCCCGGCCGGCAGCGCTGCGAACCCCGCTTCGAATGCGGGCAATGACACTGTGTATTCTTCCGAGCTGATGCGTGACATGAGAAACCGCGATCCGCGCGAATCGCGCGAAAGGGAGGTGCGCTGATGGGCCGCCTCGTTACTTCCGTCATCGTCGCAGTCGTGGCGATCTGGCTGGCCTCGTCCACGATCTTCGTGGTCGACCAGCGTTCCTCGGCCATCGTCTTCGCCCTGGGTGAAGTCAAGCAGGTCATCACCGAACCCGGCCTGCATTTCAAGCTGCCGCCGCCATTCCAGAACGTGATGTACCTGGACAAGCGCATCCAGACCCTGGATACGCCAGACGCCGACCGCTTCATCACCGCCGAGAAGATGAACGTGCTGGTCGATGCCTACGTCAAGTGGCGCATCGTCGATCCGCGCCTGTACTTCGTCAGCTTCGGCGCCGACGAACGCCGCACCCAGGACCGCCTCTCGCAGATCGTCAAGGCCGCGCTCAACGACGAGATCACCAAGCGCACCGTGCGCGAAGTCATCTCCAGCCAGCGCAACAACGTCATGGACGCCATCCAGGCGCGCGTGGCCAACGAAGCCAAGCAGATCGGCGTGGAAGTCATCGACGTGCGTCTGCGCCGCGTGGACTACGTTGACCAGATCAACAATTCCGTCTTCGAGCGCATGAAGTCCGAGCGTGTGCGCGTGGCCAACGAGCTGCGCTCCACTGGTGCGGCCGAGTCCGAGAAGATCCGCGCCGACGCCGACCGCCAGCGCGTGGTGATCCTGGCCGAAGCCTATCGCGAATCCGAAAAGATCCGTGGCGCCGGCGACTCCAAGGCGTCGCAGATCTACGCCCAGGCCTTCGGCCAGAACCCCGAGTTCTTCAAGTTCTACCGCAGCCTGGAAGCCTACCGCGCCAGCTTCAAGAACCGCCACGATGTCATGGTGGTGGATCCCAGCTCGGAATTCTTCAAGTATTTCAAGGGCATCGGCGCTGGCAGCGCCAGCACTTCCAAGAAGTAAAATTCCGCTGAACAAGCGATAATGTGAATATATCCGCCCCGCCAGCCTGGCTGGAGGGGAGGGTGATCAGGACGGATGCCGCTGGTAGAGGGCATCTTTCCTTTTTTTGTGACGCAGAATGTTCCGGTGTGCAATTTTCCCGGAATGTGAGACGAGGGGCGGCAGGTTTTCCCGGACCGCCCCGGTTTTTCGTCTGGCGGGCCTGTTTGTTGCAGCCTGAACCTGGGCTTGGCTTTGGTTGTGGCTGCTACGCACTGGTTTCGCAATGCATGCAAGCCCCGCAATTCGTTACGCAAACCGTTTTTTCTGCTTCCACTTTTGTTTATGCCTAACTGGCTTCTTCCCGAAAACATCGCCGATGTCTTGCCCTCCGAAGCGCGCAAGATCGAGGAGCTGCGCCGCCGCCTGCTCGACAATTTCCGCCTCTATGGCTACGAAATGGTCATGCCGCCGCTGCTGGAGTACCTCGAATCCCTGCTCACCGGAGCTGGCCAGGACACCGACCTGCGCACCTTCAAGCTGGTGGACCAGTTGTCTGGCCGCACCCTGGGCGTGCGCGCCGACATGACGACCCAGGTGGCGCGCATCGACGCCCACCTGCTCAACCGCGCCTCGGTCACCCGCCTGTGCTATGCCGGCAGCGTCCTGCATACCCGTCCCACGGGCCTGCACGCCACCCGCGAGCCGATCCAGATCGGCGCGGAAATCTACGGTCACGCCGGTCTGGAAGCCGACGCCGAGATCCAGGAACTGGCCTTGAATTCGCTGGCCCTGGCCGGCATGCGCACCATCCGTCTGGACCTGTGCCACGTGGGCGTGCTGCGCGCCATCATCGCCAACGACGCAGCGGCCAAGCGCGACGAAGCGCAACTGTTCGCGCTGCTGCAGGCCAAGGACGTACCAGGCCTGCAAGAGATCACTGCCGCCTACCAGGAAGGCACCCGCGCCGCACTGCTGGCCTTGCCCAACCTGTACGGCGACATCTCGGTCATCGCCCGCGCCCGCATCACCTTGCCGGCGCTGCCCGGCATCGCCCAGGCCCTGGACGAGCTGCAGGCGCTGGTGGAACTGGCCGCCGGCCATGAAGGCGCAGCCGTCACCATCGATCTGGCCGACCTGCGCGGCTACCATTACCACAGCGGCGTGATGTTCTCCGCCTATGTGCCGGGCCTGCCCAATGCGGTGGTGCGCGGCGGCCGCTACGACCATGTGGGTGAAGCCTTCGGCCGCGCGCGGCCCGCTACCGGCTTCTCCCTGGACCTGCGTGAACTGGCGCGACTGATGCCGGGCGCAGAACGAAAACGCGCCATCCTCGCCCCTTGGGGCAGGGACGCCGGTCTGCGTGAGAAAATAGCGCAATTGCGGCAAGCGGGAGAGATCGTGATCCAAAGCCTTCCCGGCCACGAACACGATCAGGACGAATTCGATTGCGATCGCGCACTCGATTTCAGCAATGGAAACTGGATTATCAAAAACTTGGGTTGAGTCATGTTACAGAACAGCAATGCAAAGAATGTCGTCGTCATCGGTACGCAATGGGGCGACGAAGGTAAGGGCAAGATCGTCGATTGGCTGACCGATCACGCCCAGGGCGTGGTGCGTTTCCAGGGCGGCCACAATGCCGGCCACACGCTGGTCATCGGCGGCAAGAAGACTGCGCTGCAACTGATTCCCTCGGGCATCATGCGCGAAGGTGTGGCTTGCTACATCGGTAACGGCGTGGTGCTGTCGGTGCCCGACCTGCTGCGCGAGATCGACAAGCTCGAAGCCGCCGGCGTGGAAGTGTGCTCGCGCCTGAAGGTGTCGGACGCCTGTCCGCTGATCCTGCCCTATCACGTGGCCCTGGACGTGGCGCGCGAAGCCGCCCGCGGCGCCGACAAGATCGGCACCACCGGCAAGGGCATCGGCCCGGCCTACGAAGACAAGGTGGCCCGTCGTGCCATCCGCGTGGCTGACCTGTTGAACGAAAAGCGCTTCGCCGAGAAGCTGCTGGCCAACCTGGACTACCACAACTTCGTCCTGACCCACTACCTCAAGACCCAGCCGGTGGACTACCAGAAGACCCTGGACGATGCCCTGGCCAACGTGCCGCGCATCAAGCCCATGGTCACCGACGTCTCCAGCGACCTGTACGCCATCCACAAGGCCGGCGGCAAGATCCTGTTCGAAGGCGCGCAAGGCAGCCTGCTGGACGTGGATCATGGTACCTATCCGTTCGTCACCTCCAGCAACTGCGTGGCCGGCAATGCCGCCGCCGGTGCGGGCGTGGGCCCGGGCATGCTGCACTACATCATGGGCATCACCAAGGCCTATACCACCCGCGTCGGTTCGGGCCCGTTCCCGGCCGAACTGCCGACCGACGCCGGCACTGGCAAGCACCTGGCCTCGGTGGGCCATGAATTCGGCACCGTCACTGGCCGCGCCCGTCGTTGCGGCTGGTTCGATGCCGCGCTGCTGAAGCGCTCGGTGCAGATCAATGGCGTCTCCGGCATGTGCCTCACCAAGCTGGACGTGCTGGACGGCCTGGATTCGCTGAAGCTGTGCACCGGCTACAAGTTGAACGGCAAGACCGTCGACATCTTCCCCGTCGGCGCCGAAGAAGCCGCTGCCTGCGAGCCGATCTACGAAGAAATGCCCGGCTGGTCCGAGACCACCGTCGGCGCCAAGTCGCTGGATGCACTGCCGGCCAACGCCCGTGCCTACATCAAGCGCATCGAAGAACTGGTGGGCGTGCCCATCGACATGATCTCCACCGGCCCGGACCGCGAAGAGACCATCGTCCTGCGTCACCCGTTCAAGTAAGCAAACCGGCAGGCTATCGCCGTAACACGTAACAAAGCAACACGAAGCAATCAATAATATGAAGATCTCTGACGACAAGGACCTTTGGGTCTCCTGGGACGACTACAACCGCCTGATCGAACGACTGGCGCTGAAGGTCTATGAATCCGGCTACCAGTTCGACCAGGTGCTGTGCCTGGCGCGTGGCGGCCTGCGCCCGGGTGACGTGATGTCCCGCATTTTCGATGTCCCGCTGGCCATCCTCTCGACCAGCTCCTACCGCGAAGCCGCCGGCACCATCCGTAGCTCCCTGGACATCGCCAAGTACATCACCATCACCAAGGGAACCCTGGGTGGCCGCATCCTGCTGGTGGACGACCTGGTGGACTCAGGGGTGACCTTGCAGAAGGTCATGGTTCACCTCAAGGAGCACTATCCGGCTGTCACCGAGATCAAGAGTGCGGTGTTGTGGTGGAAGGCCTGCTCGGTGGTGGAACCCGATTTCCATATCGACTACCTGGCCACCAATCCCTGGATCCACCAGCCCTTCGAAGAGTACGACGGTCTCGGCCCGCACCAGTTGGCGGCCTGGATCAAGAAGGGCGGGGCCTGATCGCCGGCCTTGCGGCTTGTGAATGCCCACGTAAAAAGAGCTTGCCGCGGCAAGCTCTTTTTTTTCGCTGTCATTATGGTGGCTTCAGCAGGCGGCGGTATCCGAGGATGAACCGTGTTGCGCAGTGGCGCGCCCTGCATCCATCTTCCAGCTCACCAGCGCCACCACGATCCCGGCCAGCGGCAACAACGCCGCCACATAAGGCACTGCATGCAGGCCCGGTCCATGATCGATGGTCACGCCACCCAGCCAGGCGCCGGCTGCATTGCCCAGGTTGAAGGCGGCGATGTTGGCCGAGGAGGCCAGGTTCGGTGCGCCAGTGGCTTTCTCCAGCACCCGCATCTGCAGCGGCGGCACGGTGGCGAAGGCGGCCATGCCCATGAGGCCCACGCCGATGATGGCGGCGACCTTGTTGTCGAGGGTGAGGCCAAACAGCACCAGCACCACCGCCAGCAATACCAGGCTGCCCAGCAGCGTGGCCATGAGCTTCTTGTCGGCCAGCTTGCCGCCAGCCAGGTTGCCGATCACCAGCCCCAGGCCGAACAGCAGCAGGATGGGCGAGACCGCCGAGGCCGGGAAGCCGCTGAGGTCGGTCAGGATAGGGGCGATGTAGGTAAAGGCCGCAAACACGCCGCCAAAACCCAGGACCGTCATCAACAGCCCCAGCATCACCTGCGGGCGCATCAGTACGCGCACTTCCTTGCCAAAGTCGGTTTCCTCTCCGCCCTGCGAGCGCGGCACCAGCACCGCGGTAGCCGCCAGTGCGATCACACCGATGACGGTCACGGCCCAGAAGGTGGCGCGCCAGCCATAGCTCTGGCCCAGCCAGGTGCCAAAGGGCACGCCCAGCACATTGGCCACCGTCAAGCCGGTAAACATCAGGGCGATGGCCGAAGCCTGCTTTTCCTTCGGCACGAGGCTCGTGGCCACCACCGAACCGACGCCAAAGAATGCGCCATGCGCAAACGAGGCCACCACGCGGCCTATCATCAAGGTCGTATAGTCCGGCGCAATCGCGCAGGCCAGGTTGCCCACCACGAACACCACCATCAGGGCCACCAGCAAGGTCTTGCGCGGCAGGCGGCCGGTGGTGGCGGTGAGCAGCGGGGCGCCCACGAACACGCCCAGCGCGTATCCTGTGACCAGCAGCCCGGCCGAGGAGAGGCTCACCCCCAGATTGGCGGCGACCTCGGGCAAGAGCCCCATGATGACGAATTCGGTCGTCCCGATGGCGAATGCGCTGATGGTCAGCGCCCAGAGTGCAATTGGCATGGCAAATCCTTGTAGGGTGGTCGGTTGCGCCGGCGTGATCAGGGCGGAGGGAGGCCCGGCCAGCAATGTGAAGGATTGTGCACCTGCTCTTTGTTGAGAAAAATGCCTTTACAATCAAAGAATCTTTGATCCGGAGTCAATAATGAGCCTGCAATCGGAAGAATTGCGTACCTTCGTGGCCGTGGTCGAGGCCGGCACCTTGTCGGCGGCGGCCGAATTGCTGGCCCAGACCACGTCCGGTGTCAGCCGCGCGCTGTCGCGGCTGGAAGACAAGCTCGGCGCAAGCCTGCTGACCCGTACCACGCGCCGCATGGAGCTCACCGAAGAAGGCCGCGCCTTCCTGGAGCAGGCGCGCGCCATCCTGGCGGCCATGGAATCGGCCCAGGACAGTATCCGCCTGCGCACCCGCAAGCCGGTGGGCAAGCTGCGGGTGGATGCGTCGGCGCCTTTCATGCTGCATTGCGTGGTTCCCCATGTCGGGCAATTTCGCGCAGCCTATCCGGATATCGAACTGGAGCTCACCACCAATGACCGCTTCATCGATCTGGTGGAGCACCGCGCCGACATCGCCATCCGCATCGGCGAGCTGCAGGACTCCAGCCTGCACGCCCGCGCACTCTCCTCGGCGCGCCTGAACGTGGTGGCCAGTCCCGCCTACCTGGCGCGCCATGGCGAGCCCGAATCGGTGGAGGCGCTGGAACAGCATCAACTGATCGGCTTTTCCCAGCCGGATCAACTCAATCACTGGCCCTTGCGCCACAGCGCTGGTGACCGCTACCAGACCCGGCCCGCCATCCGCGCCTCCAGCGGCGAAACCATCCGCCACCTGGCCTTGCAGGGGCAGGGCATTGCCTGCCTGTCCAATTTCATGAGCGATGCCGACATTGCCGCCGGCCGGCTGGTGCGCCTGCTGCCCCAGGCCGATAGCGGCTATCGCCAGAAGATATCGGCGGTCTACTACTACAGCACCCAGTTATCGCGCCGTATCAGCTGCTTCCTGGATTTTTTGCAGGAAAAGCTGTAAATCGGAAACGTTTTGCCGTTATCCAGGTCTGAGCGCCAGCGTCGCCGCAAGGGGGAAAACGACCTGTGGCCGTTATCACAACAAGATTGATCCGGAGAAGAACATGAAACCAACGGAAACCGGGGCGAGCCAACGCCCGGCCCTCATATCCGCCATAGGTCGCCTCAGCAGCAGCATCAGCAGGGGTGGCGGCGCGATGCGCGCAGCAGCCCTGGTGTTCGCCCTCGGCGCGGCCATGTCCCTGCTGCCGGCTACGCCAGCCCAGGCCGCCAGCGCCACCGTGCAATCCTTCTCGCCGCAGGGCGAGGTGCAGCGCATCCGCCAGGTGCGGGCGCGCTTCTCGGAATCCATGGTCAAGTTCGGCGACCCCAAGGCCGCTTCCCCCTTCGACGCCGATTGCGCCGTCGCCGGCACGGCGCGCTGGGCCGATGACCGGAACTGGGTCTACGACTTCGAGCGCGACCTGCCGCCCGGCACCCGTTGCAGCTTCACCCTGCGCGCAGAGGCGAAATCGGTCGCCGGCAATAGCGTGGGCGGCAAGACCCGCTTCCAGTTCAGCACTGGCGGTCCGGCCGTGAGCCGGGTGCAACCCTATAGCGGCGCGCAGATCGCCGAAGACCAGGCCTTCATCCTGTTCCAGAACGGACCGGCCACCGAGCCCTCCGTACGTCAGCATCTGTATTGCGAAGCCGAAGGCATCAACGAACGCATTCCCGCCAAGGCCGTCGGCGAGGCCGACCGCAAGGCCCTGCTGCAACAATTCGCCAAGGGCGTGGATCCCGCATCTGTCACCATCGTGCAATGCCAGCAGCGCCTGCCCAACGAGGCGCATGTGAAGCTGGTCTGGGATCGCGGCATTGCGGCGGCCAATGCCCCCGCCGTCGTCACGTCGCAGCCGCAGGTCTTCAACTTCCAGGTGCGCAGCGAATTTGCCGCCAGCCTGTCCTGCCAGCGCGAGAACGCCAATGCGGCCTGCTCGCCGATCCTTCCCGTGACCCTGTCGTTCTCCGCCCCCGTGCCGCGCAAGCTGGCCGAGCAGGTGGTGATGAACGCCACCACCGGCAAGATCAAGCCGACCCTGGAAGGCGACAAGGACGAAGCCGTGCGCGAGCTGCGCTTCAAGCCGCCGTTCCCGGAGAAATCCGACTTCACCATCAGCCTGCCCTCCGGCTTCAAGGATGAGGATGGCCGCACCCTGGCCAATGCTGGCGCCTTCCCGCTGAAGTCGGCGCTGGCCGATTTTCCGCCGCTGGCCAAGTTCCCGGCGGCGCCCTTTGGCATCATCGAGCTCAATGCCGATCCCACGCTGCCGGTCACGCTGCGCCGCGTGGAAGCCGGCTTGCAGGTGCGCGGCAAGGATGGCCGCGCCATGCCCGGTCAGGTCGCCGACCTCAAGGTCAATGGCGACAAGGCGGTCATCGCCTGGCTCACGCGCTTGAACAAGTACCACGAGAAATGGGGCGACCCCAAGAAGGTCGACACCCGCAGCGTCAGCCTGCTGGCCAAGGAACCGGGTGCTAAGAAACTCGACCTGCCCGCCCAGAAGGACGCCAAGGAGGGCGAGTGGCCCTTCGAAGTGATCGGCATTCCCCTGAAGGATCCTGGCTTCTACGTGGTCGAACTGGAATCGCAGAAGCTGGGCGCCTCGCTGCTGGGCAAGCCACAGCCGATGTATGTGCGCACCAGTGCGCTGGTGACCAACCTGTCGGTCCACGTCAAGCTGGGCCGCACCAATGGCGCGGTCTGGGTGACCCGGCTGGACGATGCCAAGCCGGTGGCCGATGCCGAGATCCGCGTTTCCAATTGCGATGGCGCCCAGATCTGGCAGGGCAAGACCAACGCCAGCGGCGTAGCCATGATGCCGGCCCTGGAAGATGCCTGCGCCAATCGCGGCTACAGTCCCGACAACGCCGACAAGATCAACGGCCTCTTCGTGAGCGCCCGCAAGACCGACGAGAAGGGCCGCCAGGACATGGCCTTTGCGCTGACCTCGTGGAACGAGGGCATTGAATCCTGGCGCTTCAACCTGCCCACTGACATGGACAAGTCGGCCACCGTCCGCGCCACCACCGTCTTCGACCGTACCCTGTTCCGCGCCGGCGAGACCGTCTCGATGAAGCACATCATCCGCACCGAGACCCTGCAAGGCTTCGGCCTGATGCGCAAGGAAGACCTGCCCACGCGGGTGCGCATCAGCCATCTCGGCAGCGGCCAGCAATACCAGTTCCCGCTGACCTGGCGTGGCAACAAGAGCGCCGAGACCACCTTCGTGTTGCCCAAGCAGGCCAAGCTGGGCAGCTATGAGGTCGTGCTCGATCAGGGCACGGTGGATGCGAACGCCAGCGCCGAGTCCAATGAGCAATCCGGCGACGGCGACTACGAGGGCGGTTATGGACGTGGCACCTATGTCACCGGCACCTTCCGCGTGGAAGAATTCCGCCTGCCGCTGATGCAAGGGCGCATCACCCCACCCAAGGGCGCGCAGGTCGCCGTCAAGGAAATGCCGCTGGACCTGCAACTGAACTACATCAACGGCGGTGCGGCCGCCAACCAGGCGGTGCAGGTGTCGTCGCTGCTGCGTTCGCGCTCGCTCAACATCGCCGGTTACGATGGCTTCTCCTTCGATGCCCCGCGCAGCGATGACGACAGCAATGCCGATGACCAGAAGATCGTTGCCGACAAGCTGGCCATCACACTCGACAAGAATGGCTCAGGCCGCGCCACGATCAGCAAGCTCCCCGCGCTGCAACGCCCGCAGGAACTGCTGACCGAGATGACCTACAGCGATCCCAATGGCGAAGTGCAGACCATCTCCAACGTCACGCCGCTGTGGCCTTCGGCAGTGGTGGTGGGCCTGCGCACCGGCAACTGGGTGTCGGTAAAGAAGAAGCTCACGCTCACAGCCGTCACCCTCAATACCGCCGGCCAGCCGCAAGCAGGCGTGCCGGTGGAAATCCGCGGCACGGCGCGCAAGACCAATTCGCACCGCAAGCGCATGGTGGGCGGCTTCTACGCCTATGAAAACGATGAGAGCAAGCAAGACCTGGGCAAGCTCTGCTCCGGCAAGAGCGACCAGCACGGCATGTTCACCTGCGACACCGAACTTTCCGAAGCAGGCAATGTGGAATTGATCGCCAGCGCCAAGGATGGCAATGGCAACGCCGCCGCCGCCCGCTCCTCGGTGTGGGTGACCGGGCGCGGCGAAGTCTGGTTCGATGGCGAGAACCAGGACCGTATCGACATCCTGCCCGAGAAAAAGAATTACCAGCCCGGCGAGACCGCCAACTTCCAGGTGCGCATGCCGTTCCGCTCTGCTACCGCCCTGGTAGCAGTGGAGCGCGAGGGCGTGATCGATACCCGCGTCGTGCAGCTGTCAGGCCAGGACCCGACCATCAGCGTGCCGATGAAGGCCGATTATGGTCCCAACGTCTATGTGTCGGTACTGGCCGTGCGGGGTCGCATGCGCGAGGTGCCGTGGTATTCCTTCTTCATCTGGGGTTGGAAGGAGCCCATCAACTGGTGGCATGAGTTCCGCGAATATCAGGGACCGGGTCCCATCGTCGATCTTTCCAAACCGGCCTGGAAATTCGGCATCGCCGAAGTCAACGTCGGCGATGCGGGCCATCGCCTGCAAGTGGCGGTCAGTACCGACAAGCCCACCTATCCCATCCGCGCTATCGCCAAGGTGCAAGTGCAGGTGAAGCTGCCCAACGGCAAGCCTGCCGCCGGTGGTGAGTTCGCCCTGGCCGCTGTCGATGAAGCGCTGCTGGAACTGCAGCCCAACGGCAGTTGGGACGTGCTGCACGCCATGCTGCAACGGCGCAGCTATGGCGTGGAAACCTCCACTGCGCAGATGCAGGTGGTCGGCAAGCGCCACTATGGCAAGAAGGCCACGCCCGCCGGTGGTGGCGGGGGCCGTGCACCCACGCGCGAATTGTTCGATACCTTGCTGGTATGGAAGCCCAATGTCACGCTGGATGCCGAGGGCAGGGCGCAACTGGATGTCCCGCTCAATGATGCGCTGACTTCCTTCCGCATCGTCGCCATCGCCGAGAATGGCATCAGCGAGTTCGGCACTGGCAGCGTCAGCATTCGCTCCACGCAGGACGTGCAGGTCATCTCCGGCTTGCCGCCGCTGGTGCGCGAGGGTGATAGCTTCAACGGCGCCGTCACCGTGCGCAACACCACCACGCATGACATGACGATCAAGGTCGCCGCGCGTGCGCAGGGAGGCACGGCAACGAGCACGCTGACCCTGCCTGAACGCGAGGTGAAGATCGCCGCCGGCCAGTCCGCCGAAGTGATGTGGCCGGTGCAGACCCCGGAAGGCATCAACCAGCTGGCCTGGGAAATCAGCGCCCAGGAGCAGGGCGGCCAGAAGGCGCGCGACGCCATGAAGTTCACCCAGCGCGTCGTTCCTGCCGTGCCGGTCACGGTGCAGCAAGCCACGCTGTTCCAGCTGGACAAGAACGCCGCCCTCGATGTGACCCGGCCCGCCGACAGCCTGCCGGGACGCGGCGGCCTGGCGATCTCGCTCAAGCCCAGCCTGGCTGGTGGCAGCGATGCGCTGACCCGTTACTTCGTCAACTATCCCTTCGCCTGCCTGGAACAGAAGACCTCCAAGGCCATCGGCCTGCGCGATGAAGCCGCCTGGCAGAAGATCGTGGCCGACCTGCCGACCTATCTGGACGGTGACGGCCTGGCCTATTACTTCCCGCCCAACGACAGCGGCGCGCGCCGTGGCAGCGACACGCTGACGGCCTATCTGCTGGCCGCCACCAACGAAGCCGGCTACGCCATCCCGCAAGCCAGCCGCGACAAGATGCTGGACGGTCTGGCCGCCTTCGTGGAAGGCAAGGTGATGCGTGATTTCTGGTCACCGCAGAAGGACCTGGATGTGCGCAAGCTGGCCGCCCTCGAAGCGCTATCGCGCTACAACCGCGTGCAACCGGCGATGCTGGGTTCGCTCCAGATCAATCCCAATGTCTGGCCGACCTCGGGACTGCTGGACTGGATCGGCATCCTGCAGCGCGTCCCTGCCATTCCCGACCGCCAGAAGAAGCTGGATGAAGCCGACCAGATCCTGCGCGCCCGCCTGAACTTCCAGGGCACGCGCATGGGCTTCTCCAATGAAGAAGGCGATTACTGGTGGTGGCTCATGAGCAGTGGCGACGCCAACGCCAACCGCCTGATCCTGCTGGAACTGAACAACCCGGCCTGGCGCGAAGACATGCCGCGCCTGATCGCCGGCGCCATCGGTCGCCAGCAGCGCGGTCACTGGAGCACCACCACCGCCAACGTCTGGGGCAGCCTGGCGCTGGAGAAATTCGCCCGCAAGTTCGAATCGGAACCGGTCACCGGCGCCACCCGCGCTACGCTGGAGCAGAACGGCGCCAGCGCAGCGACACAAAGCCTGGCCTGGAGCGGTGCAGCCAATGGCGGCAAGCTGCAACTGCCGTGGCCGGAAGGCAATGCCCAGGGGGGCAGCGTGCGTCTGGCGCAAGAGGGTAACGGCAAGCCCTGGGTCACCCTGCAGAGCCTGGCGGCAGTGCCGCTCAAGCAGCCCTTCGCGGCCGGCTATCGCATCACCCGCAAGGTCGAGGCCATCGAGCAGAAGCAGGCCGGCGTCTACGCTCGTGGCGACGTGCTGCGGGTGACGCTGGACATCGACGCGCAAGCCGAGATGACCTGGGTCGTGGTGAGCGATCCGGTGCCGGGCGGCGCTACGCTGCTGGGTTCCGGCCTGGGCCGCGACTCCGTCATCGCACAGGGCAAGCAGGACGCCCCGCGTGAGCGCGGCATGGGCTGGCTGGCCTATGAAGAACGCAGCTTCGAAGCCTATCGCGCCTACTACGAAGCCATGCCCAAGGGCCGCACCAGCATCAGCTATACCGTGCGCCTGAACAATGCCGGCGAATTCAACCTGCCGCCCACGCGGGTGGAAGCCATGTATGCGCCCGAGATGTTCGGTGAAGTCCCCAATGGCAAGCTGGTCGTGAAGGCGGCGCAGTGAGCGCCATGACTGCACGCAAGTCCCGGCCCGGCGCACTGTGTGCGCTGGTGCTGGCGCTGCTCATGCCGGTGGCGGCCCATGCCGTGCCCTCGTTCAACGAAGTGCAGCGCGACTTCCTGCCGTCCGAGGCCAGCCTGCTGGACCGCAACGGCGAGCTGCTGCAGCGCATGCGCATCAACATGGACGAGCGTAAATTGTCCTGGGTCAAACTGGAAGACGTCTCGCCCGCCTTGCGCCATGCGCTGATCGCCTCCGAAGACCGGCGCTTCTACCAGCACAGCGGCATCGACTGGAGCGCCGTCGCCGCCTCGGCCTGGGGCAATCTGTGGAATACGAAGACCCGCGGCGCCTCCACCATCACCATGCAACTGGCGGGTTTGATCTATGACGATCTGCGCCGCAAGTCCGGTGCGCGCTCGCTCACGCAAAAGGTCTCGCAGGCATGGATCGCGCAATCGCTGGAACGCAGCTGGCGCAAGGACCAGATCCTGGAAGCCTATCTCAACCTGGTGGCCTTCCGTGGCGAGCTGGTGGGCGTACACGCCTTGTCGCGCGTGATGTTCGGCAAGCACCCCAGCGGACTCGACCAGGGCGAAGCCGCCATCGCAGTGGCGCTGATCCGCGCACCCAACGCCACGCCCCGCCGTGTGGCCGACCGCGCCTGCGCCATCTTGAAGGAAGAGGGCGCAGGCGAGCAATGCAATGGCATGGATGGCCGCACCGAACTGGCCTTGGCGCGCGTCTCGGCCAAGCGTGATCTGCCCGGGACCAGCGACGCACCGCAACTGGCGCCGCACCTGGCGCGCAAGCTCTTGAGCGCACCGGGGCAGCAATTGCGCTCCACCCTCGATGCACGCTTGCAGCGCTTTGCCACACAAGCCTTGCGCCATCAGCTGGCAGGGCTGGCCGATCGCAATATCGAGGATGGCGCCATCATCGTCATCGACAACGCCACGGGCGAAGTGCTGGCCTGGGTCGGTTCCAGCGGCCCGCTCTCGGCAGCGGCCAATGTGGATGGCGTGGTGGCGCAGCGGCAGGCAGGTTCGACCTTGAAGCCCTTCCTCTACGAACTGGCCATCGAAAAGAAATGGCTGACCGCCGCTTCCTTGCTGGACGATTCCCCCGTCAACCTGGCCACCTCCGCCGGGCTCTATATTCCGCAGAACTACGACAAGCAATACAAGGGGTTGGTGAGCCTGCGTACCTCGCTGGGTTCGTCGCTGAACATCCCCGCCGTGCGCACGCTGGTGATGGTCACGCCGGAGCGCTTCTTCCGGCGCTTGCAGGCGCTGGGCTTCAACCTGCGCGAGAGTGGCGATTACTACGGCTACAGCCTGGCTCTGGGCAGTGCCGACGTGACGCTGGCTAATCTCTCCAATGCCTATCGCGTGCTGGCCAACCAGGGGCGCTATACGCCGCTACGCACCCGACTCGATGAGGCTGGTGCGACAGCGCGCGCAACCCAGGTCATGGATGCCGATGCGGCCTACATCGTTGGCGACGTCCTCTCCGACCGCAGCGCCCGCGCCCGTACCTTCGGCCTGGAGAATGCACTGTCCACGCGCATCTGGACCGCGGTCAAGACCGGTACCTCCAAGGACATGCGCGACAACTGGTGTGTTGGCTACTCGACGCGTTATACCGTAGGGGTATGGGTCGGCAATGCATCAGGTGCGCCGATGTGGGACGTGTCGGGCGTGACGGGCGCCGCGCCGGTGTGGCAGGAGGTGATGCAGTACCTGCATGAACGCGGACGCAACGGTGGACGCGAGGCCGGGAACGGCCCTCCAGCCAAGCCCGCTGGCGTGCAGGTGCAGATGATCCGATATGAGCAGGAGGTGGAAGCGGCCCGCACCGAATATTTCCTGCCCGGTACCGCGCAGGCCGAGATCCGGCTTGCCCACGCGCGCGATATCCGTCCCGCCATTACCTATCCGACCGCAGGCATGCTGGCCGCGCTGGACCCCGATATCCCGCCGGCGCGGCAGCGCATCCGTTTTCGCGCACAGGGCGTGTCAGCGGGCAGTCGCTGGATGCTGGATGGCAAGCTGATGCCGCAGGAAGTCATGCAGGCGGGCAGGGTGAAGGCGCAGAAGGTCAGCGCCAACGCATCGACCACGGGTGAGGAAGAATTGGGCTTTGACTGGATGCCCTGGCCGGGCAAGCATGTGCTGGTGTTGCAGGACAAGGGCGGCAAGGAACTGGATAGGGTGCGGTTTGAGGTGCGGGGGGCTGTGGAGCGGCCTGGCGGCAAGGGGGTGAGCAAGCGGAGCCATTGAGGGCTTCGCTCGTGGACCCCAAAATACAAAAGGCCGACTGACTTGCGTCAATCGACCTTTTCTATGTTGGTGCCCACGGAGGGACTCGAACCCCCACACCTCGCGGCACATGGACCTGAACCATGCGCGTCTACCAATTCCGCCACGTGGGCCTTCTGCACATGCGATCAAACTGCATTGCTTGAAAGAGGCTGCATTCTAAGGGCAAACTTTCGTGTTGTCATCCTTTTTTTGAAGTTTTTTATGCTCCAAAAAACTAAGCAAAAAATGCCCTGTGCAGAGGGATGGATGGTCCTAAAAACTAAATAATCTAGGTGTCATCAACTCATCCCATGCAGCGGGATGGTTCCATGGATCGCTGAAGCTACAGACAACCGTTCGACCTGAGTAGATCCGAAGGATCGTATCGAAGGCGCGCGGATGCTGGTGATCGGGATAGAAGCCTGCAAGGCGGAATGCGTTGGACGGCGCGCCTTCGATACGCTGCGCAGGGCGCAGCTACTCAGTCCGAACGGGGAGGCTGCATGAGTGGGCGAAAAGCAAAGCGTAGGCGCTTTGTCCGTGGACCCCAAAACACAAAAGGCCGACTGACTTGCGTCAATCGACCTTTTCTATGTTGGTGCCCACGGAGGGACTCGAACCCCCACACCTCGCGGCACATGGACCTGAACCATGCGCGTCTACCAATTCCGCCACGTGGGCCTTCTGGCATCAGCGATAACTTGCTGTGCTTGAAAGAGGCTGCATATTAAGGCCTATCAGGCTGATGGTCAACACCTAATTGAAAAATTCTTTATTATTTTTCCCAGGCCACATCCACATCCATCCCATCAACCACCCAGGTACGCTTCCACCACTTTGGGATTGCCCAGCAGATTGGCGCCGCTATCCTCCAGCACGATCTTGCCGGTCTCCAGCACATAGCCTCGTTGCGCAATACGCAGCGCCTGGCGCACGTTCTGTTCCACCAGCAGCACGGTCATGCCCGTCTTGTTGATCTCCTGCACGATGCGGAAGATTTCCTGGATGATCAACGGTGCCAGCCCCATCGACGGTTCGTCCAGCAACAGGACCTTGGGCTTGGCCATCAGCGCGCGGCCAATGGCCAGCATCTGCTGCTCGCCACCCGAGAGATTGCCCGCCAGTCCGGCCGCACGGTTCTTCAATACCGGAAAGAGGGAATACACCCACTCCAGATCACGCGCTACGCCGTCCTTGTCCTTGCGCGTGTAAGCACCCAAGGCCAGGTTTTCTTCTACGGTCAGCGTGGTCAGCGTGGCGCGGCCTTCGGCCACCTGCACCACGCCGGATTCGACGATGCGGTGCGGCGACATCTGCAGCAGGTCTTGCCCGTGGAGCAGCACGCGCCCGCGCTGCGCCTTCACCAGACCGGAGATGGCCAACAGGGACGTGCTCTTGCCGGCGCCATTGGCGCCGACCAGCGCGGTGATCTCGCCTTCGTTCAGCGACAGGCTGATGCCCTTGACCGCTTCGATGTGGCCATAGGCCACGGCCAGGTCCTCGACCTGCAGGATGGGTTGCTTGTTACCGCTGGCGCTCATGCTTCTTCCTTGCCGAGATAGGCCTCGATCACTTCCTGGTTGTTCTTGATCTGGTCCGGTGTGCCCTCGGCGATGATCTTGCCGAAGTTGAGCACGGCGATGCGCTCGCACAGGCCCATGACGAAGCGCATGTCATGCTCGATCATGAAGATGGTGAAACCGCGCTGCTTGATGTTGACGATCTCGCTCATCAGCTCGGTCTTCTCGGCGGGATTCATGCCGGCCACCGGTTCATCCAGCAACAGCAGCTTGGGCTTGGTGGCCAGGGCGCGGGCAAATTCCAGCTTGCGCTGCTCGCCATAGGAGAGGCTGTCGGCCAGCATCTGCGCCTTATGATCCAGACGTACCCAGGAGAGCAGTTCCAGCGCGCGTTCGCGGGCTTCTTTCTCGGCGTTGCGGAAACCGCCGAGGTTGAACAGCATGCTGGCCACGCCATAGTTGAGGTGATCGTGCATGCCGACCACGACGTTTTCCAACAGCGTCATTTCCTTGAACACGCGGATGTTCTGGAAGGTGCGGGCAATGCCGCGCTCGGTGATCTTGTGCGGAGCGACGGCACCGATGTCGTCGTCATTGAAGCGGATGCTGCCGGAGGACGCGCGCAACAGGCCCGTGATGAGGTTGAAGACCGTGGTCTTGCCTGCACCGTTGGGGCCGATCAGGCCGAAGATCTCGCCTTGCCTGACGTTGAAGTTCACACCCTGCAGCACTTGCAGGCCGCCGAAGTTCTTGCTGATGTCGTTCAGTTGTAAAAGCATTACTTCACCTTCTTCTCAGCGTTGCGGCCCAGGAAGGCGCGGATGCGGCGCGGGTCCCAGATGCCCTTGGGCAGGTACAGCACCACCAGGATCAGGATCAGGCCATTGATGGCCAGGCGGAAGTCCTTGAAATGACGCAGCACTTCCGGCAGCAGCGAGAGAATGGTCGAGCCGATCATCGGTCCGATCAGGTTGCTGGTGCCACCGAAGACGGCCATGGTCAGGATGTCGACCGCGTTCTCGAAGCCATAGTTGTTGGGGCCGATGGTGAAGGTGAAGTGCGCGTTGAGGCCACCGGCCACACCCGCGATGGCTGCACCGATGACGAAGGCCAGCAGCTTGTAGCCGGCCACGTTCACGCCCATCAGGCGCGCCGCGACTTCATCTTCCTTGATGGCCTCGAAGGCGCGGCCGGTCTTGGAGCGGCGCAGACGGGCCAGCGCATAGATCGTCACACCCAAGAGCAGCACGATATGCCACCACTCGGTGATCGGCGGCACGCCGTTCAGCCCCATCGGGCCGCCGGTGATCTCCAGGTTGAGAACGATGACGCGGACCACTTCGCCAAAGCCGAGCGTGGCCATGGCCAGATAGACACCGGAGAGGCGCAGTGTCGGGATGCCGATCACCAGCGCCACCAGCGAGGGCAGCGCGCCGCCTGCAGCCAGGGCGATGGGGAAGGGCATCTCGAACTGCATCGTCAACAGCGACGCGGTGTACGCGCCGATGCCCATGAAGGCCGCATTGGCCAGCGACAGCAGGCCGCAGGACAGGGTGACGTAGATCGAGAGCGCCAGCATGGCGTTGACGCCGATACTGAAAATGACCGTGTTGTAGGTGGCCCAGAAGCCATCCCACCATTCCATGAAGCCCATCTTATGCCTTCCTTTCCAGCACTTTGCCAAACATGCCGGAGGGTTTTACCAGCAGGATCAGGAACAGGAGGCCGAACGCCACCGCATCGCGGAAGTCGCTGGAGATATAGGCCACCGTCAGCACCTCGGCAAAGCCGAGGAAGAGGCCACCGATCATGGCGCCACGGATATCGCCCATGCCGCCCAGGATGATGACGGCGATGCCCTTGTGCAGCATCGGCTGCCCCATGAAGGGCGAGATCGCATTGAAGGACACGCCCACCAGCACGCCGGCCGCGCCACCCAGTGCAGCTGCGGCAAAGGAGGTCAGCAGGAACAGGCCTTCGACGTTGATGCCCAGCAGGTAAGCCGCCTTGGGCGACTCGGCGATGGCGCGCAGTGCGCGGCCCAACTGGGTCTTGCGCATCACGCCCAGCAGCACCACCATCAGCACGAAGGCGATCACGATGATCGCCACCTGCACGGCGGTGATGTGCAGGTTGCCCAAGCTCACGCTGTCTTCAGGGATGGTGCCCTGGGGGAAGCGCTTGTTCTCGGCACCGAAGAGGCCCTGCGAGATATTGGTGATCATGATGGCCACGCCAATGGTGGCAATCATCGGGATCAGGTGAGGTGCATTTCGTTTGCGCAGTGGCTTCAGGACCAGCACGTCGATGATGAGGCCCAGGAGGCCCGTGGCCACCATGGCCAGCAGCAGCGCCACCCACAGGGGGAGGGCCATCTGCTCCACCAGCAGCAGGGCGGCATAGCTGCCCAGCATGAAGATGGCGCCGTGCGAAAGATTGATCACGCCCAAAACGCCAAAGACCAGCGTGAATCCGAGCGCGAAGAGCGCGTACACGCTGCCCAGCGAAAGGGCATTGATGAGCTGTTGTTCTAACATGGGAACCTGCAATAGGTGAGGTGACGCCGGGCGCCGCGTGGCGCCCGATGACTTGCGAACGGTCGCCGCCGGTGGCCCGGCAGCGACCGTCTTTACAGCCTTGGGCTGCTTACTTCAGCAGGACGAACTTGCCGCCCTTGGCGATGTTGACGATGGCTTCCTGGTCCGCATCGAAGCCGACCTGCTTGCCTGCCACCGCCGGTGCGGCACGGAAGGCGAACTTGCCGGTGGCGCCATCGATCTTCACGGCCGGCAGCGCGGCGCGCAGGGCGTCACGGTCCTTGGTCAGGTTGCCGGACAGCTTCACGTTCTTGAGCGCATCGGCCACGATGTACATGGCGTCATAGGCCTGCGCGGCGAACTGGTCAGGGTCGGAACCGAACTTGGCCTTGTAGGCGGCAATGAATGCCTTGTTGGCCGGGGTCTGGTTCTCGGCCGACCAGGGGCTGCCCATCAGGGTGTTGTCGCCGGCATCCTTGGCGATCTCGAACAGCTTGGGCGAGTTCAGGCCATTGCCGCCGATGAAGGGCTGCTTCATGCCCAGCGCGCGGGTCTGCAGGATGATGTTGGCGGCTTCTTCAGCCAGGCAGGAGCAGACGATGGCGTCCGGGTTGCCAGCCTTGATCTTGGTCAGCTGGGCCTTGAAGTCGACGTCCCCCTTGGCATAGGCCTCGGTGGTGGTGACGGGGATCTTCTGCTGTTCCAGGGTGGCCTTGAAGACGTCGTAGCCGGACTTGGTGAAGGCGTCGTCGTTACCGTAGATCACGGCGACCTTCTTGATGCCGAAGTGCTTCACGGCGGCCTTGACGGTCACGGGCAGCACGTCGGCTTCCATCACGGAATTGCGGAAGGTGAAGGGGCCCATGGCAGTGATGCCGTCAGCCGTGTTGCTGGTGCCGAACACCACAACCTTGGCGGCGTTGGCGATCGGGTCGGCGGCGAAGGCCGAATTCGACAGGGTGGGGCCGAAGACAGCCAGTACCTTGTCCTGGAAGATGAGCTTCTTGAAGACGTTGATGGCTTCTTCCTTCTTGCCTTGTTCGTCTTCGATCACCAGGGCCAGCTTGTCGCCGTTGACGCCGCCCTTGGCATTGATTTCTTCGGAAGCCAGCGTGAAGCCGTTCTTGATGGCCACGCCATACTTGGCAGCCGGGCCGGTCAGGGCTTCGGCCACGCCCAGCTTGATGTCAGCGGCCAGTGCGGCCGAGGACAGGGTGGCACCGATCAGCAGGGCCGGAATGGTCTTGAGCATGGTATTGAATTGCATCGAGTTCTCTCCTCAGTTAGATATTGTAGAAATCGTCCGCATCACGCTGCGCCGTGCGCAACAGCGCGGCGCGACGTCATGTGGCGATTCCTTCATCGAGGATGATGCAAAAGACGCCCGGGATGGCCGGGACTTGTGCTCCATCCTCTGAAGACCGTTTTGCGGTCTCTTTCGATACAGCCGCCACAGCATACCCGAAAAGGCAGGCTGCGCCAGCAATTACAACCCGCTGCAACGCGCCCGGGTAGGGTGCGCCACAGCGGCATGCGAATGTCGTCCGGCCTGCGGACGAGGGTGGTGCTCTTCTTTGATGCCGCCGCCTAAACCATCTGGTCCCGTTCGGACTGAGTAGGCCCTTTGGGCCGTATCGAAGACGCACGGACTGCGCGCCTTCGATACGCGGCTGCGCCGCTACTCAGTCCGAACGGGTGTTGGATGGGACACGCGTTCGCTTCAGCGGTTTAGTTCAGTTCCTTGCGCAGTTGCGCAATGGCTGCACGCACCTGGTTGGGTGCAGTGCCGCCAATATGGTCACGTGCGGCCACCGAGCCTTCGAGCGTCAACACGGCAAACACGTCTTCACCGATCAGGTCGGAGAAGGTGCGCAGGTCGGCCAGCGACAGGTCGGCCAGGTCGCAACCCTTGTCCACGCAGGTACGCACGGCGTGCGCCACGGCTTCGTGGGCGTCGCGGAAGGGCAGGCCCTTCTTGACCAGGTAGTCGGCCAGGTCGGTCGCCGTGGCGTAGCCCTGCAGGGCGGCTGCGCGCATGGCTTCGGGCTTGACGCTGATGCCGCGCGCCATGTCGGCGAAGATGCGCAGGGTATCGGTGAGCGTGTCGACGGTGTCGAACAGCGGTTCCTTGTCTTCCTGGTTGTCCTTGTTGTAGGCCAGGGGCTGGCCCTTCATCAGGGTCAGCAGGGCGATCAGGTGGCCGTTGACGCGGCCGGTCTTGCCGCGCGCCAGTTCGGGTACGTCCGGGTTCTTCTTCTGCGGCATGATGGACGAGCCGGTGCAGAAGCGGTCGGCGATGTCGATGAAGCCCACGCGCGGGCTCATCCAGATCACCAGTTCTTCGGACATGCGCGAGATATGCGTCATCACCAGTGCAGCGGCGGCGCAGAATTCGATGGCGAAGTCACGGTCCGAGACAGCGTCCAGCGAGTTGCGGCACACGTCGTCGAAGCCCAGGGTCTTGGCCACGCGCAGGCGGTCGATCGGGAAGGTGGTGCCGGCCAGGGCGGCCGCGCCCAGCGGCAGGCGGTTGATGCGCTTGCGGGCGTCGATCATGCGTTCGGCATCGCGGCCGAACATCTCGACATAGGCCAGCACGTGGTGGCCGAAGGTGATCGGCTGCGCCACCTGCATGTGGGTGAAGCCCGGCAGGATGGTGTCGGCGTGCTGCTCGGCCAGGTCCAGCAGGGCCAGGCGCAACTCGCGCAGCAGACCGATGATGTCGTCCACCGCACCGCGCATGTAGAGGCGGATGTCGGTGGCCACCTGGTCGTTGCGCGAACGGCCGGTGTGCAGGCGCTTGCCGGCGTCGCCGACCAGTTCGGTCAGGCGCTTCTCGATGTTGAGGTGGACGTCTTCCAGGTCCAGCAGCCATTCGAACTGGCCGGCTTCGATTTCACCCTTGATCTGGGCCATGCCACGCTGGATCTCGGCGTAGTCGGCGGCGCTGATGATGCCCTGGTGCGCCAGCATCTCGGCGTGCGCCAGCGAGCCCTGGATGTCGACCTGGGCCATGCGGTTGTCGAAGAACACCGATGCGGTATAGCGCTTGACGAGATCGGAGACGGGTTCAGAAAAGCGAGCCGACCAGGCTTCGCCCTTTTTAGCAAATTGGTCTGTCATATAGGGAATTCCGGAGAATGGGCGATTATAGCAAGCACAACTGCGCCAAGCCACGGCCATGCAGCCGGAAATGCTGCGGCACGCGGATTTTTCGCATTCCCGGTGCGGGTTGCTGCACGTTATTTTTCTCGCTTCCCAGCCCATGGCTGTGGCTGTGAAAACCGCTCTGACGAGGCAGTTGTTTCCTGGTGGCATTGTTTTTGCTTGTTGTTTTTGCGCAAGTCTTCCTGCGGCGCAAAATAACTTGTACTGCTGACAAAACCTGCCGCTATACTCGAAGCGCGATGACTGATTCGGGCGACCTCGCGGTCGCCGGAAAAGCCGGGGCTACCGCCATGGAGCAACCGGGAACGATGCCGATGTGAACACCGAGGGGTGGCGTCATCCGGTCGCAGATGCCACGGGGGTGGTCCAGTAAGTGCTCAATGAAGTCGATGTGTGGGGGTCGTCTTAAAGGAGAGAAGCATGAATCTGGAAGCACTGTTTCAGCAGCAAACCGCTTTGCCTAGCATTCCGAAGGTGGTGCAGGAAGTCATCGAGAGCTTCAACAATGAATCGGTCTCGATCGAAGAGATCGCCAAAAAACTGGCCGCCGACCAGGTCCTGAGCGCCAAGATCCTGCGCCTGGCCAACTCATCCTATTACCATGTCTCGCGCACCATCGGCACCGTCGATGATGCCGTGCTGATGCTGGGCTTCATGACCGTGCGCACGCTGGTGGTGAGCACTGGCATGGCGGGCAGCTTCAAGAAGCTGCCCGGTGTGGATCTGAAGCTGTTCTGGCGCTATAGCCTGGATACGGCCCTGGTCGCCAAGTGGCTGGCCAAGCGGGGCAAGCTCAATTCCGATTTTGCCTTCACGGTGGGGCTGATGCATGCCATCGGCCAACTGGTGATGCATGCCGGCATGCCCGAACAGGCGCTGCAGGTGGACAAGGTGGCGGGCCCCCTGGATGCGCGCCGCCTGGACGTGGAGCGCAAGTCCTTTGGCTACGACTTTGCCGACGTGGGCGCTGAACTGGCGCGGCGCTGGCGCTTCCCGGACGAGTTCGCGAAGGTCATCGAGGCCTTCCCGCTGCCGCTGCAGGGAGAGTTCGACCCCTTCGCCGCCATCGTCCATCTGGCCGCCTGGCGCGCCCGTGCGCATGAGAACCAGTATTCGGATGAAGAACTGGCCGCCACCTTCCCCGTCGAGGTCGCCGAGCGGCTGGGAGCGCGCCTGGAGACCTTCACCCAGGAGATGCCGCCGCTGGCGGAACTGGGCGAGGGAATGCAGGAGCTGATCGCCTGATCCGCTCTCGCCCATGCCCCAAAAAAATGCCGCCCGGTTGAACCAGGGCGGCATTTTTCATGGTGGCAAGCGTCTACGGGCGTCGTCGCTATTCAGTCTCAGTAATTGAGCTTGGCATCCAGGAAGTTGAGCATGGAGCGGTAGGCCTGGGTGCGCGCGTCCGGGTTGCCGCCGCTGGTGACGCCTTCGCCGCGCTTGCCCACGCCGGCCACATCCATGCGCACGTGGACCGGCAGGCCCGGCGCATCGAAGTCGTGGTAGGTGTCGGGGTAGAGGCGCAGGGCCAGTTCGGTATCGCTGCCCTGCATCTTTTGCTCGATCGCCTCGCACGCCTGCGGCGGGGTCCAGTCATCGTTCTCGCCCATGAGGATCAGCAGCGGCGCGGCCGGCTTGAAGGGCTCGCTGGGCTTGGCGTAGGGCCGGCAGTCCGGATAGAAGGCCACGGCGGCGCGCGGCTGGATCTTGCGTACCGCCACGTCGGTCTCGGCCAGGTTCAGCGAGGCCAGCACCGTGGAGGCGCCATGCGACCAGCCCAGCAGGGCGACGCGCTTGACGTCCACATCGGGCTGGGTGGTGACCCAGCGCATGGCGGCCTGCACATCGAAGCGACGGTTCATGGCGCTGATCTCGCGCTGGGCCACGGTGTCCTGACAGGTCGAGCGGCGCCCGCGCGGGGTGAAGCTGTCCGGGAACAGCACGTTGTAGCCGGCATCGGTGAGCACCCGGGCCATGGCCAGGTGGCGCGGAGTGAATTCGCCCCGGCCATCCTTGACGATGCTGTAGAGACCGCCGCAGCCATGCAGGGCGATCACGGTGGGATAGGGGCCTTTGCTGTTGAGGGATTTGCGCGCCTTGATCCACACGCCATAGAGCGACGTGGCCTTGCCGCCGTTTCCATCCACGCTGGTCAGTGCGACGCGGCGCGCTTCCAGCGGCGCAGGCGGTGCGGAGTTGGGCGCGGCGTGTGTCAGCGCGCTGGCCGCGAGCATGAATGCCGCAGCGCAAAATGTGGCCAGAGGTGTTCCCCAGATACGCATAATATGTCGTTTCCCCGTATATAAGCCGTGCCGTCGCATCTGTTGTCCCCACGCGCCGGGAAAGGAAATGCCAGGCAATTCCCTTCACCGTGTGCGACGGCTACGTGCACAAGATCTATTCAGATTCTATTCTACAAAACCGTTGAGACAAGTGAGCTCGGCAATAGTTTTTTCTGCAGTGCAAAATGTTGATTTGGCACAGGAATGGAGATGACTGTCCGCCGTTCGCAACACAGTTGTCCGGCAGTCAAATGCCATTCCAGCCATAGGTTATCGGCATGCCAACGCCGATCTTGAGACGCTGCGTTTCATCTTTCGGTGTGCGCTGTTCCGATTCCCGCGCGCAAGGAAAAAGAGCCGCCCGGTCATCCCGGGCGGCTCTTCGTGGGGGTGTTGCGGTGGTCTAGCCAGTGTTGCGCAAGCCAGCGGCCACGCCATTGATGGTCAGGTGAATGCCGCGCTGCACGCGTTCTTCCGGCGTGCGCTTGGCAGCCACCGTGGTGCGGTGGCGCTTGATCAGCTCGACCTGCAGGTGGTTCAGCGGATCGAGATAGGCAAAACGGTTCTTGATCGAGCGCGCCAGCAGCGGATTGGCGGCCAGCCGCTCCTTGCTGCCGGTGATGGTGGAAAGCATGGTGCTGGTGCGTTCGTGCTCATCGGTGATGCGCCCGAAGATGGTGGTGCGCAGCTTGCGGTCGGCCACCAGTCCGGCGTAGCGCGAGGCCACGGCCAGGTCGGTCTTGGAGAGCACCATGTCCATGTTCGACAGCAGTGCCGCAAAGAACGGCCATTCCTTGCACATGGCGCGCAGCGTGGCCAGGCGGCGTGCTGCTTCCTTGGCATTGCCGGCGTCTTCCAGCCAGCCTGAGACGGCGCTGCCAAAGCCATACCAGCCGGGGAAGAGCAGGCGGCACTGGCCCCAGGAGAAGCCCCAGGGAATGGCGCGCAGGTCTTCGATGCGCTGGGTGGCCTTGCGCGAGGCGGGGCGCGAACCGATGTTCAGTTGCGCGATTTCGGCAATCGGGGTGGCGGCAAAGAAGTAGTCGGTGAAGCCCGGGGTCTCATAGACCAGGTTGCGATAGGCGCGATAGGCGCGTTCGGACAACTCTTCCATGACCCGTTCGAATTCAGCCAGCTTGCGGGCTTCCTTGTCGTCAGCGCCGGTGGGCATGAGGCTGGCCTCCAGCGTGGCGGCCACCAGCAGTTCCAGGTTACGGCGGCCGATCTCCGGATTGGCGAACTTGGAGGCAATGATCTCGCCCTGTTCGGTCAGGCGGATCTGGCCGTTGACGGTGCCCGGCGGCTGCGCCAGGATGGCCTGGTAGCTGGGGCCGCCGCCACGGCCGACGGTGCCGCCGCGACCGTGGAAGAGGCGCAGCTTCACGCCGGCTTCGTTGAACAGTTCCACCAGCTGGTTCTCGGCCTTGTACAGCTCCCAGTTGGAGGTCAGGAAACCGCCATCCTTGTTGGAGTCCGAATAACCCAGCATGACTTCCTGCAGCTTGCCATGCTTGGCGATGAGACCCTTGACCTGCGGCAGGGTCAGCCAGCCGCGCATGATCTCGGCGGCGCAGCGCAGGTCGGGGATGGTCTCGAACAGCGGAATGACCATTAGCTCCAGTTCGCGCAACTGGTTGCCTTCGATGTGCAGCAGGCCGGTTTCCTTCTGCAGCAGCAGTACTTCCAGCAGGTCCGACAGGGTTTCGGTGTGCGAGATGATGTAGTTGCGGATGGCGCGCTCGCCGTAGCGGCGGCGGATCTCGCGCGCCGCGCGCAGGATGGAGAGCTCGGAATCGGTCTGCTCGGAATATTCCAGGTAGGGCGAATGCAGCAGGCGCGGGCGCGACAGCTCGCCCAGCAGCAAGGCGATCTTGCGCTCCTCGTTCAGGGCGGCATAGTCGGCCTCGACCTGGGCCTTGGCAAACAGATCGGCCAGCACGCGCTCGTGGATGTCTGAACTCTGGCGCATGTCCAGCGTAGCCAGGTGGAAGCCGAAGATCTCGACGGCACGCTTCAAGCCCGCCAGGCGCGGCTTGACCAGTGCGGCGCCGTGATGCGCCTGCAACGAACTGACCAGCACGTCCAGCTCGGCCACGCATTGCTCGGGTGTCTCGTAGGGTGCAGCGGCGCCCACTTCCTGGCGCAGGATGTTGATCGCACCCAGCGCGCGGGCAGTGGCCGCCAGGCGCGCATAGATACCGATGAGGGCGCGCCGGTAGGGTTCGTCGGCGCGGTGCTCGGAATGGTCCGGAGAGGTCGCCGCCAGGGCCAGCAGTTCGGGGCTGGCATCGACCATCAGGGTCGAGATGGACAGCTCCGCCCCCAGCGTATGCACTTCTTCCAGGTAGTAGTCGAATACCACCGTGGACTGGCGCTGCAAGGCATGCTGCATGGTGCCGGCATTGACATTGGGATTGCCGTCGCGGTCGCCGCCGATCCAGCTGCCCATCTGCACGTAGGGCGGCAGCTCGGTGGGACGGCTCTTGCCGCGTGCGGGGAACTGGCTGTCGATCTCGGCTTCGATGTCCTCATACAGCGCCGGCAGCTCGCGCAGGAAGGTGGTGCGGTAGTAGGAGAGGGCGTTCTCGATCTCGTCGGCCACGGTCAGCTTGGTATAGCGCAGCATGCGGGTCTGCCACAGCGTGGCGATGCGCGCGCGCAAGAGCTCGGTGTTGTGGCGCAGCTCGCGGGGCGTCAGCGGCAGGTCGCGTTCGGCCACCAGGCGGGCGATCTCGCGCTCGGCGTCCAGGATGGACTTGCGCTGCACCTCGGTCGGGTGGGCCGTGAGTACCGGCGACACCAGCGCTTCCTTGAGGAAATTGCGCACCTGTGCACCCGAGACGCCAGCGTCGTCCAGACGCGAGAGCGCATAGGCCACGCTGCCCGGCTGGGCCTCGGAACCGGCCAGCAGGTGGGCGCGGCGGCGGCGGTTGTGGTGCTGGTCTTCGGCGATGTTGGCCAGGTGCGAGAAGTAGGAGAAGGCGCGCACCACCGAATTGGTCTGGTCGCGGGTCAGCTTCTTCAACAGCTTGTCCAGCTCGGCGCCGGCCTTGGCGTCGGATTCGCGGCGAAAGCGCACGGCGGTCTGGCGGATCGTCTCCACGACCTCGAAGACCTCATCGCCTTCCTGTTCGCGCAGCACTTCGCCCAGCAGGCGGCCGAGCAGGCGGATGTCTTCCTTCAACGGCGCATCCTTGTCGGCGCCGCGGGCGGGTTTGCTAGGGGTAATGCTGGTTGCGGCGGGGTTGGCGCCGGCGGAACGGGAGGTGGACGGAGCGGAACGGGCACTGCGTTTAGTTGGATTTGTAGTCGCCATGATCAACGGTTGCTGCGGTTTTCGAGAGAGAAAGTCGTGCTTGTGGATCGGATTGCCGTGGGTGTGCGTGCTAGAATTTGCCTCGTTTTTATGGGTTGCGTGTCGCCTCTGAACTTTGTTTTTAATCGCGTTTTTTAATCAGCTTACAGTCTGGATTCGCCGGTCTCCTGCTTTCCTTGTCTCCTCTGCCGCGGGTGCCACGACTGAATCGGAAAGCCCGTCTTGAAAGAATTTCCTCCTTCCAACATCGTCATCGTCTCGCGTGAAAGCCGCCTCGCCATGTGGCAGGCCGAGTACGTGCGGGACCGTCTGGCGGCATTATATCCGCAGTGCAGCATCAGTATCCTCGGCACCACCACCCGGGGCGACCAGATTCTTGACCGCGCCTTGTCCAAGGTCGGCGGCAAGGGCCTGTTCGTGAAGGAACTGGAAGTGGCCATGGCCGAAGGCCGCGCTGACCTGGCCGTGCACTGCCTCAAGGACATGCCCATGGACCTGCCCGAAGGCTTCGAGCTGGCCGCCATCCTGGAGCGCGAAGACCCGCGCGACGCCTTCGTCTCCCACGACTACGCCGCGCTGGACGAGCTGCCTGACGGCGCCGTGGTCGGCACCAGCAGCCTGCGCCGCCAGGCCATGATCGCAGCACGCTATCCGGAACTGGTGGTCAAGCCCCTGCGCGGCAATCTCGACACCCGCCTGGCCAAGCTGGACCGTGGCGATTACGCCGCCATCATCCTGGCCGTGGCTGGCCTGAACCGTCTTGGCCTCAAGGCGCGCATCCGCTCCTTCCTCGACCCCGCGCAGAGCCTGCCTTCGCCCGGCCAGGGGACGCTGGCCATCGAGATCCCCGAGGGCCGCGAGGACATCAAGCGCCTGCTGGCCCCGCTGCACGACGAACCCGCTGCCGTGGTCTCGGCGGCCGAACGCTCGGTTTCGCGCATCTTTGGCGCGAGCTGCCAGATCCCGCTGGCCGCCTACGCCACCTTGGATGGCCAGCGCCTGAACCTGCGCGCCATGATCGCCACCCCTGACGGCCTGCATGCCGCCGCCGCCGAAGCCGAAGGACCGGCCGCCGCCCCCGAGGCGCTGGGTGCGCAGGTCGCCGAGCTGCTCAAGGCGCGTGGCGCCGATGACATCCTGGCCGCTTGCAAGGCCCAGGCCGATGCCGCCTCTGCCTGAGTCCGGCGCCGCGTTGCCGGTGGTCGTGACCCGGCCCCGGCAACAGGCGCATGCCTTTGCCGCCAGCGTCCAGGCGCTGGGTCGTCCGGCGGTGGTGTTTCCGCTGCTGGAGATCAGCGCCGTCGAGGACGTCTCGACGCTGCGGGCCATGCTGGCGCGGCTGGAAGAGTTCGCGCTGGTGGTCTTTGTCAGTCCCAACGCCATCGATGCAGCCTTTGCACAATTGCCCGCCGGGCGCCCCTGGCCGGCCAAGGTCGCCATCGGCATCGTCGGCGAGGGCAGTCGGCTGGCCTTGCGCGCCCATGGCGTGGACGCCGCTTGCGCTACCATCTATGGCCCGCAGCGGGCCGACAAGATGGATTCGGAGGAGTTGATCAAGTCGCTGCCGCTGGCGCAACTGCGCGGGCAGCGCGCCCTCATCGTGCGCGGGCAGACGGGCCGCGACTTCCTCAGTGAAGCATTGCAACAACAGGGTGTCTCGGTCGAGTACCTCACCGCCTATCGCCGCACCGCACCCCGGCTGGACGCCCAGAATGGCCCGCTCTTGCTGGATTTGCTTGATGGCGGAGCCGACTGGGTCATCACCAGTTCCGAGGCCTTGCGCAATTTGGTTCACTTGACAAGACTAGCCGGGGGTGAGGAACGTGTGGTAAAACTGCAACGGCAGCGCATGTTCGTCTCGCATCACAGGATCGCCGAGACCGCTCGAGAGCAGGGCTTCGAGCGGGTGGTCCTGACCGGTTCGGGCGATGAGCGCTTGCTTGCCGCACTTGCCGCCCCCGCTGCCGTATAGGCCGTTTAATTTGTCGCGTTACAATCCTGCCCATGACCGAACAGCAATCCACCCCCCAATTGCCGGAGCCCCAGCCGCAAGCCAGCCAGAACGCTGGCGCGGCCGCCTCGCAGGCCTCCTACACCTTCACCGCGCCGGACGGCACGGCAGCGCTGCGCCGTCGCCAGCGCGCCCAGACCGTCCTGCTGCTGCTGGTCATCGCCGGCCTGGGCGCACAGTGGTGGGTTTCCCACACCGAACTGCGCGACCTGCGCAGCGAAGTGGCGCAGCGCCTGCAGAGCGGCGACAACAGCAACAATGAATTGAAGGGCGTGCTGAAGACCGTGCAGGAGAGCACCAAGGAGCTGCAATCGCGGGTCAGCGTGCTCGACAGCAAGCAGGCCGAATCCCAGAGCCAGCAGCTGGCTCTGGAACAGATGTACCAGGACCTGAACAAGAACCGCGACGACTGGGCCCTCTCCGAGATCGAGGAAGTGCTCTCCACGGCGGACCAGCAGCTGGAACTGGCCGGCAACGTGCAGGGCGCGCTGATCGCCCTGCAAAACGCCGACAAGAGCCTGTCGCGCTCGGACAAGCCGCAGTTCATCGCCATCCGCCGCGCCCTGGCGCGCGATATCGACCGCCTCAAGGCACTGCCCACGGTCGACATCCCCGGCATCGCCGTACGCCTGGACAGCGCCATCGGCCAGATCGACAACATGCCCCTCTTGGTCGATGAAAAGCCGGTGGAGTCCGCCAGCGAACCCAAGCCGCAGCGCGTGAGCCCGGCCGCAGCCGGCAAGGCCAGCGCCGCCCCGGCCAAGAGCAAGGCGGCCGCCGACCTCCCGGCTGAGGTCCCGGCCTCGGCCTGGTCGCAATGGCTGGCCGGTGCGCGCGAGACCTGGCAGAGCATGAGCACCGAGATGTGGGCCGAATTGCGTCAGCTGGTGCGCATCCGCGAAGTGCAGACGCCCGACGCCATCCTGCTCTCGCCGGGCCAGGCCTACTTCGTGCGTGAAAACCTCAAGCTGCGCCTGTTGAATGCGCGCCTGGCGCTGCTCTCACGCAATGAGTTCGCCTTCCGCAATGACCTCGCCTCGGCCCAGGACACCATCGCCAAGTATTTCGACACCCGCGCCAAGCAGGTGCAGACGACCCAGGCGCTGTTGAAGCAGGTGCAGGGCAGCAATCTGGCCATCCAGTTGCCGACCCTGGCCGAGAGCCTCAACGCCGTGCGTAACTACAAGGCCCGCCACTGAGCCGCTGACGGGAACCTGATATGAAAATACTGCTCTGGCTACTGACCCTCTTCGCGTCCGCTATCGGCCTGGCCGTGCTGGCGCGTTTCAATCCCGGCAATGTGGTGCTGTTCTATCCGCCGTACCGCATCGACCTGTCGCTGAACTTCTTCATCTTCGCCGTGCTGGCGGTGTTCCTGGTGATCTACGTGGTCATCCGTGCCATCCGCCTGACCCAGAAGCTGCCTGGCCGCGTGATCGCCTATCGCCGCGCCAAGCGCGAGAACGAAAGCAACAAGGCCCTGCGCGACGCCCTGAAGGCCTATTTCGAAGGCCGTTTCGGCCAGGCCGAGAAGTCCGCCACGCGGGCTTCGGACCTGCCCGACAATGCCGGCATCGCCGCCCTGATCGGCGCGCGCGCCGCACATCGCATGCGTCAGGGCGAGCGTCGCGACATCTGGCTGGCCAGCACCGAAGTCGATCCCGCCCTCAAGGCCGCGCGCCTGATGACCGCCCTGGAACTGCAGGTGGACGAGCACCACTTCAAGCAGGCGCTGGAAACGGTGGAAGAGTTGAACGCCAACGGCACCCGCCACATCCAGGCATTGCAATGGGCCCTGAAGGCCAACCAGCAAGCCAAGAACTGGCCCGAAGTGCTGCGCCTGGTGCAGACCCTGGACAAGCGCAACGCCCTGCATCCGGCCCTGTCGAACCGCTTGCGTGAGATGTCCTACGACGCCTTGCTGTCGGACCCCTCGCATGACGCCGAGTCCATCCGCCTGTTGTGGAACGCCGTGCCCAGCGCCGACAAGCTCAAGCCCTACATCGCCGTGCGCGCAGCCCAGGCCTTCTCCAGCCGTGGCTTGCACGACGAGGCGCGCAGCTTGCTGGAACGCGGGCTGGCCGCTGACTGGGATGTCCGCCTCCTGCGCGCCTACCGCGAATCGACCGCCGAAGCCGGCTCGCCGGCGCTGCTCTCGCAGATCGAGCATTGCGAGTCCTGGCTGTCCAGGAATCCTACCGACGCCGAGCTGGCGCTGACCCTGGGCATGTTCTGCCTGCGCCAGAAGCTGTGGGGCAAGGCCCAGCGCCACCTGGAGCAAGCCTTGTCGGACGCCATCGAGCCGCGCACCGTGCGCGAATCGCACCTGGCCCTGGCCCAGCTGCACGAAGCACTGGACCAGCCCGACCAGGCCTCCGCCCACTACAAGCAATGCGCGCTTGCCACAGCCATCCGTTGAACTTGTGGGCAGCTGAAATGACCAAGGCGGAAGCGGCGCAAGCCCTTCCGCCTTTTTTTGCCGGCCTGGCGCCGCGTTGAGGCGCTGTCATGTTGGCGTAAGTTGCACCCGCCAAGATGCCCGGCAAGCGCCGATTGCCGCCAGATTGCCGCTATAATTGCGGCTTTCCGCGATCCGGCCCACTGTTGAGTTGCCGGTCCGAAAAACCGCTTTCCGTTTCTTTCCCTAGTGAGAATCCCATGAGCCTGAACAACGTCCCCGCTGGCCGCGACCTGCCCAATGACTTCAACGTGATCATCGAGATCCCGATGAACGCCGATCCGATCAAGTATGAAGTGGACAAGGACACCGGCGCCATCTTCGTCGACCGTTTCATGGGCACCGCCATGCACTATCCGTGCAACTACGGCTACATCCCCCAGACCCTGTCGCAGGATGGCGACCCGGTCGACGTGCTGGTGATCACCCCGTTCCCGCTGATCCCGGGCGTGGTGGTGCGTTGCCGTCCGATCGGCGTGCTCAAGATGGCCGATGAATCCGGTATCGACGCCAAGCTGCTGGCCGTGCCGGTCGACAAGATCCTGCCGATCTACACCCACTGGCAAAAGCCGGAAGACCTCAACGAACTGCGCCTGAACCAGATCAAGCACTTCTTCGAGCACTACAAGGACCTGGAAAAGGGCAAGTGGGTCAAGGTCGAAGGCTGGGAAGGCCCGGACGCCGCCCGCGCCGAAATCCTGGCGGGCGTGGAAGCGTACAAGAACGCCAAGTAATTTCGGGCTACCTCTGCATAGCTGAAACAAATCGCTCGACAGGCGCAAACCTGTCGGGCGATTTTTTTTGATCCGGCGATTACAAACTCCGCCCGTTCGGACTGAGTAGGCCCGAATGGGCCGTATCGAAGGCGCTCCGTCAGCGGATGTCCCGCCGTAGCCGCGTCTTCGATACGACGCAGCGCGTCTACTCAGTCCGAACGGTGAGGAGCAGGGCGCAAGCTTGTCTTAATCCAGCTTGGCCGCGTGCTCACGCGTAGCGTGGAAGGTGATTTCCGGCCAGCGCTCCTGGGTCAGGCGCAGGTTTACGCCCGAGCTGGCCAGGTAGGCCATGTTGCCAGCGGCATCGATGGCCAGGTTGGCGCCGGCCGAGGACTTCTCGAAGTCGGCCAGCTTCTTCTTGTCGTCGCAGCTGATCCAGCGCGCGCTGCTGATGCTGGTGCCTTCGAAGACCGCGTCCACGCCATATTCATTCAATAGACGGCTGGCCACCACTTCGAACTGCAGCACGCCCACCGCGCCCAGGATCAGGTCGCTGCCGGTGACGGGCTTGAAGACCTGCACCGCGCCTTCTTCGCCCAGCTGCTGCAGGCCCTTGTGCAATTGCTTGATCTTGAGCGGATTGCGGATGCGCGCCACGCGGAAGAAGTCCGGTGCAAAGTAGGGGATGCCGGTGAATTGCAGCATCTCGCCTTCGGAGAAGCTGTCGCCGATCTGCATGTTGCCGTGGTTGGGCAGGCCGATGATGTCGCCGGCATAGGCTTCTTCCACCTGTTCGCGGCTGGAAGCCATGAAGGTCACCACCGAGGACACCTTGATATCGCGGTTCAGGCGCAGGTGCTTCAACTTCATGCCGCGCTCGAAGCGGCCTGAGCACACGCGCAGGAAGGCGATGCGGTCGCGGTGGGCCGGGTCCATGTTGGCCTGGATCTTGAAGACGAAACCGGAGAACGGCTCTTCGGTCGGCTTGACCTCGCGCACCGTGGCATCGCGTCCACCCGGGCCCGGCGCCCAGTCCAGCAGCGCATCCAGGATCTCGCGCACGCCGAAGTTGTTGATGGCCGAGCCAAAGAAGACCGGCGTCTGGATGCCGGCCAGGAAGTCGTCCAGGTTGAAGGGATGCGAGGCGCCATGCACAAGCTCCACTTCCATCTTCAGCTGTTCGATTTCCAGCGGGAACATCTCGGCCAGCTTGGGATTGTCGATGCCCTTGATGATCTCCACGTTGCCATTGGCGCGTTCTTCACCCGCCTTGAACAGCATGATCTCGTCGCGCAGCAGGTGATACACGCCACGGAAATTCTTGCCCATGCCGATCGGCCAGGTCACCGGTGCGCACTGGATCTTCAGCACCGACTCCAGCTCATCCAACAGCTCCAGCGAATCGCGGGTTTCGCGGTCCAGCTTGTTCATGAAGGTGATAATGGGCGTATTGCGCATCCGGCACACGTTCAACAGCTTGATGGTCTGCTCTTCCACGCCCTTGGCGGCGTCGATCACCATCAGCGCCGAATCCACGGCGGTCAACACGCGATAGGTGTCTTCGGAGAAGTCCTGGTGGCCCGGGGTGTCGAGCAGGTTGACCACGTGGTCGCGGTACTCGAACTGCATCACCGAGCTGGCCACCGAGATGCCGCGCTGCTTTTCGATTTCCATCCAGTCCGAGGTCGCGTGACGGCCGCTCTTGCGCGCCTTCACCGTGCCGGCCAGCTGGATCGCGCCCGAGAACAGCAGCAGCTTTTCAGTCAGCGTGGTTTTGCCCGCGTCAGGGTGGGAGATGATGCCGAAGGTGCGGCGGCGCTTGACTTCACGCGCGATCAGGTCGGTCGAGACCTTGCGGCTGCCGCTGGCGGCGTCGGAGGCGTCGTCGGCAGCGCTGCTGGCGACATCAGGGAGTTCGTTGCTGGGTTCTTGCATGGCGGATCGGTCGGGTCGGAGGTCGGGGGAACGCGGCCGCCAAAGGGCTGGGCGAAGGGCTGGACGATCCAGCCCCGCAAGGCCTTGCCTGCGCGCCCAGGGACGGGCGCTGCATGCATGTTCCAAAAGCTCTGGAAAACCCGAGATTATAACTGAAGCGGGCCGCTCCTCTGCATGTTTGCCTCCATGCAATGCCCGTCCGAGCGTGCTCTTGCACGTTCAGCAGCGTTCAGGAGCGCTCGTCGCGTCTGTCATCACGCCGCTCCTCCCGGCGCGGGTGCGGGTCGCGCGGCGCTTGCTGGCGCGCCTGCTGTTCCCGTCGCACTTGCTCCTGCTGCTGGCGGGCCTGTTCCATCTGGCGCTGTTGCTGCTCGCGCTGCTGGTTCATCATCTGCTGCTGGCGTTGCTGTTCCCGCTGCTGTTCCTGTTGCTGATGCTGCTGGCGCATCTGCTGTTCACGTTGCTGTTGCTGCAATTGCTGTTGTTGCATCTGCTGCTGGTGTTGCTGCTGCATCTGCATCTGTTGTTGCCGTTGTTGCCACTGGCGTTCCTGCGCCTGTTGCTGCTGGCGCTGGTCCTGGGCCTGTTGCTCGTGCTGGCGTTGCTGCTCGCGCACCATCTGTTCGCGCTGGCGTTGCTGGTCATTGGCCTGTTGCTCGCGCTGGCGCTGTTGCTCGACAGCCTGGCGCTGGCGCATCTGGTCCTGCTGGGCGATGCGCTGCTGCGGGTTGTCGGCCACCGGCAAGGGTCGCGCCTGGCCCGGCTGCGGGCCGTGGTCACGCCAGGAAGGAATGCCTGCCGCGGTCTGCGGCTGCCCCTGGGGTGATGGGCGGGGCGCCGCCTGTGCCGCCAATGCGGGCGGCGGCGGGACTGCGCGCCCAGCGCCATAACGCCCCTCGTGATGCCATACCACCGGTCGCTGGTTGACGGTCACGTTACGGTTGATGGTGACGTTGTTGTTGACGATGCGGTTGTTGACCACATTGTTATTGATGTTGTTGACGTTGGTGATGCGGGTCTGGGTCACCATCACCTGGCGCTCACGCCAATCCGGGCGGGCCTCGCCAAAGACCGCGCTCATCACGCCGATACCGGTGCTGAAGCTGATGCTGGCCGAGAAGCCGGGGTTGTAGCTGGGCGGGCGATAACGCGGCGGCGGCGCCCACACCACCGGCGGCGCCGAGGGCCACCACCAGTCGCCGTAGACCACGACCGGATTGTAGTAGGGCACATAGACCACCTGCGGATTGACCGGCACGATCTCGATGAAGTCATCCTGCAGCACCACCCGTTGCTGCGGACTGGATTCGAGCGTACCGGCGATGCGAGCGCGTTCGCGCAGGTTCTGCACCGTATCCATCACCGCCGGCTGCTGGCCCAGGAAAGCCTGGCCCAGCTGCTGCATCCAATCCAGGCGATCATTCATCATCGCCAGCACCGAGGGAAACTGCACCAGCGCCTTCACGCTAGGGTCCCAGGGCATGGGCGCCACCGCCCGCGCCAGGCCGTCGCCCTGCAAGCCCGGGCGAGCTTCGATGAAGCGCTGCGCCTGCACCACTTCCAGCGGATAGGTCGAGGCCATCAGCACCTGGGCCAGCAGCGAATCGGGATACAGCGCCACCGGCGCCAGCATCTGGTCCAGCTGCTGTTGGGTATAGACGGCCGGGGCAGGGGGATAGGCGCTCTGCGCCTGCGCCGGCATGCCTGAGACCAGCGAAAAGACCAGGCAGGCGGCCCAGGCCAGGGTTGACTTGTTCACGTCGTTCTCCTTCTTGATGCGGTCGGGGCAAGGATGAGCTTGAGCATAGACAAGAACAGCGGCGCCGACCATGGACGATGAGGGCTATGGTCGGCCAGGACGTCGCAGGCAGGTGTAACGGAATTGCAAGCGATGTTTCAGCGGCGGCACTTGCTTGCCATCAGCATTCCCGTCGTGCAAGATCAGCGCAGCCCCTCGCGGGCTGTGGCATCATGAATGGCCACGCGATTGCGCTCATCCATGGCGTCGATTGCTCACGGGTTGCGCCGCTGCCCGAAGTGCCGATGCGAGGAGGGCGCGAGAAGGAACTGGATTACTGGATTATCAGTATCAGTAAATTATTTATAGCATTGTTTCCAAGGCGCACAGCCAATCAACACAACAAGGAAAAAACATGAGCCATCATCTGATCTGGCGGCGCGATGATTTTCTCATCGACACCGATCCCGACCGGCTGGACATCCCCCTCATCCATGACGTTCTCACCCATTCGAGCTGGTCTCCCGGCATCGATATCAATACCGTGCGCACGGCCATTGCCAACAGCCTCTGCTTTGGTCTCTATCGCGGCACCCGGCAGATCGGTTTCGCCCGCGTGGTGACCGACCACGCCACCTTCGGCTACCTGTGCGATGTGTTCGTCCTCGAGGACTTGCGCGGCCAGGGCCTGGGGCGTTGGCTCATCGAATCGTGCAACCAGCATCCGACTCTGCTCAAACTGCGTCGCGTGATGCTGACCACGTCCACCGCCCCCTGGCTGTATGCGCGCTGTGGTTTCGAGGCGATCAATCGCGGCGACTTCGTCTGGCACATTTCCCGTCCTGACATCTACCGCACCGGCTCTGCCGGCTGAGCACCATTGCACCTGGCCGGAGCGACCTGAAGGCTGGCGCTCCGGTTACGGCCATCTGCCTCCCTCATGCTGACGTACGAGAGTGCCGAGCAAGATGCTTGAGCGATAGTTACGTATTCTTAAATGTGGTCATGCTCTTCTCATCGTCACCGATGTTGTTGTCCTGCAAGCTACAGCAGGCAGAACATGATCCGCATCAAGCCAAGGCCAGATGCGGAGTTTCTAAGTTTTTGAGCGACATATAATTTCGATGCACCCTAATGGAACACACGGAACACACCTGCACATCATCCGGGATGTGCGCATCGGACGTCGAACATGACCATCGCTAAGAAACTCCATCTCCTGACCCTCGCGGTCATCCTCGGTCTGGCCAGCCTGTCATTGCTGGGCATCTATCAAAGCAGGGAAGTGGCCAAGGCCGCCAGCTATTCTTCCGTCAACACCGTCCCCAGCCTGCTCGCGCTGGGTGATGCAGGCGAAGCCGCCTTCGGTATTCGTGTGGGCATCTGGAAATATGGTGCCGCCACCGATCCGGTCTCGCGCACCCAACTGGAAAAAGCCATGAACGAGCAGCATGATCGCGTGCTGGCCGCCTTCGAGCGCTATGCCCGCGAAGACATTTCCGACGACACCGACCGCAAGCTGCTTGAGGCCGATCGCCAGGCCTTCGCCGAATACGAAAAGCAGCGCGCCGTAGTGCTGCGCATTGGCGCCGAGTCCCGCAATGAAGAGGCCTTGCGCGCCATCGAACAACTGGTGGTGCCGCCCGGCGACAAGCTCATCGCCGCGCTCGCCGAGCATCGCAAGTACAAGGAGCAACTGGGTCGCCAGGGCGTGGAAACCGCTGAGGGCATCTTGCAGTCTTCGACCTATCAGGCCATTCTCGTGAGCCTGCTGGTGGCGGCGGTAGTGGGCGCGGCCAGCCTGCTGATCTCACGCGGGATTTCGGTTTCGCTCGATGACGCCATCCGCGTGGCCAACGCCATCGCACACGGTGATCTCAGTTCCAAGGTCAAGATGACCGGCAAGGACGAGGTCGGCCAGCTGCTGCACGCCATCGGCGAGATGACGGCCAGCCTGGTCACTATCGTCGGCAATGTGCGCCAGAGTGTGGCGGCCATCGAGTCCGCCTCCTCCGAGATCGCCTCGGGGAACCTCGATCTGTCGGCGCGCACCGAAGCGCAGGCCGGCTCCATCGAAGAGACTGCGTCGGCCATGGAACAGCTCACCGCCACCGTGAAGCAGAACGCCGACAACGCGCATCAGGCCGATACCCTGGCCAGCTCGGCGTCGTCGGTGGCCTCCGAAGGGGGCAAGGTGGTGCAGGAAGTGGTGCACACCATGGACGCCATCAACAGCTCGTCGCTGAAGATCGTGGACATCATCAGCGTCATCGACGGGATCGCTTTCCAGACCAATATCCTGGCGCTCAATGCCGCCGTCGAAGCCGCCCGCGCCGGCGAGCAGGGACGCGGCTTTGCCGTGGTCGCCTCCGAAGTACGCTCGCTGGCCCAGCGTTCGGCCTCGGCGGCGCGCGAGATCAAGGAACTCATCGACGACTCCGTGGAGAAGGTCCAGAGCGGCAGCCGCCTGGTGCTGCAAGCCGGTAACACCATGGAACATGTGGTGACGAGCGTGCAGCGAGTCAGCGACATCGTGCGCGACATCAGCGTAGCCAGCGGCGAGCAGAGCGACGGCATCGCCCAGGTCAACCAGGCCATCGGGATGATGGACCAGACCACCCAGCAGAATGCCGCACTGGTGGAAGAGGCCGCCGCCGCCTCGCAATCCCTGCGCGAACAGGCCAAGGGCCTGGCGCAGGCGGTGTCTGTGTTCCGTCTGGAACGCAGTGCCGTAGCGGCCAAGCCTGCAGTGGCAGCACCCGTGCAGGAGCAACCGGCCATGCTGGCATTGACCGCATAAGCGCGTCAGCATTGGTCAGCAGAGGTCAGCAAATGTAATCTTTGAAGATGTCTTTCTGCGCTATGTTTCGATCCACCAGCAGTGGCAATGTGAGCTGCGCCATCCGGCGCAGCGCAGATGCCGGGGGAGTCAGACATGACCATAGCAAGAAAGCTTTATCTTCTGATCGTTGCCGTCGTGCTAGGTGTGATCATGCAGGCCGTGGTGGGTCTCTACCAGAGCCACAGGATCGCCAGCGCGGCCGGCTATTCCGCGACCAATACCATTCCCAGCGTGCTGGCGCTCAATGGCGCCACTGACGCCATCTATGGCATCCGGCTCAACATCGCGCGTTACGTGATCGAACCGGCCGCGCGCGAAAAGACCGTCGCCAACATGGCCGCCCTGCATCAGAAGGCGCAGGACTTCTTCGACCAGTTCGAGCGATGCTGTATTTCCGATGACGCTGACCGGCGTATGCTGGAAGCGGATCGTCGCTTTTTTGCCGAGTACGAGAAGCACCGCATGGCCATGATCGACTTCGGCAATGCCGGCAAGGAAGACGCGCTGCGCATTGTCATGGAAGAGAAGATGACGCCTATCGGCCAGCGCCTCATGGCCGTGCTCAACGAACACAAGAACTACAACGAGCAGCTTGGCAGGCAGGGCGCGGAAGACGCTGCCGAGCATCTGCAGCTGTCCATCTATCTGACCATTGCCGCCGCTGTGCTGGTGATCGTGATGGTCACGGCGCTGAGCTTGCTGCTGGTGCGTAATATCCGTCATTCGCTGCATGACGCCACGGAGCTGGCCGACGCCATCGGGCGAGGCGATCTCAGTTCGCAGATCGTCTTGCGCGGACGCGACGAAGTCGCGCGCCTGATGCTGTCGCTGCAGCGGATGACGAGCAGTCTGGTGCAGATCCTGGGCAAGGTCAACGACAGCGCCGCCACCATCGAAACCGCCACCCGCGAGATTGCCAGCGGCAATCTCGATCTTTCCTCGCGCACCGAAGCCCAGGCCGGTTCGCTGGAAGAGACCGTCACCGCCATGGGGCAGCTCACGACCACCGTCAAACAGAACGCCGACAATGCCCGCCAGGCCGACGAGCTGGCGCAGTCAGCGTCAGGCGTGGCGGGGCAGGCGGGCAAGGTGGTTGATGAGGTGATCTTGACCATGGAGGCGATCAATGCGTCTTCACTGAAGATCGTGGACATCATCAGCGTGATCGATGGCATTGCTTTCCAGACCAACATCCTGGCGCTCAACGCCGCCGTCGAAGCCGCTCGCGCTGGCGAGCAGGGGCGAGGATTTGCGGTCGTGGCGGCCGAAGTCCGCACACTGGCGCAGCGCTCAGCGTCCGCCGCCAGGGAGATCAAGGAACTGATCGACGACTCGGTGGGCAAGGTCGCCAGCGGCAGCCGCCTGGTCACGCAGGCCGGTCATACGATGGAAGAGGTGGTGGCCAGTGTGCGCAGGGTGACAGGCATCGTCACCGAGATTAGCGCAGCCAGCCGTGAGCAGAGCGAAGGATTGCAGCAGATCAGCCAGGCCATCAGCGCCATGGATGAGGGCACCCAGCAGAATGCCGCGCTGGTGGAGCAGGCTGCGGCGGCCTCGCAATCCTTGCAGGATCAGGCGGTGAACTTGGCGCAGGTGGTCGGGGTGTTCCGGCTAGGGCGTCAGGCGCAGCTGACCGGCGAGGAGATTGCGGCGCAGGAAAGCGAGGACTGCAATGTCATTGCCCAGCGCGAAGTATTGGCGCTGTCGGCCTGATGCTGATGATCTCGTGTATGAAATTACTCTGGCCAATGAGAAAAGAGGCTGGCGCGCATGGATAGATCCGGAGGATTCCAGTGATCTTCCTGGCAACCAGGGCGTATCTCTGCGCCCTGGTTGTTGATATCGTCAGCGGGGTTCAGAATTCTCTGGTCCACTGCACGCCATCGCTCAATGCCGCATCATTTCTCCGGCATGCCCGACGAATGGTGGCTGCTGATCAGCCATTGCTTGCCATCCCATTCATAGGTAAAGGTGTAGCGGGCATGAACGACCTGGCCGGTGGTGCCGAAGGTAAAACTGTAGAGGCCGGCATCGATCGCGGTGTTGCAGCCGATCGAAAGCCAACGCTGATCGATCTTGCCTACCGGCTTGTTATGCAGGAAGTGTTCGAAGTAATCGATACGCTCTTCGTTGGTAAAACGTGGTTTGTTGGAAACGGTCGGCAAGAGTATTGAGCGAGGTGCGTAATTGGCGGCGACGGCTTCGGGCTCGAGTGTTTGCAGCGATTGGTTCCAGCGGTCGAACAATGCGGCAATTTCCTTGCCGGTGGTTCGCTTGCAGACCAGGGTCTCGCCAGGTCCCAACACCGAGATGTCGCCGGCCCCATTGCCCGGCTGGGGCGAGGCGCAGCCGGTGAGGATCAAGGCTAACGCAGATACCGAAAGGACTGTTTTCATTTTTCCCCCTGTTATTTTGTGATGTAGTCAGGCGTTACGGAGAAGACAATCAGGCGAATATGATGTCTTCTACGCTGGGCATTTTAAGGGGCTGGTCGTAGGTATGGCAAATGCCTGGTTGATGGGGCGTCTACCGCATTTGAATGAAATGGCTGTGTAGGGCTTCCTCTAGCTCTCCAGTATCATCGCGGCACAAGCGTCAGAGGTAATCATTAGGAGAAGTGTCGAGCATGGGTTATATCTGCGTGAGCGCACGGATGAGTGCAGGCCAGCCCGGTGCGCAATAGTCTCTACAAAATTTGGATCAAATTTCAGTCCGCTTGCCCTATATTGATACCGGTGGTCGTCAATATAATCTGGCCTAAATGGAGAGTCACGGAGGGAAGCATGGGCATTATCGCAGTGTCTGCGAGGCAAATAGCCGAGCAGCAGTTACTTACTGCAATCCGAGTCTGGAGGGGCGGCGACTATATTTCTGCGATTACTCTCGCCGGTGCTGCGGAAGAGATTTTGGGAAAACGACTGCGCGGCTTGGGCAGGGCGCCTTCGCTCGACAATATGAAATCGGTAATCGTGGAGCTCTCAAGAAAACTTGGTGACGATGACCCTAAAGCTGCCCAGCGTGCAGCAGATCTACTAAATTATACGAAGAACCGCTTGAAGCACTATGAAGGGTATGAATCGTTGGAATTTGATGCGCTGCAAGATTCCGTCGAGTTAATTGAGCGCGCAATCACCAACTATAGAATGCTCACCGGCCTCCTTCATGACGAGATGCTTGAATTCTGGGTGGAGGTGGCTAGGCTGGATGGAAAGTCTGAGCAAAGTGGTTCATGTACTGGCTAAACTCGGTTGATGGAGAAGTTCACAATCGAGTGCAAGTGGAGTTCCGCCTAGTCTTCATTAAACGGGTTGCCGTCCTTGTTCATCCGATATTTCCTGATGGTTAATTCTTGGGGTAGAGGGATATCGAGCAGTATCAACGAAACTTCTCCCTCAGGGTGCCGCGAGTTGGAGGATTCGATTGCCGGGATACCGGGCTCAGGCAGGAACGATTAGTCAATTACATAAATCCAGCCAGAGGTATGTCCTCGCCGAGCAGTGAACTCGATAGCGACTTCTTTGCGGCGAGTCGCAGAGATGCAGCAATTGTCGTAAGTGCCTGTTTTTTTAGTCAGAGAATTTGGCCTGCCCTGAGGGACTCGAACCCCCGACCTATGGCTTAGAAGGCCATTGCTCTATCCAGTTGAGCTAAGGGCAGTTCGGCGTGGCTGGCGGCATGATGCTGCGCGGATGCGCTACCGCCAACGATCCAGAAAAGAAAACGGGCTGTCCACGACAGCCCGTTTTTGATGAGTGGTCGGAGTACAAGGATTCGAACCTTGGACCCCCTGGTCCCAAACCAGGTGCGCTACCGGGCTGCGCTACACTCCGAGAAGCGAGATAATAACAGCATCTCTTGCAGATGGTCAACCACGATCGCTTTTCCCCCCTCAATCTCCTTCAGGCGGCCTTCGCGCCTTCCCGCAATTCGGCCGCGTCCTGCAGTCTGACCTCGACGATCAGCTTCTTGATCTCGGGTACGCACGAGCCGCAATTGCCGCCGGCCTTCAGGCAGGCCGTGACCTGGCCCACTTCACTGAGACCCTGCGTGCGGATGGCGTTGCACAGGGTGTTGCGCCCCACGCCAAAGCAGGAGCACACGGTCGGCCCGGTGTCCGCGCCTTTCTCGATGGGCTGGCCTACCAGCAGGCCGACGCGGTCGGCCTCTTCCAGTTTCTCTTTCGCAAACAAGCCCGCCAGCCAGGAGCGCGAGGGCAGGTCGGGGCGCGCTGACATGAACAGGCACATATCGATGCGGTCATCCACCACATGCACGGCGCGATAGCTGCCGTCGCTCAGGTCTTCGTACTCCAGCCAGTCGGCCTGCGGATCTTGCACGCCCAGCAGGCTGCGCGCCCAGGCGCTGTGGTCGGGGATGTGGTTGCGGCCGGCCAGTTCGTAGCGCATGAAGTCGTGCCCCTGTACGCGGGTCCAGTGCGTCACCTGGTCCAGGTCCAGGGCATGGCGGGTCAGGATGAAGCCATGCCAGGACACCCGGAATTCCTCGATGGCCACCGGGGTGTGCTTGAACTCGGGTTCGCCCGAGAGCGGGTCGACCACCGGATTGACGACCGCTCCCACGCGGGCGTCGGAGGCCGATTGTCCGTTCCAGTGGATGGGCACGAAGACCGATCCGCGGGCAATGCCGCCACCATGCTGCACGCGCGCCACCATCGCGCCCCAGCGGCTGCTGATGCGCGCCAGGCCGCCTTCGCGCACACCGTAGAGCAGGGCGTCTTGCGGGTGGATGTCGATGAAGGATTCGGGGATGTGGCTGGCCAGCGTGGCGGATCTGCCGGTGCGGGTCATGGTGTGCCAGTGATCACGCACGCGGCCGGTGTTGAGGATCAGGGGAAAATCTTCGCAGGCGGCATGAGCAGCGCTGCGCGGGGCCGTAGGGACGAAGCGGGCACGGCCGTCGGCGTGGCTGAAGCGATGGTCTTCCAAGACCCGGGCGGCGCCGCTGACGCTGCCGTCGGAGAGCCGCTGCACCGGCCACTGGATGGGCGCCAGGGCATCGTAGGCGGCGCGATCCATGCCGGTCAGGCCCGCGAGGTTGAAGACGCGGCGCACCCGGCTGGCGTCGGCTTCGCCATTGCGATGGGCCGACAGGCGCGCATGTTCGTCAAAGATCTCATGCGGCCCGGCAAAGTCGAAACCGTCAAAGCCCATGCGGCGCGCCACGTCGCAAATGATGCGCCAGTCGCCGCGCGCTTCGCCGGGAGCGGAGAGGAAGGCGCGCTGGCGCGAGATGCGGCGTTCGGAGTTGGTGACCGTGCCATCCTTCTCACCCCAGGCCAGCGCTGGCAGCAGCACGTGGGCCAGGGCATTGGTGTCGGTCTGGGTGATGACGTCCGAGGACACCACCAGCTCGCACTTCTGCAAGGCGCGCTGCACCAGGTCGGCGTCAGGCAGGCTGACCATGGGATTGGTCGCCATGATCCACACCGCCTTGATGCGGCCCTCTTCGATGGCGCGGAACATGTCCACGGCCTTCAGGCCCGGTTTGTCGGCGATGCGGGGGGATTGCCAGAAGTCTTGCACGATCTGCCGATGCAGCGGCTGGTCCAGGTCCATGTGGGCGGCCAGCATGTTGGCCAGGCCGCCGACTTCGCGCCCGCCCATGGCGTTGGGTTGGCCGGTGATGGAGAACGGTCCCATGCCGGGCTTGCCAATGCGGCCCGTGGCCAGGTGGCAGTTGATGATGCTGTTGACCTTGTCGGTGCCGGCCGAGGATTGGTTCACGCCCATGGAAAAGCCGGTGACGACCTTCTCGGTATTGGCGAAGGCCTCGTAGAAGGCCAGCAGGTCCTTGAGATCGATCTTGCAGATGCGCGCTACCGTGGCGGGATCGGCGCAGTCGGCGTCGGCGATGGCCAGGGCTTCGTCAAAGCCCTTGGTGTGCGTGTCGATGAAGGCGTTGTCGCGCAGCCCGCGATGGGCCAGGTAGCTCATCAGGCCATTGAAGAGCCAGACATCGGTGCCGGGCTTGATGGGCAGGTGCAGGTCGGCCAGTTCGCAGGTGGCGGTGCGGCGCGGGTCGATGACCACCAGGCGCAGGGCGGGCCGGGTTTCCTTCAGGCGGGCGATGCGCTGGAACAGGATGGGATGGCACCATGCCGCATTGGAGCCGACCAGCACCACCAGGTCGGCCAGTTCCAGGTCTTCGTAGCAGACCGGCACCAGGTCTTCACCGAAGGCGCGCTTGTGGCCGGCGACCGCCGAGGACATGCACAGGCGTGAATTGGTGTCGATGTTGGCGCTGCCGATGTAGCCCTTCATGAGCTTGTTGGCGATGTAGTAGTCCTCGGTCAGCAATTGTCCGGAGACGTACAGCGCCACCGCATCCGGGCCGTGCTCGGCGATGATGGCGGAGAACTTGTTGGCCACGTGGTCCAGCGCCTGGTCCCACGCAAGCGGTTGCAGCTGGCCTTGGGCGTCGCGCAGTTGCGGATGCAGCAGGCGGCCATCGAGGTCCACTGTTTCGCCCAGGGCCGAGCCCTTCACGCACAGGCGGCCGAAGTTGGCTGGGTGTTGGGCATCGCCCTGGATGCCGATGCGGCCATCGTCCTTCATCGATGCGCTCACGCCACAACCTACGCCGCAGTAGGGGCAGGTAGTCGATGTGGTGGCCACGGCTAGCGCCAGCGGAGTCTGGGAAAGATTCATTGGTATCCTCTGTTACTAATTACCCTGGCCAGATGCCATGCCTAGGCGGCCTGCTGACACATCGCCTGGCCGAACGGCAGTTCGCGGCGGAAGCTGCTGATGTCGCGTCCGCTCTGGATCAGGTCGAAGTACCACGGGCCATCCTTGACGTCGCCATACAGCACCGCACCCACCAGGCGCGTTCCGCGCAGCACCAGCCGCTTGTAGACGCCACGGCGCGGATCGCGCACGATCAGGTCTTCGGTATCGTCGCCGCCGATGAAATCGCCCGCCGAATACAGGTCCACGCCGGTCACCTTGAGCTTGGTCGCAGTGGCCTGCTGCACATAGCGGCGGTGTCCAGCACCCGCGAGGTGCGCACCGCAGACGCGAGCCTGGTCCCAGATCGGCGCGACCAGTCCGAAGGTGGCCTTGCGATGCTGCACGCATTCCCCTACGGCATAGATGCGCGGGTCATAGGTCTGCAGCGTGTCATCGACGATGATGGCGCGTTCGCAGTGCAGGCCGGCCGCCTTGGCCAGCGCGATGTTGGGACGCACGCCCGCCGTCATCACCACCAGGTCGGCGGGGATGCTGCTGCCATCCTTGAAGCGCACTGCGGTGACGCGATCCGGTCCGACGATCTCTTCGGTATGGGCATTGAGCAAGAAGCGCAAGCCCTTGTCTTCCAGCGCCTTCTTCAGCAGGGCGGCGGCGGGCTTGTCCAGCTGCTGGTTCATCAGGGCGTCGGTGACGTGCACCACGGTCACGTCCATGCCTTGGCGCATCAGGCCATTGGCGGCTTCCAGCCCGAGCAGGCCGCCGCCGATGACCACTGCGTGGCGGTGCGTGCGGGCCGCCTGCAGCATGGCGTCCACATCCTGAATGTCGCGAAAGGCGATCACGCCCGGCAATTGATGACCCGGCACCGGGATGATGAAGGGCGTGGAACCGGTGGCCAGCAGGAGGCGGTCGTACTGCACCGTCAGGCCGCTCTTGGCGTGCACGGTGCGCTGGCGGCGGTCGATGTGGACGACCGGGTCGCCGGCATGCAGGGTGATGCCGTTGTCGTCGTACCAGGCGCGCGGATTGAGCATGATGTCATCGATGCTCTTGTCGCCGGCCAGCACCGGCGAGAGCATGATGCGATTGTAGTTGCCATGCGGCTCGGCGCCGAAGACGGTGATGTCGTAGAGATCCGGGGCCAGCTTGAGCAACTCTTCCACCGTGCGCATGCCGGCCATGCCGTTGCCGACCACCACCAGGGAGGGGCGGGCAGTGCTCTTGTTGGCCTGGGTCTCCATCTCAGGCTCCGATCCAGACTTTGCCTTCATCGATGCGCGCCGGCCAGGCGGGTACCGAATTGGCGGGTTCTTCCAGGCACTGCCCGGTGGTGAGATCAAAGTGATGCTTGTAGATCGGCGAGGCCACCACGATGCGTTCGCCCAGGTTGCCCACCAGTCCGCGCGAGAGCACGGCGGCCTGCGCATTGGGATCATAGTTGCCGATGGCAAAGACACGCGGCTGCGGTTCGCCCTGGCTGCGGTCGATGATGTGGAAGATGGCTACCTGCTGGTCGCCGATCAGCGCGGCCACGCCCGTGTTGGGGACGATCTCGGCCAGGTCGCAGACCGGGGTCCATTGCTTGATTTGTTGGTCGCTGTGCATGCGGGGCTCCTCATGGTTGTACGGCGGGTGCGCCTTCGATACGTCGCGGCGCGACTACTCAGTCCGAACGGTCGTCAATGAACAAAGAGCCGTTCGTCCTGAGTAGCGGCAACGCCGCGTATCGAAGGCGCGACTACGGCCGGATATCAGACGGTCTCGACGACGACAGGAATGTCGAGCAGCTTCTTCTCGGCCACCGTGGCCGGGCGGACCTGCCCGCGCTCCTCGACGAACTTGATGTTGCCATCGGCCGCCTTGCTGTTGACGAAGTGGCGGAAGCGCTTGCGCGTCTCCGGATCGGTCACGGCCTTCTTCCATTCGCATTCATAGGTATCGACCACGCGCTGCATCTCGGCCTCCAGTTCGGCGGCGATGCCCAGCTTGTCATCGAGGACCACGCTCTTGAGGTAGTCCAGGCCGCCTTCGAGATTCTCGCGCCAGGTGCTGGTGCGTTGCAGGCGGTCGGCGGTGCGTACGTAGAACATCAGGAAGCGGTCCACGTAGCGGGTCAGCGTTTCTTCATCCAGATCGGATGCGATCAGTTCGGCGTGACGCGGCTTCATGCCGCCATTGCCGCAGACATACAGGTTCCAGCCCTTTTCCGTGGCGATGATGCCCACATCCTTGCCCTGCGCCTCGGCGCATTCACGGGTGCAGCCGGAGACGCCGAACTTGATCTTGTGCGGTGAGCGCAGGCCCTTGTAGCGGTTTTCCAGACGCACCGCGAAGCCCACGCTGTCGCCCACGCCATAGCGGCACCAGGTCGAGCCCACGCAGGATTTGACGGTGCGCAGCGACTTGCCGTAGGCGTGACCGGTCTCGAAGCCGGCGGCGATCAGTTCTTCCCAGATGTCGGGCAACTGGTCCACGCGCGCGCCGAACAGGTCCACGCGCTGGCCGCCGGTGATCTTGGTGTAGAGGCCATACTTCTTGGCGATCTGGCCCACCGCGATCAGGCCATCGGGCGTGACCTCGCCCCCGGCCATGCGCGGCACGACAGAGTAGGTGCCGTCCTTCTGGATATTGCCGAGGAAGTAGTCATTGGAATCCTGCAGGCCCGCGTGTTCCTTCTTGAGCACGAAGTCATTCCACAGCGAAGCCAGCACATTGGCCACCATGGGCTTGCAGACATCGCAGCCCAGTCCCTTGCCATGCTTGCCCAGCAGTTCGTCGAAGCTCTTGATCTGGCCCACGCGCACCAGGTGATGGATTTCCTGGCGCGAGTAGGGGAAGTGTTCGCAGACGTGGTTGTTGACGGCCAGGCCTTGCTTCTTCATCTCGGCCTTCATCACCTGCGTGACCAGCGGCACGCAGCCGCCGCAGGCAGTGCCGGCCTTGGTGCAGGCCTTGAGGTCGCCGATATTGGTCACGCCCGAGGCCACGGCAGCACACAGCTGACCCTTGGAGACATTGTTGCAGGAGCAGATCTGCGCCGATTCCGGCAGCGCATCCACGCCCAGGCCGGGCTTGGCCTTGCCGTCGGATTGCGGCAGGATCAGGAATTCGGGCGACTCCGGCAGTTCGATCTTGTTGAGCATCATCTGCAAGAGCGTGCCATATTCCGAAGCATCGCCCACCATGACCGCACCCAGCAGATGCTTGCCGGATGCGGAGACCACGATCTTCTTGTAGATCTGCTTGCGCTCGTCGGTGAACTGATAGGAACGGCTGCCGGCTTCCTTGCCATGTGCATCGCCGATGCTGGCCACGTCCACGCCCATGAGCTTGAGCTTGGTGCTCATGTCGGCGCCGTTGAAGGCGGGCACTTCGATGGCCTCGTCGCGGTGCGAGAGCAGGTGCTTGGCGGCGGTGCGGGCCATGTCGTAACCCGGTGCGACCAGGCCAAAGATCTTGCCATTCCACAGCGCGCATTCGCCGATGGCGTAGACCGCCGGGTCGGAGGTCAGGCAGCTGTTGTCGATGGCGATGCCGCCCCGGTCACCCACCTTCAGCCCGGCCTGGCGCGCCAGTTCGTCGCGCGGGCGGATGCCGGCGGAGAAGACGATCATGTCGGTTTCCAGGTGCGAGCCATCTTCAAAATTCATGCGATGGGTATGCTGCTTGCCATCGACGATTTCGACCGTGTTCTTTTGCGTGTGGGCGGTCACGCCCAGTTCTTCGATCTTCTGGCGCAGCACACGGCCACCGCTTTCATCGACCTGCACCGCCATCAAGCGCGGCGCGAATTCGACCACGTGGGTCTCCAGCTTGAGGTCGCGCAGGGCCTTGGCGCATTCCAGTCCCAGCAGGCCGCCGCCGATGACCACACCGCTCTTGGAACGGCTGCCGCATTCCAGCATCGCTTCCAGGTCTTCGATGGTGCGATAGACAAAGCAATCCTTGCGCTGGTTGCCCGCCACGGTGGGCACGAAGGGATAGGAACCGGTGGCCAGCACCAGTTTGTCATAGGACATCGTCTCTTCCACGCCCGCCACGTTGACCAGCACCTGCTTGCGTTCCAGATCGATCTGCTGGGCCTTGGCGTTGAGCTTGAGGTCGAACTGCACCGCGCTGCGACCGGTATCGAAGAAGCCCGGCGCCACCAGCGACAGGTCTTCTGCGGTCTTGCCGGCGAAGAATTCGGACAGGTGGACGCGGTCGTAGGCCGGACGCGGTTCTTCGCACAGGATGGTGACATGCAGGTCGCCAGCGCCGCTCTCGGCCAGGCACTCCAGGAACTTGTGGCCCACCATGCCGTGGCCGATGACGATGATCTTCATGGGGTCTCTCCTCAGGCTGCAACTTTGCTGTCGGCCAGGACGGCCTCGCCGCTCTTGTCCGACGCGGTGAAACGGATGGCCGCTGCGCACAGTGCCGAAACGGTCACCAGCACGCCGAGCATGGACAGGGTCTGCTGGGTATTGCCCAGGCCCTTCATCAGGAAGCCCGCCAGCACCGCGCCGACATTGCCGCCCGCGCCGATGATGCCGGCCACGCCGCCCAGCGCCTTGCGGTCGATGAAGGGCACCAGCGCATAGGTCGCGCCGCAGGCCATGTGGGTGAACAGGCCAAAGCACAGCATGGCGATGATGGCGGCCACGACGCTGCCGGCATGAGCGAACCACAGCAGGCCCAGGCCTTCGCCCAGCATCATCACGAAGAGCAGGGTGGCGCGGCGGTTCAGGCCGCCCGAGAGCGCCACCTTGTCCGAGATGAAGCCGCCCAGCGCGCGCGCAAACAGCGCCAGCAGACCAAAGCTGGCGGCGGCGATGCCGGCCGATTCCAGCGAGAGTTTGAAGTGCTCGACGTAGTAGATGGCAGCGATGTTATGGATGAAGATCTCCACGCCGAAGCAGGCGCCGTAGGTAATGAAGAGCATCCACACGCGATAGTTGGCCGCCGCCGCGCGGAAGCTGGCCCAGCCGCCGCGCTTGCCGCTTTCGATGGTCACGCCAGCGGCGCGCAGCGCGTCATAGTTGCCTTCCGGGCAGTCCTGGGTGAAGCGCCAGTAGAGTGCGGCCATCACCAGCATCAGCACGCCCGGCACCAGCAGCGCCGCACGCCAGCCCCAGCCCTGCGAGACGCCCAGCATCAGCATGGCCGCCATCAGCAGCGGCATCACGCCTTGCGCCACACCGCCACCGGCATTGCCCCAGCCGGCGGTGGCGGCGTTGGCGGTGCCGACCACGTTGGGGGCGAACATGACCGAGGTGTGGTACTGGGTGATGACAAAGCTCGCCCCCACCGCACCGATGAGCAGGCGGAAGAACAGGAAGCTCTCGTAGCTCTGCGCGAAGGCCACGCCGATGACCGGCACCGCGCCGGCCAGCAGCAGGCCGGTGTAGGTCTTGCGCGGGCCGAAGCGGTCGCACATGGGGCCGATGATCAGGCGCACCAGGATGGTCACGGCGACTGCGGCGATGTTGATATTGGCGATCTGGCCAGCGGTGAGATGGAATTCGCCCTTGATTACCGGCATCAGCGGCGCGCAGGCAAACCACGCGAAGAAGCAGACGAAGAAGGCCATCCAGGTCAGGTGGAAGGCGCGCATCTGCGGCGACCGCAGGGAAAACAGCTCGATACGATTGGCTTTGCTCATGGCGTGTCCTGAAAACAAAAAGGCGCCCGCCTGACCCCAAGGCCTCGTGCCTCGGTTCAAGCGGACGCCATTGTCCGTGTGCGCTGCTGATCCCTCGTTGGATCGGCATCAGATGTGGGGTCATCCTCGACCCTGTCCCTCATTGAGCAAAGGTCGTGCCAGCGACAGGGTTTATCCGGAAGTTCAGGACTGGAGCGGGTTTGCGGGAGGAAAGGGGGCTGGCAGGGGGAGCCGTGCTGATGAGCTGATTGGCCCGTTATATATCATCGCGTGATGTATTGCAGTGCAGGCTGCGCGTTCGTGGTGCAGTGCATCGTCCGGGTGCGCTCTCTGCCGTGGTGCATCCGGTCAGCGCGGCTGGAAGGCGATGATGCCCATTCCGGCCAGCGCGACGGCCATGCCTGCCCAGTCCCAGGCCGATGGACGGACGCCGTCCACGGCCCACAGCCAGAGCATGGCCACGGCAATGTAGACGCCGCCGTAGGCCGCATAGACCCGGCCGGAGGCGGCCTCATGCAAGCTCAGCAGCCAGGCGAACAGCGCCAGGCTCAGGGCGGCGGGCAAGAGCAGCCAGGCCGAACGGTCCTGCCGGAGCCAGAGATAGGGCAGGTAGCAGCCGACGATTTCGGCCAGCGCAGTGCAGAGGTAGAGCAGCAGGGTCTTCATGGGGCAGATCGGGGCCAGGGTGGTGCTCAGTCTTCTTCGCGGGCGCTGATGTCGGCGCGTTCGTCATCGCTCTTGCGCATCCATTGGCGGTGCAGGAACTGCTCCAGCGGCCGGCCGATGACGAAGAGGATCAGGATCAGGCCGGTCGCCATCAGCGCCACCTGCCACCAGCCCGCGCCGCAGACGATACCCACGGCTGCCGTGACCCAGATCGAGGCGGCCGTGGTCAGGCCGCGCACCTTCTCGGTCCGTTGTTCATGGATGATCACGCCCGCACCCAGGAAACCGATGCCGGTGATGACGCCCTGGATGGCGCGGCTGACGGCGTCACGGTTGTGGTCTTCTGCGCCGAACGCAAAATTCATCGCCGCCATCGTCACCAGCGCCGAACCCAGCGCCACCAGGCCCAGCGTCTTCAGCCCGGTCGGCTTGCCGCGCAGGTTGCGGTCGATGCCGATGGCGCAACCGATGAGCATGGCAAAGAGCAGGCGGTAAAAGATTTCCAGGTAATCGGTCATGGTGGCGTCAGGCAGCAGATGGGCAGCAGCTTGGCTGCACAGCGGGTTGAGATGAGCCGGGATTGTAACTGGTAAGCTCGACTATCTCTTTGACCTGGCCACGCGGACGTAAAAAAGCCCCGCCAGTATCAGCGGGGCAAATCAGGCATGGCGGGAGGAATGGGAGGCTACGCCATGCCGCGCTCAAGCTTCACGCAAAACTCTCAAGGATGTCGGGCAGACGCATCAGCTGCCGCCGCCGCCGGCGCCAGCACCACCGGCGCCACCAGCACCCGCGCCGCCTGCGCCAGCACCGCCAGCTCCGGCGCCACCTGCACCACCGGCGCCCGTGCCGCTGCCGTTGCCGGCGCCGCTGCCACCACCGCCCGGCGAGGTGCCCATCGGGCCGTCCTTCATCTCGGTCGCATTCGGGTTATTCCCCGAGCGCGACTTGCTGTGGCTCTTGTCGGACTTGTCATGGTTGCGCATGCTCTTGCCCGACGAGCTGCTGCCGGAACCGCCGGTGCCCGCGCCCGGTGTGGTGGTCGAGCCAGTTGCTCCGGTAGCGCCGGTTCCCGCAGAGCCGGAACCGCCAGCTGCGCCAGAGCCCGAGTTCTGGGCGATGGCGCCCGTGCTGAACGCGGCCACCACCAGAGCGGCGCCGAGGAATTTCAGGGTCGGTTTGGACATGCTTATCTCCTTGTATGGGTATGACGTCTGGGCGTCCCGCGATTGCGAGACGTTGCAGCCATAGTAGGTGCTGGCGGCAAGGCCCACAGTCGGACGTCGCTTCAAACGCATGTCGGTGTATTTCGTACCCGGATGACGGCGCATGTTGTTGAGCCTGGCCGACCTTCGTCAGACAAGGCTTACTGCAGGGTCTGTCGCAACTGGCTGGGACTGAGCCCGAAATGCTGGCGGAAGCGCACCGCGAAGCGCGACGGCGAGTCATAGCCGCAACGGGCGGCGATGTCGGCAATCGACAGCGACGAGGCCTGCAACTGTTCCAGCGCCTGGCCCAGTTGCACCTTGTCGAGCAGTTCGCGGAACCCGGTCTGCTCGCGCACCAGCCTTCGGCGCAGCGTGGAGACGCTGCAATGCAGGCTGGCGGCGATCTGCTCCAGGCTGCGATGTTCAGGCGGCAGCATCAGCAGTTGCTGTTCGATGCGATGACTGAGAGCGTCACTGCGATCCCGCAGCAGCGCCGCACCCGCGCCGTGCAGGCTCAGGGCCAACAGCAAGCCTTCGGCGGCCTGGCACTGCAGCTCCGACGGTGCGTCTTCCTGCATGCAGGCTTGCAGATGCCGCCAGGCGCGCAGCGTATCGGGCGCCAGCGCCGTCGTCGAGACCGCCGGCGGCGCTGAGGCCAGGCTGCCCTGGCCGGGGTAGTGCAGCCGGAAGCGCTCGATCAGCGAAGCCGGCAGCGAGACCATGTCGGCGGCGTACTCGCCGTTTCTGGGCAGGTTGGCGACGTTGAGTTGCGTTCCGGGTGCAATGAGCAGCAGGCCTTCCGGCCCGCAGTGCAGATTGCGGTGATGCCATTGCAGGCGCTTCTTGCCCTGGCGCACGTGGCAGATGCTGGCCAGGCCGATGAAGACCTGGCGCAGCTGCTGTTCTTCACGGCAGCGGATGCGCGAGAGGATAGGGCGTACGTCTTGGCTGGTCGTGAGCGCGGGCAGGAGTGTGCTGTTACTTGACATTGGGTTTCTGGCGTCCGTAGACGGCGGTCAGCTTGGCCGTAGCGAGTGCCTGGGCATTCAGATAGAAGCCGAGCATAGCACCGCTGGCCTGCGCATCCAGCGGAAGTGTTTCGGTTTTCAGGGCCCAAACGACAAACTGGTAGCGATGCGGCTTGTCGCCTTCGGGCGGACAGGCGCCGCCGAAGCCACTGCTGCCGAAGTCGGTGCGTCCCTGGATGCTGCCCTGGGGCAGGCCCTTGCCTGGCGCAGTGGCGCCGGCCGGCAGCGAGCGCACGCTGGCGGGAATATTGAAGACGGTCCAGTGCCACCAGCCGCTGCCGGTCGGCGCGTCCGGATCGTAGACGGTGATGGCGAAGCTCTTGGTATCGGCGGGCGCGCCCGACCAGGACAGTTGCGGCGACTTGTTCAGACCGACGCAGCCGAAGCCATTGAAGACCTGCGCAATCGACAGGGACTGGCCCTCAGCGATGTCGCTGCTGGTGAGGGTGAATTCGGCAGCCTGTGCGGGCAGGGTCAGTGCCGAAAAGGTCAGGGCGGCAGCGGCCAGGGTGGGGCGGATCATGGTCATGGAAGTCCTCGGTGAGCGTTGAAACAAGGGGTTGAAAGCGCTCATCTTAGGGAATGGGAACGAGGGGTGTGGTGCAGAAAACGTCAGGCTTGGTGCGGATAAGTTCAAGCTGCAGGTACATGCTCCTGTGACAGTTTACGACGTGGTGACGTGGATTGGCTGCTTCGGGACACGGTAGGCCAGCAAGGAAAAAATCTCGAAGCTGAGCCTTGATCGATCGCTACGGCGGAAGCCCAATACGGTCATTTTCGCCATTAAGAAAGAAGACTTCGTGGTTTCCGTCTGAATGTTTTTCCAGGCGCACGGAATTTCCGAGCATCCAGCTCTGTGCGCCATTGCCCGCTACCGAGACCGACGCTTTATCGGATTCAAAATAGGCTTTATAGCCTCCCCCAATCTTCCCCGTACCCTCTGGCTTCAACAGTTCAACGTAGATATTGGTCCGATCTCGAATTCGCTCCGAATAAGCGCGGAAGGTGTAGCCATCCCAACCCGGGGTATTTATGTTGGTACCGATCACCACATCAAGTTCAGACGGCGAAAAACTAAAGGCCGCCGAAGATGCCAAGTCACTACAACGCGTGGGCGCCACCGCAGCATCCAGAACTTCTTTCAATTGCCGCGTGGTCCCACGCGTACTTCTGAAAATCGGCTCAGGGAAGGCAATATCTTTCTTGACGAAAATCTCTTCTGACAACCTGCGACAATATTTTTGCTGAGCAGACCAATTGATATCCCAATTAAATGCGGTCGCACTTTTTGCCACCTTGATATTTCGCGCGCCAGCGATATGTGCGAAGAATTCTTTTCGCCTGGTGCGTAGCAGCTCTTCGTCTGCATCCTCGCGTGATTCATCTACTGCGTACTTATTGGCGCCGCTTTTTCCGCCATCCTCGGCTTGCGCTGCAGCATCTCGCCGCCCTTGTTCTTCTGTTGCGCTCGATGCAGCCTGGACAGGAATAAGCATGCCGGCCACCACAAGAATTTGAACCCAATTCTTTCTCATTTCTTCTCCAAATAAGTAGCCAATTCACGAAACCATTTGATGGCGCCTGATTGCACCGTGTGTCGTCCCGCTGACAATCGATTGCGCTTCCAAGGGGAAAAAAGATGATCCGGCATTTCATAGACCTGGTGAATACCGACCGTCTGTGAAATCCAATTCCGATGAATTTTTTAAAAATTATTTGAAGACGCCACCATCGCTTTTCTAGACACCCGAATATGGGTCGATTCTCAAGCTTCATTTATGCAGCGAATTACCGTCGTTTCCGGTAATGGGCCGAAGCGTACTTTGTCGCAGGATGGCGAAAAGGCCGTCGTGAGCGAAGGGCGCGCGCAAACTGCTGAAGGGAGGTCTTCGACGAACTCCTACGTTCCTACTCCATCGAGTGAGGACAGCGGCGAGAAAATGGCCTCTCGTTCCGATAAAGATGGGCAAGACAAAACCTCGGCTTCGCGGCGAGTTAATACTGATGGCGGGCTTGATGAATTACCTTCCTCTGAAGAGCTGGAGAACGGAGGCTGGGCGCCGATCCCCGAACGAACTGATGATAAAGCTGTGGTCCTTCCTAGTGGGATGGATGTCGCTGGAGACCAGGACACCGGTATTTACCAATCCATTCAAGGTCAACTAGACCACGCGACACTAGCTCTCGCTGATAATCAAAAAGAGACGCTGAGTCAACAGTTGGCTCAACTCGGTTTGGCTGATGCCGATCTCCACAAGATACCCGATGGAAGCATCACCATTGCCAACAGCGAAGGCTCTTCTGATCCGGAGCCTTTCCAGAGGGTAATGACTGCGTTTGTCAACGCGAAGGGCGATGAAAAAGAGCTGGAAAAGCTGTTTGTGATGGGAAAAGAAGGAGGGAACCGAACACTGCTCAAATTAAGGCAGCAGGACAGCCAGGGCGAAGTTGTCGAAACCGATGTTGCAAAGCTCTTGCCAAAGTCAGCTGCATTGAAGGTGATGGAAGTGGCTTCGCCCCAATATGAGGATAGGGTTAAGAAAATAGAGAAATCCCTTTCCCATCCAGGGGAGGAATTCTCGTTCTCAGATAGGCAGAGAATGGCGGTCTTTTCGAGAGTCTACAATGGAACGCCGAAAGATGATTTCTGGCCCAATCTTCAGAGCAAGGATATTGGCAGGATTGCTGAATTTTTCAGTGATCGTCGTGGCGGGATGGGCAACACCGGACACTATAGTCGAACAATCGACGAAATAGCGATGTTCACCGGTAGACCGCTGGTAAAACGAAATGATGCCACTGGTATTTTAGGTAAGGATGCCGATGGAAATGATATGTTCGTGGGGTTCCGGAGGCTAGAAAAGGTACGGGCTGGCCAAGACGCTGCAGAGTTGGTTGCCTTTTCCATCCGAGAGAACAGTGATGGAACGAAAACCCAGCATAATGTCGAACTTCGCCTTCCACCGGGAATGAACAGGGCCTCCGACTTTATCGACTCACAAACGGTGGAATACAACGCAGTGCTTGATTCACAGCGCAGGAAAAGTCAGCGCGATTCGGTGAAGATGTCTGATGATGCTGAACGAGGTAGCGCCGATAACGATGTGTCAGCGAACCCACGAGCTCCAGACGATCATAACGTATCGCATCGACATTCCCCCTCCAAGGCAAAGCTAAAGCACTAGCATGCAAACGAAGCCGTATTGGCAGTCGGCGGAAATTCACGTTTGCGCGAGCTGATTGGCAGCGCAGGATTCCCCGCTCCGGCGTAATAGTGGCGTTCAGCAGAACCGTAAGCCAACCCCAACTGCTCTCGCGTGGCCCTGTCAGGCGCGTATTTATTTCACTGGAAAGCTCCGTTCCCACCCCCTAGAATCCTCTGGGTGCAGCATCTCGACCACGCCCCACTCCGGAGCCACCCATGACCCTGACCGCCCTGACCCTCCTGCTCATCTTCCAATGCCTGGGTGAAGGAGCCGCCCAGTTGCTGGGCCTTCCTGTTCCCGGCCCTGTGATCGGCATGCTGTTCCTGCTGCTGTCCTTCCTGGCCTATCCGCGCCTGGCGGACCTCATGGAGGCGACCTCCTGGGGTATCCTGCAGCACCTTTCGCTGCTCTTCGTGCCGGCCGGTGTAGGTGTGATGGCAGCGGCGGGGCAATTGCAAGGGGATCTGGCGGCGATCGTCGTGGCGCTGGTGGTCAGTACGGTGCTGGCCATCGCGGTGGGCGCACTGGTGACCCAGGCGGCGATGAAACGGCTCTCCCGCCCCGCTGACGAGGAGTCCCGCTGATGCATGGCCTGGATCGTCTCAGCGATGTCTGGGTCTATCTGGCGGCCTCGCCGCTGCTGGGCCTGACTACGACCCTGGCTGCCTATATCGTGGCGCTGCAGGTCTACCGGCGGCTGGGCTTCAATCCCCTGGCCAACCCGGTGCTCATCGCCATTGCCATCGTGGTGAGCATCCTCTTCATCACCCGTACTCCCTACAAGACCTATTTCGAGGGCGCGCAATTCGTCCACTTCATGCTGGGGCCGGCTACCGTGGCGCTGGCTTTGCCGTTGTACCGGCAATGGCACAATTTCCGCCGCTCGGCCTTGCCGCTGATGCTGGGCCTGGCCGCCGGCTCAGTGACGGCAGTGGCGTCTGCCGTTGGCATCGCCTACGCCATGGGAGCATCCCGCCAGGTCATCGTCTCGCTCGCCCCGAAGTCGGCGACCACGCCCATCGCCATGGCGATCTCGGAGCGTTTCGGCGGCCTGCCTTCGCTGACTGCGGTGCTGGTCATCTGCACCGGCATCCTGGGCGCGGTGCTGGCGCGCTTCATCCTGAATTTCCTGCGTATCGATAGCCATCCGGTGCGCGGCTTTGCGCTGGGTGTGGCTTCGCACGGCATCGGGACGGCCCGCGCCCTGCAGGTCAGCGCCGAGATGGGCGCTTTCGCCGGGCTGGGGATGGGCTTGAACGGGGTCTTTACGGCGGTGCTGGTGCCGGTCGCCATGCCGCTGCTGCTGCGCTGGATAGGCGGATAGATCGCCTGAAGGGGCGCTTCAGGTTGCACTGTGTTGCGGCTTGGAGCGCCACGGCGGCGATGATTGCTGTGGCCTCGCTCAACGCTGCGCTGCAGCCCAGTTCACCACCTCCTTGGCAAGCTGGTCACACGCCTGGCCGAAGGCGCTGACCACTTCCGGCACCTTGCTGCCATCGACGGCGCGCTGGATGGCAAAACGCTGGCTTGCCAGCTGCTGGCGGTTGGCCGTATCGATCAGGCGCGCGTCATAGACGATCACCACCGTCGGTACACCCTGGCGATACTCGGTCTGGAAGGAGGTCAGGGCGCCGTCGAGTTCGATGTCAGCGGCGATATTGCCGGTATCGGACGAGAGCCGCTGGTAGCGCCCGTCGGCGCGGAAGGCTTCCAGCAGGCGATCCCGCCATAGCAGCGGAGCCGCATCGCTCCAGCGCACGCCCGCATAGGACTTGATCACGTCGCCTTCGGGCAGCACCAGGATGCGTTCGCTGTCGATGCTACGGTTGGCGTAGGGCGTGGCGATGCGCAAGGCGCGCAGCTTGATGTCGCCAGCCGCCGTGGAGGCCTTGGCTGGCGTGGTATTGGTGGTGGGCAGGCGATAGACCGCTTGCGGTTCTGTCTTGGGCAGGATGGAGCAGGCCGCCAGCATCAGGCTGGCAGCGACCAGGCTGGTGCGCAGCAAGAGGGTGTTCATGGTTGGAATTCCTGGACATTGTCGTGGCCCAGCAGATAGGCGCCGGGATTGCTTTCCAGCTTGCGGCTCACCGCCCGTACCGAGGACAGGGTGGCGCGCAGTTCGGCGATGGCCGGTCCGATCTCGGCCACGCCTTGCGCGCCGTTGTTCAATGCGGCCTGGTTCTGCTGGATCAGTCTTTCGACTTGCTGGCTGCTGGCGGCCAGCGAGCGCATGGCTTGTTGCAGGTTGCTCATCGCATCATTGCCGCGCGTGGACAGCAACTGGTTGGCGCTCTGCATGGCCAGGTTGGCCTGGCGCGCCGCTTCGGCCAGTTCCTGCATGGCGGCGCCGGCGTTGTTGCGCTGGGCGGCCAGGGTGCTGGTGAGTTCTTCGAGATGAGCCAGGGTGGCGTTGAGGCGGCGCGCATTGTCCGGGGCGAGGAATTGCTTGGCGTTGATCAGCACTTCATTGACATTGCCCAGCAGGTCTTCGCCGTTGGAGAGCAAGGCGGAGAGCGGCGAGGGCGAGGCGATGATGACGGGATCGCTGCCATCCTTGGATTCCAGTCGGGGACTCTGTGGCGAGCCATTGGTGAGCTGGATCAGCGCGGTGCCGGTGATGCCGGCCAGGGCCAGCTTGGCGCCGGTGTCTTCCTTGATGGGTGCGCGGCCCACCACGCGGATGCGCGCACGCACCTTGCGCGGATCGGCCGGGTCCAGGCTCAGGCCGACCACGTCGCCCACCTTGATGCCGCTGTACTGCACCGGGCTGCCGCGCGAGAGACCACTGACGGCTTCGTTGAAGATGACGGTGTAGTAGTCGACATCGCGGTCCTGCCCGGCCTTGGTCAGCCACAGGCAGAATCCCAGCGCGCCCAGGGCGACCAGGATGGTGAAGAGTCCGATGAGGACGTGATGTGCACGCGTTTCCATTACGGTTGTCCTTGCGTTGGGTGGGTGCGCAGCGCGGCCAGGCTGGCGGCGCGGCCACGCGGACCCTGAAAGTATTGGCGTATCCAGGCATCGTCATAGGCGGCCACTACCTCGATGCGGTCGGCCACCAGGACGCGTCGGGACGACAGCACGGCGATGCGGTCGCAGATGGCGTAGAGCGTATCGAGGTCATGCGTGACCAGGAACACGGTCAGTCCCAGGGCGTCGCGCAGGGTCAGGATCAGGCGGTCGAAGGCGGCGGCGCTGATGGGGTCCAGCCCGGCCGTGGGTTCGTCCAGGAACAGGATGTCCGGGTCCAGCGCCAGTGCCCGCGCCAAGGCGGCGCGCTTGATCATGCCGCCGGAGAGGGCGGCCGGATACTTGTCGCCGGCGGCGATGGGCAGGCCTGCCAGGGCCAGCTTCATGGCCGCCACGCCGCGCGCTTCGTCGGCGTTGAGGCCGCCATATTCGGTCAGGGGCAGGGCGATGTTTTCCAGCACGGTCAGGGAAGAGAACAGCGCGCCCTGCTGGAACAGCACCCCGAAGCGCCGTTCATAGCCAGAGCGTGCTTGGCTGGACAAGGCCGTGAGGTCTTGCCCGAACACCCGGACCTCACCCGCCGCCGGGCGCAGCAGGCCGACGATGCTGCGCAGCAGGACCGACTTGCCCGTGCCGGAGCCGCCCACCACGCCCAGGATCTCGCCGCGCCGCACCTGCAGGTCCAGTTGTTCATGCACGACCTGCGTGCCGAACTGGTTGCGCAGGCCGCGTACCTCGATGATGGGATCCGCACCGTTACCACCACGGGTGGAAGGCGCCTGCTGCGCCGTCACCATCCCATCTCCATGAAGAACAGGGCGGCCAGCGCATCCAGCAGGATCACCACGAAGATGGACTGCACCACGCTGGAGGTGGTGTGCTGGCCCACCGACTGGGCGCTGCCGCTGACCTTGAAGCCTTCATTGCAGCCGATCACCGCCACCACGAAGGCAAACAGCGGGGCCTTGACCATGCCCAGGATGAAGTGGCGGATGCCCACGTCCTGCTGCAGCAAGGACAGGAACATGGTCGGGCTGATGTCCAGCGACAAGGCGCAGACCATGGCACCGCCAAACATTCCCGAGAGCATGGCAATGAAGGTCAGCGCTGGCATGGCCACCAGCAGCGCGATCAGTCGCGGCAGTACCAGCAGGTTGATCGGGTCCAGCCCCAGGGCGCGGATGGCGTCGATCTCTTCATTGGCCTTCATCGAGCCGATCTGGGCCGTAAATGAACTGGCCGTGCGCCCGGCCATGAGGATGGCGGTCAGCAGCACCGCAAATTCACGCAGGAAGGAAAAGGCCACCAGGTCCACCGTGTAGATGCTGGCACCGAAATTGGCCAGCACGGTGGCGCCCAGGAAGGCCACCACCGCCCCCACCATGAAGGTCAGCAGGGAAACGATGGGCACCGCATCCAGCCCGGTCTGCTCGATCTGCGCCACCACGGCGGTCACGCGCCAGCGCGAGGGACGCCAGAACGAGCTCAAGAGCGTCTGCAGGCACAGTCCCATGAAGCCCAACAGTCCCAGCGAGCAGGCGCGCAGGTTCAAGGTGGCCGCGCCGGCGCGCTCCAGCATGTCGGTGATCCAGGCCTGGGGCGGTGGCGCGGCCTTGGGAATGGCGATCGCCTTGGCTTCGGCCACCACCGCCAGCAGGCCGCGCCAGGCGGGCGCCAGGGAACTGTCGTCACTGCTTTGGCGCAGCGCGGCCGGTACGCCCAGCAGATCGACCAGCAGCTTCGCACCCACGGTATCGAAGGCGGTCAGCGCCGAAAAGCTCACTACGGTCGCCTCGGTCAGCACCGGTCGCATTTGCGTGATCTGCCGCGACAGGTCGCGGTAATTGCGCAGCGTCCACGCTCCGGCTACGTGCAGCACGGGAGGGGAGGCGGTGTCGAGGCGTAGGGTGGCAGCGTTGTTCAAGGCAAAGTGCAGTGTCGGTAAAAACGATCAGTTCAAATTCTGTCAATGCGAAGTATTGCATGAGGGCAGGGCCAAGCGCCAGCCATGCCGGGCAAGATCGCCCGCTGTTGGTGGGCATGCTGCAGAGGACTGGATCGCGGTTGCGCACTTTTCTTCCTATGCCGCTTTTTCTGTTGGTCCTACGCATCTCTTTCGCGCCGCCAGGGCGTATTAATGCTTCGATCGCGCCTGTCCATAGGTGAAGTTTCCTGCGTATCCCCGAAGTGCTTATCAATTCATATATCTGTTATGTCGATTCTTTCGCCATGGGTCGTAGTCCACGTCAGGTCTGCCATGCGCTACCGTGCAGGCGAATAATTATTCATTTGTAGCGCTGAGTGAAGGCTTGGGACAGCGCTTTGGCGCTGAGGGAAACGGCACCATCGTGCGATTTACCGGTTTGCCTGCCTGCTATTGAATCGTACTGGGACGAATTTTTACTGGTGTTATGTCGAAAAAATTCAGGGTGCAGTAACAAGGAAGCAGCAAGCAGCCGGCGATTCTGGCACAGGCGATGGCAGCAGGGAGCGCAAAGGCCATCGCCGATCCCAGAGGGGCATGCTCTTCAGACCGGACCGTCCCGACGATGAGGCCGATCGATAACGGCCTTGATGGATTCATTTCTATTCACATACCTCGCTCAGGGAAATCGCCATGGCAACCAGTCCTAAAAAACCACGCAGCACGCCGACAGCCAAACCAGCCGCCGCGCCTGCAGCTCCTGTCCGTCTTACATCCAAGGCGGTCACAGCCAAGGTGCAGGCCCAACCTGTGCGCATACCCGTGACCATCGTCACCCCCAGCAAGCTTGCGCCAGGGACCACTACGACAGCCATGCCGATGCGTACTGCAGCGCCTGCCATTGCGGTATCGCTGCAGGCACCGATGGAGATCAGCGTGGCCGCGCACAACAGTAGCGTCTCCGCAACGGCCACACCGCCGACCACCACGGTCAAGGTCGCGGCTGCGGGCCGTGCATTGTCTGCTGGCGCCGTGAGCGGTTCCACTGTCCTCAAGACCAAGACGTCAGCCTTGTCCGAGCCAGCGCCAACAGCGGTGACACTGCCTGCGATGAGCAAGCAGCCGACCCCGGCAGCGGCGCCGGAGAAGCCCGCAAGCACAGCAGCCGCCAGCCCCGCCGTCGCGCACCCAGCCCAATCGCACGCGATGGCGACCATGCCCGTTTCGACGTCCAATCGGGCGGTTCCGGCATTTTCGCCGCTGCTGCCCGGAGTGGCCAAGCCAGCCGTCACTGCCTCGCCTGCAGCGCATGCATCGAGCCCGTCGCAGTCTGTTTCAGCCCTGCCTTCGAGCAGTCCAGTCGTACCTGTGTGTGCCCCAACAATTGCTGCTGCTACGCCGACGGCGCCTTCCTCGGCGACACCCACGCCAACAGTCAAGCCAGCAGTGACCACACCGCCGCAGCCGGTTGCGGTCGCCGTTGTGCCAGGCAACGTGACGCCGGTAGTAGCTCCGGTCATCGCTGCCACGCCAACAGCCCAGCCCGCAGTGACCACGCCACCGCAACCGGTCGCGGTCTCCGCTACTCCTGACTTCCAGGTGCAGCCAGACCAGCCGTCCGCGCCGGTGGCGCCCGTGGCGTCGACCTATCACGCACCCACCAGTTTCACGGCACGGGCCTTCATTCCCACCCAGGCAGCGCACGAAGGCAGGGTGACTGACGATGAGAGCAAAGCCTCGACGGCCACGCGCACCTTCCGCATCCTCGACGCCAATGGGCAGCCCGTGAGCGCCGCCCAGCTCATGGCGCGCGATGCCAACAAAGATGGCAAGCTCACCGGCGCTGAACTCAAGGACCTGGCCGCTTGGGTCGATGCCAATCAGGATGGCATCGGCCAGGCCAGCGAAATGGTGAGCGTGACGGCAGCCCTGGCCAAGCTGGGACTGACGGCCATCGGAAGCAACGACTGTATGGTCTACACCTCTGGCAATGCGGCCTTCCACGCGATACCGGCAGCAGAACCGCCACCGGTCCCACCCAGCAACTATCGCAGCCTGCGGGATAACGAAAATACCTTCCAGCTGGACAAGAGCCACTCCGTCAGCTTCCGCCCAGACCAGCCCAAGGTCCTCAAGAGCCAGCCCGGAACGCTGGTGGGGACGGATGGCAACGACCTGCTTGACGTCAACATCGTCGATCTCGATCCTGACCTGGATATCGCACGTCCTCAGTTGGTGAAGCTGGTGGCGGGTCCAGGTGATGACATGGTCGGCAGCGGCAATGGCGCCGACACGCTTTGGGGTGGCAGTGGCAATGATGTCTTGTATGGCCGTGGCGGCAATGACCAGCTCTTCGGCGAAGACGGCAATGACCAGATCAACGGCGGCGATGGCAACGACCTGCTCAGCGGTGGCGCTGGCAATGACACGATGTATGCCGACTGGGGTAATGACGTCCTGTATGGCGGCGATGGCGACGACGACGTGAATGGCTCGTGTTTCATTTGCAGCCCCTTGATGGGGGGCATCGTTGGTCCCGCCGATGACGACATCATATTTGGCGGCGCCGGCAACGACAGCCTGAATGGCGGCGTCGGTAATGATCAACTCTTTGGCGGTACCGGCAATGACAGCCTGTATGGCGGACAGGGTGATGACCAGAGCTACGGTGAAGATGGCAATGACCGTCTGTATGGCGGCAACGGTAACGATATCCTCTACGGCGGCGACGGCAACGATTATCTGGTGGGCAGCGAAATCCGCGCTAATTGGCAGGAACCGCTGGCCCCCAGCGAGGCGGGTAACGACAGGCTCTTTGGCGGCGCCGGCAACGACACGCTCATCACGAGCACGGGTGACGACTACCTCGATGGCGGTGCAGGCAACGATCTCATGGAAGGCGGCGCGGGCAACGACACCTACGTGGTCAGCAGCCCTGGCGATGAGGTCTTGGAAAGAGAGAATTGCGGACATGACACCGTCCTGGCCGCTTGCAGCTACTCGCTCAATGCCTATGTGGAAGACCTGCATCTGCTCGAAGGCGGCAACTACAACGCTGCCGGCAACGGCCTGGACAACCTGATCGTGGGCAACACCAGCGACAACGTCATCGACGGCGGCGAAGGCGCCGATACCATGATCGGCGGCCAGGGCAACGATACCTACTACATCGACAACGTCGGCGACAAGGTAGTGGAACTGGCGGGCGAAGGGACCGACACCATCAACGCCAGGATCAGCACCACGCTGGGCGCCAATGTTGAAAACCTGGTCTTGCTGGACGCGGCCACGCCGCAACGCACGGTGGTCGATGGCGTCAATGTGCTGGTCTATGGGGCGCCCCATTCCTACAACCTCGACTATGACCAGGGCGGCGATTTCGCCGGCTATGACGGTACCTGTGGCATCGCCAGCGTCGCCAACGTGCTGGCCATGGCCGGCAAGCCGGTGGGCGAACCCAATGTCCTGTTGCGCGCCATCGAGAGGGGATGGTGCCGGTCCAAGAGCGCCAGCGGCAATGGCGGCGGCACTAACCAATATGAGCAGAGCAGCTTGCTCACCAGCTACGGCGTGGCCAACCAGGTCTACAACGCCTACGATCCAGAACTGCTGGCCAAGGTGCTCAAGGAGGGCAGGTCCGCCATCGTCGCGGTGAGTTCGGGCAGACTCTGGGGCGATCCCTCGGCGAAGGGGGACCCCAACCACGCGATCACCGCCACCGGCGTTGCGTGCGATGAGGCCACAGGCGCCATCAGGGGCTTCTACATCACCGATTCCGGGCGCGGCAACTTCAGCGACATGTGCCGCTTCATCTCGCTGGAAGAGTTCCGCTTTGCGGCCAAGCTCGACTACAGCAACATGGTCGTCACGCAGAATCCGGTCAAGATGCTCAACCCCAATCTCAGCGCCACCGGCAATGAACTGGACAACCTGCTGGTGGGCAATCGCGGCGACAACATCATCACCGGCGGCCGGGGCAACGACACCCTGGTGGGCCAGGCGGGCAACGATACCTATGTCTTCAATCGTGGGGATGGCGGCGATACGGTGGTCGATCAGGATAGCGCCAAGGACAACACCGATACCCTGCAGTTCAAGGATGTCAACCAGACCAACCTGTGGTTCCGCCATGTGGGCAATGACTTGCAGATCGATGTGATGGGCACGCAGGATCAGGTCCTCGTCAAGGACTGGTACCTGGGTGGCATCAGCGGTACGGACAACCACATCGAGCGCATCAAGACCGCAGAGGGTTTCACGCTGTACGACACCGATGTCGACAAGCTGGTGCAGGCCATGGCCAGCTTCGCTCCACCGGCTGCCACCCAGACCAGTTGGAGCAACGGCCAGAGCAGCAATGACAAGGTGTTGATGAGCGTTACCCACTGAGCTCCTGGCCCGGCAGGCGCGATCCTGCACCCTGCGGCCTGCCCAGGCGGGCCGCAGCAGCAAGGCAGATGTGGTAACCCAAGAACCGACAAGACCAGGAATGTATGAATCAGGCCGACAATGATCTGGAACGACCTGCCGTGGACAGCGGCTTGCAATGTTTGATGATGATGGCCAAGCTGCATGGGATTGCCGCTGACCCTCTCCAGTTGCAGCACCGGTTCGGACGACAGCGCTTCGATGTGCAGGACGTTCTGCTGGCTGCCCGTTGGCTGGGCATGAGCGCCAAGTGCATCCGCCAGCAACGCACGCGGCTGGACCGCATACCTCTGCCGGCCATCGGCATCGACCGCAGTGGCGACTTCTTCGTGCTGGCCAAGATCGACCAGGGAACGGGCGAGGCCCTCAGTGCCGCCCGTATCCTGATCCAGCGCCCCGGCCAGTCGCCGCAGGTGCTCTCGCATCACGAGTTCGAGGCGCTCTGGTCAGCGCAGGTGATCCTGATGACCAGCAAGGCCAGCTTCGCGGGCGAGGCTTCCCGCTTCGATTTTTCGTGGTTCATTCCAGCCGTGGTCAAGTACCGCAAGGTGCTGGGTGAAGTCTTGCTGATCTCGCTGGTCTTGCAGCTCATTGGCCTGGTCACGCCGCTGTTTTTCCAGGTGGTGATGGACAAGGTGCTGGTCAATCACGCCATGATGACGCTTAACGTGGTGGCCGTCGGATTGCTCGCCGCTACCGTTTTCGAGGCCTTGCTGACCGGCATCCGCACGGCCAGCCGTGCAAACCACGCCGCCACTGCCCAAGACGGATGCAGTACCTGCGGTCATGATCACCAAGCCGGCCAGTACGAGTGCAGCGACCGGCACTATCCCTGCCAGCCCCAGCAGCAAGCCTGCTGTCCAGCCAGCAGTACAGGCTACCCCACCTCTGCCCAAGGCAGATGCGGCACCGGCGGGCACGATCACCAAGCCGGCCAAGCCGACCAAGCCTGTTACGGTCGATGTCGCCAAGCCGGACAGCACCAGTACAGTATCCGGCAATATCCCCGTACACCCCATCAGTACGCCTGCTGCGACCACACCGGTCAGTAGCGCCAGCACGCCCAGTATCAAGCCAGACAGTTCGGCCAAGCCTGTCATCAGCAAACCGGACAGCAAGGATGCGGCGCTTCCGATCAAGCCGCAGAGCACCAATACAGCCGCCAAGGACACACCTGACACCGCCAAGCCTGACGCCGCCAAGCCCGCGGCCGGTAAATCGCCCAGCCCCAGCTTCACCCCCGAGAGCCTGTTGCCCATCAGCGCCATCAACGAACGCCCCCTCCAGCCTGAATCTGAATCGTCGAGCTCGGCGGCAGCGCGCAGACTGCACATCCTTGACCAGAACGGCAAGGCCATGAGCACTGCGCAAGTCGCCGCACTGGACCTGAACCACAACGGCAAGCTGGAGGCCAGCGAACTGGCCGGCCTCAAGGCCTGGACCGACAGCAACGAAGACGACCTGGCCCAGGCCAGTGAACTCACTAGCCTGCCGGACGCCCTGAAGGCCGCCGGACTGCCCGACACCCTGCGCGCCACCGACTATCCCCTCTACACCGTGGGCAAGGGGCCGCGCCAGGAATGGAACCTCAAGTCGCTGCTGGAGACGCTGTCAGGGCAGGGCGCCGTCATCTTCCTGGTCCCTCCCACGCCCCAGGCCGGTACCCCGGGCGACGACCAATTGCTGGGTACCACTGGCGAGGACTCCCTGCATGGCGGCGACGGCAAGGACCTGCTCTTCAGCTTCGACGGCAATGACGTCCTCGACGGCGGCCTCGGTGCAGACACCATGTATGGCGGCGATGGCGACGACACCTACATCGTCAATAGCAGCGGTGACCGCGAGGTGGAAACCATCAATGGCGGCCATGACACCGTCATTGCCAGTTGCAGCGCGACGCTGGCGCCGAACGTGGAGGATCTGCGACTGGTGGAAGGCGGCAAGCTCAACGGCACCGGCAATATCCTGGATAACCTGATCGTGGGCAATGGCCAGGACAATATCCTCGATGGCGGCGTCGGCGCCGACACCCTGATCGGCGGCCTGGGCAATGACAGCTATTTCGTCGACGATGTAGGCGACAAGGTCATCGAGGCCGCCGACGAAGGCGTGGATACCGTCTACAGCCGGATCAGCACGCGGCTGGCCGCCAGTGTCGAAAACCTGACCCTGCTGGATGGCGGCAAGCCGCTGCGCGGCATGGTCGGCGGCAAGCAGGCCCTGATCTACGGTTCACCGAAGGCCTATGACCTGGACTACCAGCAGGGCAATGGCGTGGTGGGCTACGACGGCACCTGCGGCGAAACCAGCGTGGTCAATGTCTTGCGCATGGCCGACCAATGGCGGTCGGAAAAGGAGGTGGTGCAAAGAGCCATTGACAATAAATGGTGCGTCACCGACGGACCGAGCACATCAGGCAAAGGGGGTAGTTCGGTGGTGGACCAGAAGCGGCTGCTGGACAGCTATGGCTTGCGCGCCGATTTCACCCTCGACTACGAGCAGGACAAACTGGTCGCCATGGTCAAGGAAGGGCGTGGCGTGATGGTGGCCGTGGACAGCCGTCGGCTTTGGTCGGGCGGCCAGGGGCTGAACCACACCGACCATGTGGTCACCGTGACCGGCGTGGCCTATGCAGCAGAGACAGGCGATCTCATGGGCGTCTACATCGCTGATTCCGGCAGAGGCAAGGCCGACGACGCGTCGCGTTACCTGAGCGTGGACGAACTGCGCGCCGCGGCCGACGTCAGCGGCGCCGGCATGGTCTATACCCTGGACCCGATCAAGCTGCGCCAGCAGAACCTGGACGCCACGGGCAACGAGCTGGACAACATCCTGGTGGGCAACCGGGGCGACAACCTCATCACCGGTGGCAAGGGCAACGACACCCTGGTGGGGCAGGCGGGCAACGACACTTACGTCTTTGGCAAGGGCGATGGTCGCGACCTGGTGGTGGACCAGGACGCCACGGCGGGCAACATCGATACGATCAAGTTCAGCGATGCCAGGCAGACCAACCTGTGGTTCCGCCAGGTCGGGCAGGACCTGCAGATCGACGTGTTGGGGACCACCGACCAGGTCACGGTGAAGGACTGGTACAGGGGCGGCGCCAGCGGAACGGACAACCGCATCGAGCGCATCAAGACCGCCGACGGCAAGACCATGTACGACAGCGACGTCGACAAGCTGGTGCAGGCCATGGCCAGCTTTGCCCCGCCAGCGGCCACGCAGACCAACTGGACCGATGGCCAGACCAGCAAGGGCCAGGTCTTGCTGACGGTAACCCACTAGCCGGCACAGCGTTGCTGCCGGAACCGTTGGGCGTTTCACCTAACGGTTTCGGCCGGTATCTCCAGCAGGGGGCTTCGTGACCCCGCTGGGTAGAACTGGTGTGACGACCATTTGGCTGGAACCTTTTGAGGGGCGCGGACACCAGCTTCCTTTCTGATTTTCTGGAATTCTTTCTTCCCGCTTTTATTTGTTATTGTTATTTTTTGCAGAGGCGGGATGAGAAAAAGAATGCTTGATGGATTGCTTTATCCGCAATTCGCACCAGCTCAGCGGCAAAACCAGATAAAAGCTTATTTATCATCCTGAAAGAATAAGTAGAGAAAATAGTTGCTCTAACTTGCCAGCTGGCTTATTGTCGGTCCCACCTTAATTTTTTCCCCTCGGAGGATCTATGGCAAATAGCGAATTGGCAAAACTGTTGGCACAGCAAGAAGAATTGGCGCAGAAAATTGAAGAAGCACGGGCCAAGGAAAGGGAGCCCATCATCGAGCAGATCAAGGCCTTGATTGCGCTTCACGATATCACGCTCAAGGAACTGGGTTTCAAGGCGAAATCCGCCAAGGCGACCAAGGCGGCTGCCGGGAAAGCCACGCTGCCGGCGCGGTATCAGAATGAGGACGGCTTGACCTGGAGTGGTCGTGGCCGTATCCCATTGTGGCTCAAGGACAAGAATGGCGAAGTCAGCGAACGCCTGAAGAAGAAATACCTGATCAGCCAGGATCAGGAACAGCAATAAGAGAAATATGCAGACATAAGCAGAAATAAGCAGAAATAAAGAACGGGAAGGGAGAGATGGGACATTCTTGTTTCTTCCCGTTCTGATCCAGAGCCAGATTGGCGCTTGTTTCCTCGTTTTCTGCATGGGATATTCCCATCGGTCCATCAGCTGATAGCAATTGACACTGATTTACATCGGTTATCATCAGTCAGCATTAGTTAATATCAGTTAATGAATTGTGCATCTTTTTAATTAATCCCGATCATTCCTGTTTTTATCTGCGGCGGATATGTCAGCAGATTGGAGCGTGAAAAGACCCCCCAGGGATTGGCACACTCATCTGCTCTATCCGATTGAGGATGAAAACTCCACGGACCTGACATGAGCCTGATTGATCATCTCGACCATCTCGTACTGACTTCGGTCAACCCCGATGCCACGACCCACTTCTATGTGGAAGTGCTGGGCATGACGCTGGAAACCTTCGGGCAAGGGCGCATCGCCTTTCGCTTCGGCAACCAGAAAATCAATCTTCATGTGCGCGGCCAGGAATTCGAGCCGAAAGCGCATCTGCCTGTCCCCGGCGCGCTGGACCTGTGCTTCATGGCGTGCGTGCCATTGGAGAAGGTGATCGCTCGCCTGGAAGAAATGAACTGGCCCATCATTGAAGGGCCTGTTCTGCGGACCGGGGCGACGCAGAAGATCCGGTCGGTTTATGTGCGCGATCCGGATTTGAATCTGATTGAGATTTCAGAACCGGTAAATTAAGTCAGGAAAACGCGCTCCGTTATTGGCATTGACAATGCAGACCTGGAATGACCTCAAGCGTGGTCACAATGAGCGTGACTGATACGCGGTGTGCCCGCCACCCGAAGCGCTTCCGCAACTCGACGCGGAGCAGATGGACGTGCTCAGGAAATGGGCCAAGCCAGATTCCGAACGCCGTACTCGTGCAGCTTTATTCAAAGAGGCGGGAAAGCTTTCTATCGAGAGAGCGGAGGCATTATGCGAGAAGCTTCTCCTCAAAGGCTGGCTATTCAGGCGTGAACAGCTGATAGGCGGCACTTGGCAATGGCAATCCATTACGTGGTTGGAACTTGAAAAGCTACAAGGCTTGTTGGGGCTTTCCAGCGCGCAAAAGCGCCAGCAGGATCGCCAGGAGCTGCTTTCTGCGAGCGCCGCCTGGCTTGCAAGCCGGCGCGAAAGTGTTGAGTCTTCTGCGCTGGATCCCGATTTGCTGGATGAACTTGAGCAGGCGCTGGCGGAGTTGTCTCAGCATAAATCGCTCCGTCAGGAGTATCTGGCCGCGCGGCTATCGCTACTTCAGGCAATTGCGGCGTGGCACGACGCCGGCAAGCAAGGGGTTCGGCAGAACTTTGCCTTGCATGCGCGAGGATGGACAAAGTCGCTCAAGGCCGCGGACTGGCGCTGGCTGGAATCTGCGTTCGACCTTGAACGGATAGGAATAGGCCGCTTTGCACCCATTGCCTGGCTTGCTGGTGATATCACCTTGAATTGGGGTGCAAAATCGTTAGACGTCGCAACCGTGCATTGCCTGGGCGTGCCGATATCGGATCTGCTGCAATCAAGTGGCGTAACAGGCCCCAAGCGCTGGTGGCTGATAGAAAACAGGGCAAGCTTTGAGCAGCAGGCAAGAAACCTGAAGGATGACGTCGGCCTGATCTGGATGCCCGGCCGCCCGTCGACCGCGTGGATGGAGGCTGTCTCGCGCCTGTTGGAGCAGTTGCCTATCCCGGCGTGGATCAGTGCGGATGCGGACCCTGCGGGCGTTGATATCGCCTGCTCGGTGGGGGCCTTGTGGACGCGGAAAGGATTGCAGTGGGAGCCCTATTTGATGGGGCTGGAGCAATGGCAAGCCACCACCCAGTACTGGCCGTTGAATGTGCATGATCGGCGTCTCATTGCCGCCTTGCTGGATAGGGCTGAACTGCCTTCTTCTTTGCGGGCGCTGTGCGCGGCCATGCTGGAAGAGGGGCGTAAGGCTGAGCAGGAGGCGTGGATATAGCCATAGCTGCGCTTGTCAGCTTGTTAGGGAAATGCCGAAGGGGGGGCAAGGTCTTGTCTTAGGGACATGAGCAAGCTCCTTTTACAGATATATCTCGTCCCAGGTTGGTAATCCCCCATTTCTAACGTTCGGCAGAAGTAGTGGTTGTTTCTGGCTGATAGAAATGAAAAATGATGGCGACCAGCGCCCGATTGCAACGAATCGTCACGCCCTTGCTCAAGTCGCCGGCCTGAATCTGCGCCAATGCAAAGCAGGACTTAGCTGTCATGATCGAATGGTCATGACAGCTAAGTTTTTCATCACATCAACTGTCGTGATCTTCGCGTCGCCATTCGATGATACTTCGCATGGTCGATATGCCCGGTGCCCGATGGCCTGCAGCATATCGCCAGCAGCAGATCAACCTGAGCCGATTCATGATCTTGCTGCCTGCTCCTGTTTTCAGATCATCAACAGGCTTCAAGGAAATTTCATGTCGAGCAACATCATTACCGTGACCGACGCCTCGTTTGAGGCCGATGTCCTGCAATCCTCGCAAGCCGTCCTGGTGGACTTCTGGGCTCCCTGGTGCATGCCCTGCAAGATGCTGGCGCCGCTGCTGGCCGATCTGGCCGAAGAGTTCCACGACACGCTGCGCATCGCCAAGGTCAATGCCGACGAAAACAAGCAGCATATGGAGAAATACAGCGTGCGCGGCCTGCCGTCGATACTGTTGTTCGTCGATGGCGTAGAGCGCGCGCGCCTGGTTGGCATGCAGAGCAAGACACGCCTGGTGACCTTTATCGAAGACCAGTTGGAGCTTTGAGCCATGTCTACCAATCTGACAGGGGTTACGTCCCTCACGTTTCATAACAACCAGGCGCTCAAGGGGGCCATGTTGGCGCGTTTCTGTGCGCATCTGGAGGCGGGCCGGGTGAAGGGGATCCCGAATACCTGGAATGGCGAATCTGGCAGCGTCATCGGTTGCGCCACCGAGAGCGATGATCTTGCCGTCTGGACCACGGCACTCGGCTTGCCCAAGTGGCTGGCATTGTTGATCGATGCAGTCGCGGCAGGGCAGGGCACGCCAGAGGCATTCGCCTTGGCTGGCCGGCCCACGCTGGAGGCGATTCCGGTTGGCGTGGACCTGGAGCGGGCCGGCAGCGAATTCGTGCTGAAGTTGCTGGCCGGTATCGGTATCTGGCTCGGCAAGGCAGCTCCCCATGTGCCGCTGTCCGAGGTGCTGGCGAGGGTCACTGCGCTGCATGAAGCGGTGCTGGCTGGGAAGCACCCCGAGGGCGCCGATTGGCGCGCCGCCCGTCGGGCCGCAATGGCCGTGGCCGATAGCTGTGCGGAACATTCGGTCGAGCAACTGATGGCAAGCACCGTGGAAGCCGCTGGCTGGGACGCCGGTCATTCGCCGACCATGATCACTGACGTCATGCGCGCATGGGTCAATGCTTACAGTGCCTATGCCTTGCTTGATGCTGGCTGGACTGCCGCCGACGAGGCCAACGTGTACGTACGCCTGAAGGAAATGCACGATCGCTTTCTCAAGGACAATCCGGAGAGCAAGCGCACGGTATTCGAGCATTACGCCGAGCAATATCCTGCGGAAGAGGAACGCTTGCGTTGGCGCATGCGCACCGCGCGCGAGGCAGTGAGCACGGCTAACGCGATGGTGTCGACGATGTTATTGGCCGTATTGCAGGCGCATTCGGTGGATTGATCCTTGCCGTTGGCCTGTCTCTGGCGCAGGCGAAACACGTTCTCAGCCGGGTGCGCTGCGCTCAAGCACGCTTGACAGCGCCCGCAATGCTTCATCGTCGCTCGACGCGACGTTGAAACGCATGTACGAGCGTGCCGCCTGGCCTGACGAAAACAGTGGCCCGGGTGCGGTAAGGTAGCCGTTCGCCAGCATGCGCTCGGCTACCTCCATGGCGTTGAGGTCGCCAGGGAGTCTGCCCCAGAGATAAAGACCGGCGTCGGGCCGGTGTGGCAGTACGATGCCGAGCGCCTCAAGTGCTGTCATCAGCCTGGGGCGCGCTTGGTCGAGCCTAGCGCGCAACTGCTCACAATGGCGACGATAGCCGCCTTCGGACAACAACCGGTAGATCACACGTTCGGCCAGGCTGCCATTCGAGGCCCGGCTCACCAGTTTATACAGCAGCAGCCATTCGATCTGTTGCGGGTTGCCGGCGATGAAACCGGCGCGCATACCCGCGCCGAGCGTTTTGGAGAAGCTGCCCACATACAGCACATGCTGAAGTTGATCCAGGCTGGCTAGCCGCGTGGCGTGGGGGGAGCGGTGCACTGGTGCAAGGTCGCCGTAGGTATCGTCCTCGACGATGGTGAAGTTGAATCGTTCGGCCAGGCGCAGGATCTGGAACGCCCGCTGCGGAGAAAGGCCGGTGTAGCCCGGACTGTGCAAGAGCGACTGGCAAAAGTAGAACGTTGGACCATGTTGTTCGCAGGCGTTCTGCAGGGCGGTGATATCAGGGCCGTCGGCGTCGCGCGCAACGCCGACAATGTGCATTCCCGATGCCAGCAGGCGTTCCATCAGCAGGAATGAACCGGGGTCGTCGACCAGCACCGTCATCCCAGGCTGGCGCAGATAGCTCATGACAATCAGGTTGATGGCGTCGGTCGCACCCAATGTTGTCAGCACCTGAGGCGGCGTGACATTGACACCGATGTCCGCCAGCTTGCGTTGCAATTGCTGGCGCAACGGTAGGTAGCCTTGCGCATCGCCATACCCGGCTGCCCAGTTGATGTTGCTGCGCGACACGGCACGCAATGCGGCTGCCAATTGCGGCACATTGAGCCACTCAGCAGGCAAGTCGCCGCTGCCAAGGCCGCGGTCCAGCAGGGTGCGTGGATCAAGCAGGCGCTGGCGCCAGTTGGTCAATAATAGTGCTGGCGCCGTCGGCGTCTGCGCATCGGCAACCTGGTTGTCAACCCTGATGAAGAAGCCCGCGCCCGGTCGGGTGTAGACATGCCCGTGCGCCACCAGTTTTTCATACGCGCGTGCCACCGTGTCGCGGCTTACCTGGGCCGATTCGGCCACCACACGCAGCGATGGGAGTTTGTCGCCATGCGCCAGCCGGTGCGTACGCACGCCTTCCAGTACCGCGGTGAATATGCGATCAACCAGCAGCCTGGCAGAGTGCTTGTCGCCCATGTCGCCGAGCGCGGCCCTATCGATGGAGAATTTGCGCGACGAACTGGCGTAGGCTGAAGAAAGCATGGGAATCGATGCGGTGGGGATGCAATGAGCGGAGCTTGTCAAGACAATGGTATTGGTCGTCAATGAGAATATGGTTGTCCGATTTCAGTAAAAAGGGAAAGAAAATTCCAGATCGGGCTAGCCGTTGCAAATGCCGCGTGCCATGGTCTCCATTCAAGTTTCCAGACGCTACCTATGTCTCGCTAACCATCACAAGAAAGCGGCCATAGGTCTCCACCTTCAGCGCAACGGTTTCCGCCAGCTGGCGCAAGACTGCATCGGGCATGCGCATGTCGAAGGTGCCGCTGACACGCTTGGCAGCCGCCTGGCGGGTGACGCGTATCACTCCCTGGCGGTGCCGACGTAGTACGCTGATCACGTCGGCCACGGCTTGATCCGATGCCACAAACAGACCCCCAGTCCATGCGACGGCATTCGCGAGTGACTGGCTGCTGCGTTCGATGCCGGCTTCGCTCAGGCTGACCACGTCGCCCTGGGTGATCATCTTGACCATGCCATCCGGGGTTGTCAGCGTAGCGCTGCCTTGTACCACGGCGACCAGAGAGTGCGTTTCATAAGAGGAGAAGCTGAAACGCGCAGCGCTGGCATGCAGATTGCCGCGCGCGGAAAGGATGTCGAACGGTTTGCGGTTGTGCATCGCATCGACCAGAATCTGGCCCGACTCCATGCGCCAGCCGGTAGCGGCCGCAGAGACGATGGTGCCGGCATCCAGGGTGACGCCGATATCCGGATTCAGCGCGGCTTCGCGCAGCTCGCCGGTGCCGCTGCGTAAGGTGGAGTCGTAACCGAAAGCTTGCAGGCTGCGATAACCGAGTGCGCCCACAAAGGCCAGTCCGACCACGCCAGCGAAACTGTTCTTGAGCATGCGTCGCCGTGATTGGCCGGCATTGAGCAGCGCCTGGCGCCCGGCGCCCTGTGCCTGCGCGCTCTGTCCGAACGAACGGAACGGCGTCAGCTTCTGCTGCAGTGACTGCCACGCCGCCTGGTTGGCCGCGCTGGCAGCGTGCCATTCGGCAAAGCGTGCCTGATCTTCGATGCTTGCTTCACCGGAACGCATCAGCACTTCCCAGGTGATGGCGGCCTTGATCGGATCTTTCAATTTGTCATCTCCCAGGGTTCAGTTACTTTCATAGCACTTTGCCAGCGCCTGGGCGATGTACTTGCGCACCATGCTCACGGACACGCCAAGCAGCTCGGCGATTTCGCGGTAAGTCAGTCCGTCCAGTTGGCTGTACAAGAACGCTTGCCGCGCGTTCTTCGACAATCCGTACAGCAGCCGGTCGATATTGACCAAGGTCTGCACGACTTCGAGGACGACTTCCGGGGAGGGGGTAGTGGCTTCTTCCGTGGTGGCTAATGCGGCCAGGTAGGCGGCCTCCAGATCGCGTCGGCGCCATAGATCGAATACCAGGCGCTGCGAGATCGTGGTCAGCAACGCACGCGGTTCACGGATGATCGAGACATCGGGAATGCTGGCCATCTCGACGAACGCCGCCGAGGCGACATCCTCAGCATCGGCCAAAGACTTCACCTGCCGCCGCAGATACTGCTTCAACCAGCTATAGCTGTTGGTGAATTCCGTGACCAGAAAATCATGTCGGAACGGCTGATCCGTGTACGAGTGAAGCGGGCCGGGCACTGGTTCCCCCGACACGGCCCCGCTCAACAGGCCATCTTTGTGATGATATTTCATGATTCACCATATGTTTTACGCGAGCCTGCCGCAGCGCTCCGCGTGGAATCAAGCCGAGCCTGTGCACCATACCACCGCGTTCTTTGCTGCGGTGCAATTGTCTTCGAACTACCGATTTGGCGTGCTGCTAAAAACGCATAAGCTTTATCGTTTCTGACAATCTGACTTAGGCAATTAGTATGCCACCGTGAGCATGAGAGTGGGGTCTGCATGCTGTTTTCTGAAAAGAAATTGTGCGTTTTCCCGCTATTAAAGCATGGCGTCGCATCGAATGGCGAAGCGCGCACGCATTGTCGAAAATAGTTTTGAAAATTTATTTTCAAAACCAGGTGTCACTTTTTCCGCATCGTTTCACATCCCTATTGAAACCATCCAATGCAAGTGCGCATGCGCTGGCCGCAAGGACGCGTGCGGATGATCGACGCAGGCATGTGCAGCTATCAACGAGAGGGACATCGGTGATTGACAGAACAGACCGTCGGATCCTGGAGATCCTGCAAGAAGACAGCACGCGCGCTGTGGCCGAAATCGCCGAGTGCGTCAACTTGTCGACCACCCCATGCTGGCGTCGCATCCAGAGGCTAGAGGCCGAAGGTGTCATCAAGCGCCGCGTGGTGCTGCTGGATGCCGAAAAACTCAATGTCTCGGTGACAGTTCTGGTGGAGATCAAGACGCGCCAGCACAGCGCCTCCTGGCTGAAGAAGTTTCGCGATGTCATCACCAGCATTCCCGAGGTGGTGGAGGTGTATCGCATGAGTGGACACATCGACTACATGCTCAAGGTGATGGTGCCCAATATTGGCGCATATGACAGCGTCTACAAGCGCTTGATTAGTGCGGTCGAACTGGATGATGTGAGTTCGAGTTTTTCCATGGAAACACTGAAGTCCACCACCGCTTTGCCCCTGATGTACGCGGATTAGGGTTTCTGTGGGTCAGGCATGGCGGGAGAATTTCATTCCTCTGAATGGTGAAAAAAAGAAATGAAAATTTAAATTCACTTGAGGTTGCATGTGAAGTTTGAAAAATGAATTCGATTGGATATGGATAAACTTTTATATCAATTCGGCACGTTATCAGGCGACTTTCGGGTGACCGGAAAGTATCACCGGATGTCGTGGGGGAGATGATGGGAAGTGTAGAAAACAGCGTGAAAGTTAGGTTTTTTGGTGACAGCAAAAGATGTGCAATGTCATGGTCATGCACTGTAACGGTGATGCCTGATCATCGGCAAAACGCAAAAGAGAAAATCGTTTTCAGAACTCTGTGATCCGCAGTTTCAGGCTGCTTTCAATTTGTTCAGCAGAGCCAATCTAACATCATTATTAGAAATCAACATGAAACTGATATCTCATTCTGTAAATTGGTCCAGCCCCAAGGTGATCGTGGTGGCCTTGGCCACGATGACCTCCTTGTCTGTGCCAGTCACGTCTGCCTATGCTCAGTCTGCCGCTGCGCAATCGTATCATTTGCCGAGTGCGCCGCTTGACCAGACCCTGCTGCGAATAGCTCAACAAAGTGGCTTGCTGATTTCATATGAGCCGGCACTGGTGAAGTCGCTGCAATCGGCGCCGGTAGAGGGCAACTTCACCGCTCCCGAGGCGATCAAGAAGGCGCTCAGCAATACCGGGCTGGAGCTGGTCGCCACGCCGAGCGGCAAGTGGACGCTGCGGCCAGTCGCCGGCGCCAGCACCACCAGCACCACCGAGACGCAAGCGCGCAAGGCGGTCGCCGATGCGGAGTTGCCGCTCATCAGTGTGGCCGCCACTGCCGATTCTGGCGGTACGGGTTTTGTGGCCGAGAGTTCCGCAACATTCTCGCGTACCGATACGCCCTTGAGCGAGACGCCAAAGGCGGTATCCGTGATCAATGCAGCCGTCATTCAGTCGCAATCGGCGCAGACGCTGTCAGACGTCCTGCGCAATGCCTCCGGGGTGGTGACACGTCCCGGCCCGTACGGTGTGCCGTCGTTTGCCATTCGCGGTTACGTGGGCAATGCGCCAGTGATGTCGGATGGGCTTTCGTCATATGGCTCCGCCGCCTCTCCCGCAGCCCTGACGCCGACCATCGCCATCGCCAGCGTGGAAGTCGTCAAGGGGCCGTCGGCCATCATGGCTGCCGATGCGCCTCCTGGCGGGGTTGTCAACGTGATCAAGAAAGCCCCGCAAGTCGAGCCGTTTCATGAAGTTCAGGTGGCCTATGGTTCTAATAGTTTCAGTCAGGTGGCATTCGATTCGACCGGTGCGGTTGACGAAGATAAGCGACTGCGCTATCGCTTCGTCGTGTCGGCCGACAAGTCCAGCGAAAACTTCATGGGCTATGACGGCGGCCGCCACTTCTATATCGCTCCGACCTTGCAATGGAAGGATCGCAGCACCGACCTGACCCTCGGCTATGCCCACACAGTGACGCGCGAGCCCTTTCCACAGTACACCGTGGGTTATGCCGGAGGGGGCTACGTGGATGGCTACATCGAGCATCCGTTGGGCAATCGCGGCGACCACTTTTCGATGACAGCGGATGAATTGACTGCCAAGCTGGAACAGAAACTCAGCGATAACCTGACGTTCGTCAGCAAGAATGGTTATACCAGCACCACACAGGGGCAGGACGGCTGGGCAGCCGCATCGACGATCACCAATTCCAATGCACTCACTTTGCTGGGGTTCAAGTCGTCGGCCAATTATTACACCGCCAATTCACAGAATTACCTGCGGCTCAAGTCCGAACTCGCCAGCGTGAAGTCGACCACCTTGCTTGGCGTCGATTATTCCTATATGCACTATTCGCAATATGACAAGAACGCTTCGAACATCACGACGATTCCGGATATCTTCGGGACGATCAACGTAGCACCGATCAGTTCGCCGCTGACGTATCAGATCACTGGACAAACTCAGCGGGTCGGCAGCTTTCTGCAAGAGCAGCTGATTTACAGCAATCTCACCGTGCTAGCCTCGATCCGTCGCGACAGCTACATCAGCCGAAGCAGTGCCATCGGTCGCCCGCCGAGCGCTGGCATGCATCAGACGGCCTATAGCCCCAGTCTGGGAGTGATGTACCAGCTGACGCCGGAAATTGCACCGTACGTCAACTGGAACAAGGGATTTCGGCCGAACAGCGCGGCTACCTACGGCGGCGGTTTGCTGGCGCCGATGCAGAGCGAACAGTTCGAGGCGGGTGTGAAGTTCAACCTGATGGACGACAAACTTGAGCTGACCACCGCGCTCTACCATATCGATTACACCAATCAGAGTATTTCCGACCCGGTGCATCGCGGCTTCTATATTCCGACCGGGGGAGCCGTGAGCCAAGGGCTGGAGGTCGAACTGAAGGGGCAGATCATGCCGGGCCTGAACGTCATCGCGCAGTATGCCTATAACAATTATGTGCAGGACTATGCGCCCACGACCAAGGTCAATCTGCCACATCACACCGGCAGTATCTGGACGACCTATAACTTCCGTAGTCCGGCACTGCAAGGTCTTGGGGTGGGCGTAGGGGTCTTCATGAGCAGTGGGCAGGACGTTGGCAGCGTGGGAAATTATCACATTCCTGGCCAGACCGAGACCGATCTTGGCCTGTTTTACAAGATGGAAAAATACAGCTTGAATTTGTCAGTGAAGAATCTGTTCAATCACAAGCTTTATTCCAGCTCGACCAGCGCTTCCTTCATTCCGATGGGGCCGGAGCGTACCCTGATGTTGACGGGAACCTATGATTTCTGACTTGGCAATCGTGACTGCACCGGATCGGATGCGAGCCAGGACTGCTGCACGCAAGTCGGATCTCACGGTGTCGGCCGTGACCGCCAGTGTGCTCTTGCTGCATGTGATCGGGCTGGTTTGGCTGTGCTATCGACCCAACGTCACGCTTGGCGCTGCTGCCGTCGGGCATGGCGGACAGTCGGTCGCGGTCCAGCTGGTCAGTCGCGCACCGGTGGCAACGCCGGTGCACCCGCCGGAGGCGAAGCCTTTGCCAACGCCAATGGAAAAACCGCGGCAAAAGCCGCCGCTAAAGTCCAAAGCGCCTCCGGTGCTGACTACGCAGACGGCGTCGACACAGGAGACCCCATCGGCCGCTCCCGCCAGCCCGCCGGCAGCAGCAGCGCCAGCGGTGCCGAGCGCGGCCTCATCCGCGCCGACGCCAGCTTCAGGGCCGCCGACCACGGCCGCTGCTGCGCCGGGTAGCGGTGAAGCGGCGCTAGCCATCAAGTCAATCAACGCGAGCGAAATGGCGCAGCTCAACTGTCATATTCCGGCGCCCGCATACTCGGCAAAATCGCGGCGGCTGGGGCAGACGGGGATGGTCACATTACGGCTCATGATCGGCGTTGATGGCCGTATCGGGCAGGTCAGGGTGACGTCGAGCAGCGGCTTTGCCGAACTTGACGCGGCCGCCGTGGCGGCACTGCAGGCTGGCCGCTGCAACCCCTACCGCGTAGCAGGCGTCGCCTTGGAGGTCGAGGCTGCGCAGCGGATTTCCTTCACGGCCGACTGAAAACGCTTTCCAAGTTCACCGCGCTACGGCGCACGACAAATCTAGGAGCATGCAATGGAAAACTATGGATTGGCCAATGTCTGGCTGCAAGGCGATGTAGTGACCCGGTTTCTGATCACTATCCTGTTGGGCATGTCGTCCGTGTCATGGATCGTGATGATCGTCAAGGGCATGGCAAATCGTCGTCTGTCACGCATGGGCTTGAAGGCACACAAGGAGTTCTGGGCGGCTCATTCGATCGAGGGCGGCATTGCCGCAATCGGTGCGGGCACCGACAACCCCTACAGCAATATCGCCACGGCCGCGGTCGAGGCGCAGGCGCAGAAAGACCAGCCGCTACTGGAAGGAAGCACCTCCAACACGGAATGGGTTGCGTATTGCGTGCGTAACGAACTCGACGAGCAGATCGCGCACCTGCAGGGCGGTCTGGCGGTGCTGGCGTCGATTGGCAGTACGGCGCCGTTCATCGGCCTGTTCGGCACGGTCTGGGGCATTTATCACGCACTGATTGCCATCGGCGCGTCGGGACAGGCAAGCCTGGATCACGTGGCCGGGCCAGTCGGAGAATCGTTGGTGATGACAGCGGTGGGCTTGTTTGTGGCGATTCCCGCCGTGCTGGGATACAACTACGTGGCGCGCGGTAACCGCACCGTGGCGCAGAAGCTGATGCGTTTCTCGCACCAGTTGCACGTGTACTACGTGACTGGCAACAAGATGAGGGAAGCGCAGGCTGCCAAAGAATCCGGATACCCGGCGCACACGCCGGCCACTGCAACCAGCGCCTGAGGAGCTTGCCATGTCGATGATGAATGATGCGGGCGGGGATGGGCTGGCCACGGAAATCAACATGACACCGCTGATCGACGTCATGCTGGTGTTACTGATCATTTTTATCGTGACGCTGCCGGCCATCAATCAGGCCGTCAAGGTAACGCTGCCGAAAGCCACTGCGCAGCCCACCGAGACGGCAAGCAAGGACATCGATATCTCGATTCAGGCAGACGGTACCGTCCTGTGGAACCGCGTGCCAGCGAATCTGGATGAACTGCGCGCGCGCGTGGTGGCAGCTGCAGCGGCGGCAGTGCCGCCGGCCGTCAACGTCTATGCCGATGAGAAAGTGCCCTACGGCAGTGTTGCCAGGGTACTGGCGGGGGTACAGTCGGGCGGCCTGACCAAGATCAACTTTGTCACGGAGCCGGTGAAGGACACACAATGACGCAGGAAGCCTTGCACGACCTCAGCTATGCCGAGGTGGAAGGAAGCCAGCGCGCGCATTTCAGGACATCCACCTGGTGGTTGTTCAAGAGTTACTGGACGTCGGGCGAAGCACCGGTTTCGGCCTTGCTGGCCGCTTTCATCGTCGCCTCCGGCTTTGTCGGCGTCTATTTTTCGCTGCGCGTCAATCAATGGACCGGAAAATTCTACGACGCCATCGGCAGCGGGCGTTTCGGCACGATTCCCGCTCTGGTGACGCTGTTTCTGGGCCTTGTCATGGTGTCGGCGACGGTGACCATCAGCGCCGCGGTCGTCGCCGATGTGCTCAAGCTGAGGTGGCGCACCTGGCTTACCACGACATTGATCGACCAGTGGACACGTAGCGGCGCCTACTTCCGCATTGAGCGCGACAAGTTGCTCGACAACGCCGACCAGCGTATCTCGGAAGACGTCAAGCTGTTCGTCGATTACACGGTGACGATCACGTCAGCCCTGTTACATGTGCCGGTCAGCGCGGTTACCTTCAGCATCGTGCTGTGGGAGCTGAGCGGCAGCTATCTGCTTGAACTGGGGCATCTTGCCATCACCATCCCGGCCTACATGTTGTTCGCGGTCTATCTGTATTCGGGCAGCACGCTGCTGCTGACCCATCTGTTAGGTCGCTCGCTGATTCCGATCAACATCCGGCAGCAGAAGGTGGAAGCGGATTTCCGCGCATTGATGGTACAGATCAGGGAAGGGGCGGAGCAAATCGCATTCTACGATGGGGCTAGCGTGGAAGCTTCTCGGCTGCGTTCCACCTTCGCCAGCATCCGCGCCAATACATGGAGGATTATCCGCGTCGCGGCGCAGGTCACGTTCGGCGTGCAGGTGCCCGGCCAGATCAGCTCGATCTTGCCGGTGCTGCTGGTGCTGCCACAACTGATGGCGGGAACCATGACCTTGGGCGGGATGATGCGGGTGAGCGCCGCGTTCGGTTCGGTGAGCAGCACGCTGGCGTATTTTCCCCAGGCGTATCAATCGTTTGCCGCCTGGCGTGCGGTGGTGCGCCGCTTGCTGGCGCTGCTCGACACCATCGAGATAAGGCCGCCGACCGTTGCATTGAATGTGCTGCAAGGACCGCAACAGACGACCATCGAGGTCGGCGCGCTGACGCTGACCGATCCGCACGGTAATCCACTGTCTCGGATCCCGGCCTTCTCGGTCAAGCGCGGCGCCCGCTGTCTGCTCCGTGGCCGCTCGGGGTCTGGCAAGAGTACGCTGCTGCGCGCGCTGGCCGGCATCTGGCCGTTCGGGATCGGGAGCATCGCCGTGCCTACACGCACCAGCATGATGTTCGTGCCGCAGAAGAGCTATGTGCCGGTGGGCAGCTTGCGCCAGGCATTGGCCTATCCTGGCGCCGAGGCCGACGTCAGCGATGCGCTGGCGCAGGACATCCTGACGGCGGTCGGTTTGGCGCAATTTCTGCCCCTGCTCGATCAGCCTGATCGCTGGGGCGGGCGTCTTTCGGGTGGCGAGCAGCAACGCCTGGCCTTTGCCCGGATCTTGATTGCCAGACCCGACCACATTTTTATCGACGAAGCCACCAGCGCGCTCGATGACGAATCGGAGCAGCGCATGTATTCGCTGCTGCTTGAGCGTCTGCCACACAGTACGCTGATCAGCGTGGCGCACCGCAAAGAAGTGGCGGCGTTTCATGATCAGTTCGTCGATCTGACGCCGGACGCCCTTGCGGCATCCGCGCCAGGGGCAGCATCGAATCAACCCAAGAGCAAGGAATGAAAAGCTTACGAGCCATTCGTAACCTGAATACCATGAAAGATTGCCAACAGCATTTCGAAACCATCGCGCAGCAAACACTTGAGGTGGCGCGCCAGCACGGGGCCACGGCTGCGGCGGTACAGATTGAGGAGGTAGAGTCGCTGAGCGCCAGCGTGCAGGGCGGTAAGCCTAACGAGCGTGCGCTGCGTCAATCGACCCAATTGCGCCTGAGCCTGTTCCTTGGTCAGCGCGAAGCGTCGGTGTCATCCTCCGATCTGTCGCAGCAGGGCGTGGCGGCGTTGGTGGCACGCGGCATGGATAGCGCCGCGATTGCCGCCGAAGATCAGCATGCGGGGTTGCCGGGCCTGTCGGCCTATCCAACCGACGATGTGGATCTGGAGCTTGACCACGCCTGGCAGCTCGGTCTGAGGGATGCCGTGGCGCTGGTGACGCGCATTGAGCGTGCAGCGTTGGCGGTCAGCAGCGCGGTGCCGCAGATAGAGCAGGCGGTACTGTTTAGCAGTCGTACCCGCCGCGTCCTGGCCAACAGCGAGGGCTTCTTGCGCAGTAGTGCATCAACCCGTCATTCCCTGTCGTGTACGGCCGTGGCAATCCGTGATGGCGCCAAGGAAATCGAGTCCTGGTGGGATGCCCGGCGTGATCCGGCACAGCTGCCGAGCCCAGAGTCGATCGGCGCCTGTGCCGGGCGGCGCGCGCTGGCCCGGCTTGGCGCGCGCCAGGTTGCTACCCAGACCTGTCCGGTGCTGTTCGAGCCGCAGGCGGCGGCAAGCCTGCTCAACGAATTCGTACAGGCCATTTCAGCGCGCCCGCTCTATATGCATAGCTCGTTCCTGCGCGATGCGCTGGGCCAGGAGGTGTTCGCTGCGCACATGAATATTTCAGATGACCCGCTGCTCAAGGGCGGCATGGGCAGCCGCAGCTATGACGGCAACGGCGCTGCCCTGCGCCCGCGCACGCTGATCGCAGGCGGTCGCCTGCAAGGCTATTACCTTGGCGCTTACGGTGCGAGGCGCCTCGGCTTGCCGTTGGCAGAGCATGGCGCGGGGCCCAGCAATGTGATGGTGTCGAGCACCACCAGCGCGGCCAGTGGCGATCTGGAGGCGATGATCAGGCGCATGGGAACAGGGCTGGTGATCAGTGGGCTGAACGGGCAGGGGGTCAATCTGATGACGGGCGATTTTTCGCGTGCGTGCAGCGGCTTCTGGGTGGAAAACGGCCAGATCGCTTATCCGGTGGCCGGCATCACGGTGGCGTCCAATCTGCGTGAGATGTTTGCCGGCATCGACGCAGTGGGCAATGACCGGCTCACGCAGAATGGCACCACGACGGGCTCGTGGCTGATTGACAAGATGCGTGTCGGCGGTATCTGAGCATCTGAAGACGCGCGAACAGGAAAGCATTCATGAAGACAATCAACCAGCTGGCAGCAGTGCCAGAAACTAATGATGGCGGCGCTGACTCCGGCACGTCCACCGCCTATTGCCGTGCCAGATGGGGACTGCTGACAGCCAGCGGATTGGACGAAACGCAATTACTGGCGGGCGTGTCACGCGCGCTGCGCAAAGGCGGCGACTACGCCGATCTGTACCTGAAGTCGAGCGTCGCAGAAAGCTGGCACCTTGAGCGTGGCAAGGTGACACGCAGCAACTACAATCAGTCGCAGGGTTTCGGGCTACGCCTGATGGAAGGCGAGCAGTCGGTCTTGACCTCGGCTGATCGCTTCGACGCTACTGCGATTGGTAAAGCTGCCGACTTGGCGGCCGATGCTGTGGGCCATGCGCCGGTATCGCCAGCAGGCCTGGTGCTCAAGCTGCCCAAGCGCGGACCGACCTATTACACACTCGATGACCCGCTGCCCTCGCTCGATGCCGCGCACAAGATCGCCTTGCTGGAATCGGTCGATCGCGCCTGCCGCGCCCGTAGTCCTCTCGTGGTGGAGGTGATGGCAAGCCTGTCGATATCGCTCGACCTGGTTTTTCTGGCGCGCAACGACGGCTATTGCGGCGGCGATGTACGTCCGCTAGTACGGCTCGACGTGGCGGTGCAGGTCGTCCGCAATGGCCGCCGCGAAGGCGCCTCGCGCACCTTGGGCGGGCGCGTGGGGTTGGCGACCTTCGATCACGCTGCGATCGAGTCGGTCGCTGCTCTGGCGGTGGACGCTGCACTGATCAAGCTGGAGGCACGCGCGGCACCGGCCGGCACCATGACCGTGGTGATAGGCCCTGGCTGGAACGGCGTCATGTTGCACGAAGCAGTGGGGCATGGCCTGGAAGGTGATTTCAACCGGCGTGGTTCCTCGGCATTCGCCGGGCGCATCGGGCAACGGGTGGCGGCTCCCGGTGTGACCATCGTCGACGACGGCACCGTGCCGGGCAGTCGCGGCTCGCTCAACATCGACGACGAAGGCACGCCCGGGCAGTGCACCACGTTGATCGAGGACGGTATTCTGGTCAGCTACATGCAAGATTCGCTGAACGCCAGGCTGATGGGTGTCGCCAACACGGGCAACGGACGCCGCGAATCCTACGATGTGCTGCCGATGCCACGCATGACCAACACCTACATGCGTGCCGGCGGAGTTGATCCGGCCGAGATCATCGCCTCGGTCAAGCAGGGGATCTACATTGCCCATCTAGAGGGCGGTCAGGTCGATATCAGCAGCGGCCGGTTCATGTTTGCCGCGTCGGAAGCGTTCCTGATCGAGAATGGTCGACTGAGCGTGCCAGTGAAAGGCGCGACGGTTCTCGGCAACGGCCCGCAGTCACTGAAGAACGTGAAGCTGATCGGCAACGATCTGGAAATCAACACGGCCTCCGGCGTCTGCGGCAAGGCGGGACAATCGGTGCCTGTGGGCGTGGGCCAGCCGACGCTGAGGATTGACGGCATGACCGTGGGCGGTACCGCCTGAATTGCCGGCAGCTTTTTCAGACGATGGAAAATCGAATGCGGCTAGTGCCGCATGACAATTTACCCGCTACCCAGCCGACGGCAACCGCACACAGAAAACCGCGCCGCCGCTAGCTGCATTGGAGGCTTCAATCGTACCTCCAAAGGCTCGCATGGCCGGGGAGGGCCCATGACTGGCGCCGTCATTGAACAGGCTAGCCAGTGTGGACGATTTGGTTATCGGCGCATCCACGCCATGCTGGAGGCTCAATGATGCCGTTGAAGGTCTTCATCGACACCGAATTCACTGATTTTCTCGATCCGCAGTTGATCAGTATCGGCCTCGTTGCGCAGAGCGGCGAGAAATTCTATGCCGAGCTCCCCCGATGAAGTCCGCGAGTGCAGCGAGTTTCTGAAATTCGCATAAGCCGACTACCAAGGATCTGCCGCATCACTTGGTTCTATTTGATGTTGTTTTGATAGTCGAAAACAAAAAAGCCCCAAAAATCGCGAGAAATCGGGGCTTTTAATGCAATTTTGGCGGAGGCTGTGAGATTCGAACTCACGGACGGGTCACCCCGTCGGCAGTTTTCAAGACTGCTGGTTTAAACCACTCACCCAAACCTCCTTGCGGTGCGGCCGAGCCAGTTGCCCAGCGCACGAGGGCCGCATTATACATCACATCACTTGCTTTGCATCCACCCCTGTCCCACTGGCCGAGACCCGCAGCATCACCAGCACCATCGGGATGACCGCACTGCAAGCCCCAAGCGCCACCCTCAGAACGTCCCCGGATAAGCCCCACCATCCATCAACAGGTTCTGCCCGGTGATGAAGCCCGCCTGCGCACTGCACAGGTAGGCGCAGGCATCGCCAAACTCGGCCGGATCGCCAAAGCGGCCCGCCGGGTTGAGCTTGCGGCGCTCGGCCAGGATCTCGTCGACGCTGCGTCCGCTCTCCTGCGCGGCGCCGCTGGCGGTGGCGCGCAGGCGGTCGGTCTCGAAAGGGCCGGGCAGCAGGTTGTTGATGGTGACGTTGTGCACCACCGTCTTGCGCGCCAGCCCGGCCACAAAACCGGTCAGCCCCGAGCGCGCGCCATTGGACAGGCCCAGGATGTCGATGGGGGCGCGCACGGCGCTGGAGGTGATGTTGACGATGCGCCCGAAGCGGCGGGCGATCATGCCATCCACGGTGGCCTTGATCAGCTCGATGGGGGTGAGCATGTTGGCGTCCACGGCGGCAATCCAGTCCTCGCGGCTCCAGTCGCGGAAGTCGCCGGGTTTGGGGCCGCCGGCGTTGGTGACCAGGATGTCCGGGGCCGGGCAGGCGGCCAGCGCCAGGGCGCGGCCTTCGGGGGTGGTGATGTCGCAGCTCACGGTGGTGATGATGGCGCCGGTGGCGGCGACCTCGGCGCGGATCTCTTGCGCGGCGGCTTCCAGCGCTTCGCGTCCGCGCGCCAGCATGGTCACATGCACGCCCTCGCGCGCCAGTGACTGCGCGCAGGCGCGGCCCAGGCCCTTGCTGGATGCACATACCAGGGCGGTCTTGCCGTTGAGTCTCAAATCCATTGTTTTTTCCTTCCTTTGCTGAGGGGGGAGTGCGCTCGCGCAGCCGTGGTCGCGCTGCGCTACACTGTCGGGCCTGACCGGCGGGGCTATTTCTTCATCACCATGTAGATCGCCAGCGCGATGAGGGCGACGACGCCCATTTCCAGCGCAAAGACGATGATGCCGCTCATGTCAGTCTCCTTTTTTGATTTTCGGTGCTGCCTTGGCGGCAGCGGCACTACTTTACACTCATGACGGCTTCTCTGTTTTTCTCTGGCGTAATCAACTTCCTGCTGGGCGGCCTGCTGGGGGCGATGGGCGGTCTGTTCGGCATCGGCGGCGGCCTGATCGCCATCCCGGTGCTGGGCTACCTCTACGGTATGGACCAGCAATTGGCGCAAGGCACGTCGCTGGTGATGATCGTGCCCAATGTGGTCATCGCCTTCTGGCGCTACAAGCAACGCAACAAGATCGAGTGGAGCACGGCCGCCATGATGTGTGCGCCGGCCGTGGTGGCGACGTATTTCTCGGCGCGGCTGGCAACGGCCATCGATGCGCGCAGCCTGCATTTCTGTTTCGCGGTCTTCATGGCCGTGCTGGCGCTGTATTACCTGTGGACCTTGCTGCGCAGATCGCCGGCGGTGGTGCGTCCGGTCGTGCTGGGACGCCGCTGGATTCCGTTCGTAGGACTCTCGGCGGGGGCGTCGGCGGGTTTCTTCAGCGTGGGCGGGGCGATCGTGGCGGTGCCGCTGCTGACGGCCTTTTTCGGGATGACCCAGACCGCTGCGCAAGGGCTGGGGCTGGCCATGGTCACGCCGGGTACGCTGGTGGCGCTGTGGACCTATGCCCATGCCGGCCATGTCGATTGGGCGGTCGGCATTCCGATGGCCTTGGGTGGAGTGCTCAGCATTTCCTGGGGCGTGGCGCTGGCCCATCACTTGCCTGAGCGGCGTTTGCGCATTCTCTTCTGCGGGGCGCTGCTGTTGCTGTCGGTGTGGATGATGGTGGGCGGATAGGCCGTTCAGGCGCGCTTGCCTGATCCGGTCTTGGCCGGGGGCGGCGTGGCGCCGGGCACAAGTGCATCATCCTCCGCGCCCTGTGCCGTCTGTTCACGGATGAACTCGACCAGGTTGCGGGCATGCGGTGAGAGCGTGTCGATATCCTGCACCACCATGCTGCGCTCGCGTACGCTCCAGGGATCGCTCAGTTCCACCACCGACAACTGCATGGTCTGCTGATGCCGCTGCGCCGCCGAGCGCGGCAGGATGCCGATGCCCACGTTGGTCTCGATCATGCGGCACATGGCTTCGAAGCTGCGGACCTGGATGCGCAGCTTGAGCCGCTGGCCGTTCTCGGCCACGATCTTGCTGAGGAAGTGATGCAGGGTGCTGCCTTCATGCAGGCCGATGTGCTCGTACTCCAGCGTCTGGATGAAGGGCAGGCTGGCGGAGCCGGCCAACGGGTGTTCCAGCGCGGTGGCCAGCACCAGCCGGTCGGTGGAGAAATTCAATATCTGCAAGCCATCGCCCTGCACGGGGCCGGCGACGATGCCGATGTCGGCCGTCCCTTCCTGGATGCCGCGCAGGATGTCGTGGTTCAGGCGCTCTTCCAGCGCCACATTGACCTGGGGATGGCGCGCCAGGAACTTGCCCAGGATCTCCGGCATGAACTCGGTCACGGCAGTGGTGTTGGCAAAGATGCGGATGTAGCCCTTGATGCCGTTGTTGTACTGCTGCATGTCGCTCTTGAGATGCTCGACCTGCTGCATGAACTGCTGGGCATGATGCAGCAGCGTGTGACCGGCCGGGGTCAGTTGCACGCCCTTGCTCTCGCGATAGAGCAGGCGGGTGCCGAAGCGTGTCTCCAGTTCCTTGATGCGGTTGCTGGTAGCCGCCAGCGAGAGGTTCATGCGCTCGGCGCTGCGGGTGAGGCTGTTGTGTTCGGCGATGAGGATGAACAGGCGCAGGTCGGTCAGGTCGAACAGCATGGCGTCTCCACTGGAGCTGGATGAAGAGCTGCCCATCTTACGCCCAATCATGGGCCTGTCGCGGACTTTGCGTGCTGCGCTGCCACACCCGCGACAGCTTCCTGACTTCAGTTCTGCCCAAGCCCCCCTTCGAAAAATACAGATTGTTCACGCGTCATTGCGGCCACACACTGAGGGCCAGTTCATCACTCTATGGCGCGAACACATGGCCTCTCCCGATCTCGACCTGACCCTGCTGCGGCAGTGGCTGGACAAGAGCGAAACCCGGCACGATCACCTTCATCCGGCCATGGCCGCCGCGCTGGCGGCGACGCTGGATGGTCCGCGTCACCCCGTTGCGGGTGAGGGCTTGCCGCCCTTGTGGCACTGGATCTACTTCTGGAATGTCTGCCGCCAGTCCGAGACTGGGCCGGATGGTCATGCGCAGCGCGGTGGCTTCCTGCCGCCGGTGCCATTGCCACGCCGCATGTGGGCGGGTGGCCGCCTGCGCTTTGCGGCAGCCCTGCCGATTGGTGTAATGGCGACCAGGCACTCGCGCATCGCCAGCGTCGACGCCAAGCTTGGGCGCACCGGCGCGCTGGCCTTCGTCACTGTCCATCACACCATCAGCCATGCCGGGCAGACCTGCATGACGGAGGAGCATGACATCGTCTATCGCGAGCTGCCGCAACCGGGCGCCGCCCCGGGGCCACTGCAAGCCGCGCCGACCGATGCGCTATGGTCGCGCCGCATCGTGCCGGATCCGGTGCTGCTGTTCCGCTATTCGGCCTTGACCTTCAATGGCCATCGCATCCATTACGACCGCAGTTACGTGACCGGGGTGGAGGGCTATCCTGGCCTGATCGTCCATGGGCCGCTGATCGCCACCTTGCTGGCCGATCTGCTGGCGCGGCAGATGCCGCGGGCGGTGTTGCGGGCATTCGATTTCCGTGCGGTGGGCAGCCTCTTCGATACCGAAGCCTTCACGCTCTGCGGCAAGCCCTCTGCCGATGGAAAGCACGTGGCGCTGTGGGCGCAGAACGAGCGCGGCGAGCTGGCCATGCAGGCCGAGGCCACGCTTGAGTAGAACGTTTGGGTAAAACGATATAAATCATTTATCTGTTGTGGAGTTGCCTGCATGTCTTATCCGACTGCTTCTGATCACCATGCCGACCTGCGCGACGCCGTGCGCGACCTGTGCAAGACCTTTCCGCCCGAATACTGGCGCAAGATCGACGAGGCGCGCGGCTACCCCGAGCAGTTCGTCGACGCCCTCACCAAGGCCGGCTGGCTGGCCGCGCTGATCCCGCAGGAATATGGTGGCTCCGGCCTGGGCCTGACGGAAGCCTCGGTCATCATGGAAGAGATCAACCGCACCGGTGGCAATTCGGGCGCGTGTCACGGCCAGATGTACAACATGGGAACGCTCCTGCGCCATGGTTCGCCGGAGCAGAAACAGCGCTATCTGCCGCGTATCGCCAGCGGCGAATTGCGCCTGCAATCGATGGCCGTGACCGAGCCCACCACCGGCACCGATACCACGCGCATCAAGACGGTGGCGGTGAAGAAGGGGGATCGCTATGTGATCAATGGCCAGAAGGTGTGGATCTCACGCGTGCAGCACTCCGACCTGATGATCCTGCTGGCGCGCACTACGCCGCTGGAGCAGGTGAGCAGGAAGTCCGAGGGCATGTCCATCTTCCTGGTCGATCTGAAAGAGGCCATCGGACATGGGATGGAGGTGCGGCCCATCCTCAACATGGTCAACCATGAGACCAATGAGCTCTTCTTCGACAACCTGGAGATTCCGGCCGAGAACCTGATCGGTGAGGAGGGGCGCGGCTTTCGCTACATCCTCGATGGGCTCAACGCCGAGCGTACGCTCATTGCCGCCGAGTGCATCGGTGATGGCTACTGGTTCATCGACAAGGCCACGCAGTATGCCCGCGAGCGCGTGGTCTTTGATCGGCCCATCGGCATGAACCAGGGTGTGCAGTTTCCGCTGGCGGAAGCCTACATCGAGGTCGAGGCGGCCAACCTGATGCGCTACCAGGCCTGTGCGCTCTTCGATGCGCAGCAGAGCTGCGGCGCTCAGGCCAACATGGCCAAGTACCTGGCCGCCAAGGCCGCCTGGGAGGCGGCCAATGTCTGCCTGCAGACGCATGGCGGGTTTGGATTCGCCTGCGAATACGATGTCGAGCGCAAGTTCCGCGAGACGCGGCTTTACCAGGTCGCGCCGATTTCGACCAACTTGATTTTCTCTTACGTGGCCGAGCACGTGCTGGGCTTGCCGCGCTCCTTCTGAACCGACCCCGCTATCAGGACACGCCATGTCGCCATCCGACCGCCCGCTGGAGGGCATTACCGTCATCAGCCTGGAACACGCCATCGCTGCACCGTTCTGCACCCGCCAGCTGGCCGATCTGGGGGCGCGGGTGATCAAGATCGAGCGGCCTGGGGTGGGCGATTTTGCGCGGGGCTATGACAGCCGCGTCAATGGCTTGTCCTCACACTTCGTCTGGACCAATCGTTCCAAGGAAAGCCTGACACTGAACCTGAAAGACGAGGAGGGCAGGCGCATCATCGACCTGCTGCTGCAGGAAGCCGATGTGCTGGTGCAGAACCTCGCGCCAGGCGCAGCCGCCGGGCTGGGATTGTCGGCGCAGGCCTTGCAGGCCAGGCATCCGCGCCTGATCGTCTGCGACATCTCGGGCTATGGCGAGGATGGTCCCTATCGCGACAAGAAGGCCTATGACCTGCTGATCCAGAGCGAAGCCGGCTTCCTCTCGGTCACGGGGACGCAGGATGATGTGGTCAAGGCCGGCTGCTCGATTGCCGACATTGCCGCCGGCATGTATGCCTACTCCAACATCCTGGCCGCGCTGATCAAGCGCGGGCGTGAGGGGCGCGAGGGGCGCGGCAGCCACATCGACCTGTCCATGCTGGAGTCGCTGGCCGAGTGGATGAGCTTTCCGCTGTATTACGCCTACCAGGGCGCCAGCGCGCCGCTGCGCAGTGGCGCCGAACACGCCACCATCTATCCCTATGGACCGTTCAGGGCGGGAGACGGCAAGACGGTGATGCTGGGCTTGCAGAACGAGCGGGAGTGGAAGGTCTTCTGCGAGCAGGTGCTGCGGGATGCGGCGCTGGCCAGCGATGAGCGCTTTTCCAGCAATGCGCGCCGGCATGAGCATCGCGATATCTTGCGGCAGCGGATCCTGGATGTCTTTGCCGGGCTCAGCGCCGAGCAGGTGGCGGCGCGGCTGGATGAGGCGCAGATCGCCAACGCCCGCGTCAATACCATGCAGGAGCTGTGGCAGCACCCGCAACTGGCGGCGCGCCAACGCTGGACCGAGGTCGATACCCCGGTGGGCAAGGTGGCGGCGCTGCTGCCGCCTGGGGCCAATGACAGCTATGAATACCGCATGGAGGCCATTCCCGCGCTGGGCCAGCATACCGATGCCATCCTGTCGTCGCTGGGCTATGAGGACGGGCAGATCGCTGCCTTGCGCGAGCGGGGCGCGGTGTGATCGCCAGCAGCTATCTCTTCGTTCCGGCCAACCGTCCGGAGCGCTATGCCAAAGCGCTCGATAGCGGTGCCGATGCGGTCATCGTCGATCTGGAAGATGCGGTGGCCGCGCCGTACAAGGAGGCCGCGCGGGAGACCCTGTCGCGCTGGCTGGCGGGGCCGGAAGGGCAGGCGTCGCAGGCGCGCCTGTGGGTGCGCATCAACGCCGCCGATACGGTCTGGCACGATCAGGACCTGTTGACGTTTTCTGCACTGCCGGTAGCGGGCATCGTCCTGCCCAAGGCGGAAGATGCGGCAGGGGTCGGCGCCGTGGCTGGCGTATTGCGGCCCGGATCAGGATTGATCGCGCTCATCGAAAGCGCCGCTGGCCTGGCCGCCATGCGCCAGATCGCCGCCGTGCCAGGGGTGCAGCGGCTGGCCTTCGGTTCCATCGACGCCCAGCTCGACCTGGGCATGCAGTGCGGTCCGGAAGAAGAGGAATTGTTGTCCCTGCGGGTGGAGATGGTGCTGGCTTCGCGCCTGGCCGGTATCGCCGCGCCTGTCGATGGCGTCACGCCTGGCTTTGATGATGAAGCCCTGCTGGCGCGCATGGTGCAGCGGGCGCGGCGATTGGGCTTTGGCGCAAAGCTGTGCATCCATCCGCGCCAGGTCGAAGTGGTGCGGCGCGGCTTCCTGCCCAGCGAGCAGGAGCTGGCCTGGGCGGCTGAGGTGATGGCGGCGGTGCGCGCCAGCGATGGCGGCGCCATTTCTCTCAAGGGCAGGATGATAGACCGGCCCTTGATTCTGCAAGCCGAGCAGTTTCTGCGGCAGGTGGGGGCGCTGCATGAATGAGCTTGGCAGTGCTCGTGTAATCTAGGCGTTTTCCAACCATCAGGGAGACGACACCATGAAAATCCAGGCCGCCGTGTTGCGCGAAATGAGCGATGCGCATCCATTCGCCGTAAGCCAGCCACTGAAGATCGAAGAACTCGATCTGGATCCGCCCGGCCCCGGCGAGGTGCTGGTCAGGATGAAGGCGGCCGGCCTGTGCCATTCGGACCTGTCGGTCATCACGGGTGTGCGTCCGCGTCCGGTGCCGATGGCCTTGGGCCACGAGGCCTCGGCCGAGGTGGTGGAGGTGGGGAGCGGCGTCAATGATTTACGGGCGGGCGATCTGGTGGTGCTGGTGTTCGTGCCCAGCTGCGGCCATTGCCTGCCTTGCATGGAAGGCAGGCCCGCCCTGTGCGAGCCGGGCGCGGCGACCAATACGGTGGGCGAGCTGCTGTCGGGCCAGCGCCGTCTGCGTGACAAGACGCAGCCGGTGCATCACCACCTGGGCGTGTCAGCCTTTGCCGATCACGCCGTGGTATCGCGCCGTTCCTGCGTGAAGATCGAGGCCGATATCGACCCGGTCCAGGCGGCGCTGTTTGGCTGCGCCGTGCTCACTGGCGTGGGGGCGGCGGTCAACACGGCCGAGGTCAAGGCCGGCACCACGGCTGCCGTGCTGGGCCTGGGCGGTGTGGGCTTGTGCGCCATGCTGGGAGCGCTGGCTTCGGGCGCGCGCGAGGTCATCGCAGTGGATCTGCATGACAGCAAGCTGGCGCTGGCGCGTTCGCTGGGGGCGACGGCCACCGTCAATGCCCGCGATCCGGATGCGGTCGAGAAGGTCAGGGCGCTTACCAAGGGCGGAGTGGATTACGCCTTCGAGATGGCCGGTTCGGTTCAGGCCATGGAAGCGGCCTACCGCATGACCCGGCGCGGCGGCATGACCGTCACGGCCGGCCTGCCCGCGCCCGGCCAGCACTGGGCCTTGCAGCAGGTCAGCCTGGTGGCCGAGGAGCGCACCATCAAGGGCAGCTACATCGGTTCCTGCGTGCCGGTGCGCGACATCCCGCGCTACATCGGCCTGTTCCAGGCCGGCAAGCTGCCGGTGGACAGGCTCATGGGCGAGCGCCTGGCGCTGGCCGACATCAATCGCGGCTTTGACCGCCTGCATGGCGGCGAGGGCTTGCGCGACCTGATCGTCTTTTAACGCACGGGGCTGAGGTCATCGGCTCCGGGCTTCACCATAAGGAGACACGCATGACCATCCTCCCGCTGCGCACGGCCCTGGCCGCCTGCGCCCTCGTCACGCTGGGCCTGCCGCATCACGCGGCGCTGGCCCAGCAGACCCAGCAGCCCATCATCATCAAGTTCAGTCACGTGGTGGCCAACGACACGCCCAAAGGCAAGGGCGCCGAGCGTTTCAAGGAACTGGCCGAGAAGGCCACCCAGGGACGCGTCAAGGTCGAGGTCTATCCCAACAGCACCCTCTACAAGGACAAGGAAGAGCTGGAGGCCTTGCAGCTGGGATCGGTGCAGATGCTGGCGCCGTCGCTGGCCAAGTTCGGACCGCTGGGGGCGAGGGAGTTCGAGGTCTTCGACCTGCCCTATATCTTTCCCGACAAGGCGGTGCTCAAGCGTGTCACCGAAGGGCCGATCGGGCAGGGCTTGTTCCAGAAGCTGGAAGGCAAGGGCATCAAGGGGTTGGCCTACTGGGATAACGGCATGAAGGTGATGACCGCCAACCGGCCCTTGCACAAGGTCGCCGACTTCCGCGCGCTGAAGATGCGCATCCAGTCTTCCAAGGTGCTCGATGAACAGTTCCGCGCCCTCAAGGCCAATCCGCAGGTGCTGGCCTTCTCGGAGGTCTATCAGGCCATGCAGACCGGGGTGGTCGATGGCAGCGAGAACACGCCTTCCAATGTCTACACGCAGAAGATGCACGAGGTGCAGTCCAACCTGACCGTATCGGACCATGGCTATATCGGCTATGCGGTCATCGTCAACAAGAAGTTCTGGGAAGCGCTGCCGGCGGACATCCGCAGCCAGCTCGAGGCGGCCATGAAGCAAGCCACGCTCTACGCCAACACCATCGCCCAGAAGGAAAACGACGACGCTCTGGCCGCCATCAAGGCCAGCGGCAAGACCCGCGTCTATACCCTGAGCGAGCAGGAAAAGGCCGAGTGGCGGCGCGCACTGCTGCCGGTGCACAAGAGCATGGCCGCGCGCGTAGGGGCGGACCTCATCGAGGCCATCTACAAGGAGAGCGAGGCGGCGGGCGTGAAGATGAACTGAGCGCGGCGATGGGCGCGATGCTTATTTTTTCTTCTTCTTGTGCGTCACCACATACTGCTCGGCAGCGGTCACGGCGTTCTGCAGCGCTTCCATCTTGGAGTTGCCGGGCTTGAAGTCGCCGAACTCGTGGGTGCTGCGGTCAGGAAAGTCGATATGGACGAACGCCGTCCACTTGCCGTCAGTACGTAATACCGGGGTCAGCTTGATGGTGGCGTCGAGATACTTGCAGGCTATTGCGCCTAAGGTGGTGGACATCGTGCTTCGAAGCGAGGCGGCGGCGGCTCTTGAGGGCTACCGTCGCCAGCGGTCAGTTGGCGAATCAGGCAGGCATGATGCCACAGCCTGCGGCATTTTGCCGGATTGCATTTATCTTCTTTGCATCGCTTTACGAGTCAATCCTCTTCCAATGCGAGATGTGTAGCCTCAGGGCTCATGCATAGTGTTAGATCCATGCATGAGCTTGATCCGCAGATGCGAGTCGGTGATTCGGCGATTCAGCGGGCCAGCATCAGATCCAGGTTCTGCACCGCCGCCCCCGAGGCGCCCTTGCCCAGGTTGTCGAACACTGCGCATAACAGGATATGCCCATGTCCGGCATGGCCGAACACCCCCAGGCTCATGTGATTGCTGTGGTTATGGCGGGTCGGGTCGAGCTGCGTGGTGCTCTCGCTTTGTGCGGCATCCAGTACCGTGACATAGTGCGCGCCGTCGTAATGCGCCTGCAGCGTGGCGCGCAGCCGTTCCAGGCTGGCCTGGACCGGGAGCAGCTGCGACTGCAGTGCGATGGTGACGACGATGCCTTGGCGGAACGCGCCATAGGACGGCACGAACAGCGGACGTTGCGAGAGGCCGGCGTGCAATTGCATTTCCGGCGGATGCTTGTGCTGCAGGCCCAGTCCATAGGTGACGAAGGGCGCGGCGTGGGCCGCTTCGGCTCCCTCGTACTGTTCGACCTGGGTGCGGCCCCCGCCTGAATAGCCCGATACCGCGTGAATGTTCAACGGATAGTCTGCCGGCACCAGGCCCGCCTGCACCAGCGGACGCAACAGGGCAATCGTGCCGGTGGGATAGCAGCCGGGGTTGCTCACGCGCTGGGCCGTGGCGATGGCCTCGGCCTGGCCGGCGGCCATTTCGGGAAAGCCGTAGACCCAATCGGGGCTGGTGCGATGGGCCGAGCTGGCGTCGATGACGCGCACACGCGGATTGGTGATCATGGCGACGGCCTCGCGGGCGGCCGCGTCGGGCAGGCAGAGCAGGGCGATGTCGGCGCTGTTGATGGCCTCGGCGCGGCGCTGTGCATCCTTGCGTTCAGCCGAGGGCAGGGTCAGCACGAGCAGGTCCTGGCGACCGCGCAGGCGTTCATGGATCTGCAGACCGGTGGTGCCTTGGTCGCCATCGATGAAGATCAGGGGGAGTGTGCTCATGGGATTGTCCAGAAGATGCGCCGGGGAAGTTCGGCCAGGCGCGTTACCGATACAGCGTATGCAGTGTATTGCGTGCATGCGGGGTATCTTGCGACAAACCGTATAATTGCAAAAGTTGAATATCGCAAAGCCATGATTCAGTTTTCCTGAACGATCCCATTGCCCCGGAGCCCCCATGCGTGAACTCAGCCTGGACCGCCTGCGCACCCTGGTCGCCATTGCCGACCTGGGTTCCTTTGCCGCTGCCGCGCGCGAACTGCACCTGGCTCCGCCTACGGTGAGCCTGCACGTCAGTGAACTGGAAGAGCGCATCGGCGCGCCGCTGCTGTTGCGCCAGCGCGCCCAGGTGCGGCCTTCGGGCATCGGCGAGACCCTCATCGCCCGCGCCCGGCAATTGCTGGCAGCGGCCGACCAGGCGCTGGAAGAAGTGGGGCGGCAAGTGCAGGGATTGGCGGGAAGGGTGCGGCTGGGGGCCTCTACCGGGGCCATCGCCTATCTGTTGCCGCGGGCGCTGGAGCAACTGGGGCGCAGCCATCCGGGCATTGACGTCCAGGTGATGGTGCTGACCTCGCAGGAAACCCTGGCGCGGCTGGCTGCCGGCGCACTCGATATCGGCCTGGTGGCCTTGCCCCAGGCGCCGGTGGCGGGCTTGACGGTGCAGCCCTGGCGGCGTGATCCGGTGATGGCTTTCCTGCCGGCATCCTGGCGTGCGCCGCGTGTGGTCACGCCGGCCTGGCTGGCGGCGCAGCCGCTGATCCTCAATGCTCCCGAGACCCGGCTCTCGCGCCTGACCACGGAATGGTTTGCCCGTGGGGGCGAGCATCCGGCGGCGCGCATCCAGCTCAATTTCAATGACGCGATCAAGAGTCTGGTGGGGGCGGGCTATGGCGCGACCCTGCTGCCACATGAAGCCAGCGCCCAGGGGGCGGCGGTGGCGCTGGATCCGCGCATTGTCATGCGACCCCTGCGTCCGGCGCTATGGCGGCCGCTGGGCATCGCCCACCGGACCGGCCAGCCCGAGCCGGCTACCCGGCACGTGCTGGAGGCATTATGGGCCTTGAAGCAACTGCGTCAGCCCAAGGCGGTGGGCTGATGCGGGCCAGCTCAGTGCATCTCGGGCTGCTTGAGCCGTTGCTGCACGCAGCGCGTGACCAGGTCCATGTAATCGGCGGCACGGGCGGGTTTGGCGGCGTACCAGATGCGGTTGTCCTGTTCGGCAGCGAAGTCGCTGGAGATCGGCGAGGCCGTGAACAAGACCAGCGGAATCTGCGTCAGCTGCGGATAGACGCACAGGGTGCGCAGCAATTCATAACCTTCGGTACCGGGGAAATTGCGCGGGTCCAGCAGGATCAGGGTCGGCTGGTCGCGCAGTTGGCATAGCGCCTGGGTCAGCAGCGAAGCGTTGGCCAGTTCGGCGTCATCGAACCACTCGATACTGCAGGGCAGGCGGCTGCGCCAGAGCGCGAAGCGGGCCGTTTCGATGGCGTCCAGATCGGCGTCGATGATGAGGATGCGGGGAAGTTGTTGTGACTGCACCATGGCGGCCTCCTTGCGTTGATGAGCTCATCTTCGCAGAGCAGGTGCTGGCTGGATATCAGGCACTTCCTGAGGGAGGTTTTTTTTGGGGGGGCAGCCAGGGTGGCCTGGCTGGCGCGCCTGGTTCAGTTGGCCTCACTGGTGCTGCTGGCCTCGAACTGCTTGGCATATTCGGCCCGGCGGGCCTGGTCGGATTCGATCAGCAAGCGGTAGCGGGTTTCCGAGACCCGTTGCTGCAGCACCGCGGCATAGCGCTCGCGTTGCAGCCATTCGATGATGAAGGAGGCGGTCGCCACGATGATGGTGTAGACCAGGATCAGGAAGAGATCCTTGTCGTTGAGGCCATCCATGGTGTAGAAGGGCTTGCGGAAGAAGAACATGGCCGTCGGGATGCTCACCGCCAGGAGCCCCAACGCATAGAAGCAGCCGAACAGATAGCTCATCACGATGCAGTTGACCGCGAAGAACAGCATCGACAGCGATTCCTCCACGAACGGCGCCAGCGCATAACGCAGGCCAAAGGCGGCGACGAACCCGAAGGCACTCACATACAGGGGGCGGAAGCCCTGCGGACGCCAGCTTCTGGCATTCTTCAGTCGGATCAGGCTCATGATGGCTTTGGAATGGTGACGCGTGGTGTGCATATTCATCTACATTGCCAGGCTGCGCAATGTGCTCATGTTAAGAATCCAGTCTGTCAAAAGGCTTACCGCGCTTGTTTTATGCGCTGGGTGTTGTTTCCTGGCATGTCAGCCGCGCCTGTCCTTCAGGGGCGACGCATGCGCCAGGTGCTTGCGTGAGAATTCGTGACCATGCATCTCGATGCTGCGCCGGATGAACATCACGGTTTCATTGGTCACGATCTCGCGCTCGTTGTCCACGGTAATGATGTGATAGCAGTCGCCCAGCCAGACCACCTTGCGCACTTCGGCATTGATGTACTGCAGGATCTGTTCGGCATTGCGCGGGGACGCGGTCTCGTCGTCGATGGAATGGATGATCAGGGTATCGGTGCGCACCAGCGGCAGGGACTGCTTGACGAAGTCGATCATGTGCAGCGCTGCGCGCAGGTGGCGGGCCGGGATGGAGGCTGCGCCGACGGCGGCCACGCCATCCTTTTCCAGGGCGCTGGCCACGCGGCGGCGCATTTCGAAGTTCTTGATGCCGTAGGGTTCGCTTTCCTTGTAGGACCAGTTGCGGATGCCCAGGTCGTAGACCACGGTCAGCAGCTTCCAGTACCAGGGCACCGACCAGCCGTCGTATTGCAGCACCGGCGAGAGCAGCACCACCGACAGCAGTTCCTTGCTGCGGGCGGCCACGGCCAGGGCCAGCGTGGCGCCCATGGACAGCCCGCACAGGGAGACGGTGCGGAATTCTTCCTTCAGGCGTGCGACCCGGCTTTCCACCACGGCGCACCATTCTTCCCAATTCGGGGAGACACGCGGGTTGGTCAGCGCCGCCGAGTAATTGTCGATATTGAGGGGGATGACGGTACAGCCGGCCTTCTTGAGCTGCTTGGGAATCGAGCCCATCTCCAGTTGCGAGCCGCACAGCCCGTGCAAGAGGATGACGGCATGATCCTTGTGCGGGCCGCCTTGACGGTCTTCTGCGGGGGGCGGTGTGACTGGCCCCGGATGGTCAGTGGATGACAAAGAGTCCATAAATTCAATAAAGCGTACGGCCTACAAGCCCGTGCCTGGCGAGTCGTTCGCCCCCCGTTTCGTGACAGGCCGTCGCATTGCTGGCATGCGTTCTGTTTCCTGTGACGAATCCGCTACTGTCCCGGGCGGATGATTTTTTTGCGAAAGTCTAACTGTCGGACCGGTCGCTTGTCAGCCTTGAATGACAACTTTTTTTGCTTTCATGCAATGTTACTGGTGTTCGTTCCAACCTGCGGGAATATGACACTTCAATTGTCTTTTAACGTTGTAATCCTGCATCTGGTGGACAGGATGGGGATTTCTTGCAGGCAAGGCAGCCGGAATAAAAAAAGCCCTTCGGGCCGAAGCGCGAAGGGCTGGATTGGGGGGGGAGGGGAAGATCAGCCGCGGCTTTCCAGGTGGCCGTTGACCACACGGACCTGGTCGCCCACACGCCAGTTGGCGCCGCTTTGCGGGAAGCTACGCGACTTGCCGTTGTCCATGCGCACATCCACGACATAGCTGGTGGTGGTGCGTACGTTCTTCTCGACCATGTTGCCGGCATAGCCGCCGCCGACGGCGCCGGCGATGGTGGCCAGGGTGCGGCCATTGCCGCCGCCGATCTGGTTGCCCAGCAGGCCGCCGACCACCGCACCACCGGCGATACCTACGCCGCTGGTCTGGGGAGTGTGTTGCACGGCGCGCACGGCGACCACTTCACCGCAGCTGCTGCAGACGGCGGCTGCACGCGGGGCCTCTGCCGACTGCGACGGATAGGCCGCCTGTTGCGGCGCCAGGCGGGTAGCCGGCGCTTGTTGCGGGTTCATCGTGCCGGCGTTCTGTTCGACCGCCGCCAGTTGCTGCGGGGAATTGGCGCTCTTGGAGCTGGGCAGCAGTCCCGTCATGGCGGCTACGCCGATGAGACTGACCAGGATCACGGCCACTGCCGCCCCGGCGACCAGGGGATGCAGACGGCTCGATTCGGATTTGACGATTGCGTTGTTGGTTTCCATGATGACCTCTCTAGTTGTTATCTTGTTGATGATGAGTGGATGACTGGATTATGGAGTGGTCATCGGGGAAAAAAAATCCCGATCTTGTGTCAGTTGTAAAAACTTGTAATGTTCCAACATTGCCGCTGGCGGCGGGTTTGCGGCGTGATCATGCCTGCGGCTGGCAGCGTGGCCGGACGCAGGGCAGCAATGAGGGGGGAGACGGGGGGGAGTCCGCATCCGGAAAGGATGCGGACAGGTGCGTCAGGTACGTCAGGTACGACCGGAAGATCAGTCTTCGCGGCGCAGGTGCGGGAACAGGATGACGTCGCGGATATTGGGCGAGTCGGTGATGAGCATCATCAGGCGGTCGATGCCGATGCCACAGCCACCGGCCGGCGGCATGCCGTATTCCAGGGCGCGGATGTAGTCGGCGTCGTAGTACATGGCTTCTTCGTCGCCGGCGTCCTTGGCGGCTACCTGGGCGTGGAAGCGGGCGGCCTGGTCTTCGGCGTCATTCAACTCGGAGAAGCCGTTGGCGATCTCGCGGCCCGTGATGAAGAGTTCAAAGCGCTCGGTGATGCCGGCCACGGTGTCGGAAGCGCGCGCCAGCGGCGAGACTTCGACCGGGTAGTCGATGATGTAGGTGGGGTTCCACAACTGCGATTCGGCGGTCTCTTCGAACAGCGCCAGTTGCAGCGCGCCGATGCCAGCGCCAGCCAGGGGAGCCTGGTCGGTTTTGACGCCGAACTTCTTGAGTTCAGTGCGCAGAAAGTCGATGTCGGCCAGTTGCGCCTCGGTGTAGTTGGGCGCGTACTTGAGGATCGCGCCGGTGATGGTCAGGCGGTCGAAGGGCTTGGACAGGTCCAGCTCGCGACCCTGGTAGCTCAGCACGGCCGTGCCGTGGGCATCGATGGCGGCCTGGCGGATCACCTGTTCGGTGAAGCCCATCAGCCACTGGTAATCCACGTAGGCGGCGTAGAACTCCATCATCGTGAATTCCGGGTTGTGACGCGGCGACACACCTTCATTGCGGAAGTTGCGGTTGATCTCGAAGACGCGCTCGAAGCCGCCCACCACCAGGCGCTTCAAGTACAGCTCGGGAGCGATGCGCATGAACATCTGCATGTCCAGCGCGTTGTGGTGGGTGATGAAGGGCTTGGCCGCCGCGCCGCCCGGGATCGGGTGCAGCATCGGGGTTTCCACTTCCATGAAGCCGTGGGTTTCCATGAAGCGGCGGATCGACGACATCGCAGCGGTACGCGCCTTGAAGGTGCGGCGGGTCTCTTCGCTCATGATCAGGTCGACGTAGCGCTGGCGATACTTCATTTCCTGGTCGGCCAGGCCGTGGAACTTGTCCGGCAGCGGGCGCAGCGACTTGGTGATGAGCTTGAGCTTGGTGACCTTGACCGACAATTCGCCGGTCTTGGTCTTGAACAGTGTGCCTTCGGCACCCAGGATATCGCCCAGGTCATAGTGCTTGAAGGCGGCCATGGCTTCTTCGCCGGTGACGTCGCGGGTGACGTAGAGCTGGATGCGGCCGTCGGCGCGCACGCCCGAGGCGTCCTGCAGGGTGGCGAAAGCGGCCTTGCCCATGACCCGCTTCAACATCATGCGGCCGGCGACGGTGACGGTGACCGGTTCGGCTTCCAGGGCTTCGTTCTCGAAACCGTCGTACTTGGCATGCAGGTCGGCCGCATTGTTGGCCGGACGGAAATCGTTGGGGAAGGCGACGCCCTGTTCGCGGATGGCCGCCAGCTTGGCGCGGCGCTCGGCGATGATGCTGTTCTCGTCGGCTGCCGGCTGGGCGGCGGGGGTGTTTTGCGTGGTCATGGTTGGAATTCTTGAAGGTTGAACGGTCGGTCCGGGAAAGTCCGGCCGCGCAGCAGTGCTACGCGACCGGGCTGCATCAGACGCCCTGTTTCAGCGAAGCCGCGATGAAGTCGTCGATGTCGCCATCGAGCACGGCCTTGGTGTTGCCGGTTTCGAAGTTGGTGCGCAAGTCCTTGATGCGGGACTGGTCCAGCACGTAGGAGCGGATCTGGTGGCCCCAGCCGACGTCGGTCTTGGAGTCTTCCAGCTTCTGCTGCTCGCTCATGCGCTTGCGCAGTTCCAGTTCGAACAGCTTGGCGCGCAGCATGTCCCAGGCTTCGGCCCGGTTGCGGTGCTGGCTGCGGTCGTTCTGGCATTGCACGACGATGCCCGAGGGCGCGTGCGTGAGGCGCACGGCGGAGTCGGTCTTGTTGATGTGCTGGCCACCGGCGCCGGAAGCGCGGTAGGTATCGACGCGCACATCGGCCGGGTTGATCTCGATCTCGAAGGATTCATCCACTTCGGGGTAGACGAACAGGCTGGAGAAGGAAGTGTGGCGGCCATTGGACGAGTCGAAGGGCGACTTGCGCACCAGGCGGTGCACACCGGTTTCAGTGCGCAGGAAGCCATAGGCGTATTCACCCTCGACCTTGATGGTGGCGGTCTTGATGCCGGCCACTTCACCATCGGACTGTTCCAGGATCTCGGTCTTGAAGCCCTTGCGCTCGCAATAGCGCAGGTATTGGCGCAGCAGCATGGAAGCCCAGTCCTGGGCTTCGGTGCCGCCGGCGCCGGCCTGGATGTCGATGAAGCAGTTGTTGGCGTCCATGGGGCCGCTGAACATGCGGCGGAATTCCATGTCTTCCACCAGCTTCTTCAGGTTCTCGGCATCGGCCTCGATGGCGACGATGGTGTCTTCGTCCTTTTCTTCGCGGGCCATCTCGAAGAGGTCGCGCGCATCCGTCAATTCGCTGTCGATCTTGATGAGGGTGTGGACGATCGCTTCCAGCGATTTCTTTTCCTTGCCGAGGTCCTGGGCCCGCTTCTGGTCGTTCCAGACGTTGGGGTCTTCCAGTTCGGCGTTGACTTGCTCGAGTTTCTCCGACTTCACATCGAAGTCAAAGATACCTCCGTAGCTCGGTGGCGCGAGTGGCCAGGTCGTCGAGCAAGGATTGGAGGGAATTGAGGCGTTCTGCTTCCATGATGGTTTCTTTTGCGATCAAACCTTGGATTATACAAGAGGAGCAGGGCAGTTTCATCCCCGTCACGCGCCTGTCATTTTCCATCGCTACCATCGGCGCGCTTGTTTGACTGACAAATTCCTGACGGCAGCGTCGCCGCTGCCCGAATCCTGCTAGCCAATACCGGAGAATCCCCGATGAGACAGCCTGCCCCCACCGCCATCCAATCCGCCGCCGACCAGCCGCAAGCCGGCCGCCGCAGCCTGCTCAAGGCCCTGGGCGCGGCCCCGCTGCTGCCGCTGACCGGCGGCCTGTCGGCCTCGGCCCTGCTGGCCGCCTGCGCCACCCCGGGCGCGGGCAAGCCCTTCGCCTCGGCGCGCTTCACCGGCATGCCGGCCCCGACCCTGGCCAACCCGGCGGCCATGGCCTCCACCACCGTCGGCTCGGCCCTGGAAGTGACCTTTGCCGATGGCAGCAAGCAAAGCTACCAACTGGCCTATCAGCCCTTCTTCATGACCGGCGACATGGTGCCGGATGGCAAGGGCGGCAGCATCCTCGCAGGCGGCTACCTGGACATCAACAACCAGCCCATCATCGATCGCTCGGTGCCCGGCAAGGAGCGCCAGTTCTTCTCGGACTGCCCCGATGGCTCCTCGCTCTTGACCGTGGCCGGCGCCAAGGTGCCGGGCGTGAAGGGCAACGCGGTATTTGCCGTGGTGCAATTCGAATACACCACGCGCGACCAGAAGCAGGCCGCCATGTATGGCCAGTTGCCCTCGCCGATTGCCGTGCTGACGCTGGACCAGGACCCGTCCTCCGGCAAGCTGTCGCTGGTGCAGTATCACAACGTCGATACCTCCCAGGTCCATGGCCTGTGGATCACCTGCGGCGCCAGCCTGTCGCCCTGGAATACCCACCTGTCGTCCGAAGAATATGAACCGGACGCCTCGGCCATCGCCTCCAACCCGCAATTCAAGGCCTTCAGCAAGAACCTGTATGGCGACGAGAGCCGCGCCAACCCCTACCACTACGGCCACCTGCCGGAAGTGACGGTCAACCCGGACGGCACCGGCTCCATCAAGAAGCACTACTGCCTGGGCCGCATTTCGCACGAACTGGTGCAGGTCATGCCCGACCAGCGCACGGTGCTCATGGGCGACGACGCCACCAACGGCGGCCTGTTCATGTTCATCGCCGACCGCGCCGCCGACCTGTCCTCGGGCACGCTCTATGTGGCGCGCTGGGAGCAGGTCTCGGGCGTCGGCCCGGGCGCGGGCAAGCTGTCCTGGGTGCGCCTGGGCAGCGCCACCAGCGCCGAGATCAAGGCCATGGCGGACCGCTACAAGGCCTCCGACATCATGGACATCCGCACCACCGATCCGGCTGACGGTTCCTTCTCCAAGATCCCGTTCAATGGCAAGTTCAACTGGGTGCGCGTCAAGCCGGGCATGCAGAAGGCCGCCGCTTTCCTCGAAACCCACCGCTATGCGGCGCTGGCCGGTGGCAGCCTGGGCTTCACCAAGATGGAAGGCACCACCGTCAACGCCCGCGACAAGATCGCCTATTCAGCCATGTCGTATGTGCAGACCTCGATGCTCAATGGCTCCGGCCACATCAAGGTCGAAGGCCCCAAGGCTGGCGCGGTGTACGCCCTGAACCTGCGTGGTGGCCAGCGCGATGCCAGTGGCAACGCCATCGACAGCGAATGGGTGGCCATCGACATGGCCCCGCCGGCCGCTCTGGTGGGCGTGGACCTGAAGACCCTGGACGCCCTCGGCAACCTGGCCGACCAGGAGCACATCGCCAATCCGGACAACATCAAGTTCTCCGAAAAGCTGCGCACCTTGTTCATCGGCGAAGACAGCGGCATGCACGTCAACAACTTCCTGTGGGCCTACAACGTCGATACCAAGGCGCTCACCCGCGTGCTGTCCTGCCCGGCGGGTGCCGAATCGACCGGCCTGCATGCGGTCGACGAGATCAATGGCTGGACCTATGTGATGAGCAATTTCCAGCATGCCGGCGACTGGGAGAAGGGCTTGCACGACAAGGTCAAGGACACCCTCGATCCGCTGGTGCGCGCCAACTACAAGGACCGCTTCGGCGCCACCGTCGGCTACCTGACCGGCCTGCCGTACGCGGCCAAGGCCTGAGTCCGGCCCAGCCCACCCGCGCGTGATCGGGCGGCGCATCGGCGGACAGGGAGGGAACGCATTCTGATAGGATCAGTCCTATCAGCTCGTTTCGTCCCGTCTGCCGATGAGAACAAGAAAGCTGCTTGCCCTCCTGATCCCCTGCACCGCCTTGCTGGCCGGCTGCGCCAGTTCCCCCGCGCCGCATGGCCAGGTCAAAGGGGCCGAGGCCAGTTCGCGCGAGATGGGGCAGTCCGACAGCAACCGCGTGGCTACGCTGGCCATGCGCGCCAATCTGGATAGCCTCTACCTGTTGCTGTCCAAGCTGTATCGGCGCAATCCGGCGGAATGGAAAAAGACCGCCGCCACCCGCGAAGAAGCCGAGAAGAAGGTACGCCAGGCCATCGAAGAGCGCCAGGCCTGGCCGGAACTGCAAGGCAAGCGCGATATCCAGGCCATGACGCTGGCCTTGTCGCCGGAGTTCAAGGGGGACAGGGTGGCCGCCTTCATCGATGCCACCGCCGACATGATCATCGTCGCCCACGGCAACAAGATCGAATTCTTCCTCGTCGACGGCCTGGACGCCCAGCATCTCTACAACGCCGCGCGCAATGTCGAAATCGCCGCCTGGATCCTGGCCAGCCGGCGCACGGCGGCCGGTGCGCCCTTGCTGTTGTCCGACGAGATCGGCGAGCAGGCGCGCAACCTGAGTTTCGAGCGGGAGTTCGGCAAGATCGTCGGACGGCTCGACCTGATGGCCGAGTTCATGACCGAGCGCTATCGCCGGGCTGGCATCAGCTATGTGCAGAACCTTCTGGGTGGGTCGTTCCTGCAGTTTCTGCCGGTGCGCTGATCGCCGGGTTGTGGGACGCCGCCCGCGCCGGGGCGATCACGTAGCAGCCTCGGCCATTGGCCTTGGCCGCATACATGGCCTGGTCGGCGGCTTGCAACAGGCTGTCGGCGTCGCAGCTGCCGTCGCACACGGCAATGCCCACCGAGACGCCCAGCCGGTATTGGCGCTGATCCAGGCAGATCGGTTCGGAAACGGTCTTGATGCATTTCTCCGCCAGCGCTTGTGCGCCCTGCTCGAAGGGCAGCCGCAGGTCGGTCACCAGCAGCACGAATTCGTCGCCGCCGACCCGCGCCAGGGTGTCGCCGTGCCGCGCCACCTGGCGCAGGCGGCGGGTGATTTCCTGCAAGACCTGGTCGCCCGCCTTGTGGCCCAGCGTGTCATTGATGGGCTTGAATCCGTCCAGGTCCAGAAACAGCAGGCCCACGCCATTGCGTTCGCGGCAGGCATGGGTCAGTGCGGCCTGCATGCGTTCGGCCAGCATCATGCGGTTGGGTAGACCGGTCAGCACGTCATGATGGGCCTGGTGCTGCAATTCGGCCTGGTGCAGCTTGAGGCGCGCCAGCAGGCCGTTGAAGGCCATGGTCAACTGGCCCACCTCGTCGCGCCGGTCGACCGGCAGCGGTGACAGCGGCAGTTCGCCGCGTGTCATGCGGTCGGCCAGCGCGGCGGCGCGCCGCAGCGGGCGGAAGAACCAGAGATAGGCCAGCACCACCAGCAGCACCACCATCGCTGCCTGGATCAGGCCGCCGCGGGCGATCAGCGCGCGCGTACGCTCCACCGTCGGCAGCGCTGCCGCCAAGGGCAGCGTGGCCGCTACCATCCAGCTGGTGCCGGGCACCGAGGCAAAGGCCTTGATCTCGTTGACGCCATTGGCCGCCAGGCCCACGCCATTGCCCCGGAAGCCCTGCAAGGCCTGGTCCATGAGCAGGTCCTGGCCTGCCGCGGGCAAGCGCGTATAGACCAGGGCTTCGTCACTGGAGGCCACGATCATCCGTTGTTCCGGGGAAATCAGCAGGAAGCTGCCGGTCGGTCCCAGTTGCGCGCGCTGCAAATGGTCCAGGAACCCGGCCGCCGTCAGTTCGGTGCTGCCGCCGAGGATGCCGACCACGCGCCCGTCGGCCTCGCGCACGGGCGTGAGCACCGCCATGATGGGTCGGCCCGTGGCCGGGCTCAGCAGCGGCGGGCAGATCACGGTGGCGCCCTGCAGGACGCGCTTGAAATCGGGATAGTCCGCCAGCGACAGGGCGCGCCGGCCATTGAGCGTCGGGTAATCGACCAGGATCTGGCCATTGACGTTGGCCACGAACATTCCCTGGGCGAACAGCGGCTGCAGTTCCTGATGTTCACGCAGCCATGCCTGCATGGCACTGCCATCCTCCAGCCTGGCCGCAGGCAGGTGCAGCGCCAGGCGCTCCAGATAGCGGACGCGTTCCTGCACGCGATAGCCGATGTCCTGGGCCAGATAGCTGGCAATGATGCTTTGCTGGTCAGCCGCGACCTGGGCCTGTTCCTTTTCCAGGAAGCCGATCAGGAAGTGATAGCGCAGCACCGCGCTGATCCCGATCAGCATCAGGCCGAACAGGACGAGGCGAGTCACCAGGCTGCAATCGAAGCGCTTGATCTTCATCGAGTGTGGTCTTGTTGTTGTTGTCGTGGTCTGGAGCGCTGCTATTTGCGTTACCACTCGCGCTGCCCCGGCCCCACCCAATGCTGCACGCCGGTTTGTCGCTCCAAACCGGCATTTTGCCATTGCAGACGCTGTTTGTTGAACTTTTTGACAAGCTTCTTGCGCTGCAATCCCGCGTCAGCAAAGCGTCAGCTTTCTGTCAGGCCGGTTCGGCGTGTTCCACCATCAATTGCACCGTGGTGCGGCCGTTGTACTCGTTGGCGTCGAGCCGGAAGGCGACCTTGGCGAGCTCGGGCAGGGAGTCGGTGTGACCGAACCAGATGGCGTCGTAGCGGCGGCCATCCTTTTCCAGCTGCAGCTTGAGGTGCTTTTCCTTGAGGATGCGCTGGTTGAGCACGCGGAAGTGATCGCAGAAGACTGGCGGCGCGAAGCCCTGGCCCCAGACCTGCTGGTCCATCAGGGTGATGAACTCCACCGAATAATAGGCGTCCTCCAGCACGCCATCGGTCTCGATGACACGCTCCAACTGGTTCTGCGTGAGCCAGTCGCGACCCACCGCCTCGAAGGCTTGGGAAAAGGCGTCGAAGGCCTCGGCATGGATGGTCAGGCCGGCCGCCATGGCGTGGCCACCGAACTTGGTCATCACCGAGGGGGCGTGCTTGGACACCAGGTCGAGCGCATCGCGCAGGTGGAAGCCCGCGATCGAACGGCCCGAGCCCTTGATGAAACCCTCGTCGCCGGGCGCGAAGGTGATGGTGGGGCGGTAGAACTTATCCTTCAGGCGCGAGGCCACGATGCCAATCACGCCCTGGTGCCAGGACGGATCGAAGACGGCAATGGTGCGGCGGTCAGCCGGGTTGTAGTCGTCCAGCAGCAGCAGGGCGGTGTCCTGCATGCCGGCTTCGATGTCGCGCCGTTCGCGGTTGATGGCGTCGAGCTGCTGGGCGATGGCCCAGGCGCGGCCCTCGTCATCGGTGGTCAGGCATTCGATGCCCAGGGACATGTCGGCCAGGCGACCGGCCGCGTTCAGGCGTGGGCCGACCGCAAAGCCGAGGTCGAACGGGGTAGCGCGGCGCGCTTCGCGACCGGCGGCGCGAAAGAGCGCGGCAATGCCGGCATGCATCTTGCCGCTGCGCATGCGCTTCAAGCCTTGCGCCACCAGGATGCGGTTGTTGGCGTCCAGCTTGACCACGTCGGCCACGGTGCCCAGCGCCACCAGGTCCAGCAGGCTGTCCAGGCGGGGCTGGGTCTGGGCGTCGAACAGGCCGCGCTTGCGCATCTCGGCGCGCAGCGCCAGCAGCACATAGAACATCACCCCCACACCGGCCAGGTTCTTGCTGGGAAAGCCGCACTGCGGCTGGTTGGGATTGACGATCACGCGCGCTTCCGGCAGGGCGTCGCCGGGCAGGTGGTGGTCCGTCACGACCACGTCGATGCCGCGCCGCTTGGCCTCGGCCACGCCGTCGATGCTGGCGATGCCATTGTCGACGGTGACGATGATGTCGGGATTCTTTTCGCGCACGGTCAGTTCGACGATCTCGGGCGTCAAGCCATAGCCGTATTCGAAGCGGTTCGGCACGATGTAATCGACCTGTGCGCCCAAGAGGCGCAGGCCGCGCAGGCCGACCGCGCAGGCGGTGGCGCCGTCGCAGTCGTAGTCGGCCACGATCACCAGCTTCTTGCGCGCCGCAATGGCGTCAGCCAGGTAGCTGGCGGCGGCATCGATATGCAGCAGGCCGGACGGGGCGATCAGGGCGTTGAGTTCGCTGGCCAGCTCGCGTGCGGTGGACAGGCCGCGGGCGGCATACACCCGCGCCAGCACCGGGTGGACGCCTTCGTTGATCAGTTGCTCGGCCTGGACGATGTCATAGGGGCGGGTGGTGACGCGGATCATGCCGACAACCTCGCCAGGGAGGGCTTGCGCCAGAAGCGCCGCAGCGAGCCGCGCGTGACGTTGACCTCGATGCTGCGGTCGGCGCCGGTCAGCACCAGTTGCAGCGCCTCCAGCGCGCCAGTGCGCAAGGACAGCAGCAGCGGCGCCAGCCAGTCGCGGTCCAGGTGCTCCAGGTGCTGCAGCCACAGGCCCCATTCCTCGGCCAGGGCGGCTTCGGCCAGGGCGTCCAGCACCAGCAGCCGGTGGCCGCTGGATTGGCCGAGCTGGGCGGCATCGCTGGCCGGGTGTTCATCGCCGAAGGCGCGCATCCAGCCGCGCAGGCCGAAGCTGGCGGCGTAGCGCTCCTGGGCCAGCACGCCGGCATCGGCGCCGCCCCAGATCCAGATCGAGTTGATGGCCTTCTGGCCGCGCATTTCGCGCTGCTCGTTGAGCGCTTCGGCGAACCATTGCATCTGCACTTCGTTCTGCAGCTTGCGCCAGGCCAGTTCGCCCGGGCCTTCCGGCATCCAGATATCGACATTGCGACCGCTGGCCGCCGATGGCGTGGACGTGCGCAGGCCGGCCCAGGCGTCGGCGCGGATGAACCAGGTGCGGGCGTCGCCATAGACCAGCGCGTGGCCGATCTCGGTAAACAGGGGCAGGGCGGCGTCGAACAGGCGGCGCGACTCTTCCTCTTCCAGCTGCAGCTGGCCGATATCGGTCAGCACCAGGTGGTCCCGGGCCACATGGATGTGGGCCGGGTGCAGCACGAACCAGTGACCGCCATCGGGCGCATGGCCCAGGCGCTGCATCAGGGCAGTCGCCGCGGCCGGGCTGCAATCCTGGGCGGGGGCGGGCAGGCCGAAGCGCTGCGCCAGCCAGTGCTCATGCGGCAGGGCGCGGGAAAACGGATCGTGCGACTGGCGCGGCGCGGCGCGGCCACGGCCCAGCAGCATGGCCAGGGCCGGGGCCTGGCATTGGCGCAGCAGGTCGCGCGCCAGCTCGGCCGGCGGCAGGGCGAAGGGAATGAGGAGATCGAGTTGATTCATGGGGCGCTATTTTAGCGGCTGCCGGGCCGCTTGGCCTTGATGGCCTGCGCAAGTGTTCACTTCAGCATCGGGTCAGGACTTGTTCCAGCTCTGGCGGGCGCGCTGCCGCACCAGCATGCGCACGCTCTCCGGCATGGGCGTGCGGGCGCCGTTGGTCTCGGCGGAGAACCACAGGCTGTCCTCGAAATGCGGCAGCATGCGCGGGGTGATGAAGCGGCTGCGGATGCCGTTGACGTAGCGGTCGCCCTGGGGTGTCTGCTGGGTGATGTAGAAGCGCTGCGGCACCACCAGGTGCAGGTATTGCCGGGCGCGAGTCATGGTCACATAGAGCAGGCGGCGTTCTTCAGCGATCTCGGCCTCGCTGCCCGTGGCCAGGTCCGAGGGGATGCAGCCATCGACGACGTTGAGGATATGTACCGAGCGCCATTCCTGGCCCTTGGCCGAATGGATGGTGGACAGGGTCAGGTAGTCTTCGTCGCGCAAAGGCGGGCCGGAAAAGTCGCTGCTGGCCTCGGGCGGGTCCAGGGTCAGTTCGGTCAGGAATTTCTCGCGCGAGGCATAGCCATTGGCCAGCACCGCCAGTTGCTCGATGTCGGCGGCGCGGGCCTGGGCGTCGTCGTAGCGCTCCTGCAGCTGGGGCAGGTACCAGTCGCGCGCGGCCAGGATGTCCGTGGGCCAGCTGGCGCTGGCGCGGCGCATGAGCGCGTAGGTATCGGCGAAGGCTTGCCATTGCAGGGCGATATTGGCGGGCGCGCCGAAGTTGAGCAGGGCGTCGGCGGGATCGGCGGCAGTGGCCATCAGGTCCAGCACCTTGCGCGCCGTGGCCGGGCCGACCCCGGGGATGAGCTGCAGCGCGCGCAGGCCGGCCATGCGGCCGCTGGGATTGTGGGCCAGCCGCAGCAGGGCCAGCAGGTCCTTGATGTGGCCGCTTTCCAGGAACTTGAGACCGCCGAATTTCACGAAGGGGATATTGCGGCGCGCCAGTTCCAGTTCCAGCGCGGCGCTGTGGGTGGCGGTGCGGAACAGGACGGCCTGGGATTTGAGCGTGAGGCCTTCTTCCCGGTGCGCCAGGATGCGGTTGGCGACCCAGCGCGCCTGTTCGGCTTCATCCGGGATCACCACCAGCTGCGGCTTTTGCGACGAGGGCTTGTCGCTCCAGAGGTGTTTGACGTGGCGCTCCGGCGCATCGGCGATCACCGCATTGGAAGCGTGCAGGATGGGCTGGGTGGAGCGGTAGTTCTGTTCCAGCGTCAGCAGGCGTACCGGCTGGGTGAAGAGATCGGGGAAGTCGAGGATGTTGCGCACCGTCGCGCCCCGGAACGAATAGATCGCCTGGGCGTCATCGCCCACGGCGGTCACGCCGGCGCCGTCGGGCTTCATCCGCTGCAGGATCTCGGCCTGCAGGCGGTTGGTGTCCTGGTATTCATCGACCAGCACATGGTCGAAGCGCTGTCCCACAGATTGCGCAATCTGCGCATCACCGAGCATGTCGGCCCAGAACAGCAGCAGGTCGTCGTAGTCCAGCACATGCTGTTCTTCCTTGGCGTCTACATAGCGGCCAAAGAGTTCGCCCAGCGGCCTTTCCCACTCGCAGCACCAGGGAAAGTGCTGTTGCAGCACCTCGCCCAGGTCTTGCCGGGTGTTGACCGCGCGGGAATAGATGGCCAGGCAGGTGGCCTTGAGCGGAAAGCGCTTCTCGGTGGCCGACAAGCCCATTTCATGACGCAGCAGGCCCATGAGGTCTTCCGAATCGCCCCGGTCCTGGATGGTGAAGTCTTCTTCCAGCCCGATCACTTTGGCGTATTCGCGCAGCAGGCGCGCGCCGATGGCGTGGAAGGTGCCCGACCAGTGCAGTTGTGGCGGCGCGTCGCTGGCCGCCAGCCCCAGCACCTGGGCGATCACCTGGCCGACGCGCCGGCCCATGTCGGCGGCGGCGCGGCGCGAAAAGCTCAGCAGCAGGATGCGCTGGGGATCGGCGCCCTCCAGCACCAGCCGCGCCACCCGGTGCGCCAGCGTATTGGTCTTGCCCGAGCCGGCCCCGGCCACGATCAGCAAGGGCGGCTGCTGCGATGGCGGCAGCTTGCCGCCATGCTCGACGGCCTCGCGCTGCTGCGCGTTCAGGCGGGCGAAGGGATCGCTCTCCCGGTCAGGCAGGCTGGTGGTGTCGGGGGCGTCCTGGATGAGTTCGGGCGGCATGGGCGTGCAAGAGAATTCAGGTGAGCGGTGGGGCGGTAGAGCGGTACTGTATATATAACCAGTCCAGGGCGCAACATGCAGCGCGTTTTCTATATGAATCGCTGCAACGCGAACCTCTGCCGTGGAAGTGAATCTATAAGCTTCACCGCGGGCGACCGACGGGTCAGGTGCGAGCATGGGGCAGGTGGTCAGGGATGGGCCGTCGCTCCAAACTGTGGCAAACTTCGCGCTTCGTCTTCGCCCGTGTCAGCGCGTGGCCGGCCGGCTGTTCCCTATGCCTCTCCAGATAGGCAGCCACGTCCGCGCATTGTGCAGGCCCACACCCGGAGCAATTTTGAGTCTGATTAAAAACCTGCCGTTCGAATGGCTGGTCGGCATCCGCTACACGCGGGCCGGCAAGCGCAGCGGCCGCAACAGTTTCATTTCCTTCATTTCCCTCATTTCCATGGCCGGCATTGCGCTGGGCGTGGCTGCACTCATCGTGGTGCTGTCGGTGATGAACGGTTTCCAGAAAGAAGTGCGTGACCGCATGCTGTCGGTGCTGGCGCATATCGAGGTGTTCGACGCCTCCGGTTCCATGAAGGACTGGCAGGCCGTGGCCAAGCAGACCTTCCAGAATCCGGAAGTGCTGGGTGCGGCGCCCTATGTGGCCGCGCAGGCCATGATGACGCGTGACGACAGCGTGCGCGGCGTGCTGGTGCGCGGCGTGCTGCCCCAGGAAGAGCCCAAGGTCTCGGACGTGGCCAAGCAGGTCAAGCAGGGCAGCTTCGATTCCTTGAAGCCGGGCGAATTCAACATCGTCATCGGCGGAGAACTGGCCCGTGGCCTGCGCGTGGGCCTGGGCGACAAGGTCACCCTGATCGCCCCGCAAGGCCAGGTCACGCCGGCCGGCGTGCTGCCGCGCCTGAAGCAGTTCACCGTCACCGGCATCTTCGAGGCTGGGCATTATGAATTCGATTCCTCGCTGGCCTTCATCGACCTGCAGGACGCCGAAACGCTCTTCCGCATGGACGCGCCCACTGGCGTGCGCCTGCGCATCCGTGACATGCTGCAGGCCCCGCAGGTGACCCAGGAACTGGCGCGTACACTCACCGGCGACCTCTACCTGCGCGACTGGTCGCAGCAGAACAGCAACTGGTTCGCCGCCGTCAAGACCGAAAAGCGCATGATGTTCATCATCCTCACGCTCATCATCGCCGTGGCCGCCTTCAACCTGGTCTCTACGCTGGTCATGACGGTCACCGACAAGCAGGCCGACATCGCCATCCTGCGCACGCTGGGGGCCTCGCCGGGCTCCATCATGAAGATCTTCGTGATCCAGGGCGCCCTGGTGGGCTTGATCGGCACCGGCATCGGCGTCGGCCTGGGCGTGCTGGTGGCGCTCAATATCGACGTGGTGGTGCCTGCCATCGAACGCCTGTTCCATGTGCAGTTCCTGCCCAAGAGCATCTATGTGATTTCCGAATTGCCTTCCGACCTGATCTGGTCGGACGTCTACACCATCGGCGGCGTGGCCGTGGTGCTGGCTTTCCTCGCTACCCTCTACCCGAGCTGGTCGGCAGCACGCGTCAAACCGGCGGAGGCCCTGCGTTATGAATGATCCCCTGAAAAACCGCCAGGCCGTGCTGGCCGCCCGTGGTCTGGGCAAGACCTTCACCCAGGGCAAGTACTCGGTGAAGGTGCTGGGTAATGTCGATATCGATGTCTATCATGGCGAGCAGGTGGCCATCGTCGGTGCTTCCGGCTCCGGCAAGTCCACGCTGCTGCATCTGCTGGGCGGGCTGGACACGCCCAGCAGCGGCACCGTCAGCCTGCTGGGCAAGGATTTCGCCAGCCTGGGCGAGAGCGAGCGCGGCGCGCTGCGCAACCAGTCGCTGGGCTTCGTCTACCAGTTCCACCATCTGCTGCCGGAATTCTCGGCGCTGGACAACGTGGCAATGCCGCTGATGATCCGCCGCGTCAAGCGCGCCGATGCCCAGGAGCAAGCCCGCGAGATGCTGGGCAAGGTCGGCCTGGCCCAGCGCGTGACCCACGTGCCGGGTGAGCTCTCCGGCGGCGAACGCCAGCGCGTGGCGCTGGCGCGCGCGCTGGTCACGCACCCGGCCTGCGTGCTGGCCGATGAGCCGACCGGCAACCTGGACCGTAGCACCGCAGATCGTACCTTCGAACTGATGATCGAACTCTCGCGCACCCTGGGCACGGCCTTTGTCATCGTCACCCACGACATTGAACTGGCCGGTCGTTGCGGGCGCGTCCTGCGGCTTTCCGAGCAGGGTTTGCAGGCGGCTGCGCAGCAGGCCTGACGTAATCCGGGTAAGCTTGCATCCTGATCTACCTGATCTACCTTTACACCGCCGTCTCCACGAGACGGCGGTGTGTTTTTGAACCATGGAGTCGCTGAACATGAACACCCGCCAATGGCTAGAAACCCTGGTCGCCTTTGATACCACCAGCCGCAATTCCAACCTGGAGCTGATCACCACCGTGCGTGACAGCCTGCAACAGCAGGGCGTTTCCTCCTGGCTGGCGCACAACAAGGACAAGACCAAGGCCAACCTGTTCGCCACGCTGCCGGCCACGGCCGGTGCCAATGCGGGCAGCACCGAAGGCGGCATCGTGCTCTCCGGCCACACCGACGTGGTGCCGGTGGACGGGCAGAAGTGGGATACCGATCCCTTCAAGCTGACCGAAAAGGACGGCGCACTCTATGCCCGTGGCAGCTGCGACATGAAGGGCTTCATCGCCACCGCCCTGGCCCTGGTGCCGGAATACCTGGCCATGCCGCGCGTGAAGCCCATCCACCTGGCTTTTTCCTTTGACGAAGAAATCGGCTGCATCGGCGCGCCGGTGATGCTGGAAGAAATCGTCAAGCGCGGCATCAAGGTCGATGGCTGCGTGGTGGGGGAGCCCACCAGCATGAACGTGGTGGTGGCGCACAAGGGCATCAACGTATTCGCCTGCAAGGTGCATGGCAAGTCGGCGCACTCTTCGCTGACCCCGCAGGGCTGCAACGCCATCGAGCACGCTGCCCGCCTGATCTGCGCCATCCGCGACTTCGCCGACGGCTACAAGGCCAATGGCCCTTATGACCAGTTCTTCGACGTGCCTTTCAGCACCATGACCACCAACCAGATCCGGGGCGGCATTGCGGTCAACACCATCCCAGAGCTGTGCGAATTCACCTATGAGTTCCGCAACCTGCCGGGCATGAGCGTGGCCGATATCCAGGCCCAGATCGACAAGTACATTGCCGAGGTGCTGCTGCCCAAGATGCGCACCGAGTTCCCCGATGCCCGCGTGGAGATCGACAACTTCGCCGGCAGCCCGGCGCTGGAATCGGTGGAACAGGCCGCCATCACCGAACTGGTGCGCGCCCTGACCGGGGATCGCGAGACCCGCAAGGTGGCCTATGGCACCGAGGCGGGCCTGTTCCAGCAGATCGGCATTCCCACCATCGTCTGCGGTCCCGGCGACATCGGCAATGCCCACAAGCCCAATGAGTTCGTGACCCTGGCGCAGATGGAGCGTTGCGAACAGTTCCTGCGCAAGTTGGGCAAGTCGCTGCAGGCGGCCTGAGCAGGGCGGACTGCCTGGCAGTGAGCAAAAAGGACGCGATCATGCGTCCTTTTTGCTGGGCTGCAGGCGTTTTTGAATTCAATTCTTTACGTCTGTTAAGTGTTGCAAGGACCGGTTAAACGGTAAACTGCGCGCTTGAATGCCGGCCAGACCGGCTATGCTGTCAAAAAAATAATGCGCTTCGGGGGATGCAGGCCAGGTCAGACCAGGACCACCCTCGGTGCGCGTGTCGTCATCCGGAACCAGCGTCGTCGCGCGCCGGTCTTCCGATTTTCGTCTGAGCAGCCAGCACATGTGGGTCGATACGCACTGTCATCTCGACGCCGGGGAATTCGGCGAGCGCTCCGCCATCCTCGCCGATGAGGCGGCCCAGGCGGGTGTGTGCGTGATCGTCATCCCGGCCATCGCCCGGGCTAACTTCGCACGGGTCGGCCAGCTGGCGCGCGAGGTCGGCAATGCCGTCTACGCGCTGGGCATCCATCCGCTCTACGTCCCGACCTCGCAGGAGTCCGACCTGGCCCTGCTGCGCGAGGCCATTGCGGCGGCGCTCGATGATCCGCTCTTCGTGGGCATCGGCGAGATCGGCCTGGACTTCTTCGTGCCCGCGCTCAAGGAGCCGCCCTTGCGCGAGAAGCAGGAGTTCTTCTTTGCCGAACAGCTCAAGCTGGCGCGCGATTTTGAGCTGCCGGTGCTGCTGCATGTGCGCCGCTCGCAAGACATCATCCTCAAGCATCTGCGCCGCATCCGCGTACCCGGCGGTATTGCCCACGCCTTCAACGGCAGCGACCAGCAGGCCCGCACCTTCGTGGAACTGGGCCTGCACCTGGGCTTTGGCGGCGCCATGACCTTCCCGCGCTCGCTGCTGATCAGGCGGCTGGCGGCAGCGTTGCCGCTGTCATCCATCGTGCTGGAAACCGATGCGCCCGACATTGCGCCGGCGTGGCGGCATCCGGAGATCAATACGCCCGACCAGATCCCCCGCATCGGCCAGGTGCTGGCCGAGTTGCGCGGCCTGCCGCAGCAGGAGGTGGCCGCCGCTACCACGGCCAACGCCCGCGCCGCGCTGCCGCGACTGGCCCGTTCCGGACTGAGCTTCTGATGCGGTCGCTGATCATCGGTTTTGCCATCGGCATTGGCTTGCTGCAGATGCAGGCGCAATTACCCGGACTGGAATGGTACGGGGTCGGCCTGGTGCTGGCGGCCTTGCTGGGCTTCACCGCCTGGAAATTCTGGCAACCCTTCCTGCGCGTGCCACTGCTGCTGACCTGCGGCGCCTGGCTGGGCTTTTTGTGGGCTGCCGGTTTTGCCGCCTATTATCTGGACCAGGAGTTGCCGACGGCCTGGGAAGGGCGTGACATCACCGTCATCGGCACCGTGGCCGACCTGCCGGACCATAGCGCCCAGGGCTTGCGCTGGCGTTTCGACGTGGAGCAGGTGGTGTTGCAGGGTGGCGTGAAGCCGCCGGTGCCGCCGCGTCTGGCCTTGTCCTGGTATGGCAACCAGCGCTACCAGTCTCCCGCCGAGGATGGCGAACAGGCCGCCCCGGCGCGGCTGGCCTTGCCGGACATGCGTCCGGGCGAGCGCTGGCGGCTCAAGGTGAGGCTCAAGCGTCCGCATGGCAATGCCAATCCCGGGGGCTTCGACTATGAACTCTGGCTGTTGCAGGACGATGTGCGCGCCACCGGCTATGTGGTCGGTGCGCCGGCCGCGCCAGGTGCGCCGACCACGGCCATCAACCGGCGTCTGGAGGCCTTTGTCTGGACGCCTTCCCACGCCATCGACTATGCACGCGGCTGGCTGCGCGACGGCATCTACGCCGCGCTGCCGGGCGCGCCCTATGCCGGCGTCATCGCCGCCTTGGTCATCGGCGACCAGCGCGGCATCAGCCAGGCCGACTGGAGCATCTTCAACCGTACCGGCATCGGCCACCTCATGGCTATTTCCGGCCTGCACATCACCATGCTGGCGGCCTTGTTCGGCGGACTGGCGAGCTGGCTCTGGCGGCGCTCCTTCTTCACCGGCGCGCAACTGCCGCTGCGCCTGCCGGCCCAGAAGGTGGCGGTGCTGGCGGGCATGGCGGCGGCCTTGCTGTATGTGCTGCTGTCGGGCTTCGGCGTGCCGGCCCAGCGCACGCTGTACATGCTCATCGTGGTGGGCATCGCCTTCTGGCGCGGGCGTATCGTGCGCGTCTCGCTGGTGATGAGCCTGGCGCTGGGGCTGGTCTTGCTGCTGGACCCGTGGGCGCTGTTGTGGCCCGGCTTCTGGCTCTCCTTTGGTGCCGTCGGCCTGCTGCTGTATGGCTCGGTAGGGCGCATGCAGCCCCCGCGCGCGATGGCCGCGGCAGCCTCGCGCAAGCATTGGTGGCCGGCGCTGGTGCAGCGACTGAAGGAAGCCAGTCACGCCCAATACCTGGTGACGCTGGGCCTGGTGCCCTTGACCGTGCTGCTGTTCGGCCAGTACTCAATGATCGGTCCCATTGCCAATGCCGTGGCGATCCCGCTGGTGTCGCTGGTGATCACGCCGCTGGCGTTGCTGGGCAGCCTCTTGCCGACGGTGCTGGCGCAGTTCGTGTTGCAGCTTGCGCATGCGCTGCTGGCCTGGCTGGCCGGTTTCCTGCAAGGGCTCAGCGCCATGCCCTGGGCGGTCTGGCAGACGCCGGTGCCGAGCTGGTGGATGTTCGCCCTGGCCATGGGCGGCACCATGCTGCTGCTCGCCCCGCGCGGCTGGCCGGTGCGCTGGCTAGGCTGGTTCGGCTGGCTGCCGCTGCTGCTCAATGCGCCGGTGGCGCCAGCCGAGGGCAGCATGCGGGTGACCGCCTTCGACGTCGGGCAGGGCATGGCGGTGCTGGTGGAAACGCCCACCCACCGGCTCCTGTATGACACCGGGCCGTACTACACGCCGGAGTCGGATGGCGCCACGCGGGTGATCCTGCCTTACCTGCGCGCACGCGGCATCGATCACCTGGACCGCGTGGTCATTTCGCATAACGACAACGATCATTCGGGCGGCGCACTGTCGCTGTTCGGCAGCCTGCCGGTCGACAGCGTCTATTCTTCGCTGGCCGAGGACAGTCCTATCCTGCGCGCCGCGCCCCTGCACACGCGTTGCCAGGCTGGGCAGACCTGGAACTGGGACGGCATCGGCTTTTCCATGCTGCATCCCACGGCAGCCAGCTACGACAGCGACAAGTGGCGGCCCAATGCGCGCAGTTGCGTGCTGAAGGTGCAGATCGGCCGCCAGTCCATTCTGCTGGCCGGGGATATCGAGGCGGTGCAGGAAGATGAACTGGTCAACGGGCCCATGGGCGAGCGCTTGCCCGCCACGGTCTTGCTGGCGCCCCATCATGGCAGCGCCACCTCGTCCACCGAGCCCTTCCTGCGGGCGGTGCGGCCGGAACTGGTGATCTTCCAGGTCGGCTACCGCAATCGCTTCCGCCATCCCCATCCGGACGTCGATGCGCGCTACCAGCGCCTGGGCATCCGTCGCCTGCGTACCGATGAAAGCGGTGCGGTGACCATGGTCCTGGGCGACCAGTTGCAGGTTGAGCAATATCGCCAGCAGCGCCGCCGCTACTGGCAGGGGCACTGAGGGAGCGGGGCAGGTCCGCATTTCGCGATGCGGGAAAATAGCACGCTCGCGGCGCTGGCCGTTTTGCTATGCTGCCGCCATTGTAATCCTGCTTCGCGGCCCGCTTTGTCATGTCTCTTCCCATTCTTCATTTCGCCCACGCCAACAGCTACCCGGCCGGCACCTATGGCATGTTCTTCGAGCAATTGCGCGCCCACTACGATGTGCGCGCCTTGCCCATCCACGCCCACGATCCGCGCTTTCCGGTCGATGACGGCTGGCGCACCCTGGCGCGGGAACTGCGCGAAGAGCTGGAGCGCAGCTATCACGAGCCGGTCATCCTGGTCGGCCATTCCATGGGCGGCATCCTGTCCCTGATGGCGGCCCGCAAGCGTCCGGCGCTGGTGCGCTGCGTGGTGCTGCTGGATTCGCCCATCGTGGCCGGCTGGCGCGCCCATGTGCTGCGGTTGTCCAAGATGCTCCGGTATGACGGTCGTTATTCTCCGGCCAATGCCTCGGCGCGCCGGCGCGAGCACTGGCCCGACCTGGAGGCGGCCTACCAGCACTACGCCGCCAAGTCCGTGTTTGCCGCCTGGCCGCAGCAGGTGCTGCGCGACTACGTACAGCATGGACTGGCGCCGCAGCCCGGTGGCGGCGTGCGCCTGCGCTTTTCCCGCGAGACCGAGACCGCCGTCTACCGCACCATCCCGCATCACCTGGGCCGGCTGGTACGCCAGCCTTATCCCTTGCCCATCGGCTTTGTCGGCGGCATCGATTCGGTCGAGTGCCGGATGGCCGGGCTGGAGGCGACGCGGCGGCTGGTCGGCCGGCATTTCCGCCAGATCCCCGGCGGTCACCTGTTCCCCATGGAAGCGCCGGTGGCGGCTGCCGAAGCGACGCACGCCATGATAGGCGAGCTGTTGGGACGATAAAAAGCCAGCGCCAGGGCAGGGCGGCGCAGAACCAATCCCTTGATGGCGGGTCAAGTCCTTCAGCCCCTGCCTGCCTGTTTGCCTGCTGCAAGTTTCACCAGGCCGAGACACTTATCGCAGGGTGGCTTAAAAAACGAGCGAATTTTGGGGTATAATTTGAATTTCCCGCATGTGCCGTCCGGCACTCATCTGTAATGACCAAGTTTGTATTTGTCACTGGCGGCGTCGTGTCTTCCCTGGGTAAAGGGATTGCCGCCGCGTCCCTGGCTGCGATCCTCGAATCGCGCGGCCTCAAAGTCACCCTTCTCAAGCTGGACCCCTACATCAACGTCGACCCCGGCACGATGAGCCCGTTGCAGCACGGTGAAGTGTTCGTCACCGACGACGGCGCCGAGACCGACCTCGACCTGGGCCACTACGAGCGCTTCATCTCGGCCAAGATGAAGAAGGTGAACAATTTCACCACCGGCCAGGTGTATGAATCGGTGATCCGCAAGGAACGCCGTGGCGAATACTTGGGCAAGACCGTCCAGGTGATCCCGCACATCACCAACGAGATCCAGGAATTCATCCATCGCGGTGCCGAAGGCTTCGAGGTGGCGCTGGTGGAAATCGGCGGCACCGTCGGCGACATCGAGTCGCTGCCCTTCCTGGAAGCGGCGCGCCAGCTGAGCCTGCGCTCGGGTCGCAATGCCACCGCCTTCGTGCACCTGACCCTGGTTCCCTTCCTGGCCTCGGCCGGCGAACTCAAGACCAAGCCCACCCAGCACAGCGTGCAGAAGCTGCGCGAGATCGGCATCTTGCCGGACGCGCTGCTGTGCCGTGCCGACCGCCGCATCCCCGACGACGAACGTGACAAGATCTCGCTGTTCTCCAACGTTCCCGCCGACGCCGTCATCTCGGTGTGGGATGCCGACAGCATCTACAAGATCCCGCAGATGCTGCACGACCAGGGCCTGGACACGATCATCTGCGAAAAGCTGGGCCTGTCGCCCAAGCCGGCCGACCTGTCGATGTGGGATAAGCTGATCGATGCGCAGAACAATCCCTCGCACGAAGTCACCATCGGCATGGTCGGCAAGTATGTCGACCTGACCGAGTCCTACAAGTCGCTGACCGAAGCGCTGCGCCACGCCGGCATCCATACCGGCAGCCGCGTCAACATCGAATACCTGGATTCGGAAGAGATCGAAGCCAACGGCACCGACAGCCTGGACAAGTACGACGCCATCCTGGTACCGGGCGGCTTCGGCAAGCGCGGCGTGGAAGGCAAGATTGCCGCCGCCCGCTACGCCCGTGAAAACAAGGTGCCTTACCTGGGCATCTGCCTGGGCATGCAAGTGGCGCTGCTGGAATATGCGCGCAACAAGGCCGGCCTGTCCAAGGCCAATTCGACCGAGTTCGATCCCGACACCGAGCAACCGGTGGTGGCCCTGATCGACGAATGGCAAAACCATGACGGCAAGGTCGAGCGTCGCGACGCCAACTCCGACCTGGGCGGCACCATGCGCCTGGGCGCGCAGACCTGCGCGGTCAAACCGGGCACCCTGGCCGCCGAGATCTACGGCGACAGCGTCACCGAGCGTCACCGTCATCGCTATGAAGCCAACAACTTCTACCTGAGCCGCGTGGAAGAGGCCGGCATGGTGGTCTCGGCCCGCACCCCGACCGAAGACCTGTGCGAGATCATGGAACTGCCGCGCACCGGCGAGAACGCTCACCCGTTCTATATCGGCGTGCAGTACCACCCCGAGTTCAAGTCCACTCCGCGTGACGGCCACCCGCTGTTCATTTCCTACATCCGTGCAGCCCTGGCGCATCACGCCCAGGCGCAGCAGGATGCCGCTGCAAAGGGCAAAACATGAAACTGTGCGGATTTGATGTCGGGCTGGATCACCCGTTCTTCCTCATCGCCGGCACCTGCGTGATCGAGTCCGAGCAGATGGCGCTGGACACCGCCGGCACCTTGAAGGAGATCACGGCTGAACTGGGCATCCCGTTCATCTACAAGTCCTCCTTCGACAAGGCCAACCGTTCCTCGGGCAGCTCCTTCCGCGGCCTGGGCATGGAAAAGGGTCTGGAGATCCTGGCCAAGGTGAAGAAGGAAATCGGCGTGCCGGTCCTCACCGACATCCACGAGATCGACGAGATCAAGCCCGTGGCGGCCGTGGTAGACGTGTTGCAGACCCCGGCCTTCCTGTGCCGCCAGACCGACTTCATCCGCGCCTGTGCGCAGTCGGGCAAGCCGGTCAACATCAAGAAGGGCCAGTTCCTGGCGCCGCACGATATGGTCAATGTCATCGACAAGGCCCGTGCCGCCGCCAAGGAAGCAGGGCTGCCGACCGACCAGTTCATGGCCTGCGAACGCGGTGTCTCGTTCGGCTACAACAACCTGGTGTCGGACATGCGCAGCCTGGCCATCATGCGCGAGACCGGTGCTCCGGTGGTCTTCGACGCCACCCACTCGGTGCAACTGCCGGGCGGGCAGGGCACGTCCTCGGGCGGACAGCGCGAGTTCGTGCCGGTGCTGGCGCGCGCGGCCATTGCCGTGGGTATTTCGGGCGTGTTCATGGAAACCCACCCGAACCCGGCCGAAGCCAAGTCGGACGGTCCCAATGCCGTACCGCTGGCGCGCATGAAGGATTTGCTGGGCACGATGATCGATCTGGACCGCATCGTGAAGAAGGCAGGCTTCCTGGAAAACCATTTTTCCTGACCTGAGCATGAAACGGCTGCCGCCCGGCGGCCGTTTCATCATCGGCGCACGCGGTGAGGCTTGCATTGAAGAACTCACCGCTGCCCGTTCACCGGGCCTGCACCCGCCAACAATTTTTAAAACCTCGATGGAGATCTGGAATGAGTGCAATCGTTGATATTATCGGCCGCGAAGTGATCGACTCCCGCGGCAATCCCACCGTGGAATGCGACGTGCTGCTGGAATCCGGCGTGCTGGGCCGCGCTGCCGTGCCTTCGGGCGCATCCACCGGTTCGCGCGAAGCGATCGAACTGCGTGACGGCGACAAGAGCCGCTATTTCGGCAAGGGCGTGCTGCAAGCCTGCGAAAACATCAATACCGAGATCTCGGAAGCCATCATGGGCCTGGACGCCAATGAGCAAGCCTTCCTGGACCGCACCCTGATCGACCTGGACGGCACCGAGAACAAGAGCCGCCTGGGCGCCAACGCCATGCTGGCTGTCTCGATGGCCGTGGCCAAGGCCGCTGCCGAAGAATCGGGCCTGCCCCTGTATCGCTACTTCGGCGGCAGCGGCTCCATGCAGATGCCGGTGCCGATGATGAACGTCATCAACGGCGGCGCGCACGCCGACAACAACCTGGACATCCAGGAATTCATGATCATCCCGGTGGGCGCACCGAGCTTCCGTGAAGCCCTGCGCTATGGCGCCGAGGTGTTCCACACCCTGAAGAAGATCCTGCATGATCGCGGCCTGGCCACCTCGGTCGGCGACGAAGGCGGCTTTGCCCCCAACGTCTCCAGCCACGAAGAAGCCATCAAGCTGATCATCGAAGCCATCGAGAAGGCTGGCTACGAGCCGGGCACCCAGATCGCCCTGGGCCTGGACTGCGCCGCGTCCGAGTACTACAAGGACGGCAACTACCACCTGGCCGGTGAAAACATGGTGCTGACCCCGGCCCAGAAGACCGGTTTGCTGGCTTCCTGGTGCGACAAGTACCCCATCATCAGCATCGAAGACGGCATGGCCGAGAACGACTGGGCTGGTTGGAAGCTGCTGACCGAAACCCTGGGCAAGAAGGTCCAGCTGGTGGGCGACGACCTGTTCGTCACCAACACCAAGATCTTGAAGGAAGGCATCGACAAGGGCATCGCCAACTCGATCCTGATCAAGATCAACCAGATCGGCACCCTGACCGAGACCTTCGCCGCCATCGAAATGGCCAAGCGCGCCGGCTACACCGCCGTGATCTCGCACCGTTCGGGCGAAACCGAAGACTCGACCATCGCCGATATCGCCGTGGGCATGAACGCCCTGCAGATCAAGACCGGCTCGATGTCGCGTTCGGACCGCATGGCCAAGTACAACCAGCTGCTGCGTATCGAGGAAGACCTGGGCGACATCGCCAGCTACCCCGGCCGCGCTGCGTTCTACAACCTGAAGTAAGAAGCTTGCGGCGCCGACCCTAAAGGCAGGCGCCGCATCGAGAGCTCCCGGCTATGCGCCTGATCATCCTCTGCCTGTCCTTCCTGCTGGTGCTGATCCAGTATCCGCTCTGGCTGGGCAAGGGCGGCTGGTTCAAGGTATGGGAGCTCGACCGCCAGGTGCAACTGGCGCACAAGAAGAACGACGAACTCAAGGAACGCAACGCCAAGCTGGCCTCTGAAGTGGATGACCTCAAGCAGTCCAAGGGGGCCGTGGAAGAGCGTGCGCGTTTCGAGCTGGGCATGATCAAGCAGAACGAGATATTCGTCCAGCTGCTCGATGGCAGTTCCGGCAAGCCCGCCGGCGCCGTCAATCCCAATCCCTACATGCCCGGTTCCGGGCAACCCAATAGCGTATCGGTACCTGCCAATGCGCCGAGCTCGCCTGCCCGTACGGCTGCGCGCTGAGTGCGCCGGTCCTCGACGCCTTCACGAGCAACTGCATGAGTCCTGATACACCCCTGAGCCTGCTGGGCCTGAGCACCACGCCCCTGGAGCTGGTTTCCTTCGGTCTGGCCGTGCTCACGGTCTGGCTCAATATCCGCCAGAATCACTGGGCCTGGCTGTTTTCCATCCTCTCGTCAGTGCTCTATGCGGCCGTCTTCGCCGATGCCCGCCTGTATGGCGACGCCGGGCTGCAATTCGTCTTCGTGGCGGTCTCGATCTGGGGCTGGTATCAATGGCTGCGCGGCGGCGTGGCGCACCAGCCGCTGGCGGTCTCGCGCCTGCAGCGCAGCGGCTGGGGGCTGATGCTGGCGGCCTGGCTGGCGGGATGGTGGGTGCTGTCGTGGTTCCTGCAACGTTACACCGACACCGATGTGCCGCACATGGACGGCTTCCTTACGGCGGGCAGCCTGGTGGGGCAGTTCCTGCTCTCGCGCAAGAAGATCGAGAACTGGCTGGTCTGGATCGCGGTGGACGTGCTCTACGTGGGCCTGTATGTCTACAAGCACCTGAGCCTCACCGCCATGCTCTACGCGCTCTTCGTGCTGATGGCCGCGGCCGGCTGGCGCAGCTGGCGCCGCGCCGCTGCCCAGGCGGGCAGGCCGGCCTAGTTGCCCAACTGCTCCGGTGCGGGCGGGTCGGCGAAGACGATGCGGTTCTTGCCAGCGTTCTTGGCCTTGTACAGCGCTACGTCGGCGCGCTTCAACAGGTCGGCCTGGCTTTCTCCCGGGTGATACACGGCCACGCCGGCGCTGAAGGTGATCAGCAGGCGCTGGCTCTCATGCATGAAGATGCGCTTGGTCAGTTCGCGCTGCACGCGGGTGATGATCTGCACCGCATCCTGCGGCACCGTCTCGGGCATCAGCACCAGGAATTCCTCACCGCCGAAGCGGGCGATCACATCCAGCTTGCGCAGCGTCTCGCGGATCACCTGCACCATGTGCACCAGCACCTCGTCACCGGTGGCATGGCCATGGGTGTCGTTGATGCGCTTGAAGTCGTCCAGGTCCAGCAGGGCCACGCACAGCGGCGTGTCGCGGCGCAGGGCGTTGGTGATCTCGCGGTCCAGCGACTCATCCATGCCGCGCCGGTTCAGGCTGCCGGTGAGCTGGTCTTCGCGCACCAGTTCGCCCATCTGCAGCAGCTGCTGCTCCAGGGTCTGGATGCGTTCCTCGGCTTTTTCCACCTCCTGGCGCGCATCTTCCATGGCGTCGCGCGAGCGGGTGGCTTCTTCCTGCGCCTTCTGGGTCTCGGTCATGATCTCGCTCAACACGCTGTTGAGGTCGGCGATGTTGCCCGCCTGGCTGATCTGCTGCGAGAACCCGCGAATGGTGCGCTGGTAGTTGTCGGTGGTGGACACCATCGCCGAGAGCCGGTCCACGAAGGTCAGCATCATGTTCTTGACCACCACCTTTTCCTCGGACAGGGTGTTCTTCAGCAAGCCTTGCTTGTAGATCACTTCCTTGAGGTTCTTGGTAGCGTCGGCCAGCGAGGTCGTGCTGAGCGGGCCGGCGATGAGGCTTTGTACCGTTTCGATCTGACTGGACAGCCAGGAGCCTTGCTCGAGCAGGCCATTGATGTTTTCCAGCAGCAACTGGAACAGGCGCATCAGCAGGTCTTGCTGCTGGGCCATGTCGTCGGTCTTGAGTTCGATCTGGAAACTCAACTGCTTGACCCGGGCGATGATCTCGTTCATCGCCTGTTCCGAGAAGGCGGTCTTGAGCTCCTGGCCGCTGTTGCGCGATTCATTGGCCAGTTCCGGTGCGGTCGACAGCAGTGACGGCAGGTTGAACACCAGCACCCTGGCCAGCATTTCGCGCAGCATCTTTTCCTTCTTGCTGTCGCGGATGAACTCCCGTTCCAGGTCGATGGGCACCAGCTCGCCATGCTGCACCTGGGGTGCAAGAGGGCGGTTCTGCCAGTTTTCTTCAGCGAACTCGATCAGCTGGCGCTCGAATTCGACCCAGTCATTGTTCTCCCTGGCGCGCACCAGGCGCGTACCCAGCAGGCCGTTCTCGCCGGGCTGGCGCGAGAGCTTGGTGGCGAAAGCCGCCAGTACGGTCTCGGCGCTGGCGCCGGCTCCGTCACCCTGGATTTCTTCATAGGCGATGCGATAGGCATCCGGGGTAGGCGCGATGCGCCGGGCCCCGAGCCGCTGGAAGGCTTCACGGGCAATCTCGACGGGCGTGAGCGTGGACGGTTTCTTGGACATGCCGACTGACAGTGTTCAGTGTTGTTGGTGTAGTTGTCTTGGTGCCACAGGGATCGTGCTATCGGTATCGGTATCGGCAGCGTAGCGGCCAGGCTTGAGCGCCGCCGGCCGCCTGATGCTCTCCCAGCGTGCTGCAAACGGGGGAAAGCGACGATGCATTCTACGTCAGCCGGCATTGGCTGCATCCCTTTAATAGCGGGAGAAAACGCCCGCATCGGCCCGCATCAGCCGGCCTGGGAGCCTGTGCGGATTGGTGACTTTTCCTTCTTTTACTTTTATTCCACCAAGGCGTTCTTGAGCGCGTAATGGGTCAGCTCGGCATTGTGGCGCATCTTCATCTTCGACAGCACCCGCGAGCGGTACATGCTGATGGTCTTGACCGACAGCGTCAGCTCGGCGGCGATGTCGCTGACCGTCTTGCCGGAGGCGATCATGACCATGGTCTGGTATTCGCGATCGGAGAGGGTCTCATGCAGCGGCGTTTCGTGGTCGAAGCCGATCTGGTTGGCCAGCTCCTGGGCCAGCGAGGGACTCACGTACTTGCGCCCCGAGGCGGCCTGGCGGATCGCCGCCAGCAGTTCGGCCGGCGCGGCCTGCTTGTTGAGGAAGCCCGCCGCCCCGGCCTTGAGGGCGCGGATGGCGTACTGGTCTTCGCGATGGATGGACAGGATCAGCACCGGCAGCTCCGGCTGTTCCTTGCGGATCTGCTTGAGGATGTCGATGCCATTGCGGTCCGGCAGGACGATGTCCAGCAGCAGCACGTCGCCATTGCCTTCACGCGCCAGCTTGATGGCTTCCAGGCCGTTGGCCGCGTTGCCTGCGACCATGATGTCCTTGCTGCCCGCGCAGATCTGACGCAGGCCTTCGCGGACGATGGCATGGTCGTCGGCGATCAGGACCTTGATGGTGGCGGTGACTTTCTTGCTCATGGGCGGTGCATGCAGGGCGGATTATTCAAAGCGTATTCTCTTGGCTGCCCACAGGCAGGAGCAGGCCGTATTCTATAGCGTTCACTCAGCGCGCAACAGGGATGAGCATTCTGATGACCGTGCCGCCGTCCTGGCCGGCCTCGATGAAGAGCTCTCCGCCCAGCGCCTGCACCCGTTCGCGCATGTTGCGCAAGCCATGTCCGTGGTGCGTGGCGTCGCCCTTGGCGTGGGCAGGCGCGATGCCGCAGCCATCATCGGCGATCTGCATTTCCAGCCTGGCTTGGCGCATCCGCAGGTCCACCCTCAGCGCGCTGGCGCGGCCATGGCGCGCGGCATTGCTGGCCGCTTCGCGCAGGATGCGCAGCAGGCCCAGGATCAGGAAGCGATCTTCCTGCTCCAGCGCGGGCGGACCATCCAGCTGGCAGCGCATGCCGTACTGGCGCTGGATCTGCTGGCATTGCCACTGCAAGGCGTCGAGCAGCCCGAACTCCACGATCGGTGGGTGCAGTTCATCGATGATGCCGTGCATGCTGGCCATGGCTTGCTGCAGCAGTTGCCGGGCCTGTTCGGCCTCGGCCAGCGGGGCGGCCAGGCCTTGCGCAGCCAGTTGCTCCTGCAGGCGGCCCAGCGCCATGCCCACGCCCGCCAGAAGACCGCCCAGATCGTCGTGCAGGTCGCGGGCGATCCGTTCGCGTTCCTGTTCGCGGATATGCACGGCAGTGGCAGAGGGAGGAAGAGGATGTGACATGAACGCAGCTACAAGCGAATAAAGCTTCATCATAGCGGCCTCCCGCCTGCAGGTCATCCGCCTGTACCTGCCAATTGGCCGGGCGAGGGCGCTTGGGGCTGCAGCAAGTGCAACAGGAATCGCAACAGTAAACACAACAACAAGCGCAACAAGATAGGCGATAAGTGTTGTCTAAAGTATAATTCCGCTCGCAGTGGGGGCGGTCCGGGGGAGTTTGCCTGTTCAGGCGAGCAGCGGGCCGGATGAGCGAGCACGAGCGGTTCGGGAGGGAACGCGTGGAAAGTATCCTGTGGGCAATGGACCTGTTGGCGGTCCTCTACCTGTGCCGGTGGGCGCTCAAGAACGACCGGCGCGATCCGGGCGAGCAGTAGTCGCAACCGGAGCCCAAGACCCGCCATGCGCGACATCATCCTGCTCTGCGTACTGCCTTTCCTGCTCTACGCCACCCTGAAACGCCCCTTCATCGGCCTGGGCCTCTGGATCTGGACGGCCATGTTCTATCCCAATGCCTGGGTCTACGGCATGGCCGCCGGGATCCGCTACAACCTGCTCATCTCGGCCTCGGCCATCCTTTCCTATCTCTGTTCGCCCAACAAGAAACGTTTCGAGGTCGGCAATACCGGCGCCTTCGTGCTGCTGTTCTTCGCCTGGACCACGGTGACCTCGGTGTTTGCCCTGGCCATGCCGGACCGGGTGTGGGGCTTCTGGAACGATTTCCTCAAGACGGTGGTGCTGTTCGTGCTCATCACCCTGGTGCTGACGAAGAAGGAGCACATCGAATTCGTGCTCTGGTGCCTGGTGCTGTCGGTGGGTTTCTACGCCGGCCTGGAAGGCCTCAAGTTCATCGCCAGCGGCGGCGGCCACAAGATCGAAGGCTTCGCCACCCACACCCTGGGCGACCGCAACGAGCTCTCCATCGCCTTCGCCATGATGCTGCCGCTGACCTTCTACCTGCTGGCCGAATACGGCAAGCGCTCGCGGCTGCTGCGCCTGGGGCTGCTGGGCAGCATCCTGCTGCTGGTGGTGTCCATCATCGGCACGCAGTCGCGTGGCGGCTTCATCGCCCTGACCGTGGTGGGCGGCTATCTCTTCCTCAAGAGCCGGCGCAAGATCCTGCTGCTGGTCTCGGTGCTTATTGCCGGCAGCCTGGTGGTGGGGCTGATTCCCTCCGAGTGGTTCCATCGCATGGATACCATCGAACGGGTCGGTGGTGACAGTTCCTTCATGGGCCGGGTCGTGGCCTGGAAGCTTTCCACCCTCCTGGCCTTGCAGCATCCGCTGCTGGGCGGCGGTTTCAAGTCGCTGGAATATTGGCCGGTGTGGACGTTGCTGTCGCTGGATTTCCATACGCTGTCCTTCTTCCCGAGCGGCGATGCGGTGCCTGACACGCGCGGCGCGCACGCTGCCCACAGCATCTATTTCCAGGTGCTGGGCGAGCATGGCTTCCCGGGGCTGCTGCTGTTCCTGTGCATCCTGGTGACCGCCTTCCGCAAGGCGGCCCGCGTGGCCCGCACTGCGACCGCGGTGGGCGCGCCGGAATGGATCGCCAGCCTGGCCACGGCGCTGCAGCTCTCGCTGTTCGCCTATTGCGTGGGCGCGGCCGCGCTCAGTTTTGCCTATTTCGACATGACCTACACGCTGTGCGCGCTGATCGTGGTCCTGGAAAAACGCATCCTGCCCGCCTATCTGCCTGGCCAGGGCAAGCCCGGAGCTCTCGCATGAACCAGAACGTCATCAAGGCCGTGCTGATCCTGCTGGTCATGTTCGACCACAATGAATATGCCCACCAGCTCTTCCCCCTGTTCCTGACCGGGTTCGCCTTCCATGTCCTGGGCTTTCTGGCTCTGCCGCTGCTGCGGCCTGCGCCGGCGCTGGACTGGGACTATGTCGGCAAGATCGTCTGCCGCTATTACTATCCCTTCCTCCTGATCGTCTGCGCCATGGCCGCGCTGACCATGGCCACGCAGACCGGCGTATCGATGGCAGCAGCGGAACGCTTGCTGCTGGCCCTCTACAGCGGCAACAACGACGCCCTCAAGAACGCCACCCAGATGGCCTTGCTGTGGTTCCTGCCGTCCTTGCTCTCCCTCCTGCTGCTGCGCGCCTTCATCGATGCGCGCCGCCCGGCGCTGCGCCGCATCTGCCTGCTGGTGCTGCTGGCGGCGCACCTGGTCATCGGTCCGGTCGCGCCGTTCATCCGCGACTATCTGCCGTTGGGCCTGCTGCCAGCGGTCTATGCCTTGCCCTTGTGTTACCTGCTGGTGTGGCTCAACACCCATTGCAGCGCGCGGCTAGGCCCGATGGCGGGGGTCTTGCTGACCGGGCTGGTGTTCGTGGCGGTGAAGGCCGCGCAGATGAAGGCGGGTCTGAGCCAGGAGCTGGGGTTTGCGCTGGTGAGCGACTATCGTAGCCTGCCGGCGCTGTTGCTCAACGACCTGGAATCGGTGTGCGGGGCGCTCATGCTGTTCCAGCTTGCGCGCCTGCGCCTGCCGGCGCTGCTGGCCTGGGGCGGACAGCATACCTTGCCGGTCTACCTGATCCATCCCTTTGTCGCCCTGGTGGTGTACCGGCTCTGCGAGAAGGGCTTGCCGCAAGTGGGGCAGGGCAGCAAGTTCGTGCTGTCCATGCTGGCCACGATGATCATCAGCATGGGCCTGGCCCACGGGCTCATGCGCCTGGGCGGGGTGCGCCGTTTCGTTTTTCCTGGCGATGCGGCAACTCTGCTCGGGCGGAAGTGAATTCTCATGTTTTTATAAAAAGCGTTTGCATTGAGCTAAAAATCCCTTATAATTTCATTCTTTCGCGGCTGTAGCTCAGCTGGATAGAGTACTTGGCTACGAACCAAGGGGTCGTGGGTTCGATTCCTGCCAGCCGCACCAGATATAAAGGGTCCATCGCAAGATGGGCCCTTTTTTCTTTCTCTCTCCGTCTTTCCCCCCACACACCACCTTTCCCGCTGCCGCGCATTACGATGCGGCTGCCTCAGCCGTTTGTTCCTATCTTCCTGTTATCTTTCGGCAACTTTCATCAAGGTCGCCTATCGTCTGCGCGCGACATTTTTGTCATCCTTGTTGACGAAATATAAACACTTGCTTATCCTGCCACTCAATCAACCAGGCGCGACCTCGTTTTGCGCGTTTGGTTCGGGGGAAATCTCACTTCATTGACGACAACAAAAAGGAAAGTCCATGCGGCCTCAACTCGTGCGCTATGCCAGCTACATCCTCGCCTCCACCTTGTTGCTGGCAGGTTGTGCCAGCCGTCCCGTGGCCGATACCGCCAGCGCCCCGGCTGCGGCCGTCAACAGCGAGTATCGCATCGGACCGGGCGACAACCTCAACGTCATCGTCTGGCGCAATCCCGAGGTCTCGCTGGCGGTGCCGGTGCGTCCGGATGGCAAGTTCTCTACGCCCCTGGCCAACGACATCGAGGCCAGCGGCAAGACTCCCAAGGAGGTCGGCGCTGAGATCGCCAAGGCTTTGGCGGCCTACATCACTGACCCAGTGGTCACGGTGGTGGTAACGGAGTTCTCGGGCGTCTACGGCGACCAGATCCGTGTCATCGGTCAGGCCGCCAAGCCGCAGGCACTGCCCTATCGCAAGGACATGTCACTGCTGGATGTGATCATCGCTGTCGGCGGCACCACCGAGTTCGCCGCTGGTAACCGCGCCAACGTGATCCGCCTGGTCGATGGCAAGCAGACCAAGATCGCTGTGCGCCTGGACGACCTGATGAAGGATGGCGACATCTCCGCCAACCTGGCCATGCGCCCGGGCGACATCCTGGTCATCCCCGAAAGCATCTTCTGATCGACGGGGATCAGGTCGCATCGCCTGACCTGATCCCGTTTTCCTTTGCCTTTGCCGGCGCCCGCCGGCTCCTCAGTGTCAGTTGGTCTTGCCAGCGGTGCGCGGCATTACCGAGAACTGCGGTCCCAGGCCATAGTCCGGCTTGACCGAGCGCCGCATGAACTTCTCCCAGGCCTGTTTCGCCCCCGGCGCATCGCTGTCGACGCTGTAGGCCAGGGCCGGCTGCAGGTTGGATGGAAATCCGGCCGGCTGGCTGGAATAGCCCGTCATTTCTCCTCCCCGCAATTTCAGCAGCTGCGCCATGGCGTCGCTGGCGCAGGCCGTCTGCGCCAGCGCCTGTGCGTTGTCGCGGTAGTTGGCGGCTAGCATGGCCTGGTAGGCCTGGCCCAGGTCGGTGTAGAGCGCCGCATTCTGGTCGGGCCGCACCGGGATGCTGTAGGCCGCGCCGAAGATCCAGCAGTAGCCGGGATGCGTCATCCGCGCCACCGGGAAGGCCACCTTGTAGCGCAGCAGCGGCAGGGCTTCCTGGTATCCAAGATCATTCAGATAACCTATTGAGGATGTGAAGAAATCATCCATCCAGGGGGCAATCCCGGTGTTGCCGTGATAGACGATGGCGTTATCGACGATGATGCCCAGGCGGTTGGCCTGGCTGTTGTTGACGTATTGCGCGGTGTACCAGTCCAGGTTGTTCTTGACGATGTCCTGCAGCTCCTTCTTGAGCGCATCGTCGTCGGGCGTGATGTAGGCCGCCTGGCCCAGGCTGCGCAGGGTCCAGGCCTGGTCGCGCACCTGGCTGCGATGCACCAGCCCCTGGGCGTAGCCGCGATAGGCGGGATTGCTCTTGAACACCGCCCAGGTGGCCCAGAACTGCAATTCCTCGAGCTGGTAGTAGTCGCCCGTGAGCAGGTAGGGCAGGTAGTTCATGGCCGGCATGTGGGCCGAATCGGCGATGTTGGGATTGCTGCAGCCCTGGCAGGGCGGAAAGGCTTCGCTCTTGCCGGTGCTCGGATTGCGCGCATCGCCTGGCTGGCCCAGCAGGGTCAGGGCGGGGAAGCGCGAGAGGCTCACCGGACGGTCGCTGCCGCGGTCGCGGTAGTGGATCGACCAACTGCCTGCCAGGTCGCCGGTGCCCAGGCTGGCCTCGCGCGCGCGGCGGTCCATGCTCAGCAGCCAGAGCACGCTCCAGCCCGGCAGCAGGCCGATATCGGGGCGGCCCCCGGTGGTGGGCATGGCCGGGTTGGCCACGCCGGCGCCCATGGGTTCGGTCTTGGGACCGCTCCAGGCGCTGGCCAGGTCGCGCAGGGCTTTTTCAGCCACCATGCTGCTGCGGTCATAGTTGGGCAGGGCGCGGCTGGCGATGAGGTAGGCGGTGTCGCTGCGCACATTGACCTGCGGCGCGGCCCCGCGCCAGAACAGCTTGCGCCAGCGCGTGTGGTGATAGTGGGTCAGGCCGGTCTTCTCGTAGACAGTGTGGCCGTCCAGATCGATATGGACGTCGTAGCTGAAGTTGCCCGGCGCGGCCTCGAACGCCCAGTCGTTTTCCACCGTCACATCGACCCGTACGCCCCCCTTGCGGCCATAGTCGCGGATGGCGTAGCGCACCTGCAGGTGCGGATGCGGCCGATTCTGGGCGTCCAGCAGCGGCGCATTGACCAGCCATTCGGTGACCACTGCACCGTCCAGCCACAGCCGGTAGGCCCCTTGCTGCAAGCCCTGGCGCGGGCTGGCGCGGTAGCTGCGGCCATCGATGGTGATGGTCACGCTGGCGTCGAAGGGCTCGGCGAGCAAGGCCTTGAGGCGTTCTGCGGCCAGGCTGGCTGCCTTGCTCTTTGCCTTTTCCGATCCCGATTCTGTGGATTGCGCCGGCTGGCCCGGGCCTGCTTCCATCTTCAGCTCCAGCGGCTTGCCTTCGGCCAGCACTGGCAGCACCGTCGACAGGATGGCGTGACGTACCGAGCCATCGGCATGCCTGGCTTTGATGTCCAACTGCAGTGGCAGGTCCTGGCCGTCTGCAAGCTTGAGCCTGATGGTGCTGTCACGCTTGAAGTCGCCGGGCTTGAAGACTTGGCCGAAGGTGAGGGCGACGTCCTTTTGCTCGGTCCGGGCGGTGTTTTCGATGCGCACGGAGGGCAAGGCGGGTGCCGGATCGGGGGTGGCAGCCTGGGCCGGGAGCAGGCCAGGCAAAGCCATCCAGGCCAGCAGCAGGAAGGAACGTAGCAGCTGCCGGAATTCTTGACACGGACCCATGATTTTTCCCTTGAGAATTTTATAAGTGATTGATTTTAATAATGTTTAATTATTGGCACAGTGCTTGCTTAGATGTCTGGGTGTCCACCACTTTTATTATTAAATCTACCATGAAAAAGTTTTCCTCCCTTCTGGTTTCTTTTGCCGCCGCCGCCAGCTTCATGGCTGCCGCGCCGGCCCACGCGACCCTGACGACGGTGACATCGGCTTGGCAGCAAGCCGCGTTCGATCTGCCCACCATCGATGCCAGCGCCACCGTCCAATTCAATGGCTTCAATGCCTCCCTGGGCAAGCTGATCGGCGTGACGGTCAAGTTCATCATGGATGAAACCCTCACCGATACCATCTACAACTTCAACACCCACGCGGTCACGGTGGGCAACCCGCGTCCGGTCTTTGCGACCTCGACCATTACCGCCACCGGTCCCCTGGGCCTTACCACCGTGAACCAACTGACCACTACCCCGCAATTCGCTGGCGTGGTCCCGGCCGCGCCCTCGGTGGGCAGCTTCAGCAGCAAGGTCATCAGCAACACCGTGACCGGCATCCAGTCCGGCCCGGTGACCGTGAACGGCACCCCCGCCTCGCTGGCTGCCTACATCGGCGGCCAGAACAGCGTGACCATCAACGTCGACGGCGAAGGTAGCCAGTCCGGCTCCCTGCCGCCCAACGTGATGAATGGCTACTCGGCCAGCGCCAACGGCATGGTCTACCTGCAATACATCTACCAGGTGCCGGAACCCGCCTCCATGGCCCTGTTCGCGCTGGGCCTGCTGGCGCTGACCCAGCTGCGTCGCCGCAAGTCCTCCTGAGGATCAGGCCGCAAGCGCCCGACAGGGTGCGCATGGCTCCTGCGACAAGGGCGCTACCGAATCGGTAGCGCCCTTGTCGCTTTTGGGGAGGGAGCTGGGGCGGATGCCGGTTTTCTTTACACTTGTCTCGAGGCTGTTTGCTAAGTATTTGTTTTTTCTATCATTTTTTTCTGGCCCGCTCCTTGCTATGGTGGTATTGACAACAACTTTCTGTCATTTGGGAACAAACAGAGGAGTGGGTATGAAAAAGCAGATTCTCTCCATCGTCGCCGCCATTCTGGCTTGCGTCGCCATGTCGTTGCACGCACCCGCCCAGGCCGGGGCGATACTGAGTTCCAACTGGCAGAGCGCCGCCTTCAATCTGGCCTCCATCGATGACGACACCACCTTGAGCTTCCACGGCTTCAACTCGGGGCTGGGCAGCCTGATCGGCGTGGTCATGAAGTTCACCCTGTCCGAGACCCTGTATGACCGTGTCTTCAATCTGGGCTCCAAGGCCAGCAACATCGGCAATCCCAGCCAGATCTTCGCTACCTCCATCATCACCGTGTCCGGCCCCCTGGGCCTGCAAAGCGTCAACCAGTTGAGCACCACGCCGTTCCGGGGCAAGGTCCCGAGCGGCCTGAGCACCATCGCTACGGCTTCGCTGACCAATCATCAGGTGGCTCCGGTGCAGCTCAATGGCACCCCGGCCTCGCTGGCCAGCTATATCGGCGCCAACCACCAGGTGACCATCAGCGTGGATGGATTGGGCGTGCAGAGCGGTTCTCTGGCCCGCAACGTGCTGACCGGCTACGACGGCACGGCTAGCGGCGTGGTCTACCTGCGCTACATCTACAAGGTGCCCGAGCCTGCCATCCTGGCCTTGTTCGGCCTGGGCTTGCTGCTGCTGGCCGCGATGAGCTGGCGTCGCCGCCAGGGCTGAAGCCGGCTTGCCACGTAGTCCATTGTCGCCACGCCGTGCGCCCGATCAGCGCACGGCGTTTTTACTTGCGCCGTTGCGGTGTCAGCGTTCCAGCCGCGTCAGCCAGCGCAGGCAGGCTTGCGCCACCTGTTCACGCCAGAGGCGGGTAGAAAAGGTGTGGTTGGCCTCGGGCAGGTCGATGCGGGTAGTGCGGGAGGCCAGCAAGAGGGCTTCCCAGCGGCTGCCAGGCGTGGCCAGGTCGGCAAACTCGCGTGCGGTCAGGTCCGCGCCCGACAGGATCAGCAGCACCGGACCGCTGAAGCGCTCATAGGCCTGTTGCAGCCGCATCGGCAGCAGCTCCGGTGTGGCCGCTGGTGCGCTGGCGGCCCGGCGCCACTGGCCGAGCAAAGAGCGCAGCGCTGCCACCGCATTGAATCGCCCGCGCAGGATCTTGTTCCACAGGTCAGGACTGGTCAGGCGCGCGCGGTAATAATGTGTCAGATAGGCCTGGGCCTGGCCGGCTTCCGTGCGCGCCCAGGGGTTGACCAGCACCATGGCGCGCACCCGCGCATCGGCGCTGGCATGCAGCAGCGCCGCCGAGGCGCCGTCGCACAAGCCCCACAGCACCACGCCGTCCAGTCCCGGCTGGGCCTTGAGCAAGCCGTCCAGGGCGCAGTCGATGTCAGCCGCTACGCCTTCGAAGCCGGCCGCTTCGCCCTGGCTGTCGCCCATCCCGCCAAAATCCATCCGCAGCACCGTAAAACCGGCGGCCGCGAAACGGCGCGCCAGCAGGGTGAACTGACGATGGCTGCCGGCGCGATACTGCGCACCACCCACCAGCATGAGAATGCCGGGCCGCCGCACGGCAGCCTCCGACAGTGCCGTCTCGGGCAGCGTCAGGATGCCCATCAACTGCTGCCCCTGGCAATGCAGCGGGCAGACGTGTTCTTTATAGGCCATGGGCGTGCTCCAGCGTGGTTCGCACCCAGGCGCAACTGGCCGCGATCAGGGCGGGGCAGGTGGTCACCTCCGGGGTGGACCAGAAGGCCGGCCCCGTCACTGTCTGGGGCTTGACCGACCAGGCCTGCGCCAGCCGTGCGCTGCCCGGAGCCAGTGGCAGCGCCGGGTCGCGCACCAGCTCCAGCCAGTGCAGCGGCAGTCCCGGCGGCGGCGCAGTGGCCTGCAGGCCATCGATGCTGGCCACCAGTGCGCCATTGAGTTCGTAGCCGCCCACTTCCAGCAATTGCCCTTGCTGCAATTGCGCGCGCAGGGCGGCCACGCTGTTGGCCGCTGGTCCACTCGCGCTGCCCATGCCGGCGGCCAGTTGCAGGCGCAGGAACTGCGTCATGTAGGCCTGCGCATCGGCCAGCGGATTCCACAACAGCAGCAGCCCCAGGTCGGCTGCGCGCAGGCGCGCCACCTCCAGCGCCAGCAGTGCGCCCAGACGCAGCCCCCACAGTCCGACCGGCGCATGCGTGCGCTGCTGCAGCCAGTCGATGGCCAGGCCGATATCGTCGCGCCACACCGCCCAACTGGCCTCGGCCAGTTCACCAGCGCTGTCGCCGCAACCATAGAGGTCGATCAGCAAGACCCCCACGCCCTGCCGCGCCAGGGCCTGGGCTTGCAGGGCGGCCATGCGACGGCTGCGGTTCATTTCCTCGGCAAAGGGGGCGACATAGACCAGCCCGCCGAGGCAAGGACGATGGGCGGTGGGGGCGTGGTAGAGGCACAGTCGCCCGCCATGCGCGGCGCTCAGGTAGAACGGCAACGGCGGCGCGGCGGCGAGCGGTTTCATTGCGCCAGCTTGCCCTCGACCAGCGCGGTGAGCGCACCGACGGTCTCGAAATGGGTGGCCTGGATGTCGTCGTCGTCCAGATAGATGCCAAAGCGCTCCTCCAGCGAGGCCACGATATGGATCACCGCCGCCGAATCCAGCTCGGCCACGCTGCCCAACAGTGGCGTCTCGCGTTGCCACTGGGCGCAGCGCTGTTCCAGTCCCAGGGTTTCACCCAGCAGTGTCCTGATGTCGGCAAGGATATCCATGGGCGTGCTCACAGCTGGGCCAGCAGGGCGCGGGCCTGCTCATTCTGGGCGCTGCCCTTGGGGCTGGCCAGGATCTTTTCCAGCTCGCTGCGAGCAGCGCTCTTGTCGCCGGTCTTCATCAGCGCCTGCGCCAGGTGCAGACGGATATCCATGGCCTCGGGGGCGGCCGCGACAGCCTTCTTCAGCAGTGGCAGGCCGCGTTCGGCATGGCCTTTCTCGACCAGCATCCAGCCCAGGGTATCGATCACCGGGGCGCTGTCGCCCGCCGCAGCGTAGGCTTTTTCAGCCGTCGGCAAGGCGCGCGCATCGCCTTCCTGCTGATAGGCCCAGGCCAGGTTGTTGAGCGCCCCGGCATTGTCCGGTTGCTGGCGCAGCGCCAACTGGTATTGCTCGATGGCCTGCTTGTTCTGCTTGCGCGAGAGCGCCGTTTCGCCCAGGTAGAGATGCAGGGCGACATCCTTGGGATGGTTCTTGAACCATTGCGCGGCCAGCGTATCTGCCGCCGCGTTCTTGCCCGCCAGCAGCAGCGCGCCGTGCAGCTTCATGAGCAGGCGCACGTTTTCCTTGTCGCGCGCAAAGGCCTGGTCGAAGGCTGCTGCGGCCAGCTCAGGCTTGTTCTGGAAGGCTTGCAGATTGCCTTCCAGTTCGTAGCCCACCAGCGCCTGGGTGGGGCGCTTCTGCATCTGCTGGGCGATGGCCAGGGCCTTGGCCGGTTCGCCATTTTCGCTGTACAGCGTGGCGCGGAAGATCTCGGCATCGGTGTAGTCGGGCTGGATCTCCAGCGCCTTGCGTGCCGCGTCAGCCGCGCCCTGCACATCCTTGGCGCTCTGGTAGAGCGAGGCCAGACGCAACTGCGTCGGCGCCGAATCCGGCTGCAGCGTGGCCAGGCGCTGGTAGCTGGCCAGCGCACCCTGGGTATCGCCGCTGGCGAACTGGGCCTGGCCCAGCATTTCCAGCGCCGCCGCATCGCCGGGATTGCTGGCCTGCAGCTTGCGGGCCATGGTCAGGCCTTTTTCCTTCTGGTCGGTCAGCAGGTAGCGGGCGATCAGTTGCGCGCTGGCCTGCACCGATTCGGGATTTTCATTGACCGCCCGTTCCAGCCACTGGGTCGCTTCCTGCGGATGCTTGTCACGCTCGGCCAGGGTTGCCAGCGCGGTCATGGCGGGGATGCTCTTCTTGTCCTTGGCCAGCACTGCCTCAAAGCGCTTGCGCGCCGCCTCGGGCTGGTTGTCCTTCAGGTCGAGCTGGGCCAGGTTGGCGGTGGCGGCAAAGAAGCCCGGATCGATCGCCAGCGCCTTCTCGAACGCCTTACGGGCATTGGCGTAGTCGTTCTGGGCCAGATAGACGCCGCCCTTGAGGTTCTGCACGATGGGGTTGGCGGGCTGTTCCTGTTCGGCCGCGTTGGCAGCGGCCAGCGCCTTGTCGTATTCCTTCTGGCGCATGTGCGTCATCACCAGCAGCACGCCCGCCTGGGATGACTTGGTGTCCAGGCTGGCAGCGGTCTGGAACTGGGCGGCGGCGCTGTCGGTCTGGCCGCGTCCCAGGTTGCTCAGGCCCAGGCCCATGTGATAACGCGCGCTTTGCGGCGCCAGGGCGCTGGCCTTTTCATAGTAGTCGGCGGCCTTGGCGAAGTCCTTGTTCTCGATGGCGATCTCACCGGCCAGGGCCAGCAGTTCGGCATCCTGCTGGCCAGTCTTGAGGGCCGGCTCCAGCGTCGCGGCGGCCTTGGCCTTCTGGCCATTCTTCAGTTGCGCCGACGCCAGCAGCTTGCGGGCGTAGTTGTCATCGGGGACCTTGTCCAGGTACTTGCCCAGGTTCAGCTCGGCCTGCGGCATCGAGCCCAGCGCGTACTGGATCGCACCGGCCAAGAGCGCCGCCGGCAGGTAGTCGGGCGCGCCGGCCTGCACCTTCTGGATCTCGGTCAGAGCGTCGGCATGCTTGCCCTGGCTGAAGGCCAGCAGGGACTGCATGTAGGTCGACAGCAGGTTCTTGGGATTGGCCTTCTGCGCGGCCTGGATATCGGCCTGGGCTGGCGCGAACTTGCGCTGGCGGATCTCCAGGTCAGCCCGCGCCAGCAGCGCATCGACCTGGTCCGGCTTGCGCTTGATCACCTGGCCCAGCACGGCGGCGGCCTCGTCCATGGCGCCCTGGCCGCGCAGCAGGTTGGCCTTGAACATGAGCACGTCATTGTTGTCGGGATTCTTGGCGATGGCCTCGTCGGTGTAGCGGGTCGCCGCTTCCAGGTTGCGCTCCAGCAGGGCGCTGCGGGCCAGCCCGATCAAGGCGGTGGGCAGCTTGGCATCGCTCTGCAGCGCCGTCTCGAACGCGGCCTTGGCCTCGGCGGACTTGCCCAGTCCCAGGTAGGCGTTGCCGCGCAGCGCCGCGATCTCGCCTTGGGCTGGCAGGGCGGCAGTCTGTTCCAGCGCCTTGGCGAACTGGCCCTGCAGCAGCAAGGACTGGGTCAGCGCCGGCACCACCTGCTCGGGCTTGATCCCTAGCGACAAGGCGCGCCGCAATTCCTTCTCGGCCGAGGCGGCGTTGCCATTGGCCAGGTAGATCTGGCCCAGCAGCAGGCGCGCCTGGGCGTTCTCGCCGTCCTTTTGCAAGGCGTTCTTGAGCTGGATCTCGGCGGCGGCGTTATCGCCTTTCTGCTGGTACTGCCGGGCTTCGTCCACCAGCGAATCGGCCGACTTGAAACGTTCGCAGGCCGTCACCCCCACACACACCATGGCCACGGCCAACACCACAGCGCAGAGGCGCCCCGTGCGTTTTGACTCTAGCATCGTCCATCCCATTTTATGATCCCTCGATCCGGTGATTGTTGTAATTTCGATAACTATCGTGGATGCCACTATAGCCTATCTGGCAAGTTTTTCGCGCAGTGCGCAGGTAAATTTCCCGGTCAGCAAACTGCTCATTGCTGACGCTTCCGTACGAAAGGCCAGCGTTGCAGCCGCGCCGCCGGTACGCCCAGGTCGATCAGGATCTGGCCGATCTCGCCCACCGCGTGGCGGTCCACGCAGACGATCCAGGCCAGGTAGGCCAGCGCCCCGCTGAGGATCTCCAGCACCAGGATCAGCGGCGCCGGCAAGGCCAGCGCATACAGCCCGGCGCGCACGCCCAGCACCACCGCCAGCATGGCCAGGGCGCCGGCCAGGATGGGCAGCAGGGCGCGGTAATAGCCTCGCATCGACAGTCCGGTCAGCCGCGCCACGTCGTGCAGCAGCTTCACCGACAGCAGCGGATAGACCAGCACCCAGGCCGCCGACACCCCGCGCAGCCCGTCGGCCCACGCGCCCACTGCAAAGGCCAGCGACATCGTCACCGCGCACAGCGCCGTATAGGCCACCAGCCGCTTGACCTGGCCGATGGCGGTAAGCACCTGGGAGAGCAGCGGATCGACCGACTTCACCAGCCCCATCAGGCAAAGCGCCGAGAACGGCACCTGGCATTGCAGCCATTTCGGCCCCAGCACCACCAGGATCAATTCGTGCGAACAGGCCAGCATGCCCATGAGCGCCGGATAGACCACGTAGGCAATGCCGCGCGTCATGTTGACCAGCACCGCATTGAGCCGCGCCGGCTCATGCTGCAGCTTGGCAAAGAGCGGCGCGGCCACATTGATGACCAGTGAAGTGATCTGGCTGCTGGGCAGCGTGGCCAGTGAAAACGCCATGCCATAGATGCCCAGCGAGGCCGCGCCCAGCACGCGTCCGACGATGGCGCGGTCGGCATTGCTGTAGAGGTACCAGAACACCCGGCTGGTGATGACGTGCAGGCCGAAGAGCACCAGCTCCACCGCTTCACGCACGCCATAGCGACCGCGCGGACGCCAGGGCGAGAGCAGGAAGTAGCCGCCGCTGTAGGTGGCCGTGGCCGCCAGCGAACCCCACACCAGCGACCACACGCCCATGCCCGCCAGCGCCAGCCCCAGGCTCACCGCGCTTTGCAGCACGATGCCCAGGATGGTGATGCCGGCCATGGCCTTGAACTGCATCTGCCTGCGCAGGAAGGCTTCCGGCACGCTGCCCGCCGCCCCCATGATGAAACCGACCGCCAGCGTGGAAATCATCGGCTGCAGTTGCGGCTGGCGGAAGAAACCAGCGATAGGGCCGGCCGCTAGTACCGTCAGCAGGAACAGCACCACGCTGCATCCCATGGCGATGAGGAAGCAGCCGTTGACCTGTTCCTGGGTCAGCTGGGGCCGCTGCACGATGGCCGTGGTCAGGCCGATCTCGTTGAAAAAGCCGATGAAGGCGATGAGCATCATGGCGATCTCCATGAGCCCGTACTCGGCGGGACTGAGCAAGCGCGCCAGCACCAGCGTGGTACTGAGCGAGACCAGCTTGCCCACCGCATTGCCCAGGCCGACATGGCTGATGGCCTTGACGGTCTTGCTGCGCAGATCGTTGTGCATGGTCTGGCTCACGGCAGGCTCTGGGAGAACAGTTCGGCCAGCTGGCGCGTGCGGTGGGTGCGCGAACTGGCCGCCACCAGGGCTTCGCTGGCTACGTGCGCCGTGCCATCGGCGATGGCCCGCAGGAAGCGCGTGAGCACCGGGGCGATGGCCTCGGGATCGGTCATCTCGACCAGATCAGGAAAGCCGGCGCTGCGCAGCATGCCGGCGGTTTCTCCCTCCAGGTCCAGCAGCCCCAGCACGGGTTTGCGGGCGCGGAAGTATTCGTAGATCTTGGCCGGCGCCTGGCGGTTGAAGGGGCGCCCCTGGAACACCAGCAGGCCATCGGCTTCCAGCATTTCGTGCAAGGCCTGGCGATACGGCACGGGCGGCGCGATGTGGACCAGATCGATGACGCCGCAGCGTTGCGCCAGCTGGGTGAAATAGTCCAGGTCGCCAGGTGCGCGCAGGATCACCCGCAAGCGCTGGGCATCGACCAGCCCACGCGCGCGCAGCATGGCCAGGGCCTGGAAGAAGGCGCTGGGGTCGCGTCCCTCGGTATAGAGCACGCCGCTGTGGACCAGCGTCAGCGGGCGCGTCTGCCCAGGCTGGCCCGGCAGCGCGCAGGCGTGCGGTTCCTGGGCGAAGGTCTGTTCGTCATAGCCGTTTTCGATCACCACGAACTTGTGGTGCAGGGCTTCGGGAAAGCGCGCCCGGTAGGACTCCAGCGCCCCCTGCGTGGTGAACGTGGCGTGGGTGCAATGCTTGATCGCAAGCCGCTCGATCCAGCCGAACAGCTTGCGCTGCCAGCGGTTGCTGGGAAAGTCCGATTGCAGCATGGGGTCACGGAAGTCGGCTACCCAGGGCAGGCCAGTGAGCCAATGTACGGACAGGCCAATCAGGTGCGCCGTGGAGATCGGGAAGGTGGACCAGATCACCTTCGGCTTGTGCTGGCGCACCATCGCCAGGGCGCAGGGCAGGGCGAACAGCCACCAACTGATCCAGCGGTCCGGCAAGGCGGTGATCTGCAGATAACGGCCCTTCCAGCCCAGGTGACGCTTGGCGTCCAGCGCCAGTGGACGGCGCACGATCAGCTCCGGCGGCAGGCTGGCCAACTGCGAGGCATTCTTGCGTTCATAGGCCATCGGGTGGGCAGAGAGCACCATGGGCGTCCAGCCGAACTGGGCCAGGTGCCGCGAAAAACTGAGGGTGCGCTGGATGCCGCTGCTTTCCGACTGCGGCGGAAAGTGGAAGGCGATCAGCAAGGCGCGCGGCAGCGTTGCGCCTTCTTGGGAGGGGGAGGAATGCTTCTGCATGGTCGTCAGGCTCCAGGCCGGGCCAGCCAGCGCAGCAGGCGCAGGCCGAACATCAGGGGGCGGCGGTCCCAGGGACGGCCGCGCGGGATCTGGTAGCAGTCATGTTCCGCTCCGGCCGAGCCGCCTGCGGTGGTAAAGGCGGCCTCATAACCGGCGCCGCGCACCATGGCGACGTGGCGCTGGTCATAGTCCAGCCCCGGCTTGCCGTTGGGATAGGCGAACAGCCGCAGCCGGCGGCCCAGGATGCTCTCCAGCGCCACCTTGTTGTCGCTGATCTCATGGCGCGCCTGGGCGTCGTCGAGCCGGCTGAGGATGGGGTGCGAGGTGGTATGGCCGCCGATTTCCACACCCGCCTGCGCCAGGGCGACCAGCATGTCGCGATCGAGCATGAGGTCCTGGTCGGCCTGATCGGTCTGGCTGGCTGGGCCGGCGTGGCGTTCCAGCGTTTCGATGACGCGCTGGCGCTCTGTGGGCGGCAGGTACTTGACGTGGGCATCGAGCAAGGTCGCCAGGTGGGTGCGGGCGTCCGGGTCGTGGCGCAGGTCCGAGGCGGTCGGCAGCAGAGCCTGCGGCAGGCCCAGCGCCTGCCAGTCGGTTGCATCGGCGGGCAGTCGCCGCACGGCGTGGAGGATGCGGTCGTTCCACATGCTGCCGTGTTCGACGAAGCCGGTGGTGGCGAAGACGGTGGCCGGCAAGCCCAGTTGCTGCAAGACCGGCAGGGCCAGCGTATGCACCGAGCGATAGCCATCGTCGAAGGTGATGCTTACCGCGCGCGGCGGCAGGCTGTTCTGCTGCAGCCGTTGCAGCGCCTCGGCCAGCGGCAGCACGGTGAATCCCTTGGCCAGCAACTGCATCTGCCAGCGGAAACTGGCCAGGTCGATCTCGCCTCCCAGCAACGGGTCCGGCTGCGCCAGCACGCGGTGATAGGTCAGGATGCACAGCCGGCGGCGCCGGACCAGCGCCAGCAGATTGCCAGCCAGCCGCAGCAGCAGCGCCAGCAAGCCCAGATGGACAGGGAGAGGGGGCAGGGCAGCGTGCATGGCTCAGCGTCCTCGCCCCAGGATGCGGCGGAACAACTGCAACTGGCCCTGGGTGGTGGCGTCCCAGCTGAAGCCTTCGGCATAGCGGCGCGTGGCGGCCCGCGCCGGCGCGGCCGCCTGCAGGGCGCGCACGGCGGTCGCAATGCCAGCGGCGCTGCGCTCCTGCATCAGCAGACCGGCATCGGGGTGCGCCACCACCTCGGGCGTGCCCCAGACCTTGCTGGCCACCACCGGTGTGCCGCAGGCCATGGATTCGAGCAGGACATTGGCCCAGCCCTCGCGGGAGGAAGCCAGCACCATCATGTCGGCGGCGTTGTAGTAGCTGCACAGGGCGCTCTGCGGCAGCGCACCCAGGAAGCGCACCCGCTCGCGCACGCCCAGTTGCGCGGCCAGCGCTTCCAGACGCGCCTGTTCGGGGCCGCTGCCGGCAATGAGCAGGCGCGCCTCGGGTAACAGCGGCAGCGCGGCGATAGTCAGGTCGTGGCCTTTGACCGGCGCCAGATTGCCCACCGAGAGCAGGGTGAAGCCGGTGATCTCCAGCTCGCGGCGCACGGCCTCGCGCTGCAGTGGCCGGAACAGCTGCAGGTCCACGCCATTGCGCAGCGCGACCACCTTGGCGGGGTCTGCGCCCAGCACGATCAGTTCATCACGCAGCGCATTGCAGACGGTGATGATGCCGGCGGCCTGGTCGGCCGCCCAGCGGATCATCTTGCCGGGCCAGCGGTAGTGCGGCAGCAGGGTGATGTCGGAACCGCGCGCGGTGATCACCACCGGCTTGCCGAACTCCCGCGCCAGCATGGCCGCAGCCACCCCGTCGGGATAGAAGTAGTGGGCATCGATGGCGTCGAAATCGAAGCCCTCGGCTATCAGCCGGCGCAGCACCGGCTTGACCGCCATGGCCATGAGCAAGGGCGCGGGCGTCATGCCCACCTTGGGCAGCAGCGCATAGCGCGGATGCAGCACCGGGATGCCGCTGCGCACCTCGCTGCGCGGTACCCGCGCAAAGCGTGCATAGCTGCCAAAGCGGGGATGGCGCAGCGGGAACCACGGCACCGGCGCCACCACGCGTGACTGCACCTGTCCACTGGCGACCAGATGGCGCAGGCGGGTCTCCACGAAGATCCCGTGGCCGGGACGTTCGAGGTTGGGAAACAGCGTGGAAAAGGTCAGCAGCTTCATCGGCTTCATCTGCTTCAGGCGGTGCATGCGGCTGCAGCCACCAGGCGCGGATAGATCTGCTGGTAGCGCGCCACGCTGGCGGCCCAGTTGCGTTCGGTCTCGACGAAGTGGCGACCGGCGGCGCGCAGTTGCGGCCAGCGCGCCGGTTCGGCCAGCAAGGCCAGCACCTTCTGCGCCAGCGCCTCGGGCGAACCGGCGGCAAAGAGCACCCCGGTCTGGCCATCGCTGATCAGTTCACGATGCCCGCCCACATCGGAGGCCACCACCAGCCGGCCCTGGGCCATGGCTTCCAGGGGCTTGAGCGGCGTGACCAGGTCGGTCAGGCGCATCTTCAGGCGCGGATAGACCAGCACGTCGATCAGGTTGTAGTAGCGCTGCACCTGCTCATGCGGCACCCGGCCGGCAAACACCACCTTGTCGCTCACCCCGAGTTCGGCGGCCAGGGCATGCAGGGCCCGTTCTTGCGGGCCGCCGCCCACCAGCAGCAGGCGTACGTCGGGATTGCCCGCCAGCAGTTGCGGCAGCGCCCGCACCAGCACCGGCAAGCCCTCATAGGCATAGAAGGAGCCGATGAAACCCAGCAGCGTCTTGCCCTCCAGCCCGAGCTGGCGCGCCAGCGCGGGGTCGGCCTGCTGGCCCAGGCTGAAGTCGTCGATGTTGACCGCGTTGGGGATCACAGTCATCTTGGCCAGCGGCACCCCGCGCGCGGCGATATCGGCGCGCAGGCCTTCGCAGATGGTGGTGACGGCGTCGGCGCGCTTCAAGGCATAGGTTTCCAGCGCGCGGGTGAGGCGATAGCGCAGGCCGCCGGCGCGGCTGGTGCCATGGTCCACGGCGGCGTCCTCCCAGAAGGCGCGCACTTCATAGACCACTGGAATGCCCAGGCGGCGGCCCACCCGCAGCGCGGCGATGGCGTTCAAGGCCGGCGAATGGGCATGCAGCACATCGGGCCGGACCTGGCGCGCCACCTCTTCCAGCCGCCTGGCCAGACCATGGATCACGGCCAGCTGGTTCAGCACCGGCAGCCGCGCCAGTGGGCCGGTCGCGGGCGGCGTGCGATAGAAGCGCCAGCCATCGACCTCTTCCTCGGCAGCGGCGGCGGCGCCCTGCTTGGCGCTGGTGATGTGCGAGGTCTGCCAGCCCAGCGCCCGCTGCTGCTTCAGGATGGACAGCGTGCGGAAGGTGTAGCCGCTATGCAGCGGGATGGAATGGTCGAGGATGTGCAGGATATGCATGGCGTGGCGTCTAGGTGCGTTTCAGGCCGCGCGGGCCGTAGGTTGGGGCTGTGCGGCGCTGGCCTGCAGGACATTGCGCAGGAAGGCCGCGAACATCAGCAGCGCCCACAGCGGCGCGGCATGGTCGCGGCGACCGCTCTGGTGCTGCTCCACCAGCTCTTGCACGAAGTCCATGTCGAACAGTCCGGTCTGGCGCAGCAACGGTCCCAGGAGACTCTCCTGTACCACCTGGCGCAGCGGTCCGCGCAGCCAGCTCGAGAGCGGGATGGAAAAGCCCATCTTGCGGCGATAGAGGATGTCTTCGGAGAGGGTCCCTTCGAGGGCTTTCTTGAAGATGTACTTGCCCTGGCCTTCGTGCAGCTTCAGCGCAGGCGGCAGGCCCGACACCCATTCCACGAACTGGTGATCCAGCAGCGGCACCCGCACCTCCAGCGCATGGGCCATGCTGGCGCGATCGACCTTGGTGAGGATGTCGCCGGGCAGGTAGGTCTTCAGGTCCAGGTACTGCAGCAGCGAGAGCGCGTCCTCGGTGGGCGCTTGTGCTGCATGGCCGCGCATGACTTCGATCGCCTGATAGCCCTGCAGTTCGCGCCGCAGGCCAGGACTCAGCAGGCGCTGGCGCACCCGGTCGGGCATGATCGACACACCATGGAAATAGCCTTCCACGGTGTCGCGCGCCAGGGCCTCGAAGGTGGTCTTGGCGCGCAGCACGCGCGGCGCCCAGTCGGCCTTGGGGTAGTGGCGTCCGAGGAAACCGAACAGCGGCTTGCGCAAGCCCTCCGGCAGGCGGGCGCGCACCTTCTCTTCATTCATCGCATAGCGGTAGCGGCGGTAGCCGGCGAAATTCTCGTCGCCGCCGTCGCCGGACAGCGCCACCGTCACGCTCTCCTTGGCCAGCTGGCAGACGCGATAGGTGGGGATGGCCGAACTGTCGGCATAGGGTTCGTCGTACAGATTGGCCAGCAGGTCGATGAGGCTGTAGTCGTCCTTGTCCACGGTGCGCATGTGATGGCGCGTACGGAATTGCTGCGCCACTTGGGCGGCGTATTGCGACTCGTCATAGGCAGGGTCGTTGAAGGCGATCGAGCAGGTATTGACGGACTCGCCCGTCAATTGCGCCATCATCGCCACCACCGCGCTGGAATCGACGCCGCCGGAGAGGAAGCCGCCCAGGCTCACATCGGTGACCAGATGGCTGCCCACCACCTCGCGCAACCGTTCCAGCAATTCGGCGGCGATTTCCTCGGTGGGGCGCTGGCTGCCGGGCTGGAAGGGAATGTCCCAGTAGCGTTGCTGCTGCGGCTGGCCCAGCGTCACGCCCCGTTGCAGCAACAGCGTATGGCCAGGACTGAGCTTGTGCACGCCACGCAGGATGGTGCGCGGTTCCGGCACATAGCCGTAGGCGAAATACTCTTCGACGGCGCAGGGGTCGAGATCCCTGGGCAAGGCCGGATCGGCCAGCAACGCCTTGAGTTCGGAGGCGAACAGGAAACGGCCATCCGGCAACAATGCATAGAACAGCGGCTTGATGCCCAGCCGGTCGCGCGCCACGAACAGGGTCTGGCGCTGGCGGTCCCAGAGGGCGAAGGCGAACATGCCGCGCAGGCGCGTCACGCAATCCCGGCCCCATTCTTCCCAGGCATGGACGATGACCTCGGTATCGCAGCGCGAGCGGAACTGGTGGCCCAGGGCGGTCAGTTCGCGCATCAGTTCGCGGTAGTTGTAGATCATGCCGTTGAAGACCACCACCACGCTGCCATCCTCGTTGAACAGCGGCTGCTGGCCGCTGGACAGATCGACGATGGACAGGCGGCGATGACCCAGGCCGAGGCCGGCTTCGACATGCAGGCCGCCTTCATCGGGACCACGATGATGCTGGGTCTCGTTCATCCGCTCCAGCAGCTTGCGGTCGATCTCGGCCTGGCCGTGCAGGGAAAAGATGCCGGTGATTCCACACATGATGCTCAGTGTCCTTGTACGGTAGGTTGGCCGCGCTTGGCCGCCAGCATGCGGTCATACATGCCGGCATAGGCTTGCAGCATGGCCGCCATGCTGTGCTGGCGCAGGCAGCGTTCAAGGCCGGCCGCGCCATGGCGGGCCGCCAGCGCCGGTTCATCGACATAGGCGGCCATGGCCCGGGCCAGCGCCGCCGCATCACCCGCCGGGGTGAGCTGGCCGGTGGCGCCCTCGGCCACCACTTCGGGCACCCCCCCGACCGCCGTCGAAATGACCGGCAGACCCGTGGCCATGGCTTCCAGGATGGTCACCGGCACGCCCTCGGCAATGGAGGACAGCATGAAGACCGAGAAGCGCCGCATCATCACCTCCACATCCATGCGCGCACCCGGCAGCCACACCAGATCGGCAATGCCAGCCGCCTGCACCTTGGCGCGCAGGGCCGGCAGCAGCGGACCATCGCCGACGATGGCCAGCCGCAGGCGGCCACGCTGTTGCGGCCGCATGGCCAGCAAGGCGATGAAGGCATCGACCAGGGTGGCGTGGTCCTTGACGTCCTGGATCCGGCCCACGGCGCCGAACACCATGCAGCCAGCCGGCAGCTCGGGCGTGGCCTCGCGCTGACCGTCAGCGGGCGGATGGAAGCGGGCAGTGTCCACCCCATTGGCCAGCAGCAGGTTCTTCTCCGCCGGCACCTTGATGGTGTCGCGCAGCCAGTCGCGCAGGTCCGCCGAGACGGCGTAATAGCAGTCGTAGAAGGGCAGCACCAGCCGCCGCAGCAGGTTGTGGCGGGCGTTGCGGCCATGCGGGTCGCGCGCGTCGCGGCCATGCTCGCCATGCACCCGCACCGGCACCCCGGCCAAGAGCGCCGCCGGCGCATATTCGATGGTGGGCAGGTTGTAGGTGTGCAGCACGTCCGGGCGCAGGCGGCGCAGCAGCCGCCACAGCTGCAGATGGGTCTGCGGCGCCAGCCCGGGCGGCTTGTGCAGGGCGTGGATGGCCACATCGGCCTTGTCGATCTTGCGGGCGAAGTCGGTGTAGTCGGTCAGGCAGATGATGGCGTGGCGATAGCGCTGGGCCGGCATGCGGTTGATGCAATCGACCAGCAAGGTCTCCAGCCCGCCGAAGTCGAGCCGGTAGATCAGGTGCACCACCAGTGGAATATCCGGTTTCACGTCGCGCCTATCGCTTGCCATTGTGGTTGAGGGCGGCTTCGATGCCGGCCAGGTTGTCCGCCAGGTAGCGCCGCAATACCGCGCGCGCCGCTTCTGGGTCTTCGTCCACTGGGGTGAAGACGAACAGCGCAGCGCCGTCGTCGCCCTGCATCTCCAGCTGGCTCTTGGTCTGCAGCAGCTTGGCCAGGTAGTCGTTCTCGACGAAGCGGCGGTCGATCCAGTACCAGCGCCAGATCAGCAGGCCTTGGCTATTGCCGCGAATGAGTTCTTCCCGCACCGCCAGCTGGCGCTCGCCTACGCGCTCCTGGCGGACCTCGCTGGCCGCCCGTGTCCAGGGGCTGTCCTTGACCGGCAGGATGCGGTTGACCGAGCTGACCAGCGCCGCCCCCGGCCCTTGGGCGCGGTAGTAGCGCAGGTAAAGGCCGACTTGCATGTCCTGCTGCCGATAGGCGCGGCTCAGTTCGGCCACGCCCGGCAGGAAGGCCGGCGTCCAGCTGCTGAAGGCGGGCGCTTCGCTCCAGCGGCTTGGCAGCGGGCTCAGTTGCACCGGCGCGCCCTCGGCGTCCAGCGCATGCATGCTGTGCGCATAGAGCGGCCCCAGCAGGATGGCGGCCAGCGCCAGCAGTGCGTACACCAGCAGGCGCACCGGCCTGGCTTCTGGCGTAGGGGGTGTGACGGGCGCGGTGGGCGGCGTGTCCTCGCGCGGCGCTTTGCGGCCTTCGATCCAGAAGCCGCCGATCCAGAACATCAGGAACATCACCAGCCCGAAGAACAGCCAGCCATAGATCAGGTGATCTACGCCGGTGGCCAGTTGCATGCTGCTCAGGTGGCCGATCATGACGATCAGGTAGGCGCGTACACCGTTGGCCAGCACCGGCACCACCACCGAGAGCAGCACGAAGCCCGCCTGGCGCCAGCGCGAGCGGTAGCTCAGGTGGGCATAGAGCACGCCCAGCGTGACCGAGGCGATCAGGTAACGCACCCCGCTGCAGGCTTCCACCACCGACCAGCGGCCCGAGGGAATGGCAAAGGTATTACCCTCGCGCCAGACCGGGATGCCCGTGAGCTGCAGGGCGGCGATGGTGAAGTCGGCGGTGAAGCCGATGAGCGGCTCCAGCAGCACCTCTCCCACCGGCACCGCCAGCAACAGGAACAACAACGGGAAGGCCAGCAGCCGCGCCATGCGCAGGCCCAGCAGCGTCACCACGCCCGTCACCATCAGCGCCACCAGGGCGAACTGCTTGACCACCTGCACATCGGCCAGCTCGCCCAGCAGCCAGCCCACACTGCACAGCGCCAGCACGGCCAGGCCGGGCAGGAAGGGCTGCGCAGGCAGGCCACGCAACTGGGCGCGTTGCCGCCAGATCAGCCACAGGCTGATGGGCAGGATCAGGTACTGGTGGGTGAAGGTCTCGGAACTGTTCCAGATCGCCACCATGGACCACAAGGTCTGCGGCAGCACCAGCAGCGGCGCCAGCAAGGCCAGCGCCAGCAGCGCCAGCGTGGCGGGCGCAATGCGCTCGGTGCGCGGCAGCGGCAAGGGCAGGTCGTTGGGTCGCATGTTCAGCTTTCCGTCACAAGAGAAGACGCTGCGGCGGGTTCCATCAGCGTATCGAGCACGGCCAGCTGCTGAGGCCAGGCGTACTGCCGTTCGATCAGACGGCGGCCCTCTGCGGCCAGCGCCAGGGCCGGGTCGCGCGGCTCCTGCAACAGGGTCAGCGCCGCCTCGGCCAGGGCGCTGGCGCCATCGGCCACCAGCAGGTCGCGCCCGGGTGTGGCCGAGATGCCTTCGAAGGCCTGGGGCGTGGCCAGCACCGGAATGCCCATGGACATGGCCTCCAGCACCTTGTTCTGGATGCCGCGGGCGATGCGCAGCGGCGCCACGGCGCAGCGCGCATGGGCCAGATAGGGGCGGATGTCGGGCACGGTGCCGGTCACGCTCACGCCAGGCAGCTGGGCCAGCGCCAGCACCTGGGCTGCGGGACGCGCACCGACGATGACAAAGCGCGCCTGCGGCTGCCGGGCGAGGATCTCTGGGAAGACCGCCTGGGCGAACCACTGCACCGCATCGATGTTGGGCCAGTAGTCCATCGCACCGGTGAAGACCAGCACCTGTGCTGGCGCCCGGTAGGGATTCTTGAAAGAATGCGCGGGCGAAAAGTAATCGAGATCCACGCCATTGTTGAGATGGCCGATGCGCCCGGCCGACTCCGGCGCGAGGCGGCGAAACAGCGCAGCCTCGGCCTCGGAGACGAACAGCGACACATCGCTGAAGGCGGCGACCTGCCTTTCGTAGTCCAGCAGGCAGCGGCCTTCGCGGCGATACAGCCAGCGCATGGGCCAGCGCTTCTTTTGCGCATACTGCAGCCACTTGTCCGAATCGACATCGACGAAATCGATGACCCGGCGCGTGAGCCGTGGGTCCTGCGCGTATTGCGCCATCACCGAGGAAAACACCAGCGCCCGCGAAACCGGCGCTGCCGCCAGCGTCTGGGCCACCCAGCGCCGCATGCTGGCGTCGCGGTAATAGTCCAGGCTCAGCGCGCGCGTCGTCGCCAGCGCCGGCAGGCTGCGCAGGCGCGCCCGCAGGCTGTCCAAACGCACGAAGTGGGTCGAGGCGCAATAGGCCTTGACGGTCTCCACATACTGCCAGTCGGTCGCATCATCGATGAAGGCGCCCAGGTGCAGGTGATAGCGCGCGGCCAGGTGCTGCAGCAGATGGAAGGAGCGTATCTTGTCGCCCTTGTTGGGCGGATACGGGATGCGATGGGCCAAAAAGAGCAGGTGCTGCATGGCCTAGCCCAACTGGCGCACGATGTGCGGCCCGATCAGGTTGGCCGCCCACAGCGGCAGCCGCTGCCAGGTCTTGATCATCAGCTGGTACCTGGGATTGAGCGGGTTGGTGTCGGGCACGTCCTGGCCGCGTAGCAACTGGTATTCGTAGTGCAGCGGGGTCGGCGTGAAGCCCCAGTTCTTCTTGAAGTCGTAGGCGCCGGTGCCTTCCTTGCTGCGACCGAAGTCGAAGACACGGATGCCACGCGCGGCGGCGCGACGCATCAGTTCCCAGTACATGAAGTCGTTGCCGGCCAGTTCGCGCGCGCTGGCGTTGCCGCCACCGTAGTAGGGCAGCACTTCGTCGCGGAAATAGAAGCTCATGACGCTGCTCACCGTCTGGCCGTTGTGGGTGATGGTGAGCACTTCGCAATCCTCGCCGAACACCTCGGCCAGCACCTTGAAGTGCTTGCGCGAGAACACCGGCGTGCCCAGCCTGTGCACGCTGGCCGAATAGGCCGCGTAGAAGCGCTCGGTATCGCTGTCGATCTCGCTCTGCAGTCCGAACTTGATGCCCTTGCGCACCATGGCGCGCTGTTTGCGCGGAATGGCCTGCATATTCTCTTCGTCGTCGGCCGAGATGTCCTTGCGGAAGGTGACGTAGAGCGCCTTGCCGGGCCAGTCACCATGCTGCGCCTCGATGTTGCGGTACTCCAGGTAGTCCACGCCCAGCTCGCGGGCCAGCTCGAGGGCGGCCAGTTCCAGCAGCGCGCGCGCCTGGGCATCGTCGCCGGCGATGCCGCCATAGACGCAGAAGGGCAGCGAGCCCAGCCAGTGACCGAACAGCGCACTCTTGATGCGCGCCAGCGGCAGCACTGCGCAGATCTGTCCGGCGCGCTCGGCATAGAGGAAATAGGTGCGATGGCCGAAGGAGCGCTCCATCACCTCTTTCCAGCCGGCGCGATGGAAGAAGGTGGCTTGCGGGCATTGCAGCACGAAGGCGTCCCAGCGCGCCGCGTCCTCGGCCTGCATCAGGCCTACCACGGGCTCGGCCGCAGCGGCGGTGGCGTGCAGTTCGCCGGGGCGGATAGTGGCGTTCATGGCGTCCCCAGGTAGATGCGGTCCATGCGATCCCACTGGAAGTCGCTGGCCAGCGCCTTCAGACGATCTTCGGTGCGATGCAGGTTGACGTAGTGGCGGAACCGGGTCTTGGTGCTGATGCCGTGCTGGCGCGGCTGATGCGGGTCCAGTTCCCAGGGATGGAAATAGAAGATGGCCGACTGGCCGTCGCGCTGGTTGACCTGGCGCAGCAGCCAGCGCGACAGGGCGTACGGATAGAAGCGGAAGAAGCCGCCGCCGCCCGCCGGGAAGTTCTTGCGGCCCAGGCGCACCGTGCTTACCGGCACTTCCAGCAAGCCGCCGCTGCCGCTGGGTCGCCAGGCGAAACGGGGCGCATCGGGCAGCCCATAGTGGTCGTGCTTGACCGGGTAGATGCTGGAGCTGTAGAGGTAGCCCGTTTCCTGCAGTACGTCCAGCGCCCACAGGTTGTCGCGGCCGATCGAAAAGCTCGGCGCCCGATAGCCCCGCACCGGCTGTCCGCCCAGGTCTTCCAGAATCATCTTGCTGCGGCCTACGTCCTGGGCGAACTGGACGTGGTCCTGGTCGCTGGCGCGCAGGTGGCCGTAGCCGTGGCTGGCCAGCTCATGACCCTGGGCGACGATGCGCCGCACCAGTTGCGGGTAGCGCTCGGCGATCCAGCCCAGGGTGAAGAAGGTGGCGCGGATGCCGTGTTGCTCGAACAGCGCCAGGATGGTGTCCATGTTGCGTTCGATGCGGCAGGGCTGCTGCTCCCAGCTGCTGCGCGCGATGGTATTGGCGAAGGCCGAGACCTGGAAGTAGTCTTCGACATCGACTGTCATGGCATTGCGGATGGGCGCTGGCATGTCCGTGCTCCTCGTCGTTCTCAGGCCGCGCGCCGCTGGTCCAGCCAGTCGCACAGGTCTTGCGCAATGCGTTGGGCGGCGTGGCCGTCCCAGAACTCGGGGATGCGGCCGGCCTTGCCGCCGTGCTCCATGACCTCGGCGAAGATCGCCAGGATGGTCTGCGGATCATTGCCGGCCAGGGTGTTGGTGCCTTGCTCGACCGTGATGGGGCGCTCGGTATTGTGGCGCAGGGTCACGCAGGGCACGCCCAGGGCGGTGGTCTCTTCCTGGATGCCGCCGGAGTCGGTCAGCGCCAGGCGCGCATCGCGCATCAGGCCCAGCATTTCGAGGTAGCCCATGGGCGGCAGTTGCAGGATCTGCGGGAGGTCGATCAGCCCGGCCAGGCCGAACTTCTCGATCATGCCGCGGGTGCGTGGATGCAGCGGGAACACCACCGGCAGCGTGGCGCTGATGGTGCGCACCGTCTCCAGCAGTGCGCGCAGCACCTCGGGGTCGTCCACATTGGAGGGACGATGCAGGGTCAGCACCGCATACCCGTTGTCGTGATGGAAATCCTCGCGACCCTGGGCGGCCAGGATCTGCGGCAGGCTGATGGCGCGCGCCAGGTTGTGGCGCAGGGTATCGATCATCACATTGCCCACGAAGCGCACGCGCTCGGCGGCAATGCCTTCGCGGGTCAGGTTCTGCAGGGCATTGGCCTCGGTGGTGTAGAGCAGGTCGGAGATCTGGTCGGTCAGGATGCGATTGATTTCCTCAGGCATGCTGCGGTCGTTGCTGCGCAGGCCCGCTTCCACGTGCACCACCGGCACGCCCTTCTTGACCGCCACCAGGGCGCAGGCCAGGGTCGAGTTGATGTCGCCCAGCACCAGCACGGCGGCGGGCTGGACCTGGTCCAGCGCGGGCTCGAAGTGCTGCATGATCGCCGCGGTCTGCTGGGCGTGGCTGCCCGAACCGATCTCCAGGTTGATGTCTGGCGCGGGGATGCCCAGCGCGTCGAAGTACTGGTGGTTCATGGCCACGTCATAGTGCTGGCCGGTATGCAGCAGGACCGCCTGGACGCGCTCGCCCAACTGGCTGAAGGCCGCCATGATGGGAGCGATCTTCATGAAGTTGGGGCGGGCGCCGACGATGCAGAGGATGCGATGCGGGGAGCTCATGACTTGGATTCCTGGACAGGGTAGCGGGAGGTGTGCGAGGTGATGTCGCGCAGTATCTTGAGGATGGAAGCCGTCGCGTTTTCCAGCTTGCCCACGCGCTGCTGCAGTTCTTCCAGCGCGTCATCGGCGAACTGCCGTTCCAGCGAGCGCAGTTCGGCGTCGGTCTGGGCGCTGGCGTCGGACAGAGGCTGCTCGAATTCTTCCTGGATGTCACGGATGACGTCCTGCACGTGCTCGCCGCCGAAGGCGCGCAGTTCTTCCAGGTAACCCATCAGCAAGAGCCGATCGCACAGCGAATTGATCTTGCGCGGGATGCCGCCGCTGTAGGCATGGATGACCGAGTAGGCGGCCGCATCGAAGGCCGGATCGTTCTCCCAGCCGACCGTGCGCAGGCGGTGCTGGATGTAGGTGATGGTCTCTTCCTCGTCCATCGGCCCCAGGTGATAGGTGGCGATGACGCGCTGGCGCAACTGCAGCATGGCCTCGCTGTGCAGGGTGATGCGAAATTCCGGCTGGCCCAGCAGGAAGGTCTGCAACAGCGAGCGTTCACCGCTCTGGAAGTTGGAGAGCATGCGCAGTTCTTCCAGCGTGGTGGGCGAGAGGTTCTGCGCCTCGTCCACCACCAGCAGGGCGCGGATGCCTTTCTGCTCGCAGTGCAGGAAGAACTGTTCCAGCTGGGTCAGCAGGGCGGCCTTGCTGGCGTTCTCGGCAGGCAGGCCAAAGGCGGCGGCCACCATGCGCAGGGTATTGTCCGGGTCCAGGTGGGTGTTGACGATGTGGGCCGAGACGATCTGCATGGGATTGATCTTGCCCAGCAGCTTCCGCACCAGGGTGGTCTTGCCGGCCCCGACCTCGCCAGTGATGATGATGAAGCCCTCGCCCTGCGACAGGCCGTATTCCAGATAGCTCATGGCGCGCTTGTGGCCCTTGCTGCCAAAGAAGAAGCTGGGGTCGGGACGCAGGCGGAAGGGCTTGTCGCGCAGGCCGTAGAAGGATTCGTACATGGATGCGGGCTCTCAGAGCTTCATGTTCAGGAAGGCGCTGATCGCGTTCTCGCGATAGGCCACGCCGGATTGGGTGGACTGGCCCTGGTTGCGGCGCAGCTCCACCGTGCCTTGCACGTCAGGGCTGAGCTGGCGCGTCAGGCCCAGGCGCAGGGTCTGGGTGTTGTCGACCCGGCCGCTGGTGAGCGACTTCACACGCGTAGCCGCCAGCGAACCGTTCAGGCGCACCCGTTCGCTCAGGCGGCGCGAGAGCACGGCGCTGGCGCCCAGTTGTTCGGTATGGTCATTGGCGCTGCCCACCAGGCTGCCCAGGCCATTGTTGGACAAGGGCTCGCGCTCGACATCGAACACCGACAGCAGCAGGGTGGTGCGCACGCCGCTGAGCAGCACCGAGGCCTGCAGGCGCTTTTGCAGGAACACCGTGTTGGTGAAGGAATTGATGGACGAATCCAGCGAGGCCGGCAGATTGCCCTGGCGGATCATGTTGGCCACGGCGGCCGCGCGTGCGGCGGGGTCGGTGATCGAGGCCGAGAGCAATTTGTCGAGGAAGGACGCGGTATCGCTGGTCACCGGCAACGAGAATTGCGCCGGCGTGGTGGTCACGTCTTCGGCATAGCTGAGCATCCAGTTGGCCATGCGGCTGCGGGTGCTGGCGGTGAGCGCATAGGTGTTGCCGTAGTACTTGTGGCCGAGCGAAGCATTGAGGCTGGTGCGCTGGCTCACCTTCCATTCCACGCCGCCGCTCCAGGAGTAGCCGGCGGTGGCCTTGTTGGTCACCGAGTAGTCATTGCTGTCATGGCCCAGCGTGCCCACCAGGCGCAGGCGCGGCGCCAGCAGATAGCTCAGGCGTCCCACGATGTTCTGCAGCGCCACCCGGTTCTGGCCGCTGTAGTGCGTGGTGCGGTCGCTGGCCTGCAGGCCCCAGCCGATCAGGTGATAGGCCGGGCCGCTGTCGGCCTTGAAGGAGAGTTCGTCGGTGTTGCTGCTGGCCAGTCCGCCACTGCTGGCGTTGACGCTCTCGCGGGCATAGCGCAGCTCGGCGCTGGCCGCTTGGCCGAACTTGTGGCTCAGGTAGGGGCTCACGCGGGTGGTGCGCACGGTGCTGGTGCGGTCGCCGCCATTGGTGTTGTCGACCGGCTGCGGGCCGAAGGCCGAGATGGTCTGCTGGCTCACCGAGGCGGCGCTGTCGAGGTAGAGCAGGTTGTCGGCCAGGCGCGCCTTGAGGTCGGCGCGGCCCAGGTTCACTAGCGAGGAGCCGGCATTGTGGTTGCCGTAGTAGGTTTCCTGCACGCCCACATTGGCGTTGAGGGTCAGGTCCGGCCCCTTGGCCTTGACGCCCAGGCCCGGCGTGACCTGGGTGACGAAGTCGCTCTTGCCTTGCGCCTGCAGGCGAACGTTGTCGGTATAGGTTTCGCGCAGGTCCAGGGTGGGCGTGAAGCGCCATTCGGCAGCCTGGGCGCAGCCGGCCGCCAGCATGGCCACGGCGGCGGCGATGGCGCGGCGGCGCGGTGCTCCCGCCATTTCAGTAACCATGGCCATAGCCATATCCATATCCATATCCATACTCTTGCGAGCCTGCAAACGCCATGCTCTTGTTGTAGATCAGGCTGACGTTCTGGCAGCCCTTGAGCTGGTTCAGCGCCGACTTGACGGCTTGCTGCGAGGTGCTCTCGGCGGCCACCACCACGGCGATCTGGCCCATGCGGCTGGCCAGCACGCTGGCTTCGCTGGTCACCAGCAGGGGCGGCGAATCGAAGATGACGATGCGGTCCGGATAACGATTGGCGATCTCCTCCAGCAGCAACTGCATGGACTGGCTGGCCAGCAGTTCGGAGGAATGACTGTGGCGCGCACCCACCGGCAGCACGCTGAGGGTATCGACATTGGTCTTGAGCAGCACGTCGGCCATGTCCACCTTGTCGTCCAGCAGCAGGTTCATCATGCCGGCGCCTTCGTCTTCGGCCAGGTCGAAGGTGCGCAGCACCGAAGGCCGGGCGACATCGGCATCGACCAGCAAGACCGTATGGTCCAGTTCCATGGCGATGCTCAGGGCCAGGTTGATGGAGCAGAAGGTCTTGCCTTCGTCGGGCAGCGAACTGGTCACCATGATCAGGTTGCCCGGCTTGCTGCCGGCCTCGCGCGGGACGAAGGCCTGGCGCAGCAGCGAGCGCTTGATCATGCGGAACTGTTCCGACACCAGCGAACGGCTGCCGGGCGTGAGAAAGCCCATGCTGGCCAGGCGTTCCAGGTTGATCTCGATGCGCTTGGCCGAACTGCTGCGCACGGCCGGCGCAGGTGCTTGCACGGCGCTGGCCTGGACAACGGGTTCGGGTTGCGCCAGCGTTGCCATCGGCGCCACCGTTGCCGGTTCGGCGGCAGCGCTGGCGGCGATCCCGGACTGGGCCTGCAGTGCTGCTTGCAACTGCTGTTGCTGGTGCTGCGCCGCCAGTTCGGCCGCCGACAGCAGTTCGCTGCTGCCGGCCGGTTGTTGGGCCGCCGTGGTCTTGAGGCGGCTGGCCGCGCGTTCGATGAGGCTCATGCAAATTCTCCTGAAGGGCGGGCGCGGCCGCGATGCAGACGGACAGTGAGGCGGCAGGGCATCATCAGTACCTCAACAGCAGCACCGCCATCATCACCACATAGGTGGTGAAGAAAGCGCCCACCAGGGCCACGAACTTGCGCACGCTGCGCTTGCGCCTGGCGATCTCGGCCTCGGTCCAGTTCATGGCCACCGCGCCCAGCACGGGCAGGCCGGTGACCTGTTGCAGTTGATGCTGGCTCATGAAGGACGGGCGCACCTGGGCGATCACCACGGTCACGCCCACGCCGGCGGCAATGGCCACCAGCAGGAGCAGCGACATCAGGCGCAGCCGCTTGGGACCCACTGGCAATCTGGGCACCACCGGCGGATCGATGACGCGGAAGGTCAGCAGGTCGGTGGCCGAACTGAGGTCGCCGGAGAGCTTGGCGGCGTCGCGGCGGGCCACCAGCTTTTCGTAGTTTTCCTTGTTGATCTGGTAGTCGCGATTGAGCTGGGTGAATTGCGCCTCCACATCGGGCGCGGCAATGCTCTTGACCTTCAGGCGCGCCACCCGCGCCGCATATTCATCGACCCGGGCGCGCAGGCTGGCGGCCTTGGCGCGCGCATCGGCCAGCGACACGCTGAGCTGTTGCATCATCGGACTGTAGTTGGCGCCGGGGTCGCCACCAGTGGGGCGGGCCTTGGCTTCTTCGCGCTTGCGCTTTTCCAGTTCGGCGATCAGGCGACGCGTGCCGACCACGTCCGGATGCTGCTCGGTGTACTTGGTGCGCAGGTCGTCCAGATGCTTGTTGGCTGCATCCAGGCGCGAATCCAGTTCAGGCGTGGGCGCCCGTGGCAGTTCCTCGCCGTTGCCCCCGCTCATCTGCTTCTGGATGGCGTTGCGGGCCTGCTCGGCCTCGGCCAGTTCCAGCCTGGCCTGGCTGAGCTGGTCGGAGGCTTCCTGCAGCTTGTTGCCGTAGTCACTGCCGGGACGCGGCAACAGCTCGGCGTTCTTCTGCTTGAATTCCTTGAGGTTGTTTTCCGCCGTGACCAGCTTTTCTTCATAGCTCTTGATCTGCTCGCCGATGAAGCGCACCGCCTTGTCGGAGTCTTCCTTCTTGTCGCCGACGCTACCCTCGACGAAGATGGTCAGCAGCGACTGCACCACATCCTTGCCCAGCTTGGGATTTTCATTGTTATAGGTGATGGTGTAGATGTCGTCGCGCCCGGTCTGGATGATCTTGATGCGCTGGGCCAGTTCATCGACCAGTTTTTCCTTTTCGCCCACGGTCTCGGCGCGGATGTCCAGGTCGGCCATGCGCGTGACCCGTTCCAGGTTGGGACGGCTGAGCAGGGTGCGGCTCATGATCGAGACCTGCTGTTCGATATTGGGCACCGTGGTCATCCCCGCCAGCAGCGGCTTCAAGATGCTCTGCGTATCCACGTAGATACGCGCCGAGGCCTGAAAGTCGTTGGGCAGGCGGAACACCACGATGCTGCCCACCACCAGCACCCCCCAGGCCACGCTCAGCGCCAGCCAGCGATGCTTCCACGCGCTCTTGATGAGCGCCATGAGTTGCGATACCAAATCCGCCATTGAGCAGCTTCCCCCTGCAATACGCACCGTACGTGCAATACGCACAGCAAAAATTGACCCGGCGGCCATCGGCGCGCCCATGCATGCGCCTGCCGGCGCGCTCTGCGAGCGACCGATCAGGCCAGTCTATGGATCAGTGATTTTTCCCTGCCGCCCCCCGGCAGCCCCAACGATTTCCCCCTGCCATCTCTCCCGAATGTCGTTGTCGGAAGGCCCCACGTTTACTAACTAATAGTGCATTTTTGACAATGTCAGGATCATACCATCACGACTCCTGTTTTTAGTGCGGAAAAGACAATAAATTCAGCGAAAATTTACACTGTTTCCTGTCATCACTTTCTGCCCGCAAAGCCGCGCCAGAACTGGAAAGTGTTGCCCGTTCGCAAGCCCTCGGGAAGGCCTCGTTCCAGCCGGCGGAAAAGCTGCCCGCCAACATGACGCGCGTACCCTGAAAGACCATCCAATGTACTTAGATTGAAGGCCATCAATCCCCAGCGTTCGCGACGGTGCGACATCCAGTCCTGCTTGTAGCGATCGTCGCCCATCAGATAGTCCACCTGGTGCACGCGGTCGATATCGATGACGTGTTCCATCAAGGCGGCGGTGAGCACCGAGCCCACCGAGAGCGCCGCCACTCTTGCGTCATAGGCCAGCTTGTAGATGGCGGCCACGCCGTGGTGGACGATCCATACCTGCGCCGCCACCGGCTGGCCGTCGATGCGCACCACACCCAGGCGCAGCTTGCCCAGTTCGGCGCACAGGCGCATGAGGCCAGGCATGAAATCAGGATAGGGCTCGGGCTTCTTCCAGCTGGCCAGATAGACGGCCTGGTAATCATCGATGACGCGATCCAGCGCCGCGCCGCCGGTGACGATCTCCAGTTCCACCTGGCCGCTGGCGCGCAATTGCTGGGTCTTGCGCGCCAGCGTATTGCGCAGGCGCGAAGGCAGGCCCGCATGGTATTGGGCGTAGCTGCGCCCGGCGACGTCCAGATACCAGTTGCCGAAGCAGAAGTAGGGCTGCACCGCCAGGCCGCTGTCGTCCAGCGCACGCTGCAGCTGCTTGAAGCAGACCGCCTCGGGCGCCAACGGGCGCAGGTCGATGCGCTCCCAGCGCGGGCGCTCGGCGGCGATGGCCGCGATCATCTCACCCAAGGCATGGCCATCGATGGTCGGCGCCACCATCAGGGGACCGGCCAGGGCCGAATAATAGTTGGACGGCGAGGCCAGCCGTTGTCGTCCGCGCGCCTGCTCTTGCTGCATCAGCGGCAGCAGGATGCGCGGAGCGCCGTCGCGGTACAGGCAATAGAGCCGCAAGCGGCCCTGTTGTGCCAGGGTGGACTGGGCCAGATAGCGCAGCCAGGCCGGCGAGAGAAAGAAGTCGGCCGACTGCGCAGCGCGTTCGAAGACCGCCAGCGTCTCTGCTGGCATGGTCGCGAAGCTGTCGTAGCGCTGGATGCCGTCCATGGGTGATCGCTTCAGGCGTTTCAGGCAGTGCTGCCCAGGTGATCGATGTACCAGGGCATGGCCTGCTCCAGTCCAGCGCGCAGGCGATGGGTAGGCGCATAGCCCAGGCGCTGGCGCGCCTTGCCGATATCGGCCTGGGAGTCACGGATGTCGCCGGCGCGAAATCCCACATAGCTGGGCCGGTGCTCTTGCAGATGCGGGAAGCGCTGTATCAGCAGTTCGCGCATCATCGCGTACAGATCGTTGAGACTGGTGCGGTCGTTCAGGGCCACGTTGTAGACCTGGTTGGCCGCCTCCTCGCCGGCGGTCGCGGCCAGCAGGTTGGCTTGCACGACATTGTCGATGTAGCAGAAATCGCGGCTGGTCTGGCCATCGCCATTGATGCGCAGTTCACCATTGCGGATCATCGCTGTCACCCATTGCGGGATCACGGCGGCATAGGCGCCGTGCGGGTCCTGGCGGCGGCCGAAGACGTTGAAGTAGCGCAGGCCAATACTCTGCATGCCATAGCAGCGGGCAAAGACATCGGCATACAGTTCATTGACATACTTGGTCACGGCATAGGGCGAGAGCGGCTTGCCGATCACTTCTTCCACCTTGGGCAGGCCGGGATGGTCGCCATAGGTGGAACTGGAGGCGGCATAGACGAAGCGCGCCACGCCCGCATCGCGTGCGGCCACCAGCATGTTGAGGAAACCGTTGACGTTGTTCAGGTTGGTGCGCACCGGATCTTCGATGGAGCGCGACACCGAACCCAGCGCCGCCTGGTGCAGCACATAGTCCACGCCGTCGCAGGCGCGCGCGCAGGCAGCGCCATCGCAGATATCGCCTTCGATGAAGCGGAAATTGGCCCAGGCGGCTGCGCCCACTTCGGCGCGCACCTCGTCCAGGTTGGCCTGGCGGCCGGTGCTGAAATTGTCCAGGCCGGTCACCTGCTGGCCCAGCGTGAGCAGCCGCGCCAGCAGGTTGGAGCCGATGAAGCCGGCCACGCCGGTGATGAGCCAGCGCTTGGGATGCTGGGGCAGTTGCTCGCAGAGTGTGTCGTATCGTGTCATCTTGCTTGTCGTGTGAGGCTGCGCATTACAGACGCCAGACGCTGTAGCCGGCCTGCTCCAGCGCCGGCTGGTCGAAGGCCGACTTGACGTCGATGAAGCAGGCGCCGTCCTTGAGCTTGCTTTGCAGCTCCGCCAGCGGCCGCGCCAGCAGCTCGCGGTGCGAGACGGCGGCGATGACGGCGTCGGCGCGCGGCAGGTCGGACCAGTTCTCCAGGGCGATGCCATATTCGTGCTCGGCATCCACGCCGGCCGCCACCGGGTCGTGCACGTGCACCTCGACGCCGTAGGATTGCAGCTCCGTGACGATGTCGACCACCTTGGAGTTGCGCAGGTCGGGGCAATTCTCCTTGAAGGTCAGGCCCAGCACGTTGACCTTGGAACCCTTGATGGGGAAGCCGGCGGCGATCATCGACTTGACCGTCTTCTCGGCCACGAACTTGGCCATGCCGTCATTGATGCGGCGACCGGCCAGGATCACCTGCGGGTGATAGCCCAGCATCTCGGCTTTGTGGGTCAGGTAGTAAGGATCGACGCCGATGCAGTGGCCGCCCACCAGGCCCGGACGGAAGGGCAGGAAGTTCCACTTGGTGCCGGCCGCCTGCAGCACTTCCAGGGTGTCGATGCCGATCTTGTCGAAGATGATGGAGAGCTCGTTCATCAGCGCGATGTTGAGGTCGCGCTGGGTGTTCTCGATCACCTTGGCCGCCTCGGCCACCTTGATACTGGAGGCGCGGTGCACGCCGGCGGTGATGATGGATTCGTAGAGCTGGGCGATGCGTTCGAGGGTGTCGGCGTCGTCGCCCGAGACGATCTTGAGGATGTTGGTCAGGGTGTGCTGCTTGTCGCCGGGGTTGATGCGCTCGGGCGAGAAGCCCACATGGAAGTCGTCGCGCCACTTAAGGCCCGAGTGCTTTTCCAGCAGCGGCACGCAGACTTCTTCGGTGGCGCCGGGATAGACGGTGGACTCGAACACCACGATGGCGCCGCGCTTCATGTGCTTGCCCACGGTCTGGCTGGCGCCGGCGAGAGGGCCGAAGTCGGGGTTGTGAGCCTCATCGACCGGCGTGGGGACCGCCACCACGATGTAGTCGGCGTCGGCCAGGATGGCGGGGTCGGTGCTGACCGTCAGCTGGCTGGCCGCGCGCAGCTCTGCGCTGCTCAGCTCTCCGGTGGGATCGATGAACCTGCGGTAGTTCTCGATCTTGCTCTTCGACAGGTCGAAGCCGACGGTGGCGCGCTTCTTGCCAAACTCCACGGCCAGCGGCAAGCCTACGTAGCCCAAGCCCACGACTGCAACGATGCTCATGATTCCATCCCCCAAAATAAATGCAATAAATGCAAACGAGCGGGCCAGCTCTGCCCGTCCATCCTCGCGGCGCGACCCCCGTCGCGCCTCATCAAGGCTGCCTGCGGCAGGCAGCGAAATCCTCGAACGCCCCGTAGGACGCTTGCGTGCTGCGCGGCGCGCCGCACAGGTCCGGCGCCGGCGCGGCCAATGCCTGGCGCAGCGGCGCTCGTGTCTTCCAGCCCAGCGCCAGCGTGGCCGACTCCTGGAACAGATCGCGCACCGGATGGCTGCCCAGGTACAGCCTGGTCACGGCAGTAGTACTGTTGTCGGTGCTGCGCAGCAGGCCCTCGTCACGGCTGCGCACGACCCCATCGACCAGATTGCCTTCGACGTCGGCGCTGCTTTCGGGGAAGCGCACGGTGACGCCGCCGGTATCGATCAGGGTGTTGTGAAGGATCTGGCTGGCTGCGGCGCGGTTGAGGTAGATGCCATCGTCGGAGCAGGCCGCAATGAGATTGCCGGCGATCACGCCGCCATCCTGTTCGGTGATGCAGCGGCGGTCGCGGCAATAGGCCGGACCGGTGCCGCCGCCGCCCAGCGAGAGGCCGACCTGCTGGCCGCGCTGGCCCAGCAGCTTCTGCTCGCACAGCACCAGGTTCTGTTCCATGCGGTTGCGGCTGCCGCCGCCCTTGACGAAGGCGCCATAGCTGATGCGGTCGCCCCCGGCCTTGATGAAATCACTGATCTGGTTGCGCGCGATGCGCCAGCCGCTGGCGGCCACCAGGTCGATGGGTGTGACGGGACCCAGCGTCTGGCGCGGGGCGGTGTTGGTCAGGGTATTGTTTTCGATGACGCCGTCATCGGGGAATTGGCCGGCGTCGCCGTTGATCTTGAAGTGCGCGTTGAAATCGACGATGCGATTGTTGCGCGCCGTGAAGTGCGCCGCCCGGCCTACGATGTGCAAGGCGTGTTCGCAGAAGTGCTGGGTCGGGCAGACGCCCTGGATGACCAGGTTTTCCACCCGCCACCAGGGCGCATCGATGCGCAGGCCTTCGCCGGTATTGATCTCCAGGACCACCGTCCCCGGCTGTGCGGCACGCAGCACGATGGGCTGCTCGGCGCTGCCGGACTGATGCAGGCTGAGCGGGCGATCGATGCGATAGCGCCCGGGGCGCAGCGTGATGGCTTGTCCGGGCGCGGCCTGGGCCAGCGCCTGGTTCAGTTCGGCCATGCTGGCCACCTCCACGACGCTGGCCGACGGCGTGCTGGCGGGCGTGGCTTGCGCACCAATGATGAGACCGTCCAGCGTCGCGGCCGACGGGCTGCTGCGCGGGCCTCGGTCAGCGTGCTGCAGTTGCGCCGCAAGCAGCGCCGCCAGTGCGGTGATGGCGGGTTGATGGCCTGCAGCGCGGTGTTCCAGATAGGGGGCGAGCTGGCGTGGCGGGATGTTCAAGCGTTCCAGCAGCAGCACGCCTGCGCCCAAGGCCAGCAGCATGATCAGCAGCAGGGCCAGCGCGATCCTGGTAGGTCGGAAGTATCGGTTCATGGTGTGGGCGGCCTCATTGCCTGGCCTGCGCGCAGGCGATACCAGCCCAGGCCCAGCCATTCGTAGCTGGCGTACCAGCTGCGGCGCAGGCCTTCGGCGCTGGGCAGCAGCGCCGGCCAGCGCCAGCGCGGCAAGCCGAAGAAGGCCGTGGGCGCTGCCGTGGGAACCAGGCCGGCCTGTGCGAAGGCCAGCATGGCGCGCGGCATGTGCATGGCGTCGGTCACCAGCAGCACGCGCTGCACGCCATCGGCGCGCAGCAGGGCGGCGCAAAGCAGGGCGTTCTGTTCCGTGTTTTCGGAGCCACCCTCGATCCAGCGCACCGGTGTGCGGAAATCCTCGCGCAGCGCCTCGGCCATGGCCTGCGCCTTGTTCTGTTCAGGCGTCTCCTCGCGGGCATTGCCGCCGCTGACCAGCACCGGCAGGCCGGTCTGGTGCTGCAGCCGGGCGGCGTAGCGCAGGCGCGCCAAGGCCACGTAATCGGGCTGGTCGCGCCCCTCGTATTCCGGCGCCTGGTCCAGGCTGCCGGCGGCCAGCACGACGATGGCCTGGGCTTGGCGCGCGGCCTCGGCCGACAGCACCGGGTAGCGTTGTTCCAGCGGGCGCACCATCAGGTCAGCCACTGCCGGCATGCAGATCAGCGTCAGCAGCGCCACGCCCGCGGCGACCATGCCGCGGCCGATATGTCCGATCGGTGCGCGCAAGCGCCAAAGCAAAAAACCCGCTGCGATCAATAGCAGCAGGTTCAGGGGCGGCAGCAACAGTGTCCTGGCCAACATCGACATCCACATCGTCAAACTCATGGGCGGCGATCGGCAGGAGCGCTAGGACTGGTCCTGGAGCAAGTCATCTTAAGCAAGTCATCGGTGCAATGGCTGACATGGCTTGATGCAGTGATCAGGCGCAAGCACGATGCCGCTTGCGCCTGCCGTGCATCAGAAGGCCGAAGATTGCTTGCGCTTGCGCCAGCCCAGCAGCGCCAAGAGGCCCAGGCCCATCAGGGCGATCGAACCCGGTTCCGGCACGGCATGGGTGGAGAGGATGGAGGCCGAGAAATAGACGGTGTTGAAGTCGTCGCCATTGTTGCTGTAGTAGTTCCACACCCATTGCGGCGACAGCGAACCATAGCCGCCACGACCGCCCCACGGGCCCACGCCATTGCCGCCTTCATTGACGGTGGCGTTGCCGGGAGCGCCCACGCCGGTGAGGTTCTGTGTGAGACCGGCGTCACCGGTCAGCAGAGTCTGGGTGCCGTTGGCGAACTTGAAGTTGCCATCCGAGAGCGTGAAGGCGCCCAGCAGGCCGCCAGGGCCGCCCTGATTGGTCGCCACGATGTGCAGGAAATTGGTTACGCCTGCGGTCAGCGCGCTGCTGAAGCTGTAGGTGGTCGGCCAGTCGTTGCCGCTGCCCACCAGCGTGCCCAGGGTGTTGTTGCTGGTGCTGAGGTAGAGGCTGAAGGTGTTGTCCACGTTCAACGTGGAGTTCAGCGTGGTCGCATTGGCTTGGCCGGTGCTGATGTTGGCGGCCAGAAACAAGGCGGCGAGCAGGAATTTTTTCATGGCAAGACTCCGAGGTCGTTGAGCAGGTGAACGATGCGTTCGTTGTCGATATAGCAATTCCTGTGCCCGCTGCCAAAAGCGCTTAGATTTCAAGCGCTTGCGTTTTTGACGAATAAAATTTTAAAGAGACTGTAAATTTTTCCGACACCATAAAAATTTCCTTGCGTCATTGCCATTCCCCGTTTCTTGGTGGAAACAAGTCGTCCTACGATCCAGAGGTGGTGTCCGGCAACTTTTCTTTGATGCATGAAGGTCGCTCTGGCAAAGGGATAGCAGCCGATAGATGCCTCTCGGAAACGAAAAAAAATCTTTGGAATAATGTTGCAATTTTGACCAAAAACACTCATTCTTCAGCGCTGTGAATGGCTGGTCCGGACGCCGCGCGCTCTTGAACGCTGTAAAAACCGGCTTAAAAAATTCACATGGCATCCAGGGGTGTCAGAGGGAAAGTGTTGTCGCCAGTGTGAGCCCCGGGGGCGGGGCGGACCGTCCGGGTGGGCAGTCCATATCTGCGCGGCAGCGACGAGTCTGCAAAGGCGGGGGAACCAATGTTTAGAATCTCGAACCACTATGTCTCGAAGATAGTGGCGGTCTTGCTGTTGATTGAATTGGGCGTGTTGTTCGCCGCAGGTTACCTGGGGGTGAACCTGCGTTTCATGGGCAAGCCGGAATACCTGAGTGATTTTCGCCAGTTCTGGGTGCCGGTGGGGGTGACCGCACTGTCCATCCTGCTGGGCATGAGCGCGGTGGGGATGTACCAGCGCAATATCGATGAAAACCTGTGCGCCACGCTGCTGCGCCTGATGCCTTCCTTCGGCATTGCGCTGCTGGTGATGATGGTGGTGTTCTACGCCGCGCCGGAACTGTCGCTGGGCCGCGTGCTGCTGGTGATCGTGCTGCTCTTGTCGGCGCTGGGCATCCTGTGCGTGCGCACGATCTTCTTCCGCCTGGTCAATTCGCCCATGCTGGCGTCGCCCATCCTGTTCCTGGGCAGCAGCGACCTGGTGCGCGATTGCATGGAAACCTCGCACCAGAACCTGCGCAACCACAAGTACAACATCGTCGGCACCATTCCCGTGGCCGGCGAGGACAGCACCCTGGCCATGCTGGTGGAACCGGCCGGCAGCCTCCTGGAGACCGCCCGCAAGTACAAGGCCGAGGAGATCGTAGTGGCGGTGCAGAACCGGCGCGGCGGGGCGCTGCGCATCCAGGAACTGCTGGAGTGCAAGATGAAGGGGGTGCGCGTGACCGACGCCGCCGGCTTCTTCGAACGCGAGGCTTGCCAGATCCGGCTCGACTCGCTGCATCCTAGCTGGCTGGTGTTCGGCAGCGGCTTCGACCAGAGCCTGCTGCGCACCTTCTTCAAGCGCAGCTTCGACCTCATCACCAGCTGCATCATGTTGCCGCTGCTCTCACCGCTGATGCTGGGCGCGGCCATCTGCATCTGGCTGGAAGACCGTGGCCCCATCCTGTATCGCCAGGAGCGCGTGGGCAAGAACAACGAGAACTTCATGGTCCTCAAGTTCCGCAGCATGCGGGTGGATGCCGAGAAGGCCGGCACGCCCCAGTGGGCCTCTTCGGACGACCCGCGCGTCACGCGCGTGGGCAATGTGATGCGCAAGTACCGCATCGATGAACTGCCGCAGCTGTTCAACGTCCTGCGCGGCGACATGAGCTTTGTCGGCCCGCGCCCGGAGCGCCCCTATTTCGTCGAGCAGTTCGCCCGCGAGATCACCTTCTACAACGTGCGCCACTGCGTAAAGCCCGGCATCACGGGGTGGGCGCAGGTGCGCTACAAGTACGGCGCCTCCAAGGATGATGCGATCCAGAAGCTGCAGTACGACCTCTACTACGTCAAGAACAACAGTCTGTTCCTGGATGTCCTGATCCTCATCGACACCCTGAGCGTGGTCATCTTCGGCGCTGGCACCTAGGACCCTGGCCCATGTTCGGCATGTTGATGGAAGTGGCGCTGGTGAGTTATCTGGTGGCGGCGCTGACCTTTGCGGTCTTCGGCGTCTTCCTGTTCGTGCGCCATCATGGTCAGCCACGGCGGGTGGCGCTGGGCGCGATCTGCGCGGTCAATGCACTGTGGGCCTTGCTACTGGCGCTGCCATTGTGGGCGCCAGCCAACTGGCCGATGGCTGCAGCCTTGCTGGAGGGCGCGCGCAATCTCGCCTGGGACCTGTTCATCCTGTTGCTCATCGGCGCCTTTGGCCGCGCTGGTGGCAAGGGAGGAGAGGGGCGGCGCACCGTGCCCCATGCCGATCGCTGGCTGGTCCTGGTGGCGGCCTTCTATGGGCTGCAGCTGGCCTGCACCCTGGCCGTGTCCTGGCGCTATGGCTATCCCTTGCAGGCAGGCGAGTTCACGGCGATGACGCTGCTGCGCACGACCTCGGCCATCCTCGGTCTGTTCTTGATCGAGCAGCTCTATCGCAATACCGTCGATGCGCAGCGCTGGGGCATCAAGTTCGCCTGCCTGGGCATGGGACTGATGTTCGCCTATGACTTCTATCTCTACAGCGATGCGCTGCTGTTCCGTCACTTCAGCGCCGATACCTGGGCTGCGCGCGGCTTTGTCAATGCGCTGGCGGTGCCGCTCATCGCCATCTCGGCGCTGCGCAATCCGCGCTGGTCGCTGGGGTTGAAGGTGTCGCGCCATGTGCTGTTCCATTCGGCGGCGCTGTTTGGCAGCGCCGCCTATCTGCTGGTCATGGCCTCGACCGGTTACTACGTGCGGCTCTTCGGCGGCAGCTGGGGGACGGTGGCGCAACTGGCCTTCCTGTGCGCGGCGCTGGTGCTGTTGCTGGGGGCGCTGTTCTCGGGTGGGGTCCGCTCGCGCCTGCGGGTGTTCATCAGCAAGCACTTCTACCGTTACAACTACGACTACCGCGAGGTCTGGCTGGCCTTCACCGGTTCGCTCTCGGCCAAGGGGCCGGACCTGGAGCGGCGTGTGGTGGAAGCCATGGCGCGCCTGGTGGAAAGTCCGGCCGGGGCGGCTTTCGTGGTGCGCGCCGAGGGCATCGAGACGGTGGCGCGCTGGAACATGGCGGTGGCGGCCCAGCCCGATGCGGCCAATGCCGAACTGCTGCGCTACCTGGGCGAGAAGCAATGGGTGATCGATCTGCTCCAGCATCGCGAGCATCCCGCCCACTACGATCATCTGGTGCTGCCGGCTTGGCTGCGCGAGGTGCCGCGCGGCTGGCTGGTGGTGCCGCTGCATGTGCAGGGGGTGCTGTTCGGCTTCGTGCTGCTGGCGCAGTCGCGCAGTCCGGTCAAGTTGAACTGGGAAGTCACGGACCTGCTCAAGATCGCGGGCCGCCAGGCCGGCAGCTTCCTGGCCCAGCACCAGGTCGCCACCGATCTGATGGTGGCGCGCCAGTTCGAGTCCTTCAACCGCATGTCCACCTTCGTGGTGCATGACCTCAAGAACCTGGTGGCGCAGCTCTCGCTGCTGATGGCCAATGCCGAGCGGCACAAGGACAATCCCGAGTTCCAGCGCGACATGATCGATACCGTCGATTTTTCCGTGCAGAAGATGCGTCTGTTGTTGCACAAGCTCAGTCGCAAGGACTCGGCTGAACGCAATGAAGTCATCGCGCTGGAGCCGCTGTTGCAGCGCATCTTGCACGCCAAGGCCGGTTTCGGCCCGGCGGCGCGGCTGATCGTGGCGGCTAGCGGCGTGCAGGTGACGGCCGATGTGGAGCGCCTGGAGCGCGTCATCGGCCACCTGGTGCAAAACGCGCTGGAGGCGGTCTCGCCCGTGACCGGTCAGGTCGATGTGCGGCTTGATCGCGTGGGCGAGCAGGCGCTGGTGGAGATCATCGACAACGGCCATGGGATGAGCGAGCAATTCATCCGCGAACGCCTGTTCAAGCCCTTCGAGACGACCAAGTCGGCCGGCATGGGCATCGGCGTGTTCGAAAGCCGAGAATACCTGCATCTGCTGGGAGGCGAGCTGCAGGTCCAGAGTACCGAAGGGGCCGGCACGCGCATGGGCATGCGGTTGCCATTGCATGTGCCAGCGGCGCAAGCCGCCCCGCAACTGCTAGAGGAAAATCCGTGAGTGAAAACAAGCCGAAACTGTTGATCGTGGAAGATGATCCAGGCCTGCAAAAGCAATTGCGCTGGAGCCTGGATGCCTATGAAGTGCTGGTCGCAGGCGACCGCGAAAGCGCCCTGGCCATGGTCCGCCGGCATGAGCCGGCGGTGGTGACGATGGACCTGGGCCTGCCGCCTGATCCCGATGGCGCCAGCGAAGGCTTCGCCACGCTGCAGCAGGTGCTGGCGCTGGCGCCCGATACCAAGGTCATCATGCTCACCGGCAATCAGGACCACGCCCATGCGGTCAAGGCCATCAGCATGGGCGCGTACGATTTTCATCAGAAGCCATGCAATGACGAGACCCTGCGCCTGGTGGTGCAGCGCGCCTTCTACCTGCACGCCCTGCAACGCGAAAACCAGCGCATGCAGCAGGCTGGCGGTCATACCGCCCTGGGCGGCCTGATCACGCGCGACGCCGGCATGCTCACGGTGTGCCGCAGCATCGAAAAGGTCGCGCCTTCATCGGCCTCGGTGATGCTGCTGGGCAGCAGCGGCACCGGCAAGGAAGTGCTGGCGCGCGCGCTGCATCAGCTCAGCCCACGCAGTGGGCGGCGCTTCATGGCCATCAACTGCGCCGCCATTCCAGAGAACCTGCTGGAGAGCGAACTGTTCGGCTACGAGAAGGGCGCCTTCACCGGCGCGGCCAAGCAGACCATCGGCAAGGTCGAACTGGCCCATGGCGGCACCTTCTTCCTCGATGAAGTGGGCGACCTGCCCATGCCCTTGCAGGCCAAGCTGCTGCGCTTCCTGCAGGAGCGGGTGATCGAGCGGGTGGGCGGCCACACCGAAATCCCGGTGGATGTGCGGGTGATCTGCGCCACCCACCAGAACCTCAAGGAACTGACCGCATCGGGCGGCTTTCGTGAAGACCTGTATTACCGCCTGTGCGAGATCATCATCAAGATCCCGGCCTTGAAGGATCGGTATGGCGACGCGGTCCTGCTGGCGCGTCATTTCGTCCAGAAGTTCTGCGCCAAGGAAGGCCGCGCCACGCTGCACCTGAGCCAGGATGCGGTGGCCGCCATCGAACGCTATGAATGGCCGGGCAATGTGCGGGAGATGGAAAACTGCGTCATGCGCGCCGTCATCATGGCCGATGGCCAGCAGATCACGGCCGAGGACCTGGGCTTGTCGGTAGAAGGCCGCGAGGCCGAACCGCTGAACCTGCGCCAGGTGCGCGACGAAGCCGAGCGCAAGGCGGTGGTCAAGGCGCTCACGCGCATGGACGGCAATATCCTCAAGGCCGCCGAACTGCTGGGCGTGAGCCGTCCGACGCTGTATGACCTGATGAGCCGGCACGAAATCAAGTAAGCAAGCCGTGACGCCTACGCTCATCCACGACACCCTCTTGGCCAGCGCGCAGGCGCGGCCCCAGGCGACGGCCTTGCGCTATCGCGGCCAGCAGCTGGACTACGCCGGCCTGGCCGCGGGCGTGGAGCAGGTGGCAGCGGCCTTGCTGGCGCTGGGCCTGGGGCCGGGCGAGCGCGTGGCGGTGTATCTGGAAAAACGCATGGAGACGGTGCTGGCGCTCTTTGGCGCGGCCGCTGCCGGGCTGGTCTTTGTGCCGATCAATCCCTTGCTGAAACCGGCCCAGGTCAGCTACATCCTGCAGGATTGCGCCGTGCGCGTCCTGGTGACCTCGGAACCACGCCACCAGGCGCTGGCGGATCGGCTCAGCCAATGCCCGGCCTTGCAGACGGTGGTGCTGGCCGATGCCGCCGCAGCCGCGCCGTCCACGCTGGCCACTCCGGCCACGCTGGACTGGACGGCCTTCCTGCAGGCTGCTAATGGCCAGGGCGGTTTGCGCGCCCATCGCCGCATCGATGCCGATCTTGCCGCCATCCTCTATACCTCCGGCAGCACCGGGCAGCCCAAGGGCGTGGTGCTGTCGCATCGCAATCTGGTGGCGGGCGCGCAGAGCGTGGCCGGCTACCTGGGCAATCATCCGCAGGACCGCCTGCTATCAGTGTTGCCACTGAGCTTCGACTATGGCCTGAGCCAGCTGAGCACCGCTTTCCTGAGCGGTGCGTCGGTGACGCTCTTGAACTACCTGGCGCCGCGCGACATCCTCCATGCAGTGGCCAGCGAGGGCATCACCGGTCTGGCGGGCGTGCCGCCGCTGTGGCAGCAACTGGCCGGCCTGCCATGGCCGCAAGGATGCAGCCTGCGTTATCTCACCAATTCCGGCGGGGCCCTGCCGCGCAGCGTCTTGACGCAGTTGCGCCGCGCCTTGCCGCAGGCCCAGGTGTTCCTGATGTATGGCCTCACCGAAGCGTTCCGCTCGACCTACCTGCCGCCGGCGGAACTGGATCGTCGTCCCGATTCCATCGGCCGCGCCATTCCCAATGCCGAGATCATGGTGGTGCGTCCCGACGGCAGCCCTTGTGCGCCCGGCGAGGTGGGCGAGCTGGTGCATCGCGGCGCGCTGGTGGCGCAAGGCTACTGGAATGATCCGGTCAGGACGGCGGAACGCTTTCGTCCCGCGCCGGGGCGCGAGGCGGCGCTGGGCACGCTGGAACTGGCCGTGTGGTCGGGGGATTCGGTGCGCATGGATGAGCAAGGCTATCTCTATTTCGTCGGACGGGCGGACGACATGATCAAGGTCTCCGGCTACCGCATCAGCCCGCACGAGGTCGAAGACGTGCTGCACGCCACCGGCCTGGCCGATGAGTTCGCCGTGGTCGGCGTGGCCCATCCGCAGCAGGGGCAGGCGGTGGTGGCGGTGGCGCCGTCCTCGTGCACGGCAAGCCTGGAGGCCGTGCTGCAGGCTTGCCGCGCGCATCTGCCGTCCTACATGTTGCCGGCCGCGCTGCATCACTGGCCTGGCGAATTGCCGCGCTCGCCCAATGGCAAGCTGGACCGCAAGCTGATGCAGCAGACCCTGGCAGATCATTTCATGAAAGCAGACCATGCACGCTGACCCACGCCAGAAACCGCTGCACGCCGAGCAGACCGCCTTCCCCATCGTGGACGGCATGCTGCACGTGGGCGGCATGCCGCTGGACCGGCTGGCCTTGCGGGTGGGCGCGACTCCGTTCTACGTCTATGACCGCGCCTTGCTGAGGGCGCGGGTAGCGCATCTGCGCGCCCATCTGCCGGCGCAGATTGCACTGCATTATTCGATCAAGGCCAATCCCATGCCGGCGCTGGTGCAGGCCATGGCGCAACTGGTCGATGGCTTTGACGTGGCCTCGGGCGGCGAACTCTCGACGGCGCTGGATACGCCCATGCCGGTGCAGCACATCAGCTTCACCGGACCGGGCAAGTCCCTGGCCGAGCTGCGGCGCGCGTTGGCGGCCGGGGTCATGCTGCATGTGGAATCCGAACGTGAGGCCGAGGCGGTGGCGGCACTGGCGCAGGAGCTCGGTGTACGCCCTGGCATCACGCTGCGCATCAATCCACCGTTCGAACTGAAGTCCTCGGGCATGCGCATGGGCGGTGGGGCCAAGCCCTTTGGCGTGGACGCCGAAGCCGCACCAGCGCTGCTGCGGCGGCTGGCGGGGCAGGGCGTGCAGGTGGAGGGATTGCAGATCTTCTGCGGCTCGCAGAGCCTGGACGCCCAGGCCATCATGGCGGCCCAGTCCAGCAGTTTCGAACTGGCCTTGCAACTGGCCGGCGAGGCGGGGCTGTCGCTGCGCGTGCTCAATATCGGCGGCGGCTTCGGCATACCGTATTTCCCCGGCGAGCGGGCGCTGGAGATTGCGCCCATCGGCGCGCATCTGGCGCAGTGGCTGCCGCGTCTGCGCGCGGCCCATCCGCACCTGCGGGTGGTCATGGAGATGGGGCGGTATCTGGTGGGCGAGGCCGGCCTCTATGTCAGCCGCGTGATCGATCGCAAGCAGTCACGGGGAGAGGTGTTCCTGGTGGTCGATGGCGGCCTGCATCATCATCTGGCGGCCTCTGGCAATTTCGGCCAGGTGATCCGCAAGAACTATCCGGTCACGATCGTGCCGCAGCAGCCGCAGCGCTCGGGTGGAGGGGCGACCGAGCGGGTCTCGGTGGTCGGTCCCCTGTGTACGCCGCTCGATGTGCTGGCCGCGCAGATGCTGTTGCCGGCAGCGGCGGTGGGCGACCTGGTGGTGGTGTTCCAGTCGGGCGCCTATGGCCTGAGCGCTAGCCCGACTGCGTTCCTCGGGCATCCGGCGCCCGCTGAGGTGCTGGTATGAGGCTGCTGCGCCCACGGCGGGCGTTGCTGGTCCTGTGCTGGCTGGGCGCGTGCGCGGGTCGCGCCGGGGCCGCCGATCTGGTGCAGACCATCGCGGCGATCAAGCCCGCCATCGTCGGCGTTGGCAGTTACCAGGCCATGCGCAGTCCGGCGGTGAGTTTCGTGGGAACGGGCTTCGTGGTCGGCGACGGGCTCACGGTGGTCACCAATGCCCACGTGGTGGCGGCGGCCAGTGGTGATGAGCGCAAGGACAGCAAGGAAGGCCTGCGCGTGCTGGTAGCGCGCGGCGCCAATGTCGAGGCGCGCGAGGCCGCGTTGCTGGTCATGGACAAGCTGCATGACCTGGCCCTGCTGCGCATGAGCGGTGCGCCCGAGCCGGCGCTGCGGGTGGGCGATTCGGACAGCGCCAGGGAAGGGCAGATGCTGGCCTTTACCGGTTTTCCCTTGACGGCCATCCTGGGCTTTCATCCGGTCACGCACCGCGCAATGATCTCTGCCATCACGGTCGTGGCCACGCCCGCGCCCAATGCGCGCAGCCTGGACGCCAAGGCCATCGTACAGTTGCAGCGCAGCGCCTACCCGGTCTTCCAGCTCGATGGCACGGCCTATCCGGGCTTCAGCGGTAGCCCGCTTTACGACCCCGAGAGCGGGGTGGTGCTGGGCGTGATCAACAAGGTGCTCAATGCCACCAAGGAATCGGCCATCAGCGCACCCAGCGGCATCACCTATGCCATTCCCGCCAAGTTCGTGCAGCAATTGATGACGGGACGCTGAGCGGGAAGAGAGCGACTGTCGGAAAATTTGACAGTGTCGCAAGCGGTGTTGCAGGCAGTGTGCCCTGGCTGCGATCAAAGCAGAAAGGGCGCGTCCGAGGATGCGCCCTTTGACTTCGTCAGACGGAGACTTGCCTCAGAACTGTTCCCATGAGCCGCCGTCCTCTGCCGCACCGCCCGGCAAGCGTGATCCGGAAGCCGGCTTGGCCGGGGCCGTCGAGGCTGCAATGGCGACAGCAGGTCGCGCTGCCGGCGCGTGACGCACTGCGGCGGTACGGGCTACGCTGGCGGCGCACACGGGCGGGCGCGACGCCCCCTCGTCCTGTTGCTGTTCCAGCTTGAAGAAGCCGACCGTCTGGGTCAGGGTTTCCGCCTGTTCCTGCAAGGACTGGGCGGCGGCGGCGGCTTCTTCCACCAGGGCGGCGTTCTGCTGGGTGACTTCATCCATTTGCGCGATGGCCAGGTTGACCTGCTCGATCCCTTCGCTCTGTTCCTGGCTGGCCGAACTGATCTCGCCGACGATGTCGGTGACCCGGCGCACGCTTTGCACCACTTCGCTCATGGTGATACCGGCGCGCTCGACCAGCTTGCTGCCCATGTCCACCTGGGCCACCGATCCTTCGATGAGTTCCTTGATCTCCTTGGCCGCACCGGCCGAGCGCTGCGCCAGCGAGCGCACTTCCGAGGCCACCACGGCGAAACCGCGTCCCTGTTCCCCGGCGCGCGCGGCTTCCACCGCCGCGTTCAGGGCCAGGATGTTGGTCTGGAAGGCGATGCCATCGATGACGCCGATGATGTCGGCAATCTTGCGCGAGGAGGCATTGATGTTGCCCATGGTGTCGACCACCTGGTTGACCACGTCGCCGCCTTGGGTGGCCACTTCCGAGGCCGAGACGGCCAGCTGGTTGGCCTGGCGGGCGTTGTCGGCGTTCTGCTTCACGGTGGAGGTCAGTTCTTCCATGGCCGAAGCGGTTTCTTCCAGGGAACTGGCCTGTTCTTCGGTGCGCGAGGACAGGTCCAGGTTGCCCGAGGCGATCTCGGTGGAGGCGGTGGTGATGGTCTGTGTGCCCATGCGGACCTGGCCGACGATGCCCACCAGGCTGTCATTCATGCTCTTGAGGGCCACCAGCAACTGGCCGGTTTCATCCTCGCCCGAAGGTTCGATGTGGGTCGTCAGGTCGCCGCCGGCCACGCGCTGCGCTACCGACAGGGCCTGTTCCAGCGGCCGCGCGATCAGGCGCGAGACCCATACCGCCAGCAGCATGGCCAGGGCGATGCAGGCCGTCACCGTGACGATGATCCATAGCCGGGCCTGGGCATAGATGTCGTCGGCCTGTTTGTTGGAGCTGTCGGCACCCTTGTTGTTGACTGCGGCGAGCTTGTCGATCTGTTGCAGGGCGGTGCGATAGGCCTTGGTGGAGTCGCCGCGTTGCAGGTTGCGGGCTTCTTCGTCCTTGCCCTGGCGCGACAGGGCGATGATCTTGTCATGCTCCGCGACGAAGGTGGCGATGAGCTTCTCGACTTCCGGATAGATCGCCTTTTCCTCGGGCTCGGAAATCTGCGTCAGGTATTCAGTCTGGGCGCTCTTGATGCTGCTCAACTGCGCCTGCATGCTGCGCTCGACCTCTTCGTATTCCTGGGCGTCCTTGGCCAGGATGTGCTGCATTTCGAAGCTGCGCAGACGCGACATGGCCAGCTGCAGCCTGGACAGGCTGCGAATGCTGGGCAGCCAGTTGGTGGAAATCTCGGTGGAGGCGCTGTTGACCTGATCCAGCTGACGAATCGAAAACACGCCCAATGCTGCCACCATGGCCACGACCACCAGGAAGGTGGTAATCAGCTTGCGGGAAATCCTGAGGTCGTAGAACCATTTCATGTTGCTCTCCTTGTTGACATCTGCTCCCGGCGGGCCGGTCGCCTCCATCCTGATCAAATCTCCTGCGCCTGCGCCGGGGCGCTCTCAGCGAGTGTTATCTGGATTGTAAGAAAGAGCGTTGTGAATAAATATCAGGATTTTCCCGGTACGGGACGGGCGCGGGGCTTAAGACGTTGCGCCCGGCAGCCAGCGGCGCACGGTCTGGCTGACCAGTTCCATGAAGGCGCGTGCATCCACTGGCTTGACCAGGTAGTCATTGGCGCCGGCGGCGCGGGCGCGGGCGGCGTCGGCATCGTCCTGGGCAGTGGCGAACATGATCACCGGGAGCGCCCGGGTGTGGGCATGGGCGCGCAGCATGTGCAACAGCTCCAGCCCCTCCATGCGCGGCAGGCGCGGTTCCAGCAGGATCAGGCAGGGCAGGTCGGCAGGATGGGCTTTGGCTTGCGGCTTGAACAGCGACTGGGCCGCGCCCTCGGCATCCTCGAACCAGCCGAAGGCGCAGTCCAGCTTGTTGCGCCATAGGCTGAAACGCGCCAGCTCAACTGACTCCGGGCTGGGATCAACCATCAATATGCTGGGGCGGGACATGCTGGCAATGGCAAGACGATGCGTGGTTTTTTCGGATGATCCGCTTGTAGGTGCGGCAAGTGTGACATAGCGACTTGCAGAAAGCCATTGCTAATTGGCACGTTGCCGGCGCACCGGTGCGGCTTGCGCATGTTGCGTCGCAATAAAGCAGCCAGCTTACATGAACATTACACGCGCAGCTCATGAGCTGGGTTTATGTCAGGATCGCAGCGCTATGGCGGATGTGCCGAGGCTCATTAAATTTCTGAATGCCTGTTATGAGGGAATAAAATCGCGCAGTGCAACATAGAAAAGTTGCTGGTGGGCTATATTCCTGGCGTACGCAAGAGTTACGTTGACGGATCGCCGTCCGACGCCACAACGCCGCCCACGAAGCGGCGCAGACAATGCGAATACGAGGGGTTATCAATGGGAATATTGCCAGGTCGCAAGAAAAAGGCGCTGGTCATCGGGGGCGGCGCCCCCAATTCGACGCTCATCGCCGGTGCGCTGGCCGCGTTCCTGGCCGAAGGAATCGAATTCGATGTCATCTCGGCCTCGGGGGCCGGGGTGCTGATGGGCTTGCTCTACACCGCTCCGCGCGATGTCGGGCCGCGCGAGGCGCTGATGAAGTGGGCCGAAGTCGGGGTGGCCGACAGCATCTACAAGCTCTTTCCGGTCAATTACAAAGTCTTCAAGAAGCCCGGCGCACAGGCCGAGAGCTACCGCGAGTCCATGCTGGCGCAGATGCAACAGCTGCCGGGGCTGGGCGCGCATGCCTTTACCGACATGTTCACGCGCCATTTCGCCGATGCTTCGGCCAAGTGGAACGACTGGATGCATCTGCTGATGTCGGCGCTGTCGCCCTCGGACCTGCATTCGGGCAGCCTGGGCCTGTGCGCGCACCTGCCTTTCCTGGAGCAGTCCATCGATTTCACGGCGGTGCCGGCCATGCGCCCGGAGTTCTACATCAACGCCTACAACATCGATCGCCATCGCATGCAGATCTGGAGCAAGGACCAGATCACGCCGGCCCATGTGCGGGCTTCGCTGTCCTTCCCCTTCCTGTATGCGCCTACCGAGATCGACGGCGAGCACTACATCGAAGGCGCGGCCCTGGACACGCTCAACTTCACTCCCTTCATCGCTGGCGAAGACGGCAGCCCGGCCCCGGCCGGCGACGTCGATACCCTGGTGGTGCTGGACATCCTGGGCGAGGACCGGCTCATCCGTAAGCCCCGCAATCTCTACGATGCCTGGGTGCGCTCCATCATCACGCCGCTGGTGAAGATCTCCAAGGCCGAGCAACGCCTCTTCGAGCTGGAGCACAACACCGACGCCGCCACCGGCAAGCCGCGCCGCCAGGTACTCAAGGTCGATCTCATGGAGGGCGTGCCGGAGTCGCACTGGCCGCAGGTGCTGGACTGGTCGTCGTCCAACATGCAGTTGCTGTTCGACGTCGGCTATCGCGCCGGCGTGGCCTTCTGCCGCGAGCATGGCGACGTGCTCGATCCCGAGCGCGCCACGGCCCTGGCCGCCTAGACCGGCGGCCAGCGGTGCTGCCGTCCTTTCCATTTCTTTTCATGGATGTTCAATCATGACCATTACCAAGCGCCTCATCATTACTCTCTCGACAGCCCTGCTGGCGCTGCTGTTCGTTGGCGTCGATGGCCTCTGGCAGCTGCAGCGCGCCCAGCAGCGCCTGGAGCTGATCCAGAACCGCATCATTCCGGGCATGGACAGCCTGAACCTGCTGAAGGGCTACCTGGCCGATTCGCGCCTGGCCGGCTATCGCCTGTCGGTGTTCGCCAACCTGTCCGACAAGAGCGGCCTGCAAAAGGCCGTGGATACGGCCAACAAGCTGCTCGATGAAGAGTTCGCCCACTACGAGCGCGACCTGATCTTCGATGAAAAGGACCGCGCCCTGATCCAGGCCGACAAGGCCAACATCGAAGCCTACCGCAAGGCCCTGGTGCCGTTCTTCGCTGCCGCCTACGCCAATGACATGGATGGCGTGCGCGCCACCCTGCAGGCCGGCACGCCCCTGGCGGTCTCGGCGGCGGCTGCCAAGAAGGGCTTCGAGGACCACATCCTGATCGGTCGCAAGATGATCGACACCATCAAGCAGGAAAGCGACGAGGCCTATGCCTTCGCCCTGCGCACCATGATCGCCGTGGTGGTGGTGGCGGTGCTGCTGACCGGTCTCCTGGGCCTGCAGGTAGTGCGCAGCGTGATCCGTAGCCTGGGCAAGATCCAGCACACCTTCGAACACGTCAGCCAGACCCTGGACTTGTCGCGTCCGGTGCCGGTGGAGCGCATGGATGAGATCGGCCGCACCGCCGCGGCCTTCAACAAGCTGCTGGCGCGCATCGTCGATGTGGTCGCCACCACCCGTACCTCGACCGATTCGGTGACGGTGGCGGCGCGTCAGATCGCCGCTGGCAATGCCGACCTGTCGGCGCGCACCGAGCAACAGGCTGCGGCGCTGGAAGAAAGCGCCTCCAGCCTGGAACAACTGACCTCGGTGGTGCTGCAGAACACCCAGAATGCGCGCCAGGCCAACGAGCTGGCGCAGTCGGCCTCGCACATCGCCTCGCAGGGCGGGGATGTGGTGCGTCAGGTGGTCGATACCATGAATTCCATCAACGAATCCTCGCGCAAGATCGTCGACATCATCGCGGTGATCGACGGCATCGCCTTCCAGACCAACATCCTGGCCTTGAACGCCGCCGTCGAAGCGGCCCGTGCTGGCGAACAGGGGCGTGGCTTTGCCGTGGTAGCCTCGGAAGTGCGCTCGCTGGCGCAGCGTTCGGCGGCGGCCGCCAAGGAGATCAAGGAGCTCATCGATGATTCCGTGAACAAGGTGGGCAGCGGCAGCAAGCTGGTGGAACAGGCCGGCACGACCATGAGCGACATCGTCGACAGCGTGCAGCGCGTGACCGTCATCGTCGGTGACATCGCCAACGCCAGCGAAGAGCAGAGTGCCGGCATCTCGCAGGTCAACCAGGCCATCGCGCAGATGGACCAGGGCACCCAGCAGAACGCTGCCCTGGTGGAAGAAGCCGCCGCCGCCGCCCATGCCCTGCAGCAGCAGGCCGAAACGCTGGAAAGCGTGGTCGCGGTGTTCAAGCTGGAGGGCCGCCTCAATGGCAGCATTCCCGTCATCCAGGCGCCTGCCAGCGCGGCGCGGCTGCCGGCCAACCCGGCGGCGCGACAGGCAGAGCCGGTGCTGGAAGAGTTCTGAGGTTCCCAGCCGCGCTTCTTGCTGCTTCGTCTCATCCGACCGCCCGGTGCATGCCGGGCGGTTTTTTTTGTCCTGGCGCTGGGCAGGCGTGGCGCAGAGGGAGGCGGGCATGACTGGTCAGCATTGCTGTGCCGTCTGCCACAAACTGGTCATGCCGGAACGCTCAAAGAGTGATATACTTAATGCTAATCATTATCATTTGAGTCCATGTTGACTCGGATGGGCCTCGAATTTGATTCAACCGACCTCAGGAGAACAAGCAATGATGGGTATCAAGAAACTCGCCGCCGCCGTCGCACTGACCTTGTGTGCCGCCGGGATGGCCTCCGCCGCTGAATATCCGATCGGCAAGCCGCAAATCCAGAACGGCTTCGAAGTCAACGCCGTCTACCTGCAGCCGGTGAAGATGGAACCGGACGGCATGATGCGCAAGGCCGAAGAGTCCGATATCCACCTGGAAGCCGACATCCGCGCCGTGGCCAAGAACCCCAACGGCTTTGCCGAAGGCGACTGGATGCCCTACCTGGCCATCAAATACGAACTGACCAAGGTCGGTTCGACCAAGTCCATCAAGGGCGACATGATGCCCATGGTGGCCAATGACGGTCCGCACTATGGCGACAACGTCAAGCTGGAAGGCCCGGGCAAGTACAAGCTCAAGCTGACCATCTCCTCGCCACAAGCCAATGAACACGCCCACTTCGGCCGCCACGTCGACAAGGAAACCGGCGTGGGTCCCTGGTTCAAGACCTTCGAGCTGAACTACGACTTCACCTTCGCCGGCATCGGCAAGAAGGGCGGCTACTAAGCCTGACGCTGGCCCGTCAGGGCTGGCCCCTCGTACTTTGGTTTGTGCCTTGTAATGATGCCGGCTCACCGCCTTGTCGGTGCAGCCGGTTTCCCGTTTTTGATATTCCGGAGTCTCCATGATCGCAAGAACAGTCCGCCTGACCCTGCTGGCCGCCGCTCTCCTGGGCGCTGCGGCGCAGGCCCCGGCGTCGGAGCTGCCGACCTTCAAGCTGGAGATGCAGGACGGCAAGCTGATCCCGCCGCGCATCGAAGTGCCAGCCGGGCAGCGCATCAAGATCGAAGTGCACAACATCGGCAAGTCCGCCGCCGAGTTTGAAAGTGTGGAACTGCGCAAGGAAAAGGTGCTGGCCCCCGGAGCGCAGTCCTTCGTGGTGATCGCCCCGCTGCGTCCGGGCGAATACAAGTTTTTCGATGACTTCCACCTCAACATGCCGCAAGGCGTGATCGTCGCCAAGTAACAGGGCAGCGGCGGAAGTCCGGTTTCTAGCAAGGGAAGGGTTTCATGGGACAGGTCATGTTCATCGTCTGGCGCGAAAGCGTCGAGGCGCTTCTGGTGGTCGGCATCCTCTATGCCTGGCTGAAGAATGGCGACGTTGCGGCACGGCGCGGCCTGCCCTATCTGTGGGGCGGCGTGGTCGCTGGCGTGGTACTGGCCGCAGCGCTGGGCGCGGCGCTGCTGGGCTTTTCGGAACTGCTCTCGGGCGACGCCCAGACCTACTTCCAGATCGCCATCGTGCTGATCGCGGCGGTGCTGATCGTGCAGATGGTGTTCTGGATGCGCAAGCATGGCCGCACCCTGAAGAAGGAAATGGAAAGCTCCATGCAGTCCAGCTATGAGAGCGGCAACTGGTGGGGCGTGTTCGTGCTGGTGATGCTGGCCATTGCCCGCGAAGGCAGCGAGACGGCGGTGTTCCTCTACGGTATCGGCCTGGGTCAGCAGGACGCCAGCACGGCCTCGCTGGTGCTGGCCGGCGTGATCGGCTTCGGCCTGGCCTTCCTGACCTTCTACCTGCTGCAACTGGGCGGCAAGATATTCTCCTGGCGGCGCTTCTTCCAGGTCACCGAAGTGATCCTGCTGCTGCTGGCGGCGGGCCTCCTGGTCACGGGCGTGGAAAAGCTCTTCGACGTGCTGCTGGAAAGCTCGGACATGCTGGCCTCGGCCGACTGGACCATGACCCTGACCGCACCCGTCTGGGACACCTCCATGCTGCTGGACGACTCCACCACCCTGGGCAGCCTGGTCTCCACGCTGACCGGCTACCGCGCCCGCCCGGCGCTGCTGTCGGTGATCGTCTATGCGCTCTACTGGGTCGTGGTATGCTCGGCCCTCTATCGAAAACCCCAGCCTCAGCCCAAGAGGCAAGAAGCAGTCTGAAGACCTGATGACGACCTGTACGCAATCGCCGACTCTGCTCTCGCGTACCGGAGAATGGATGCGCCGCCATGGCGCATTCATCCGCTCCCTGCAATGGATCGTGGTGGCGGTGTACGCCTTGCTGATCCTGGTACCGGTGTTCCTCCCGCTGCCCGATGAGACGGCCCACCTGTGGTCCAACCTCACCCTGATCGCCCAGTTCGCCTTCTGGGGCATCTGGTGGCCCTTCGTGCTGGTGAGCATGGTGTTGATGGGCCGCGTGTGGTGCGGCGTACTCTGTCCGGAAGGCGCGCTCACCGAGTTCGCCAGCAAGCACGGGCGCGGCAAGGCCATTCCCAGGTGGGTGCGCTGGGGCGGCTGGCCCTTCGTGGCCTTTGCCCTGACCACCGTCTATGGCCAGATGGTCAGCGTCTACCAGTACCCCAAGGCGGTGCTGCTGGTGCTGGGCGGCTCGACGGTGGGCGCTATCATCATCGGCTACCTCTACGGGCGCGACAAGCGCGTCTGGTGCAAGTACCTCTGCCCGGTCAATGGCGTCTTCGGCTTGCTGGCCAAGCTGGCGCCGCTGCACTACAAGGTCAACGAGGACGCCTGGCGCGCCTCCTATCATCCCGAGCACAAGATCATCCCCATCAATTGCGCGCCGCTGGTGCCGCTGCGCAATATGAAGGGCGCGTCGGACTGCCACATGTGCGGCCGTTGCAGCGGCCACCGCGACGCCATCGCGCTGACCTTCCGGCCGCCGGCAGTCGAGGTGGTGCAGTTCGGCAAGACCGAGAACAATCTCTGGGAAAGCGCACTGGTGCTCTATGGCCTCTTGGGCATCGCCATCGGCGCCTTCCACTGGACGGTCAGCCCCTGGTTCATCGCCATCAAGCAGGACATCGCCACCTGGCTGATCGACCGCGACATCATGTGGCCCTTCGGCACCCAGGCGCCCTGGTGGCTGCTGACCAATTATCCGCAGCAAAGCGATGTGTTCACCTGGCTCGACGGGGCCATGGTGGTGGGCTATATCCTGGTCACCGGCCTGGTGCTGGGCAGCGGGGTGGCGTTGATGTTCGCCCTGGCCACGCGGCTGCTGGGCAAGTGGCAGTGGGGCCGCTTCAATCATCTGGTGCAAGCGCTGATCCCGCTGGCGGGTTGCGGCGTGTTCATCGGCCTGTCGGCCACCACCATCAGCCTCTTGCGCGCCGAACACCTGCCGGTGTACTGGGCCAATGACGTGCGCGCCGCGCTGCTGGCGGCCATGACGCTGTGGAGCCTGTGGCTGTGCTGGAAGGTGGTGGCGCGCCACGCCGGCCACTGGGCGCAGCAGTGCCTGGCCATGCTGCCGCTCATGGGCGGCCTGGCCCTGGTCAACACGGCCTGGTGGCTGATGTTCTGGGGCTGGTAGCGCTGATTCTCCCAGTCGCGCAGTCGCTCAGGCGAGAGAACAACGGCAGACGCTGTAGGCGGCCTGCCGTTTTTTTTATCTTCCGTTGCCGACAAACTGAGCAGGATCATGGCGCGCTTGCATGCAGAAGCAGTACAATCGCTGCTTTTTCACGCTAATTGCCGGAGTTTTCCATGAGTACCTTGCCCGCCTGTCCCCAATGCCAGTCCGAATACACCTATGAGGATGGCGGCCAGTACGTCTGTCCCGAATGCGCCCATGAATGGAGCGCCCAGGCCGCTCCGGCCGCCGAGCAGGCGCGCGTCTGGCGGGATGCTTCCGGCAACGTCCTGCAGGATGGCGACACCGTGACCGTCATCAAGGACCTGAAACTGAAGGGCGGCGGTGGTGTGGTCAAGATGGGCACCAAGGTCAAGAACATCCGCTTGGTCGATGGCGACCACGACATCGATTGCAAGATCGACGGCTTCGGCTCCATGGGCCTGAAGACCGAGTTCGTGCGCAAGGCCTGATCCGGCTGCGTCCGTGAGGGGAGGGCGCCAGCAGGCGCCGGCTCCTCTCACGTAGAATGGCGGTTTGCCTGCGCCGCGGCGCGGGCGGATTTTCGCAACCGAACCGATAACGCCATGGCCCGTCCCCGCTTCCTCCCCGATAACATGACCCTGCTGCTGCTCGCCGTGGTGGTCACAGCATCCCTGCTTCCCTGTACTGGCCAGGTGGCCGAGGTCTTCGATGGCCTGACCACCTTCATGATCGGCCTGCTGTTCTTCATGCATGGCGCCAAGCTCTCGCGCGAAGCGGTGGTGGCCGGTTTCACGCACTGGAAGCTGCATGTCACGGTGCTGCTGTGTACCTTCGCGCTGTTCCCGCTGGTCGGCCTGGCCTTCAAGCCGCTGCTCACGCCCTTCATTACGCCCGAACTCTACCTGGGCCTGCTGTTCCTGTGCGTGTTGCCGTCCACCGTGCAGTCCTCGATCGCCTTCACCTCGGTGGCGCGCGGCAATGTGCCGGCGGCCATCTGCGCGGCTTCGGCGTCGAACCTGCTGGGGATTTTCCTGACGCCCTTGCTGGTGGGCGTGCTGGTGGTGGCGCATGACGGCGCGGGGCATTCCTCGCTCGATTCCATCCTCAAAATCGTTTATCAATTATTGCTGCCCTTCGTCGCCGGCCAGATCGCCCGCCCTTGGATCGGTCGCTGGATCGAGCGCAACAAGTCCTGGCTCAAGTTCGTGGACCAGAGCTCGATTTTGCTGGTGGTCTATGTGGCCTTCAGCGAAGCCGTGGTGCAGGGGCTGTGGCACCAGGTGCCGATGTCGATGCTGGTGGCGCTGCTGGTCATCAATGCGGTGCTGCTGGCGCTGATCATGGCGCTGACCACCTATGGCAGCCGTCGCTTGGGCTTCAGCAAGGAGGACGAGATCACCATCGTCTTTTGCGGTTCCAAGAAAAGCCTGGCTTCGGGGGTGCCGATGGCCAAGGTGCTGTTCTCCAGTGGTGCTATCGGCATGGTGCTGCTGCCGGTGATGCTGTTCCACCAGCTGCAGCTGATGGTCTGCGCGGTGCTGGCGGCGCGCTATGGCGCCCGCCAGGAAGAGGTGGAGGCTGCCGTGGCCAGCGAGAGCGGCGGCGACTGAAGAGGCGCGCTTGCATGCAGGTGCAGGCGCGCCTTCGATACGGCCCTGATGGGCCTACTCAGTCCGAACGGTAACCGGTAGGTCGACGCTACCAGGTGGACGGGTCAGGGCGCCGGATTGGGCTGGCTGCGGTGAATCGCTTCGATGGCGGCCAGCACATCTTCACCCAGTTGCAGCTCGGCGCTGTCGATGTTGCTGCGCAGTTGCTCCAGCGTGGTGGCGCCGATGATGTTGGAGGTGAGGAAGGGGCGGCTGTTGACATAGGCCAGCGCCATCTGCGCCGGGGCCAGGCCATGCTGCCGCGCCAGGGCGACATAGGCAGCGGTGGCGCGTTCGGCCTGCGCATTGGTGTAGCGCGAAAAACGCTCGAACAGCGTCAGGCGGCCGCCGGCTGGACGCGCGCCATCCAGATACTTGCCGCTCAACATGCCAAAGGCCAGCGGCGAATAGGCCAAGAGGCCGACCTGCTCGCGATGGGCGAACTCGGCCAGGTTGATTTCAAAGCTGCGGTTGAGCAGGTTGTACGGGTTCTGGATGGTGACGATGCGCTCCAGCCCATGCTGCTCGGCCGCGCGCAGGAATTGCGCCACGCCCCAGGCGGTTTCGTTGGACAGCCCGATGGTGCGGATCTTGCCGGCTTTGACGAATTCGCTCAGCACGGTCAGCGTTTCCTCGATGGGAACGGTGCTCTCATCGTCCACGTGCTGGTAGCCGAGCTGGCCGAAGCTGTTCACGCTGCGGTCCGGCCAGTGCAACTGGTACAGGTCCACGTGATCCAGTTGCAGGCGCTCCAGGCTGCCGTGCAGGGCCTCGGTGAGACCCTTGCGGTCGAGGTTGTTGATGCCGCCGCGCACGTGGCGCGGATTGTGCGGCTTGCGCGCCGGACCGGTGCACTTGGTGGCGATGAGCAACTGGTCGCGCTTGCCCGATTTCTTCAGCCAGGTGCCGAGATAGCGTTCGGTCAGACCCTGGGTCTCGGCCTTGGGCGGGACCGGATACATCTCGGCCACGTCGATGAGGTTGATGCCGCGTTCGACGGCGTAGTCCAGTTGCGCATGGGCGTCGGCTTCGCTGTTCTGCTCGCCCCAGGTCATGGTGCCAAGCGTGATCAGGCTGACCTGGAGGTCGGTGCGGCCGAGTGGGCGATACTGCATGGGTTCTCCTTGTGATGATGCGGGCGGGCCGGTGGTGTGGCCTGCCGGCGGGCGCGGGATCGGGTAGTATAGCTGCGCCCGTTCCGGCTTGCAGGAGCGCGCCGCAGCGGCGTCAAGACCGCTTGTGTCATGCCGGCCAGCCTTGCCTGTGCCGGTCTTCATTACGCCAGATCATCTTCGTCCAGACATGTCATCCACCCCCGCCGACGAGGCCGGAGAAACTTCCCAAGAGTCTCTGCCGCCCCTGCGCCACCATACCCCCTTCAAACTCTTCTGGTGCGCCAGCGTGGCCTCGACCATCGCCTTGCAGATGCAGATCGTGGCCGTGGGCTGGCAGGTCTATCAGCTCACCCATAGCGCCATGGACCTGGGCATCGTCGGCCTGGTGCAGTTCATTCCTTCGCTGATCCTGGTCTTCGTGGTCGGGCATGTGGCCGACCGCTTCGACCGCCGCAATGTCGCCCGCGTCAGTGCGCTGGTCGAGGCCCTGGCCGCCGCCACGCTGGCCGCCGGCAGCCTGGGCGGCTGGCTCAACCGCGAGATCATCTTTGCCATCGTCGCCGTCATCGGCGCGGGCCGGGCTTTTTCCAAGCCGACCATGTCGGCACTGCTGCCCAGCCTGATGTCGCCGCGCCAGTTGCCTGGCGCAGTGGCGGGGTCGGCCTCGGCCACGCAGTTCGCCATCATCATCGGGCCGGCGCTGGGTGGTTTCCTCTACGTGGCCGGGCCGGCGGTGGTCTATGCCAGCAGCTGCGTGCTCTTCGCGCTGTGCAGTCTGCTGCTCTCGCTGATCCAGCGTTCTCCTCAGGCGGGGACACCGGCTGCTGCGGCCAAGCCGGCCGGGGCCAGCCTGTCGTCAGTGTTTGCTGGACTGGCCTTCATCCGCAGCAAGCCGGCCATCTTCGGTGCGATCTCGCTGGACATGTTCGCCGTGCTGCTGGGCGGGGCCACCGCCTTGTTGCCGGTGTTCGCCCACGACATCCTGCACACCGGCGCGGCCGGACTGGGTCTGTTGCGCTCCGCTCCCGCAGCGGGAGCGCTGGCCGTGGCGCTATGGCTGGCGCGCAGGCCGCTGGGCGGGCGCGTGGGGCGCACCATGTTCGTGGCGGTCGGGGTGTTCGGACTGGCTACCATGGTGTTCGGCCTGTCGCGCTCCTTCCCGCTGTCGCTGGCGGCGCTGGCCGTGCTGGGCGCGGCTGACATGATCAGTGTGGTGGTGCGCTCGTCCTTCGTGCAGCTGGAAACGCCGGACGCCATGCGTGGACGCGTCTCGGCGGTCAACTCGGTCTTCATCGGCACCTCCAACCAGCTCGGTGAATTCGAGTCCGGGCTCACGGCCGCCTGGTTCGGCGCGGTGCCGGCGGTGCTCATCGGCGGCGTCGGCACCTTGCTCATCGTGTTGCTGTGGGTGAGGATCTTCCCGGCGCTCTATCGGGTGGATCGCCTGACTTCACGCTAATCTGGGCGCAGCACAGCGTGGTGCGCTCAGCCTTGCCTGATCAGCCCTTGCGGCCTGTCCTGCTGGCCCTCAAGCAGTTGCACGAACTGCGCATAGGGCACCGGCTTGCTGAAGTAATAGCCCTGGTATTCATCCGAGCCGAACTCGCGCAGGGCCTGCAACTGCTTCTCCGTCTCCACCCCTTCTGTGACCACCTTCAGGTTCAGCGCATGGCTCATGGCGATGATGGCCTGCACGATGGCGCTGCTGTTGGGGTTGTCGGGAATATCGTTGATGAAGGACTTGTCGATCTTCAGCGTATTGACCGGGAAGCGCTTCAGGTAAGCCAGCGAGGAATAGCCGGTCCCGAAATCGTCGATGGAAATCGTGAAACCCTCTGCGCGGATGCCGTCCATGATGGCGATGGCGCGCTCGCGATTGTGCATCACCATGCTTTCGGTGATCTCGAATTCCAGGCAGGAGGGTGGGGTGCCATGCCGGTTCACCACTTCCTTGATGTCGTCCAGCAGCCGTTCGTCGCCGAACTGGCTGCCGGTCAGGTTGATGGAGATGCGCCCGCACGTCATCTGCTGCTGGCGCATCAGGCCGATATCGCGGCAGGCTATATCCAGCACCAGCAGGCCGATCTGGTCGATCAGCCGGGTTTCTTCGGCCAGGGTGATGAATTCTCCCGGCGGCAGCAGGCCGCGTAGCGGGTGCTGCCAGCGCACCAGTGCTTCGGCGCCGACGATGCGGCCTTCGGCCAGTTCGATCTTGGGCTGGTAATGCACCACGAACTCGGCGCGTTCGATGGCGCGCCGCAGTTCGGCTTCCAGGGCAATGCGCTCTACCGTGTTGGTGTTGATCTCGTCGGAGAAGAAGCGGTAGTCGTCCTTGCCATGGTGCTTGGCGCGGTACATGGCGATGTCGGCGTTCTTGATCAGGGTCTGGGCATTGTCGCCATCGCCGGGATAGGTGGCGATGCCGATGCTCACCGACAGCATGGCTTCCTGGCCATCGATGATGAAGGGCTTGCGCGCCTCGGTGAGCAGCTTCTGGGCGATCTCGCCCAGTTGCACCGGATCGTCGAAGTCATCCACCAGCACGATGAATTCATCTCCGCCCACGCGCGCCAGGATGTCCAGCTCGCGCAGGCTGTTGCGAAAGCGCTGGGCGATCTCCTGCAGCACGGCTTCGCCGGTCTCATGGCCGAAGGTATCGTTGATGTTCTTGAAGCGGTCCAGGTCCATCAGGATCACCGCCACCATGCCATTGCGGTGCTCGGCATGGGTGATGGCATTGGAGACGTGCTGGGTGCACAGGAAACGGTTGGGCAGGCCGGTCAGCTCGTCGTAGTGGGCCAGGTGGCGGATGCGTTCATCGGCGCGGCGGCTCTCGATGGCCACGCTGGCCAGGTCGGCGGCGATATTGGCCAGTTGCAGGTATTCATTGCTGGGGGCCTGGTTTTCCTTGAGCAGAGCGGCAAACACGCCCAGCAGTTGCCCCTCCTTGCCAATGATGGGCCAGGCGCCGCAGGAGGGGTAGATATCGACGTCGATCAGCGGGCGCAGGTGCTCGGTGATCGGGTCATGGGCGATGTTGGCGACGATGCAGGGGCCGCGCCGCAGCGCCGCCTCTGCGCCGACGCCGCAGCCATGGCGGATCGGCATGCCTTGCAGCGCACGGATGAGGCGTGGCGGATAACGATGGCTCAACACCGAGGTGAAGTGCGAGGCTTGTTCGTTGACCAGCATCACGCTGCACGCCCCATAGGGGATCTGCGCATCGGCAAAGCTGACGATCTCGTAGAGGACACCGTCGAGCTCATCGTCGGCCATCACCATGTGCAGCACCCGGTTCTGTTCGCTCTGCAGCAGCTCGGCGCGTTTGCGCGCGCTGATGTCGCGCAGGATGGCAAAGATGGCGTAGCCGCGTTCGAATTCGGCGCGGTTGAGCGTGACATCGGTATGGATGATCTTGTTACGCCGCACCGTCACCCATTCGAATTGCTGCGGCTGGCCGGCCAGGACGCGCGCGACCAGTTCGTCGATGTCGGGCTGCTCCATGTGGCGCGACTTCTGGCGCGAGAACAGGCCGACCTTGCGGCCGATGATGCGTTCCTTGTCCGGCACGCCGAAAAAGCGCAGCGCGGCGGCATTGCAGTCCAGGTAGCGCAGTTCGGCCGAGATCAGCACGATGGGATCATTGCCTTCCTCGTAGAGCTTGCGATACCGGTATTCGCTGGCCGAGAGCGCATGGTCGAGGCGGCGCTGGTAGCGGTAATAGACCAGGAAGGAAATGAGCGCAATGAGGATGAAGCCGAGGATGCCGGTGGTCAGCAGGATGCGGTTCTCGGTGCGGCTGCGCCAGGGCGCCAGCACATCGTTCATGCGCCGGGCATAGACGGCCACCAGCGACCATTTCTCCAGCCGCTTGTAGGTAAACAGCAGCGGCTCGCCGGTCAGGTGGGAATTCTCTTCGAAACTGCCTTCGTCGCCGCCGGCGCGGATGTACGTCATGCTCTTGGCGTCGGCCAGGTTGACGCTGAGCCAGCGTTCCTCGAAGGGCGAGCGCAGCATCATCGAGCCGCTTTCGGTGCGCAGCGAGACGATGGCCTCGAAATTGGTAATGCGCTTGTAGAAGTCGAAGAAGGTCGCCGCGCGCAGCTCGGCCACCAACAGGCCGATGGGGCGGGCGCTGCGGTCATACAGGTTCATGGCCACCGGCAGCACCAGCTCGCGGTTGTAGCGGCTGCGCATGAGCTGGCCCACGAACAGGTTGGGACGCGCCGGATTGCCATCGACGTAGGTCAGCTTGTGGTCTTCGGGAATGCTGCTGGTGTCGAAGCTGCGCAGGGAACTGGCGCGGGTATTGCCGTTGCGGTCCACATAGCGCAGCACCATCACCGTGGGCAGGCGCTGTTGCGTGCCGGCCAGCACGTTGTAGAGGCCCTGGTCGTTGTCCAGCAGTTCGGGGCCACCCTCGTGCAGTTGCTCGGCCGTGCTCCACATCATCTGTTCGAGGTCGCCGAACACGCGCGCAGCATGTTCCTGGATGCTGCGCGCAGCGGTCAGCGAACTGGCGCGCTCGGCGTCGATGGTCAACTGGCGGTCCTGGCGGATTTCCCACCAGGTCTGCACCACGATGAAGGAACCGACGAAGGCGACGAACAGCAGCAAGGTCTTGAGGGTATATCCCGTACGTCCCGGCGATTTGTTCTCTTTTCCCATGTAACCGATATCACCACACCTGTCGTTAGGCAGCCTGCGGCTGCGCGTTTTTTCGTCCCACCGGGGCGGAACGACCCTTTCGACAGCTCTCTCACGCCGCTGGCCCGGGCAGGACCCGTCCGCCGATGACCGCTGCAATGCAGCGCGATCCTAGCAGTTGAGTCTTGCTTACACCAGAGTTACGTGGATGCCCCCACTATTTGATACGTGATGATACGCGAGACAACAGCATGTCGCCGCCGTCCATCTTGCCTTGTGATACCCCTTGCCGCTGGTTGAACCAGACCGTTATTGTTTGCTCTTGGTCATCTGATCCGGCCAGATCATCCTGGCCCCGTACCGTTTCTTCTGTAGCAACCTTACCGCAAGCGGCGATCTTTGTCATTAAGCCACATTCTGCCGTTGTATGGACAGTCAGGAATTTCATGTCGGCAAGAAATTTTCAACGATTCCGGTATCGATAGGGCTACCGATGCAGTTTCATTTGCAATGCGATAATAGCGCCTTCGTTACAGAGCTCATCACGCCTGTCCCGGTCGAGCCGGACCCGGGCAGGGTGCGTACCCCCTCATTACCTAGCAAAGGACCCATCCCTATGAAGACAAGAGCAGCGGTAGCATGGCAGGCAGGCAAGCCCTTGACCATCGAGGAAGTCGAACTCGGCGGCCCCAAGGCCGGCGAAGTCCTGGTCGAGATCAAGGCCACCGGCATTTGCCATACCGACTACTACACCCTCTCGGGCGCCGACCCGGAAGGCATCTTCCCGGCCATTCTCGGCCATGAGGGCGCGGGCGTGGTGGTCGATGTCGGCCCGGGCGTGAAGTCGCTGAAAAAGGATGACCACGTCATCCCCCTGTACACGCCCGAATGCCGCGAGTGCAAGTTCTGCCTGTCGCAAAAGACCAACCTGTGCCAGGCCATCCGCGCCACCCAGGGCCGCGGCCTGATGCCCGACGCCACCAGCCGCTTCTCGCTGGATGGCAAGCCCCTGTTCCACTACATGGGCACCTCGACCTTCTCCAACTACATCGTCGTGCCCGAGATCGCCCTGGCCAAGATCCGCTCCGATGCCCCCTTCGACAAGGTCTGCTACATCGGCTGTGGCGTGACCACCGGCGTGGGCGCGGTGCTGTTCACTGCCAAGGTGGAAGCGGGCGCCAACGTGGTGGTATTCGGCCTGGGCGGCATTGGTCTGAACGTCATCCAGGCGGCCAAGATGGTGGGCGCTAACAAGATCATCGGCGTGGACCTGAACCCGGCTCGTGAAGCCATGGCCCGCAAGTTCGGCATGACCGACTTCATCAATCCCAAGGACGTGCCCAACGTGGTCGATGCCATCATCGGCATGACCGATGGCGGCGCCGACTACAGCTTCGAGTGCATCGGTAACACCACCACCATGCGCCAGTCGCTGGAGTGCTGCCACAAGGGCTGGGGCCAGTCCATCATCATCGGCGTGGCCGCCGCCGGCCAGGAAATCTCGACCCGTCCGTTCCAGTTGGTGACTGGCCGCGTGTGGAAGGGCTCGGCCTTCGGCGGTGCGCGTGGCCGTACCGATGTGCCCAAGATCGTGGACTGGTACATGGAAGGCAAGCTCAACATCGATGACCTGATCACCCACAAGCTGCCGCTGGAGCGCATCAATGAAGGCTTCGACCTGATGAAGAGCGGCGAGTCGATCCGTTCCGTGGTCGAGTTCTGAGGAGGGTGCGATGCTGGAGACTCTCTCCGAGCACGGCTGTTTCGGCGGCGTGCAGGGCTATTATCGCCACGCCTCGCCGGCCATCGGGCTGGACATGCGCTTCTCGGTCTTCGTTCCACCCCAGGCCAGCAAGGGCAGCCCGCTGCCAGTGCTGTTCTACCTGGCCGGGCTGACCTGTACCGAGGAAACCTTCATGATCAAGGCCGGCGCGCAACGCGTGGCCGCTGAGCTGGGCGTGATCCTGGTGGCCAGCGACACCAGCCCGCGCGGCGCGGGCATTGTTGGCGAAAGCGATAGCTGGGACTTCGGCGTGGGGGCGGGGTTCTACCTCGACGCCACGCAGTCTCCGTGGAGCCGGCATTACCGCATGGAGAGCTATGTGGTCGATGACCTGCGTCGCGCCGTGCTGGGCAATTTCCCCGCCGATCCGCAGCGCATGGGCATCTTCGGTCATTCCATGGGCGGGCACGGTGCGCTCACGCTGGCCTTGCGCCATCGCGACGTGTACCGCTCGGTGTCGGCGTTTGCGCCTATCGCTGCGCCGATCAATTGTCCCTGGGGTCAGAAGGCGTTCAGCCATTACCTGGGTGCGGATCAGCAGGCATGGAAGCAGCATGACGCCAGCGAGCTCATGCGTGCATTGCAGACGCCGTTCCCGCAGGGCATCCTGATCGACCAGGGGCTGGCCGACAAATTCCTGGCCGAGCAACTCTGCCCGGAAGCCTTCGAATCAGCCTGCCAGCAGGCCGCGCAGCCGCTGACGCTGCGTCGTCATGAAGGCTATGACCATGGGTATTACTTCATTGCGAGTTTCGTGGAAGACCATCTGCGCTTCCATCACCGCATCCTGACGGCCTAGTGGCCTGAGAGGCAGCGACCTCCGGAATGCCGTCATGGCGTTCCGGAGGCGCGTGCCTTGAGCGCATCAGACGAAGGCGTCGGTGACGATGTGCTCGCCCAGCATGAACGCATCGGCCACATGCCGCAGCGGCGCCACATCCACATCCGAAGCCTGCTTGCGGATGAGCTGGCAGAAGTACTGATACAGCGAAGGATATTCCCCCTCCACCGGCAGTTCGCTCTGCTTCCCATCGATCCACAGTTCATGCCCGCCTTTCTTCAGGTGGACATGGGTGCTGCCGGTCTCGATGATGATGTCCCAGGTCTGTTCCCCCGTCTGGCGCCAGTCGAAGTCGGCCTGCACATCGGTGCCGAGCGCATCGGTGAAGGCCAGGCGCGCGGCAATCGGGGTCTGGCGGTTGGACGGCACTTCCAGCGCTGCCTGCTTGAGGAACATGGCCTGCGGCAGGATCTCGGTGACGATGGACAAGGCATTGATGCCCGGATCGAACACGCCCAGGCCGCCCGGTTGCCAGATCCATTCCTGGTCGGGATGCCAGTGGCGCACGTCTTCGCGCCAGATCACCTTGACCTGGCGTGGCGCATGTTGCTGCAGGTGACGCTTGACCACCTGGACCGCCGGCGCGTGGCGCGAATGCCAGCTGGCAAACAGCGTCACGCCATGCTCGGCAGCCAGGTTCCTGAGCGACTCGACCTCGGAGAGGGTGGCGCCGGGCGGCTTTTCCAGGAAGACATGCTTGCCTGCGCGGATGGCTTCGCGCGCCGCTTCGTAGCGGTACTGCGGCGGCATGCACAGGGAGATGGCGTCGATGGCCGTGCCCGAGGCCAGCATCTCGGCCATGCTCTTGTAGGCAGTCACGCCGTCGATGCTGTGGTTGCGGCTGGCAGTGGCGACCAGCTTGAAATCGGTGTTGCCGGCAATGGCCGGGGCGTGCTGGTCATAGACGATCTTGCCGACGCCGGCAATGGCGAGCTGGATGGGTGTCATGGTGTCCTTGGTTGTTGTTAGTTACATGAAGGGGGCACACAGATTACCAGCGTTGATGGACGTATGGGGCGATGTCGTGCAGATAGAGCTCGCGTAGCGCCTGCATCACCTCAGCCGTAATGGGGGACAGGGCGCTGGCGGCGCTGTTGGATTGCGCCTGCGCCACATTGCGCGCGCCGGGGATCACGGTGCTGATGCCGCTTTCCATCAAGATCCAGCGCAGTGCGAATTGCGCCATAGGCACGCCCTCCGGTACCAGCGCGCGGATCTTTTCCACGGCGGCCAGCGCGACGTCGTAAGGCACGCCCGAGAAGGTCTCGCCGACATCGAAGGCTTCACCGTGACGGTTGAACTGGCGATGGTCGTCGGCGGCAAAGGTGGTCTGCGCACTCATCTTGCCGGTCAGCAGGCCGGAGGCCAGCGGTACGCGGGCGATCACGGCGATGTCGCGGCGCTGCGCTTCCTGCAGGAACAGCGAGATCGGGCGCTGACGGAAGATGTTGAAGATGATCTGCACCGATTTCACGTTCGGATATTCGATGGCCTTGAGGGCTTCTTCCACCTTTTCCACTGACACGCCGTAGTGGCGGATCTTGCCGGCCGCAACCAGCTCATCCATATAAGCGAACACTTCCTGCTGGTAATACACCTCGGTGGGCGGGCAGTGCAGCTGTACCAGGTCCAGGCAATCCACCTCCAGGTTCTTGAGCGAACGGTCCACGAAGGCGGTGAGATTGTCCTTGTTGTTGTAGCCGCTGGCCACATGCGGCGAGAGCCGGCGGCCGGCCTTGGTGGCCACGAATGGACGTTCGCCGCCGCGTTCCTTGAGGACCTGCGCGATCAACTGCTCGGAGCGGCCATCGCCATAGACGTCGGCGGTATCGATGAAGGTCACGCCGGCGTCTAGTGCGGCGTGCAGCGCGGCCTTGGCATCCTGGGATGAGACGTCACCCCACGAGCCGCCAATGGCCCAGGCGCCGAAGCCGATTTCCGAGACTTCCGCACCGGTGCGGCCAAAGCGTCTTGATTTCATGTCTGCACTCCTTCGTGGCATTTTCAAAGCCGTATTTATACCGCGTGCCACGCGCGAGGTCGGTTGGATTAAGATGAGCTAGATTCATTCCTGAAGTGATTGAAATTCATCCATGTCCCTCCTCGACCATATCGAATTTTCCGATCTGCGGATCTTCGTCACCATCCTGCGTACCGGCAGCTTCAAGGCCGCCGCGATCCAGCTTGGCCTCACGCCCTCGGCCACCAGCCATGCCATGAAGCGGCTGGAAGAGCGGCTCTCGACCCAGCTGCTGCACCGGTCCAGCCGCGCCATCTCGCCCACGGCGGCGGGCAGTGAACTGGCGGCCAGGCTGGAGGAGGGATTCGAGCAGATCGCGCAGGCGCTGGGCCAGCTGGAAAGCTCGGCAGAGGGGACCCTGGGCGAATTGCGCATCAACGTCTTCGCCGATGCCGCCCATCTGCTGATCGAACCGGCCATTCCCGAATTCGTGCGCCAATGCCCCAAGGTCAAGCTCACCATCGTGGTCGATGACAAGCCCATCGACATCGTCAGCGAAGGCTATGACGCCGGCATCCGTTACGGTCACTACGTGCCGGAGGGCATGGTGACCGCGCCTCTCACGCGCGCGCATCGCTGGGTGGCAGCGGCCTCGCCGGCGTATCTGGATCGGCACGGGCGGCCCCTCACACTGGATGACCTGCAGCAGCACACCTGCCTGCAATTGCTGCTGGGGGACAATTCCAGCTATCAGTGGGAGTTCGGGCGTGGCAAGCATCGGCAGCGCATCCGCGTGCCGGGCCTGGTGACGATCAACAACACCGCCGCCACCATCGCGGCGGCCAAGGCCGGGGTCGGTATCGCCTATCTGTTGGAGGGAAGGATCAGCAAGGAAATCGAGGAAGGCTCGCTGGAAGCCATCCTGGAAGAATGGGCGGCCCCCAGCGAGCCTTTTCACATGTACTACAGCAGCCGGCGTCATGCGCATCCTGCCTTGCGCAAGCTCATCGACATCATCCGCCTGCAGCACGGCCTGTCACGGCTGCGTTAGCCGCGACAGGCCGGCCCGGTCAGTGTGCAGCCGAGGCTTCTGCCGCGCCCGCGCCACCCTTGGAGGGCTTGATGATCCAGATCAGCGGGATGATGACAATGAAGATCGCCGCCGAGACATAGAAGATGTCATTGATGCCCAGCATCGCCGCCTGGAAGGTGATGGTCCGCTCCAGCATGCCGGCAGTCTGCTCGGCATTGAGGCCCAATGTGCTGCTGAGGTTGTTGACTGTCTCCTGCAGCCAAGGGCTGTAGGGAGTCGCATGTTCCGTCAGTTGGGCGTGATGCAGGATGGTGCGATTGTTCCAGGCGGTGGTCGAGATGGACGTGCCGACAGCGCCGCAGAACACGCGCACGAACGACGACAGGCCGGCCGCCGCCGGAATGCGCTCCGGTGGCAGGCCAGAGAGCAACAGCACCGTCAGCGGCACGAAGAACATGGCCATCGGAATCCCCTGCAGCAGCGTCGGCAGGATCACTGTCATCTGGTCCACCTGCAGGTTATAGCGCGAGCGCAGCCAGAACACGATGGCAAAGCCGATGAAGGAAGCCGTGGCCACCTTGCGTGCATCCACCAGCGGCAGGAAGCGGCCAATGATGGGCATCAGGATCACCGCGAAGATGCCAATCGGTGCGGTGGACAGGCCCGAATCGATCGAACGATAGCCCAGGTATTGCTGCAGCCATTGCGGCAGGATCACCAGGTTGCCGAAGAAGACGCCGTAGCCGATGGAAATGGCAATGGTACCGCCGGCGAAATTGCGCCGCCCGAACAGGCGCAAGTCCACCACCGGGTGGTCATTGTTCAATTCCCACACCACGAAGTAGGCAAAGGCGATCAGCGCAATGATGCCCAGCGTGACGATGGTCGGCGAGGCGAACCAGTCCAGGTCCTTGCCCTTGTCCAGCATGATCTGGAAGGCTGCTACCCAGGTCACCAGCAGCGCCAGGCCGATCTTGTCGATCGGCAACTTGTGGGTCGGCGTCTCGCGCGAGCGGTAGATGGCCAGGGTGATGCCGGCCGCGATCAGGCCCACGGGGACGTTGATGTAGAAGATCCAGGGCCAGGTGTAGCTGTCGGTGATCCAGCCGCCCAGCGCCGGGCCGGCCACGGGGGCGACCACTGCCGTCATGCCCCACAGCGCCAGGGCGAAGGAGGATTTCGATTTGGGGTAGGCCCCCAGCAGCAGCGATTGCGACAGCGGCACCATGGGGCCAGCCACCAGGCCTTGCAGTACGCGTGCGGCCAGGAGGATGGGCAGCGTCGGGGCCAGTCCGCACAGCCACGAGGCCAGCACGAACAGCAGCACTGAAGTGACGAACAGGCGCACCGCCCCCAGCCGCTGCGTCAGCCATCCGGTCAGCGGAATGGAGATGGCGTTGGCCGCGGCAAAGGAGGTGATGACCCAGGTGCCTTCATCGACCGATACACCGAGGTTGCCCGAGATGGTCGGGATGGCGACGTTGGCGATGGACGAATCCAGCACGTTCATGAACACCGCCAGCGACACCGACAAGGTGCCCAGCACCAGGTTGGCGCCGGTCAGCGGGGGTGGCGGCGTGTAGGCTTGGGAGGGAGTAGGGCTAGTAGCCATGGGGCTCGATCATTGTCCAGTAGATGTCCGGCGAGGCGTCAGCTCAGGTGTGCGGTACCGCCACGGGTGCGGCGGCCGCCTTGTTCTTGTGCGCCTGCGGCAAGCCGCTGGCGTTGTCGCTGATGATGCGTTCGACGATGGCGTCGGCCTGCTTGCCGAGGTCGTCATAGACATTGGTCTGGTAATTGGTCGGCACCGCTTCCAGCGCCCGGCCATCGCCGTGGATGTCTACCGTGGCGGTGGTGGACAGGCCAATGCGCAGGGGATGCGCGCGCACCTGTTCCGGGTCCAGCGCGATGCGCACCGGCACGCGCTGCACCACCTTGATCCAGTTGCCGGTGGCGTTCTGCGCCGGCAGCAGCGAGAAGGCGCCGCCGGTGCCGGCGGAGAAGCCGATCACGGTGCCCTGGTACTTGACGCTGGAACCGTAGACGTCGGCGATCACTTCCACCGGCTGGCCGATGCGGATGTGCTGCAATTGGCTTTCCTTGAAGTTGGCGTCGATCCAGATCTGCTCCAGCGGCACGATGGCCATCAGCGGATTGCCGGCGGCGATGCGCTGGCCCACCTGCACCGAGCGCTTGGAGACAAAGCCCGAGACCGGCGCGACGATGTTCACGCGGGCATAGTTGAGGTAGGCGTTGCGCACGGCGGTGGCGGCCTGCAGCACGTTGGGGTGCTCGGTCACGCTGGTGTGGTCGGTCAGGGCGCGGTTGGCAGCGGCAGCAGCGCGGGCCTGGTCCAGCGCGGCCACGGCGCTCTTGACGGCGTCGCGGGCGTGCGAGACGTCTTCCTGCGAGACGGCGCCGGAAGACAGGCCGGCCTGGCGGCGCTGCAGGTCTTCCCGGGCGCGGGCCAGGTTGCTGTCGGCGGCGGCCACGTTGGCGGCCAGGGTGTCATTGTTCAGGAACAACTGGCGGGTCTGGCGCACGGCCTGGGCCAGGGCGGCCTGCGCCTGGTCCAGCGCCAGTTTGGTATCGGCCGCATCCAGCGCAACCAGTTGCTGGCCGGCCTTGACGACCTGGGTATCGTCGGCCTTCACGGCCACGACCGTGCCGCCGACCTGGGCGGAAATCTGCACGACGTTGCCGCCGACGTAGGCGTCATCGGTTTCTTCGAAGAAGCGGGCATGCAGGAACCAGTACAAGAAGCAGGCCACTGCAATGACCAGCAAGACCAGGGTCAGGAGGATGAGCTGGCGTTTGCGCTTGCCGTTGCCATTGCCATTGCCATTGGCTTGGGGTTGTGGTTGCGGTTGCGGTTGGGTGGTGCTGTCACTCATGGAGGACTCCGTTCTATCTTTTTGTAGGCGGTCAATCGGCCTGCCTTGGTAGGGCATGCCGTCCCGGTGGCCGGTGGGTCAGTGGAGAGACCGGCTGCCGGGCTGGGTTTGGTTCAGTTCAGGATGTCAGGCTGGCTTCACGGCTGCGCGCCATAGGCCAGGCCGTCGCGCTGGGCGTCAAAGCCGCCGCCCAGCGCCTTGTAGAGCGCGACCTGCTGGTCCCGGCGCTGGGCCTGCAGGGCCACCATCGCCTGGCGCTGGGCCAGTACCCCGGTCTGGGCCGACAGCAGCGTGAGCTGCGAGACCAGGCCCAGGCGATAGCGCTCGCGCGCCAGCGCATAGGCGCGCTCGGCAGACTGCAGGGCCTCGTTGCGGATGGGCAACTGGCGCTCGGTGGCATGGATCGCCGCGATCTGGCGCGCCACGTCGGCATAGGCATCGTTCAAGGTCTTGTTGTAGGTGGCCACGGCCAGCTCATAGCTGGCGTACTCGCCCTTGAGTCCGGCGCGCAAGGCGCCGCCTTCGAAGATGGGCAGGGTGATGGCCGGCCCGAAGGCGATGCTCTTGCTGGCGGCGGTGAAGGGATTGCTGTCGAGCAGGGTATCGAAGCCGATCATGGCCGACAGGTTGATATCCGGATAGAAGCGCGCCTTGGCCACGTCCACGCCGCGGCTGGCGGCTTCGACCTGCCAGCGGGCGGCCACGATGTCAGGACGGCGGCCCATCAGGTTCAGCGGCAGGTCAGCTGGCAGGCCAGGCGTGGCCAGTCCTTGCAGGGTCGGGGGCGCCAGTTGCAGGCCGTAGTCCGGGCCCTTGCCGGCCAGTGCGCCCAGTTGCTGGCGCAGCAGCACGATCTGGCCTTCGCTCTGCGCCAGCTGGGCGCGGGCGTCGGCGCTGCTGGTGCGGGACTGGTCGCGTTCGATCTGGCTGTCCAGGCCGGTGCGCAGGCGCTCGGCGGTGATCTTTTCGAGCGAGGTGCGCTGGTCCACCGTGCTTTGCAGGATGTCGTGCAAGGCGTATTGCGCCGCCAGCTGGCTGTAGACCGTGACGATGGAGGCGGTCAGGGCCAGGCGGGCTTCCTGCTCGCTGGCCTGGGCCGCCTTTTCGCTGGAGATGGCCTGGGCCAGGGCGGCCTGGTTCTTGTTCCAGAGATCAAGCTCATAGCTCACATTCAGGCCGGCCTTCTTTTCGTTGTACCAGTTGCCGCCATAGGGCGGCGGATAGATGGTGGTGCTGGAGAACTGGTTGCGCGTGACCGAGGCTTCGGCGTTCACGCTGGGCAGCAGCGGCGCGCCGCGCGACTCGGCCAGGGCGCTGGCCGCGGCGATGCGGGCGCGCGCCTGTTGCAGGCTGGGGCTGCTGGTCAGCGCCTGTTCCACCAGGGCGACCAGTTGCGCATCGCCGAACTGGCGGACCCAGTCGCTGCCCGGCCACTGGCCATTGGGCGCGCCCGGATTGGGATCGGACAGGCTGCGCTGGGTGGCGAAGTCGCCCGCCTGCGCCACCTGCCGGTCGCTGCCGATGCCGGCGAAGCTGGCGCAGCCCGACAGGCCGAGCACACCCGCCAGCGCAGCCACGGCGGCGATCGCCCGCAGCCGGAAGGCGGACGAATTGATACGGTTCATAGAATTCTCCACGACGAATTGTTTGGCGATACGAGTAATTTTTCTGAGTTTTGCGAACGACGCCACGCACACAGGCCAGTGGTAGCGGGAAAATCGTGCCTACGCCCGGTCGGCAGCACGCCTTACCCTCACCACGATTTACGAGTACCATGCCGGACGGGGCGAGTAAAAACTCATTTTTCGTATTATACTTCGATATACGAACAATCACTCATGTTGCCCTTATGGGCCAATTCGCGTCGGGGGCGAGCGAATTCTTACCAAATCAGCCAATGAAACTGCAACCCAGAAAAGAACCTCGCCAGGCGCGTTCGCGGGCGATGGTCGATACCATCCTTGATGCCATGTCGCGCGTGCTGGTCGAGCGCGGTTACGCCAAGACCAATACCAATCTCGTGGCCGAGTCGGCCGGCATCAGCGTGGGCTCGCTGTATCAGTACTTCCCCAACAAGGATGCGCTGATCTTTGCGCTGCGCGAGCGGCACGCCACCCGCATGCTGGCGCTGTTCGAGGACGCGGTGGCGCACATCGACGACTCCGGTACGCTCTCCAGTGACTTCGACCAGGTGATCAGCGCGGTGGTGGCGGCCCATCTGCTGGAACCCGAGCTCAACCGCATCCTGGAAGAAGAATTCCCGGCCTATAACCTGCCGGTCTCCACCGAGATCCGCCAGGGCTTCTTCGAGGCCATCCACCGCGTGCTGGAAAAGCACCGCGACAGCATCACCACACCCGACCTGGACCTGGCCGCCTTCGTGCTGCAGCGGATGTTGAAGGCCCTCATCAAGGCGGTGGTGCTGACCGGCCCGGGCGGAGTCTCGCCGGGTAGTGTGCGCTCGGAGATCCTGCCCGCGGTGATCGGTTATCTCACCTTGCCGCGTCCGGATCATTCTGCTCATTCTGATCGTTCTGATTCACAGGCATAATTGATGGTGTGAAGAAATATGAGGGTCTGCTGGCCGCAGGCGAGGGATCTGCTTGCGGCCGCACTCGCGTAGAAGGGGCGCGAGCGGGCACACTCAGAAACTTCCTTATATGAAATACGGGACAGTCCCGTATAGTGGCGGGAGTTTCTTGTCGGATTCATCACAACGCACAAGCACCGCCCTCAACTCATTCATCGCCAGCCATATGCAACAGAAGAACATGATCCGCACCGGCATCGCGGCAGGCCTGCTGCCTGCGCTGCTGGCGCTGGCCGCCGTAGCGCAGGCGGCAGTGTCGGTGCAGGTATTGGACGTCGCCGGCCAGCCTATGCCCAATGCCGTGGTCTATGCCGAACCGGCAGGCGCAGCGGCGCCGCCGGCCAAGGCGCCGCGCCAGGTCGAGATCGAACAGAAGAACAAGACCTTCATGCCGCTGGTGACAGTGGTGCAGACGGGCACGCCGATTCTCTTCCCCAATCATGACAATGTGCGCCATCACGTCTATTCCTTTTCACCCGCCAAGACCTTTGAACTGAAGCTCTATTCAGGCGTGCCGGGCAGCCCCGTGGTCTTCGACAAGGCTGGCACGGTAGTGCTGGGCTGCAACATCCATGACGAGATGGTGGCCTATGTGCAGGTGGTCAATACGCCCTTTTTCGGCGTCACCGACCGCAGCGGTTCGGTGAAGCTGGAGGGCTTGGGCAATGGCAAGTACACGCTCAAGGCCTGGTATTTCACCATGGGGCCCAACGAGGCCGCGGTGGAGCAGCCCTTGCTGGTCCAGGGTGAAGGCCGGGCCTCCATCAAACTCAACGTCAAGGCTGTGCCGCTGTAGGGCGGCATCCTCAGGGGAAGCGGGGTCAGGGTGGTGCGTCTATATCGTCTGGAAAGCAAGATCGTTGCACTGTTCATCACCTTGCTGGTGGTGGTGCAACTGGCTGGCTTCGTGGCCATCCGGACTGCCATCGACCGCAATGCCCGCGCCTCCATCAGCGAGGAGCTGGCCGTCGGCGAGCGCGTCTTTGCGCGCCAGTTGGACCAGAACGCCCAGAAGCTCACCCAGGGCGCGCGCCTGCTGGCCTCGGACTTCGGCTTTCGCCAGGCCATCGGCACCGATGACCGCGAGACCATCGCCTCGGTGCTGAGCAACCATGGCGCGCGCATCGGCGCTTCCATGGCCATGCTGATCGGCAATGATGGCCAGATCCGCGCTTCCACCGTCGAATATCCCGATACCGATTTGCAGCGCAGCAGCCTGGAGCTGGTGCGCAAGGCCGGCAATGGCAATGGCGCTTCCGAAAACGCGGTGGTAGGCGATCGCCTGTTCCAGATCGTGGCCGTGCCGATCAAGGCGCCGGTCACCATTGCCTGGGTGGTCATGGGCTTTCCCATCGATCATCAGTTGGTGAGCGACATGCGCGAGCTGTCCTCCTTGCAGGTGTCCATCCTGGTCAGCCAGCGTGGTGGGGTGGGCTGGAATGCCGATGTGTCGACCCTGGCCGCGCCGGCCGCGTCGATGTTGCTCAAGGAGGTCGGCCAGCCTGCCATGCGTGCGGGCGGCCTGATCGATCTGCAGATCGACGGCAACCAGTACCGTGCGCGCCTGTTGCCGCTGGCCCAGGCCAGCAATGGGCAGCAGGCCGTGGCGGTGCTGCAGCGCTCGGTCAGCGAGGCCGTGGAGCCCTACCAGCGTCTGCAACTGATCCTGCTGAGCATCACGGTGCTGGGCGTGCTGGGAGCGGCGGTGGCCAGCGCGGTGCTGGCGCGGCGCATCACCAGCCCGCTGCGCGACCTGGCGGACGTGGCCAAGCGGCTGGGGGAGGGCGACTACAGCGAAGGCCTGTTCATCCGCCGGCAGGACGAGATCGGCCGCCTTGGCAACGCCTTCGAGACCATGCGCCTGGAAATCGCCAGCCGCGAACTGAAGATCAGCCGGCTGGCCTACCAGGACCAGCTCACCGGACTGCCCAATCGCGTGCAGTTCGCCGACCTGCTGCGCGACGCCATTGCCGAGGCGGCGCGCACGCCCGGCGCGGCCTGCTACATCCTGATGATGGACCTGGACCGCTTCCAGCAGGTCAATGATGTGCTGGGCCATAGCTTCGGCGACGACCTGCTGCGCCAGGTGGCGCTGCGCCTGTCGACGCAGTTGCTGCATCCCGGCGCCAAGCTGTCGCGCCTGGGCGGCGACGAATTCGCCATCCTGCTGCCGGGGGTGGACCAGGATGGCGCGGTGGAGCAAGCCTTGCAGATCCTGCGCGCGCTGGAACAGCCCTTGTCCTTGCACCAGCAGACCGTGGACCTGGGCGCGGGCATCGGCATTTCCGGCTATCCGGCCCATGGCCAGAGCAGCGACGTGCTGCTCAGCCACGCCGAGGTCGCCATGTACACCGCCAAGCGCAAGGGCAGTGGGCTGGTCATCTATGATCCGGCCATCGACCAGAGCAGCCAGGAAAGCCTGTCGCTGTTGTCCGAGCTGCGCCGCGCGCTGGAGCGCGACGAATTCATGCTCTACCTGCAGCCCAAGCTGGACCTGTGCTCGGGACAGGTGGTCGGCGCCGAGGCGCTGGTGCGTTGGATTCATCCGGAGAAGGGTTTCATCGGGCCGGACAATTTCATTCCGTTTGCCGAGACCACGGGTTTCATCCGCATGCTCACGCTGTGGATGATGGAACAGGTCGCACGCCTGTCGGAGCAGTTGCAGCAGCAGGGCGTGCAGCTCAAGTTTTCGGTCAACCTCTCCACCCGCGATCTGCTGGACCAGGAGTTGCCGACCGCGTTCGCCGCGATCCTGCAGCGGCACCGCCTGCAACCTGCGGCGCTGTGCCTGGAGATCACCGAAAGCGCCATCATGGACGACCCGGCGCGCGCGCAGAACACGTTGGAGCGCTTGTCCAACATGGGCTTTGCGCTGAGCATCGACGACTTCGGCACCGGCTATTCCTCGCTGGCCTATCTCAAGCGGCTGCCGGTGGATGAACTCAAGATCGACAAGTCCTTCGTCATGAAGATGGCGCAGGACCAGGATGACGCCAAGATCGTCCGTTCCACCGTGGACCTCGGTCACAACCTCGGCCTGCGGGTGGTGGCCGAAGGGGTGGAGAGCGAAGAAGTCTGGTTCCTGCTGCGGCAGATGGGGTGCGACCAGGGCCAAGGCTATTTCATGGGCAAGCCCATGCCGGTGCAGCATTTCCTCGCATGGCGCGAGCAATGGCGCGCGCCGGACATGCTGGACCAGTCGGAAAACATGGCCGTCTAGGCCGCACCGCTGGTGCGCCTGCACGAGCGGCAATACATCAATGAATACGGGGCAGGTGGGGGCGGGATGAAATACACGATCAGGGGCGCGGCGCTAGCCGTGCTGGCGATGCTGTGCGCGCCGGTGATGGCGCAAATGAGGCCGATGACGCCAGCCGAGCAGGAGGCCTGGACCGCAGCGCGCCAGCAGAAGGCGGCGCAGGCCATGCGCCAGGCCAGCACAGCAGAAGCAGCGCCAGCCCCCGAGCGCAATGACCGCTGGATGCCGGATCTGGCCAAGCTCACCGCCACCGGCGGCGTGATCCAGGTGGAAGGTGCGGGCGGCGGCGGGCTGACGCCCTGGGCGCTGATCACCGGCTATGGCAGCCGTGACAGCTATGGCGCCAATGCCCACTACACCTACCTGGCGACCCAGGACTACACCCTGACATCCTATGGCGTGGCCGTGGGCATCCTGGACCGGCTGGAACTGTCGGCGGCCAAGCAGGAGTTCTACGGCAGCGTGGCCCCGCTCAATGATCTGAAGATCACCCAGGATATCTTCGGCATCAAGCTCAAGCTGGCCGGCGACGCCGTCTATGACCAGGACCGCTGGCTGCCGCAGATCGCCGCCGGGGTGATGTTCAAGCGCAATAACGGCATCGGCGGGCTGGGTGCGGTCACCAGCGTGAAGCAACTGGGGGCGGCCAGCGATGCCGGCATCGATTATTACCTCGCGGCCACCAAGCTGCTGCTGGCGCAAAGCCTGCTGCTCAATGGCACGGTGCGACTGACCAAGGCCAACCAGATGGGTTTGCTGGGCTTTGGCGGCGACCGTGGCGACCGCTACCAGGCCATGGGCGAGTTCTCGGCGGCCTACCTGGTCCGGCGCGACCTGGCGCTGGGTGTGGAATACCGCATGAAGCCGCGCAATCTGGCGGCCGATCCTGAAAAGGATTACTACGACGCCTTCCTGGCCTGGTTCCCCAGCAAGAACCTGTCGCTGACCCTGGCCTATGTGGCGCTGGGCGACATCACCGTCTACAACCCCAAGCGGCAGCGCGGCGTCTATCTGTCGCTGCAGGCCGGATTCTGAGGAGCCTTCCCATGACACCCCGCATCCTGCCGCAAGCCCTGGCCGTGGCGGCGCTGGCCGTGAGCCTGTGGGCCCCGCCCGCGCATGCCGCCGATACCCTCTTTGCCGACCTGGGCGGCATGCCGGTGATCCGCCAGACCGTGCATGATTTCATGGCCAACATGCTGGCCGATGTGCGCATCCGGCATACCTTCGACAATTCCAACCTGAAGCGGGTGGAAGAGATGCTGGTGGAGCAGTTCTGCATGCTCAGCGGCGGTCCCTGCACCTACACGGGCGACCCCATGAAGGAAGTCCACCAAGGGCTTAAGCTGACCGATGCGGATTTCAACGCCCTGGTGGAGGATCTGCAACTGGCCATGGACAAGAACGGCATCCCTTTCCGCACCCAGAACCGCCTGCTGGCGCTCCTGGCGCCGATGCAACGCGACACGGTGACCCGCTAGGCGGGCGTGGCAAGTTTTTTTTCAGGCGGCTGGAATAAAGCCGGGCTGGCTGACGTATACGCTGGCATGGGTATGGCACACCGCGCAACCCGACCATGAAAAAGGAAATCACATGAGACTGCTCGCAACCTCCCTGCTGGCCCTGGCTTGCGCCTCGGCATCCGTCACTGCGCTGGCCCAGGGCGCTGGCGTGAAGGCCATGGACGGCATCCTGGTGGACGCCCACGGCATGACCGTCTACACCTTTGACAAGGACACCCCCAACAATGGCAAGAGTGTCTGCAACGGCCCCTGCGCCAAGCTGTGGCCGCCAGTCGCCCCCATGGGCAGCCCCGCCGCCCCGTACTCCACGGTGACCCGCGACGACGGCAGCGCCCAGTTGGCCTATCAGGGCAAGCCGCTGTACCTGTACGAGCAGGACAAGAAGCCGGGCGACCGTGCCGGCGACAACTTCAAGGATGTCTGGCACGTCGTCAAGCCCTGATCCGATCCGTCCAGAGACCCGCCATGTTCACACGCCAGGCCCGGCAGCAACGCCAGCAGCGTGAGCGGCAGGCCGACGAGCAAGCCATGCTCGCCTGCCTGCCGCGTCTGCGCCGCTATGCCCGGGCGCTGACCGGCGCACGCGAGGCCGCCGACGACCTGGTGCAGGACACCCTGGAACGCGCCTGGCAGAAGCTGGATAGCTGGCAGCGCGGCAGTCCCATGCGGCCCTGGCTGTTCTCCATCATGCACAACCTGCACGCCGATGCCCGTCGGCGCGCATCGCCCGCGACCGTCGCGCTGGACGAGTACGGCGAGATCGACCAGGCCCAGGCCGCGCTGGATCCGGGGGTCTTGCTGGACCTGGAAACCGCCCTGCAGCTGTTGCCGCCCGAGCAGCGCGAAGTGCTGCTGCTGGTGGTGCTCGAAGAGATGCGTTACGAAGAAGTGGCGGTCACGCTGGGCATTCCGACCGGCACCGTCATGTCACGCCTGTCGCGCGCCCGCGAGCGGCTGCGGCGCGTGATGCAAGGGCAGGGCGAGAGCTCGCCCGGTTCCAGTTTGAAGGTGGTGAAATGAAGACCCCGGCCATCCCTGAAGAAGATCTGCACGCCTTTGCCGACGGCCAGTTGCCAGCCGCGCGCGCCAGCGAGATCGCCGCCTGGCTGGAGCAAGACCCCACCCAGGCCGAGGCGGCCGAGCAAGTGCGTGACTGGCGCTGGCAGAAGCGCGCCCTGCATGCGCACTTCGACCCGGTGCTCGAAGAAGCTTTGCCACCCAGGCTGGTCGCGGCGGTGCTGGCCGGAGCGAGCCGCCAGGAGCAGCCCCGCGCGCCGGCGGCCAACGCAGCGCGGTGGTGGCGCATGGCGGCCATGCTGCTGTTGAGCATGGCCAGTGGCGTCGGGGGCTGGTATCTGCATGATATCGGTGACGATGGCCGACACGCCCGGGCGCAGGCGCCGCTGGTGCTGGCGCGCCAGGCCGCCGTGGCGCATGCGGTATTCAGCGCCGACCTGCGCCGCCCCGTCGAAGTCGGCGCGGACCAGGAACAGGCGCTGGTGACCTGGCTGTCGCGTCGCCTGGGGGCCAGCCTGCGTGCTCCCAAGCTGGCGCCGCTGGGCTACGACCTGATCGGTGGCCGCCTGCTGCCAGGCCAGAGCGGCCCGGTGGCGCAATTCATGTACCAGGACGCCGCCGGCCAGCGGCTGACCTTGTACGTCTCGCATGAGCAGGTACAGAACCGGGAAACCGGTTTTCGCTTCGCCCAGGAAGGCAAGGTCAACGTCTTCTACTGGATCGATGGCCAGTTCGGGTATGCGCTTTCTGGCGGCATCGCCCGCACCGAACTCTCGCGCATCGCCAGCTCGGTGTATGAACAGTTGTCTCCCCTGACGTCGTCCCCGCCACGCTGAGGTCGGCGTTTACAAGTGCAAAAGCGGGTAAGGAAAGGCCAACCACGGTTAAGACAGCGACCGTGCTGCCGCTAACATAATCATCCATGGCGTAAAGCCGCTTCACCCAAGGATGGGGGAAAGTGGAAACATGGATGAATGGCCGGCGCTGTGGTCCGGCTGCACTTCACAGAGGGAGCTCATATGGAAATGGCAACGATTGCCAGCGGTGTGGCAACAGCCTGGCTGGCGGACAAGGCGGCGCATGCGGTGGGCATCGACCTGGGCAAGATCGCCAAGACGGCCGTGGACGAGGTGGTCGGCGCGGCCACGGTGGTGGCGCGGTTGCCGGGGAATGTGAATATTGGGCGGATCATCAATACCATTGTCTAGTTTTAGTACAACGGCATGGCGTAACGCCGGCCGGACGCCCCAGTGTTCAATAAAGACGCTCTTGGCCGCTCATGCTGGCTTACGCCACCGTCAATGTCAGGTGACCCTGAACAGCGTTGGTCGGATGCAATTTGATCTCGATGTCATAGCCAAGTCGGTTCAGGCAATCCATCAGCTTGCGTTCCGACAGATTGCTGAAATCGCCACGCATCATGCCTGACACCTTGGGTTGGGAGATCCCCATGCGCTTGGCTGCGGCCTGTTGGGTGAGCCCGAGTGTACGCAAGGCTTTGCGGATTTCAACCACCAGGGCAGTCTTGATTTTGAGCTTGTCCGCATCGGGCAGACCGAGGTCGGCGAAGACATTGTCTGAACTGCGCAAGATAGGGGTGTCGTCAATGGTTCTTCTTTGCATGTCGTGCATGTCTTAGCTCCTCTGCGCGTGCGGCCGCGACTTTCAGCCGTGCCCGTATGATGTCGATGTCAGTTTTCGGGGTGGCAATACCGTGCTTGCTTTTCTTATGGAAGCAATGGAGGACGAAGACCGCCTCTTCGAACCTGATCACATACACCGCCCGATAGGTGCCGCTGGCCTCATCCTCAATGATTTCCAGCACGCCTGCGTCTCCAAATCCTCTTAGAACCTTGGCTGCATCGTCGCGATCTCCGAGTTGCGCCAACGATAGGGCATAACCAAAGCGTTGGCGGATAGCCGATGGCAGGGCCATGAGATCCTTGTAGCTGCTACCTATCCATTCAAGTGGTTTTTCTTTATCGTGCATGCTAGCAGGTTATACCTGTTCAGGTAAGCCTCGCTGTCGCGTCTCAAATAGAGAAGTTGTTTTAGAGAAATTTCTACTTGCTCAACAGAAGAGAGCCTGTAAGGGAATAGCAAGAAATGTCTTGATCACTGTAAAGAAACCCGACATCCTGCCGTAACCCTGTGTACCGGCCGATTAATCCTGTCAGCCGGTTTCCCTCAAAAGGAGCTGTCCATGGATGTCAATCAGATCGCATCGCTGGCCACCAGCATGGCAACAGCGCAGACTTCGGACCAGGTCAATATCCTGATGCTGAAGAAGGCGCTCAATACCCAGGCGGCGGCTGTCGTCGGCGCGTTGCAGGCCTTGCCGCCCGTGCCGGCCAATCCCAATATCGGCCGCAACGTCAATACGACCGCTTGAGCGCTGTCACAGGCTTTTGAAAATCGCAGTCTTCGGACTGCGATTTTTTTCGTCCCTATCCCATAAAAAGCATAATTAATTGGTCTTAATTAAATTTGAATAATTAAATGTACTTGCATGACGCTGAATGACCAATAAAATGGTATATATTCAAAAAGCCTTTTTTATTGGACTTCGCTTTTTCCATGATTTCCATGACCAATCTGCAAGACATCGGCCAACGCATCCGCAGCGCCCGCAAGGCGCGCGGCCTGACGGCCGTCGAACTGGCCGAACGCGCCGGCATGCATCGCAATACCTTGCTGGCGCTGGAAACCGGGCGCGGCAATATCGAGCTGGTCAAGCTCCTGGCCCTGTGCAGCGAACTGGACCTGGACCTGCTGGTACTGCCGCGTCAGGCCGCAGCCTTGCGTGCAGCCGACAGCCAGGGCGCCGGCGGGCAGACCGAGCTGGGCGAGCGCCTGCAAGCGCTCATGGGTGAGGGGGGCCGGGCATGAGCATGTTGCGTTCCCTGCGTATCCGCCTGGGCCAGACCGAAGTCGGTTCGCTGTTTGCCCTCGACGATGGCCGTTGCTATTTCCGCTTCGACGACGCCTATGCCTTGCAAGGTCCGCAACGGCCCGTCCTGTCCCAGCTCTACAACGCCTCTACCGAAGAACGCACCCGCGCCCAGTTGATCGATCCCACCCTGGCCGCCAACCGGGGCGATGGCCGTGGCGGCTTGCCGCCGTTCTTCCAGAACCTGTTGCCGGAAGGGCAACTGCGCAAGCACCTGGTGCAGCGCGCAGGCCTGGCGCCGGATGATGAATTCGGCCTGCTGGCCTATTGCGGACGCGACTTGCCCGGTGATGTGTCGGCCAGCGCCGAAGAGCTCGATGAGCGTGGCATGGGGCGCCTGCTGGGCCAGGGCCATGACAGCTACGAGATGAGTTCAGGCCAGTTGCCGGTGCCGGGCGGGGAATCGCTCTCAGGGGTGCAGCCCAAGCTGGCCCTGGTCAAGGAAGCTGGGGGGCGCTACGTCATGCGTTCCAAGGACAGCCACGGCAGCCACTTCATCGCCAAGCTGCCGGCCACCGATTATCCCAACATGCCGCAGGTCGAATTTTCCTCGCTCACGCTGGCGGCGGCGGCGGGTGTCCATACCTGTCGCTTCAGCCTGGAGCCGCTCTCAGCCATTGCTGAGCATCTACCGTTCGGCTTGCGCAATGACGCCAGCCGCTTCCTGCTGGTGCAACGTTTCGACCGCGACGCGCCCACCCCCACGGGCCGGCTGCACATGGAGGATTTCGCCCAGGTCACCGGCACCGCGCCAGCGGCCAAGTATGTCGGCACCTATGCCGCCATCGGCGTGGTGCTGCTGGAACGCAGTACGCGCGGGGTGGAGGATGTCTACGAATTGCTGCGGCGGATCAAGGTCAACGAGCTGCTCGGCAATTTCGACGCCCATCTGAAGAACTTCAGCCTGCTCTATCACACGCCCCAGGCCGCCGCCTTGTCGCCGGCCTATGACATCGTGGCCTACGCCGCCTACGTGGGCGGGGATGGCCATGCCCTGGCCTTCGTGCCGGGCCAGAAGGGCAAGCAATTGCTCACCCCCGCCATCCTGCGCCAATTGGCCAATCTGTGGCGCATCCCGGAACCGAAGTTGCAGGCCGTGCTGGTGGACACGGTGGAGCGCGCCATGACGCAATGGCCAGCCTTGATCGCCAGCCTGCCATTGACCGAGGCCCAGCGCACGCGGCTGCTGAGTCACCTGGACGCCAACGCCAGCGTACTGGCCTGGCGTCGCCGCGCCGCCCGCAAAGAGGCCGCCACCCAGGCCGCCGCCCGCGGGGAGGGGGCATGAGGCCGCCCCCGACCCTGCCCATGCGCGAGGGGCTTTCACCCAGCTATCTGTGGCTGCAGCCGGGGCCGTGGCGCAATATGCTCTCTTTCCTGGCCGAGCGCTTTACCGCCGTGCCGGAGCCGGTCTGGCGCGAACGCCTGCTGCGTGGAGAAGTGCGCAACCAGCATGGGGAAGCGTTGCAGCCTGATACGCCCTATCGCAGCGGCGACTGCATCTTCTACTATCGCGAACTGCCGCAGGGCGAAGCACACATACCGGTAGAAGAGAAGATCCTGCATCTGGATGATCACCTGCTGGTGGCCGACAAACCGCACTTCCTGCCGGTGATCCCGACCGGGCGCTTCGTACAGGAGACACTGCTGGTGCGCCTGAAGAAAGCCACTGGCCTGCAAGACCTGGTGCCTATCCACCGACTGGACCGCGAGACGGCCGGGGTGATCGTCTTTTCCCACCAGCCGGCCAGCCGGGGCAAGTACCAGTCGATGTTCCAGCAGCGCGCCATGTTCAAGGTCTATGAAGCCATTGCCCCGCTGCGCAGCGATCTCGAACTGCCGCGTGTGCATCGCAGCCGGGTGGAAGAGATTCCCGAGCAGTTCTTCAAGATGCATGAAGCCGAAGGCGCGCCCAATTCCGAGACCCATATCTCGCTCATCGAGGCCCGTGGCGCGCTGGGCTTGTACCGGTTGGAACCGGTCACCGGGCGGCGTCACCAGTTGCGGGTACACATGGCTGCGCTGGGCATCCCCATCCTCAATGACCTGTTCTATCCGGAGGCGGTGCCGGTCGGCGTGGCCGATGACCTGGACAAGCCCCTCAAGCTGCTGGCCCGTTCGCTGTTCTTCATCGATCCACTCGATGGCAGCGAGCGTCACTTCAGCAGTGAACGCAGCCTTTGAGGGTGGCCGCCTCAGGCGGCCGATTTCAGCTGATGCAGCGAGGCCACCAGGTCGGCAAAGCGCTGCCCCTGGATCATGATGTGCTCGCGCAGCAGGTCCACGGTCTTCTCGGCGTCGCCGGCGATGATGGCGTCGACCACTGCCTGGTGTTCGTCGAAAGAGCTCTTGAGCCTGTCCCGCACCCGCAGCTGCAGTCGGCGATAGGGCCGCAGGCGGCGGTGCAGGGCGCGCGCCTGATCGGCCAGGAAGCCATTGTGGCTGCCGGCGTAGATATGGTCGTGGAAGGCTTCGTTGAGATAGAAATAGGCATCCGGATCACTGGCGTCGCGCGCAGCCTGGCAGGCCTGGTGCGCCGCCAGCAGCTCGGCGTGCTCGGCCGGCGTCATCCGGCGCGCGGCCAGGCGGCCGCACATGGCCTCGAACTCGGCCATCACTTCAAACATTTCAATGAGCTGCTGCGGGCCGATCTCGGCCACGATGGCGCCCCGGCGCGGGCGCATCTCGACGATGCCCATCGAGGCCAGCTGGATCAGCGCTTCGCGGATGGGGGTGCGCGAGACACCGAATTCCTCGGCCAGCGATGTCTCATCCAGATGCTGGCCGGGCGACAGCTTGCTGACCGCGATAAGTTCTTCGATTGACTCGCGTAGCGCTTCAGCGCGGGTTTTTGGCGTATCCATGGCGTTTGCCTCTAAAGTCAGCATTGTAAAAGAAAGGGCCTCCACGGGATTTATGCTTGACAATGTATGCGTTTCCTATGAAATTGTATACACGATGAGAGCATAAAAACACACGCAGTCCCATCAATCCTGGAGGAGAACCAGCATGAACGCATTCACCCGTCGTCAGTTTCTTGGCACCCTCGCAGCAGCCCCATTGGCCAGCGCCGTTCCCTCGGTCTGGGCGCAAACGGCCAGCCTGAAGATTTCGCACCAGTTCCCCGGCGGCACCCTCACCGAAGGCGACTTCCGCGACCGCCTGGTGCGCATGTTTGCCCAGCAGGTCAGCGAACGCACCAAGGGCGCCTTGAAGTTCGAGATCTACCCCGGTTCGTCCCTGATGAAGACCAATGCCCAGTTCTCGGCCATGCGCAAGGGCGCGCTGGACATGTCGCTGGTGCCGCTGAACTACGCCGGCGGCGAAGTGCCCGAAACCAATATCGGTCTCATGCCCGGCCTGGTGACGTCCTACCAGCAAGGCGCGGCCTGGAAGAATGCCGAAGTCGGCAAGGAACTGGCCCGCGTATTGGCCGAGAAGGGCGTGATCATCGTCAGCTGGATCTGGCAGGCCGGCGGCGTGGCTTCGCGCGGCAAGCCCATCGTCGATCCGTCTGACGCCAAGGGCATGAAGGTGCGCGGCGGTTCGCGCGAGATGGACCTGATCTTGAAGGAAGCGGGCGCCGCCGTGGTCACGCTGCCTTCCAATGAAATCTACGCCGCCATGCAGACCGGCGCGATGGATGCGGCGATGACCTCGTCGACTTCCTTCATGTCCTTCCGCCTGGAAGAAGTGGCCAAGGCCCTCACCACGGGCCGCGACAAGGCCTACTGGTACATGTTCGAACCGCTGATGATCTCCAAGGCCGTCTTCGAGCGCCTGCCCAAGGACCAGCAGTCCGCCATCATGGCCGTGGGTGCAGAGATGGAACAGTTCGCCACCAAGGCCGCTCAGGCCGATGACATCGCCGTGGCCCAGGTCTACCAGAAGGCCGGCGCCAAGGTGGTGGACCTGAATGCCGAGGTCGTCAAGAAGTGGCAGGACATCGCCCGCAACACCGCCTGGAAGGACTTCGCGGCGCGCAACGCCAATTGCGCCAAGCTGCTGGCCCTGGCGGAGAAGACCTTATGAGTCATGGCTTTGAAATGCCCGGCGCGGCGGCGACGCGCCCCGAAGTGCCGGCCAGCGCCCCGGTGGCCTGGCTGGCGGCCTTCCTGCGGGGCTACCATCGGGTGGCCGTGTTCCTGGGCATGATTGCGCTCCTGGTCACGTCCTGCATCCTCACCTATTCGGTGGTGGTGCGTTACTTCTTCCATCAGCCGACCGACTGGCAGGATGAAGCCTCGGTCTTCATGCTGGTGGGCGTGATCTTCCTGTGCTCGGCCTATGTACAGTCGCTGCGCGGTCATATCGGTATCGAGGCGCTGGCGGGCATGCTCTCGCCGCTGGCCAACCGGGTGCGCATGTTCATCGTGGATGTGGTGTCCTTGCTCTTCTGCGCCTTCTTCACCTGGAAATCGTGGGCGCTGTTCCATGAAGCCTGGGTGGAGGGCCAGACCACTTCCTCGACCTTCGCGCCGCCGCTGTGGATTCCGTATTCGCTCATGGCGCTGGGCATGACCATGCTCACGCTGCAATTGCTGGTGCAGGTGCTGGTGCGCATCACCGGCACCGTCCCCGCAACGCCGGCGGGAGGTGCGCAATGAGTCCGCTGACCCTGGGGGTGCTCTATGGCGTGGTCACCATCGTGGTGATGTGTTCGGGCATGCCGATCGCTTTTGCGCTGGGCGTGGTGGCGACCGGCTTCATGTATTTCTTCATGCCGGAATCGTCGCTGGACACCGTCACGCAGAACGTCTACGAAGAAATCGCTTCCATCACGCTGCTGTCCATTCCGCTGTTCATCCTCAAGGGGGCGGCCATCGGCAAATCCCCTGCGGGCAAGGACTTGTATTCGGCCATCCACGCCTGGTTGAACAAGGTGCCGGGTGGGCTGGGCATCGCCAACGTGTTTGCCTGCGCGCTGTTTGCGGCCATGGCCGGCTCCTCGCCGGCGACCTGCTCGGCCATCGGTTCGGCGGGCATTCCGGAGATGCGCCGACGAGGCTACTCGCCCGGGTTTGCCGCCGGCATCATCGCTGCTGGCGGTACGCTTGGCATCCTGCTGCCGCCCTCGATCACCATGATCCTGTATGCGGTGGCGGCCGAGCAGTCGCTGGGCCGCCTGTTCCTGGCCGGCATCGGGCCGGGCGTGCTGCTGGTGCTCCTGTTTGCCGGCTATGCCGTCTACCGCGCCCGCAAGGAATACAGGCTGGCGCATGCGGTCTATACCGCCGGCGGCGCCAAGTCGGCCTACCTGGATGACGAGCATTTCACGCTGGCGCAGAAGGTGGAAATGCTGCCCCGCGTGCTGCCTTTCCTGATCCTCCTGATCGGTGTGATGGTGGCGCTCTATGGCGGCCTGGCCACGCCGTCCGAGACCGCCGGCCTGGGCGCGTTGCTGGCGCTGGTCTTGATCGCGGTGGTCTATCGCATCTACAAGCCGCGTGAGATTGCACCCTTCCTCAGTTCCACCATCAAGGAATCGGGCATGCTGCTGTTGATCATCGGCATGTCGCTGCTGTATTCCTATGTGATGAGCTACCTGCACATCAGCCAGTCGGCGGCGCAGTGGGTGGTGGACCTGCACCTGTCGAAATGGCTGCTGCTGGCGGTGATCCTGGGCATGGTGATCGTGCTGGGCTTCTTCCTGCCGCCGGTGTCGATCATCCTCATGACCGCGCCCATCATCCTGCCGCCGCTCAAGGCCGCAGGTTTCGACCTGATCTGGTTCGGCATCGTCATGACCGTGGTCATGGAGATGGGCCTGATCCACCCGCCGGTGGGACTGAACCTGTTCGTGATCAAGAACATCGCACCCGACATTGCCCTGGGCGATGTCATCAAGGGGACGATTCCTTTCCTGGCGCTGATGTTCCTGGCGGTCCTGCTCCTGTGCATGTTCCCCGGCATCGCGACCTTATTGCCTGATCTGTTGATGGGAGCCAAGTAGATGAGTAGCAGCGAACGCGTGTGGAATGCGCGCCAGAAGAACCGTGAACAGCGGCTGGCGCGCGCCACCGCCGTATTGGGCAGCCAGTTGCAGGGCAAGATCGCGCCTGCCGACAAGCTGGCGGACCTGCTCTATGCGGTGCTGGAAAACGGCGACCGGGTCTGTGTCGAGGGCAACAACCAGAAGCAGGCCGATTTCCTGGCCAAGGGACTGGCGGCGCTCGACCCGGCACGGGTCCATGGCTTGCACATGCTGTTCTCGGTGCTGGCCCTGCCGGAACATCTGGACGTGTTCGAGAAGGGCATCGCCGACCGGCTGGACTTTTCCTTCTCCGGTCCGCAAGCCGGTCGCTTGGCCAAGCTGGCCTCGGCCGGCAAGCTCAACATCGGCGCCATCCATACCTACCTGGAATTGTTTGGGCGCTACTTCGTCGACCTGACCCCGCGCGTGGCGCTGGTGGCCGCCCAGGCCGCCGACCGCCACGGCAATCTCTACACCGGCCCCAATACCGAAGATACGCCCGCCATTGCCGAAGCCACGGCCTTCTCCAGCGGCATCGTGATTGCCCAGGTCAACGAAATCGTCGATGAGCTGCCGCGCGTGGATATCCCGGCGGACTGGGTGGGCTTTGCCATCAAGGCGCCCACGCCGCATTACATCGAACCGCTGTTCACCCGCGACCCGGCGCAGATTTCCGAAATCCAGGTGCTCATGGCGATGATGGCCATCAAGGGCATCTATGCCGAATACGGGGTGCAGCGCCTGAACCATGGTATTGGTTTCGATACCGCCGCCATCGAGCTGATCCTGCCGACCTATGCCGAATCGCTGGGCCTGCGCGGCAAGATCTGCAAGCACTGGGCGCTCAACCCGCACCCGGCCTTGATTCCCGCCATCGAAGCCGGGTTTGTGGAATCGGTGCATTCCTTCGGTTCCGAACTGGGTATGGAAGACTACATCCGCGCCCGGCCGGACATCTTCTTCGTCGGCCCCGATGGTTCCATGCGCAGCAACCGCGCTTTCTCGCAGACCGCCGGCCACTATGGCTGCGACATGTTCATCGGCTCGACCCTGCAGATCGACCTGCAGGGCAATTCCTCCACCGCCACGCTGGGCCGCATCGCCGGGTTCGGCGGCGCGCCCAACATGGGGGCGGACGCCCGCGGACGCCGCCATGCCAGCGAGGCCTGGCTCAAGGCCGGCCAGCAGGCCAGGGCAGGGCGTAATACCATCCCGCGTGGGCAGAAACTGGTGGTGCAGACGGTGGAGACCTTCCGCGAGCACATGCAGCCGGCCTTCGTCGAAAAACTCGATGCCTGGCAGCTGGGTGAACAGGCCAAGATGCCGATTCCGCCGGTGATGATCTATGGCGACGATGTCACCCACATCCTCACCGAAGAGGGTATCGCCAACCTGCTGCTGTGCCGTACCGAAGAAGAGCGCGAGCAAGCCATCCGTGGCGTGGCCGGCTATACGGCGGTGGGCATGGGTCGCGACCGTCGCATGGTGGAAAACCTGCGCGACCGTGGCATCATCCGCCGCGCCGAAGACCTGGGCATCGACAAGCGCATGGCCACGCGTGACCTGCTGGCGGCCAAGAACATGAAGGACCTGGTGCGGGCCTCCGGCGGGCTGTACAACCCGCCCAAGCGCTTCCGCAACTGGTAAGCAATCCGCAACGACATCGCAATGAAAGCGACGATATGGAAACTTTGACTTTTCGCTTCGAGCACGGCCAGCGCCGCCTCAAGGCCGCGCCCGAACTGGTCGGCGTGGTCAGCTCCGGCAACCTGGAAGTGCTGATCGAGAATGCGGCCTTGGACGGCGCCTGCGCCATCGAGGTCAAGACGGCGGCGCGCGGTTTCGGCGCCATCTGGGAAGCCGTGATGCGCGACTTCCAGCAGCGCTGGCAACTGGCCGACGCCCGCATCTCCATCAACGACATGGGCGCCACGCCTGCCGTTGTCAGCCTGCGCCTGGACCAGGCGGTGGAAGCCATGGTGGAGGAGGGCCAATGAGCGCGAGCTATCTGGAAGCCACGGCGCGCGAGCGCATCCTGGCCGTGCTGGATGCGGGCAGCTTCAAGGAACTGTTGCCGCCGGCCCAGCGCGTGGTCAGTCCGCACCTGGGCCAGCTGGATGCGCCGGTGTCCTTCGATGACGGCGTCATCATCGGCGAAGGCCTGCTCGATGGCCAGGCCGTAATGGCCGCCGCGCAAGAGGGCGGCTTCATGGGCGGGGCGGTGGGCGAGGTGCATGGGGCCAAGCTGGTGGGGCTGCTCAGGCGCGCCGTGGTCAAACAGGCGGCCGGGGTGATCCTGCTGCTGGAAACGGGCGGTGTGCGCCTGCATGAAGCCAATGCCGGCCTCATCGCTGTCTCCGAAGTCATGCGCGCCGTGCTGGAAACACGGGCTGCCGGTATTCCCGTGATCGTGCTGGTGGGCGGCGCCAATGGCTGCTTCGGCGGCATGGGCATCGTGGCGCGCTGCGCCAATACGGTCATCATGTCCGAGGAAGGACGGCTGGCCATGTCCGGCCCCGAAGTGATCGAGACCGCCAATGGCGTGGAAGAATTCGACTCGCGCGACCGCGCCCTGGTCTGGCGCACCACCGGTGGCAAGCACCGCTACCTGATCGGCGATTGCCAGCAACTGGTCAGCGACGACACAGCGGCCTTCCGGGCTGCCGCCATCGCGGCGCTGGCGCAGGTGAGCGCGCCGCAACTGACGCTGGCCGCGCTGGAAGCCGAACAGGAAATGCTGCGCCGTCGCATCGCCACCTTCGGCCTGGCCGACGACCCCATGGATATCTGGGCCGAACTGGGCGTGCCCCGTCCGGACAGTGTGCCGATGCTGGAGGCCGACGCCTTCACGGCCATGGCCCAGGCCCATCGCATCACATCGCCCGCCTGAGAGGACGCCATGACCGCAACCCCGACTCCCGGCCAGGTGGACTGGCGCGCATTGGCGCAGACCTTGTTCCCGCAGGGCCACCAGATCACTGAATCAGAGCATTTCCTTTCCGGTACCGCCCAGGTCGATGGCCACACCGTCACCGTGGTCGGCACCACCGGTCACACGCCCATCGGCATCGAGATCGCGCTGGCGCAAGCCACCGCCATCCTGGACACCGTGCGCAACCATCCGGGCCGCGCCATCGTCATCCTGGTCGATACGCAAGGCCAGCGCCTGCGCCACCGCGATGAAATGCTCGGCATCAACAGCTACATGGCGCACCTGGGCAAGTGCGTGGAACTGGCGCGCCGCCAGGGCCATCGCGTCATCGGCCTGGTCTATGACCAGGCCTTGTCGGGCGGCTTCATCACCAGCGGCCTGATTGCCGACGCCTGCTACGCCTTGCCCGACGCCACCATCCGCGTCATGGGCCTGCCGGCGATGGCGCGCATCACCAAGGTGCCCGAAGAACGCCTCACCGAGCTGGCCAAGAGCAATCCGGTCTTCGCGCCGGGTCCGGAAAACTACCTGCGCATGGGCGGCGTGGCCGAGATCTGGAGCGGCGACCTGGGCCAGGCCATGCGCCAGGCGCTGGCGACCGGGGACAATGCCGATGTGCGGGCCGCTCTGGGACGTGCGCGCGGCGGGCGTCAATGGGCGCAGCGCGTGATCGACGCCGTGGCCCACGATGCTCCCTTGAACGGGTGAAATCGATGACGCCGGCGCCACGTCATCATCTGCTCTGGCTCACCGAGGTCGCCTGGACGCGCTTGCAGAAGCAGTCCCAGGACAGCCGCGAGCAGGCGGTGCTGGCGCGCTGGCAGCAGATGCGCTGGCCGGTCGTGGTGCGCCGCGCCGAGGCCGATGCCCGTGCCGACGAACTCTGCGCCGGCATCGCCCTGCCGCCCGATGCACAGGGCAACAAGCCGCGCCTGGCCTTGCGCGTGCAACGCGCCGAGGTGGCGGCCAGCCATGCTCCCTATCAGTTGCGCGATATTGCGGCGGCGCGTCTGCGCGGTCTGCCACAGGGCTGGCAGGCGGGCATGGACGAGTTGCAGCAGCAGATGCAGGCCGCGGGCATTGCCTTGGCGGTATTCGGTTCGCTGTCCTGGCAGGCCATCACCGCCCAGGCATACGTGCGCAGCAGTTCCGATATTGACCTGCTGTTCGTGCCGGACAGCCAGGCGCAACTGGCGCAGGGGCTGCAGCTGCTGGCCCGGCAGGCGGCCATGCTGCCGCTGGATGGCGAGATCGTCTTCCCGGATGGCGCAGCGGTGTCGTGGAAGGAATGGCAACAGGTGATGAGCAAGGATACGAAGAGCGACGCCAGGGTGATGGTCAAGCGGCCTGCGGCTGTGGCGCTGGAACCGGCGGCGCAGCTCATGGCTGCCTTGGCCGCCAAGGAAGGGCAGGCATGCGCCGTCTGATGGCCCATCCCGCCCTGCTGGCGGTGCCGCTGCATCCTCTGCAACAGCGCCGCGCCGTGCGCCAGAACCTGCAGTTCTGTCGTCAACTGGCGCGCCTGGCGCTGCGCAGCCTGCATCAGGAACTGGTGCTGTATCCCAAGCCGGGGCTGGTCTCGCTGATTGACAACGGCAGCCATGACGACATGGACGCCAGCACCTTTCTACGTAGCCTTTTTTCGCTGCGCCACTATTTCTTCCAGATTGCTGCTGCGGGCCTCAAGGGCGCGCCTTTCCATCACCTGCAGAAGCTGGCCATTGCCGCCGAAGCCCGCATGCTGCGCGCCACTGGCGGCGTGAACACCCATCGCGGTGCGATCTTCGCGCTGGGCATGCTGTGCGCCGCCATGGCCTGTTGCCGTAGTCGCAAGCTGCCCTTGCAGGCCGAGGTCATCCGCGCCACGCTGCTGATCCAGTGGGGCGATGCGCTGGCGCGCCATAGTGGCGTCAATGACAATAGCTGCGTCGGCCAGCGCAGCCACGGTCAGTCGGTAGCGCTCGCGCATGCCGTGGGCGGGGCGCGCGAAGAGGGCGCGCTGGGTTTTCCGGCGGTCTTCGAGGTCGCCTTGCCGCAGTTGCAGGCCACGCTGGCGCAGGGGCGCGCACCGCACGAGGCGCGCATCGACGCGCTGTTCGCCTTGATGGCCCATATCAGCGATACCAATGTCTATCATCGCGGCGGCGCTGAGGGCGCGCAGCGCGTGCGCCAGCAGAGCGCCGCCTTCCTCGCCGCCGGCGGCACCGGCGCGGCGAACTGGCGGGCGCAGGCGCTGGCCTGCCATCATGATTTCGTGGCGCATCGGCTGTCGCCGGGCGGCGCGGCCGACCTGCTGGCGGCGGCCTGCCTGGTGCATCAGGCGATGGCGCTGGAGCGCGGCGCATGAGCATGCGGCTGGCCATCCTCTGCCCGGGCCAGGGCGCACAGCATGCCGGCCTGTTCGACCTGCTGCACGAGGATGAACAGGCCGCCGCTTTCCTCGACCAGCTTCCCTTGGCGGACTACCTGGATGCACCGTTGGCGCAGGTGCTCTCGCAGCCCGCCCATCTGTACGCCAATGGCAATGCTCAGGTCTTGATCGTGGCCGCGCAACTAGCCGCCTGGCAAGCCCTGCGCGAACCCCTGGCCGCTATTGCCGGGCCGCCGGTAGCGGTGGCCGGCTATAGCGTAGGCGAGCTGTCGGCCTATGCGGTGGCCGAGGTGATCGACCCCGTGGCGGCCGTGGCGCTGGCTGCGCAGCGCGCTGCGGCCATGGATGCGGCCGCACGATCCCGGCCCGGGCAGGGCCTCATGGCGCTGGGCGGAATCGATCTGGCCGCCGCCCAGGATTGCCTGCTGCGGCATGGCGCGCATGTGGCCATCGTCACCGGCGACGATACCTTCATTGCGGGCGGCTCCAGCCCGGCCCTGGAGGCGGTCGCCGCAGAGCTGGCCGGGCGCGGTGCACGCACCACGACCTTGCCCGTGGGGCTGGCTTCGCACACGCCGCTGATGCAGGCCGCCGTGACGCCGTTTGCGGCAGCGCTGGAGGGGCTGTCCTTGCACGTCCCCAAGACGGCGCTGCTGGCCGGCGTCAGCGGTCAAGGGATCGCTGATGCGCACCAGGCCTGTGCGCTGCTGCTGCGCCAGCTGACCGAGCCCATCCAGTGGGCCGCCTGCATGGACGCCTGCGTGGAGCGCGGCGTGACCGTCGCGCTGGAGCTGGGCCCCGGCGCGGCGCTGTCGCGCATGCTGCGCGAGCGCCATCCCCAGCTGTCGTGCCGCTCCCTGGCCGATTTCCGCAGCCTGGCCGGACTGTTGAGCTGGCTGCGCCGCCAGGCTGACTGAACTCTGCAGTAAACGCTGCTGGCATCCCCCTGGCGCAACTGCTATGGTGAAGCGAGTCGCTGCGCGTGAACCAAACTTCATACCGCAAGTCGCACCTTCAAGGAGCGCCCATGGCGCACCGCCATTGTTCAACCCGACCAGGAGGCTGATAATGAAAGTCGACGTGTACAAGCGCCCGGATGGCGCAGGTTTGTTTTCCTACCTCGTCATTCCTCACGAAAAGATGTTGCCGGACGAAGTCACCAATACCGACTGGCAGATCCACGAGCAGAACGTGGACTTCGAGCGCGACGGCAAGCGACATTTCACCCTGCAGGCCGAGGACGCCTTCATGCAGATCGGCGAGAAGGGCTACGCCATCACCCATCTGGCCGAACGCAGCGCCGATGGCGCGTCCTGAGCGGCGCAGCACAACGCAACGCAATGCAACGAGGAGACAGACCATGCCCACCGAACAGATAGGCGATTACGAAGTCGAGTATGCCGGCGTGCGCGTCGTCGGTGGCGAGGAGTGGGTGGCGCAGGTTGCCATCTTCGGCCATTCCACCAACCCCATGCACCGCAACCCAGTGTTCCCGGCCCAGCGGGTCTTGGCCGACCAGACCTTTGCCGATGAAAAATCGGCCGAGGCCGGTGCGCGCCAGGCCGCCCATGAGTTGCTGGAACAGCAGCAGGCGCGGCACTGAGCGCCCAGGCGCGCGCATCCATCCCATCCTTGTCAATGCCAGGCCCGCTCGCACTGCGCAGCGGGCCTCTTTATTTCTGCTTTCTGCTGGCACGGAACTGGCATGGGAATCTCCAGCCATCCCGGCAACTGCCCCGTTTGACCGATTCGCAATAGAATGTGGGCATTGCATTTTCCTTCACCCCCGCATTGCCAGCCCATCTCATGAAACCGCCCTTACTCGTCCTGATCCACCTCTCCGAGGAAAGCACCGCCACCATCGCCGCCCACTACGACATCCTCTACGCCCCCGACCGCCAGCGGCGCGACGAGATGATTGCCGGCCCGGCCCGCAAGGTGGCCGTGGTGCTGACCAATGGTTCTACCGGCCTCACCGCCGAAGAGATGCGCGCCTTGCCGCACCTGCAACTGGTCTGCACCCTGGGCGCTGGCTTTGAGAACGTCGATGTGGCGCACGCCGAGGCGCATGGCATCGAGATCGCCACTGGCGCCGGCACCAACGAGGATTGCGTGGCTGACCACACCCTGGGCCTGCTGCTGGCCATCCTGCGCAACATCCCGGTGCTGGATCGCTACACCCGCGATGGCGGCTGGCGCGAGACCCTCCCGCTGCAGCCGCAGCTGGCCGGCAAGCGCGTGGGCATCGTCGGCATGGGCAATATCGGCAAGAAGATCGCCCGCCGCGCCGCCGCCTTCGATGCCGAGATCGCCTATTGCAACCGCAAGAAGCGCGGCGATGTCGATTACCACTACTTCCCGGACGTGGCCCAACTGGCTGGCTGGGCCGATTGCCTGGTCGTGGCCGCGCCCGGCGGGGCCCAGACCCGGCACCTGATCAATGCGCGCGTGCTGGATGAACTGGGGCCGCAGGGCTATCTGGTCAATATCGGCCGCGGCAGCATCGTCGATACCGACGCCCTGGGCGCGGCGCTGTCCTCGGGACGCCTGGCCGGCGCCGGACTGGATGTCTATGAAGGCGAGCCGCAGCCGCCGGCAGCGTTGATTGCCTTGCCCAACGTCGTGCTCACGCCGCATATCGCCGGCTGGTCGCCGGAAGCCATTCGCGCCTCGGTCACCCAGTTTCTGCGCAACTGCGAAGAGCACTTTGCCGCTGCCGAGCCGGTGCTGCGGGCCTGAGCGGCCCAGCGTTTTTTTGCCATGGATGGGCTGGCTGGCCGATAATAGCGGCCGCGGCGGGGCCGCTTTCCTCCACGAAAGCAGCCCCGGCTGGTCGCGTCTGCGCTCGGGGGAGCGTCGCGCCGGCAAGCCGTCTGATCATCTAACCCAACGCCACCACAAACAGAGAGAGCCACGCACCATGGATCTGCCATCTCACCAACTCACCATGACCGTCCTGATGACCCCGGACATGGCCAATTTCGCCGGCAACGTACACGGGGGAACCATCCTCAAGCTGCTCGACCAGGTCGCCTACGCCTGCGGCAGCCGCTATGCCGGGCAATACGTGGTGACCTTGTCGGTGGACCAGGTGATGTTCCGCCAGCCCATCCACGTGGGGGAGCTGGTGACCTTCCTGGCCAGCGTCAATCACACCGGCAAGTCGTCCATGGAGATCGGCATCAAGGTGGTGGCCGAGAACATCCGCACCCAGGAGACGCGCCACGTCAACAGTTGCTTCTTCACCATGGTGGCGGTGGATGACCAGCGCAAGCCGATTCCGGTGCCGCCGCTGCGACCCTTCTCGCAGGAGGAAAAGCGCCGTTTCGAGGCGGCCGTGATCCGCAAGTCGCTGCGCCAGGAGCTGGCGCGCCGCTATGACGAAGTCAAGCCGGGATGAGGATCGTTTGATCGGATCAATCCACCTCGCGCACCAGGCTTCCCGTCGCCCCTGAACCCTCCTTGGACGTTGTAGAAGGCAGCCCCTGAATGCCTTGATCGGGTGCGAAGGTATCGCCCAGCATTGAGGTGGGCGCGCCTTCGTGGCGGTCTACGACCAACTCCGCACCGATGAATTCCTTCCTCATCGCACACACAGTGGGATATGGCTCAAGCCATACAAAGCGCCGTTGAGCCGCGCCGCCCAAGTGAGGATCAGCCATCAGCAGTGAGCCGCACCGGCAACGGTATGCGCTTCTCAACCTGCATTTCCGTTCTCCCTCGCCAGCTTTGCTAGAGAAGGTCGGCGTCTGGCGCTTCCTCTGCAGCGTAATGCTGTCTCGTCGTTCCCATCTCATGTATTGCACTGTGAAACGCAACACACCTTCGCTTGCCGGAGGTGGTTTTGTTGCCACGCTACGCTGTCGATCGAAAAAACATTAAAAATGCAATATTAAGAAATAATAAAATGAAGAAAATATAAAATATGTTGTAAATATTAATTATGATGATGGGTCGGGGCAATATTTCCCTGGCCGGCTGAGTGCATCGAAAGGACGGTTATTTCAGTGGCGTCGTTGACGGAAATTCTCTCTTGGTTAGGTGTTTTTGCAATCACCTATCTGCTTTATCTGGCTATTGGTGCATGTGCCTTTGCAGTTTGGTTTGTTGCTAGAGCAAGCAAACAAAGACAGGGCGAGGACAGGCGGCGTTCTCTCCCCATCCGCGATCGAGAATAGTGCGCCAGCGCCTGTCAGGTATTGCTGAATGCGCAAGTTCATTACACCCCAACAGTTGCGCGAGGCGGATGCCGAATACGCTCAGCCAACGCCAGGCTCAACCCTGTTCTCCCAAGCGGTACAGGCGTTCACCCGGTGGGGCAGCAAAAAATCATCTCTAAAAGAAATCGGGGCGTATTGTGAAGAAATTTCGTGATCTTAAGATCTCCAGAAAGCTGTTTGTCTCGTTTGGACTGATCCTGGTATTGGCGACGGTGACCGGGATTTTTTCCCTCTGGCAGCTCAGCCTGGTCAACCAGTCGGCCAATGAGCTTGCGACCAACTGGCTTCCCAGCATCAAGACCCTGGGCGACGTCAAACTGCTGCTGGCCCGGTTGCGCAGCAACGAGTCGCAACTGATCCTCTATGCTGCCGACCCGGAATTGACCAAGACGCTGCAGGCCCGCACGGAGGATGTGTTGAAGGATCTGAATGTCGCGCTCGACACCTATCGTTCGCAGATATCGGAACCCGAGGAAAAGGCCATCTATCCGGAGGCCATTCGGCGGCTGGAGCAGTTGCTCAAGCAGCACGGAGCATTGATGAACGCACTGGCGCAGCAAGATGTCGTGGCCGCCAAGGCCATCTTCGCTGGCGCGTCGTCAGACCTCTATTTTTCCCTGCTCAAGGATTTCAGCACCCTGGCCGAAGTCAATCGGCGCGGAGGAGACCAGTCCGCAGCGGATACCGCGCGGATCTATCGAGAGTCGCTCATGTGGGGCGCTGCAAGCCTGCTGATCTCGACGTTCATCGGCGTTGCCTTGGCGGTGATCATCGCGCGCATCATTTCGTCACCGCTCTCGCTGGCCGCGCGCATTGCCGACACCGTCGCCGCAGGCAACCTGAGCACTGATATCGGCGCTGCAGGCAGCGACGAAACCGGGCAGGTCATCGGTGCTCTGCGCAAGATGAACCAGAGTCTTTGCCACATCATCAGCGGCGTCAAGACCTGTAGCGAGACGATCGCCACCGCCTCGCAGCAGATCGCCACCGGCAACCTGGATCTGTCTTCACGTACGGAAGAGCAAGCCAGTTCGCTGCAGCAGACAGCGGCAGCGATGGAGCAGATCACCGGCAGCATGCTGGAGACGACCGCGCATTCCCGGCGCGCCAATGAACTGGCGCTGGGCGCCTCTTCTGTGGCGGGCGAGGCGGGTCAAACGATGAGGGAGGTGGTCACCACCATGTCCTCGATCAGCTCGGCATCCGGTCGCATCGTCGAGATCATTTCGGTCATCGACAGCATTGCATTCCAGACCAACATATTGGCGCTCAATGCAGCGGTGGAAGCCGCCCGCGCGGGCGATGGCGGGCGCGGCTTCGCCATTGTGGCCGCCGAAGTCAGAAGCCTCGCTCAACGTTCGGCCACGGCGGCCAAGGAAATAAAGACCCTGATCGACAACACCGTGGACCAGGTGGGTGCCGGTAGCCAGTTGGTGCAGAAAGCGGGGCAGACGATGCAAGCCGTCGTCGCCAGTGTGGAGCAGGTCACCACCATCGTCGCCGATATCGCCGCCGTGAGCGACCACCAGAGCAAGGAGATCTCTGAAATCAATTTCGCCATCGCCCAGATGGACAGCGTCACCCAGCAAAATGCAGCGCTCGTGGAAGAGGCCGAAGCCGCGTCCCAGGCCTTGCAGGAGCAGGCCATGCAGCTGTCCTCCATGGTCAGCCGCTTCAGGTTGCCGGCGTCGAGCGCAGCGCTGGCTCGCGCCGGCGAGGCAAAGCCCGCATCCAACGCTCATCAAGCGTGAGCATGCGGGGATGAGCCGTTCTGTGATTTCTGCCCAAGAGCAGAGGGCAGGGCAGGCGTCTTGCACCGGCAAGCTGCCCTCGCTGGCGTATCAGGTCAGATGGACCGTCACCGAGCCCAGCACGCCGAGATCGGCGCGCACCGTCTGGCCGACCTGCACGGGCATGGGGACGATGGTGGAGCCGGTGGCGACCAACTGGCCGGCCGCCAGCGTCAGGCCGTGCTGGCGCAATTCATTGACCAGCCAGGTCAGCGCAATGCGCGGATCACCCAGCACCTGCGCACCACTGCCGCTACGCTGTTCGCCCCCCTCGATGAAAGCGCTGGTGGCCAGTGCGGCCAGGTCCAGGCTGCGCCAGTCCATGCTGGTCGGTGCGCCCAGGACGACCTGGTCGGCGCAGCAGTTATCAGCGATGAGCTGATAGGCGCCGACTTCGCGAAACTGCTGGTAGCGGGTATCGGGGATCTCGATGCCTGGATGCACCGAGCCGACCGCCTCCATGACCTCTTCCTGGGAGTAGGGCTGGGGGCGCGGCGGCAGGGCGCTGCGCATGCGGAATACCACCTCGGCCTCGATCACGCTCATGAGGTTGTCTCCCAGCGTGACATGCGCGCCGTTGCGGTGCATGCGCTCGGCCAGCAGACGGCCTGCCATGGGGCCATCGACATTGAGCAACTGCTGCCCGCCCGGCCCGGTCGCGCCGATCTTCCAGCCCGCCAATGGGGCAAAGCTGCGGGCGTCCAGGCGGCCCTGGATGTCATAGGCTTGCTGCCGGTCGGCTGGCTGCAGATGCGGCGGCAGTTGCGCGATGCGGCGGTTGTGCGCCCAGCAGTCCCAAAGCAGGTCGGCGGCTTGCTGGCGTTGCGATTCGTTCAGCACGGGTGATTCCCCCTGTAGTGTTGTGATCGACAGTCTGTCTCTTGCATGGCGGCGCTCAGGCCGACAGCGGGCCGAGCGCGCCGATGGCGATGGTCAGCAGGCCCAGCAGCAGATTGATGCTCACCAGCTGGCGCACCTGGCCCAGCGCCCGGGCGGCGCGGTCCCAGTCCTGCTGGGCGGCGGCCAGCTTGAGGCGGCGGAAAGGAGCGAAGAAGATATGGGCAAAGATCAGCATCATCACCACGCCGATGCCGGTCATGGCATGGACATAGGGCGGGGCGTGGCCGGCGCCGAGCATGGCCATCATGTGCAGTCCGCTGCCCAGCACCAGGGCGATGGCGATCCACACCCAGACGAAGAAGCTGGCCAGCACGGCGGCCATCAGCGTCAGGCGCTGCTCGGGATGCAGCACCGCCAGCGCCGGGCGCAGCGCCATGTGGGCGAAGAACATTCCGCCGACCCAGATGGTCAGGCCCAGCAGGTGGAAGAACTTGGCGATGAGCATGGCTTTCCTTTCTGGTCAGTGTGCAATAGACAACAATGCGGCATTGTCGCATGAGAGGCCGTTCCTGCGCCCGGAGCATGCCGGTGCGCGCCAGACCGTGGTAATGTCGGGCCGCAAGCTCAACCTCAATCCTTCCTGCCAGCGTCGGCTCTCATGCGTGGAGGGCGAGCTTAGCTTTGGCCAGGACGCCATCGGCACTGGCGGGGAGGGTGGGGTGGTCGAAGTCGGGCAGGCGGTGCAATGGGAGTGGAATTTCTGATCTGCGCCGCCCCAAAGAAAATGCCGTCCGGCATGCTCGTGAGCAGCGGGACGGCACCGTCAGCACAGGGGGGAGGCGCCAGCGGCGCCCCGAGGTCCTGATTTACTTCTTGGGACGACCGACCTTCAGCGGGGTCAGGCCGGCCAGGATGTCTTTCAGTTCAGCGATCTTCAGGTTCTTGATCAGCGACACGCCGATGCGCAGCAGGTCGCTCTTCTTGATCTCGACACCGGCCTTCAGGCAGGACTTCTTGACCTGGGCCAGCACCGCATATTCGTTCTCGGGCATGGTGAAGCTGTCGCGCACCTGCTTGACCTTCTTGGGCTTGGCGGCCTTTTCGATTTTTTCGGTCTTTTCCGCCTTTACGGGCTTCTCGATCTTCTCGACTTTCTCTACCTTCTTCTCATCCTTGGGGGCGGCTGCCGGCTTGGCAACGGGCTTGGCTGCGGCGACCTTGGGGGCGGGACGGGCGGCCGGCTTGGCTACCGGCTTCTTCACGGCGGGCTTGGCGGGTGCTGCCTTGGCAACGGGTTTCTTCTTTTCGGTCGGTGCTGCTGCGGCTTGAACACGGGTGGCCATGAATACTCCTGTTAAAAAATTGATATAAACAATATATATTTTTTGCGCCTTCACCGCAATGCAGCTGATCAATTGTGAACGATTTCACCAACAATTTCTGGTTTGCAAACGTTTACAAGTCGCTTGTGCGCTGCAGCGACGGTTGCCCGGTCCCGGCGCAATGAATTTCTGGAGATTCACGGCGGCGATCCTAGCAAGCCCAGGTTAAAGCTCTGTGACAATGATGGAAAACAATTTACGGCGGGCTACTGCGCCGTGCAGGCGAAAAAAAGCAGTCCGACCCAGACGGGCGGGACTGCAATGAACAACGGTCTCTACTGGGGACTTACATGACGCTGTTGGCTGCTACAGGCTGCTTTTCCTGGCCTGCGCTGCCGTGGGCGGGCGCGGCATTGGGCTTGAGCGGGGTGACGGTGGCCGGGCCCTTGGGCTGGGCGGCCTGCTGCAGGTCGTGCTGGGCGGCGAAGTCCTGCAGGAACTGGGCAAAGCCGCTGCCCACTTCCTTGTGCTTGATGCCCATGGCCACGGCGGCCTTGAGATAGCCCAGCTTGGAACCGCAGTCGAAACGCTGGCCCTCGTAGCGATAGGCAAGGATCTGTTCCTGCTGCAGCAGGGCCGAGATCGCGTCGGTGAGCTGGATCTCGCCGCCGGCGCCGGTGCCGATGTTTTGCAGGTGTTCGAAGATGGCGGGGGTGAGCACGTAGCGGCCCACCACGGCCAGGGTGGAGGGGGCTTCTTCAGGAACGGGCTTCTCGACGATGCCGCTCATCAGTTCCAGACGGTCGGCATAGGCGCTGCCGCTGACGATGCCGTACTGGCGGGTCTCGGGGCGCGGCACGTCCTGAACGGCCAGGAGGCTCTTGCCTTCGCGTTCGAACATGGCGGTCATCTGCGCCATCACGTTCTTCTGGCCGGCTTCCACATCCATGAAGTCATCGGCCAGCAGCACGGCGAAGGGCTCATCGCCCACCAGCGGCTTGGCCAGCAGCACGGCATGGCCCAGGCCCAGCGGCTCGGCCTGGCGTACGTAGACGCAGTTGATGTGCTTGGGGACGACGTGGCGGATGGTTTCCAGCAGCTTGACCTTGCCAGCGGCTTCCAGCTCGCTCTCCAGCTCATAGGCCTTGTCGAAGTGATCTTCGATGGCGCGCTTGTTGCGACCGGTGATGAAGATCATTTCAGTGATGCCAGCTTCAACGGCCTCTTCGACGGCGTACTGGATCAGGGGCTTGTCGACGATGGGGAGCATTTCCTTCGGTTGCGCCTTGGTGGCGGGAAGGAAACGGCTGCCCAGACCGGCGACGGGGAAGACTGCTTTGGTGATTTTTTTCATGGTAGGCCCAGGTAGATTAAGTTGAAGGACGTGGCATCCTCACCCACATGCATCGCAGGTCGCGCAGCGCTAACGCGCCTTACGCCTGCTTGTTGTTCTTGATCATCTTCATGCACGGCAACATCCTGCCGCCGTGCAAGAGAGCGGCAATGCCTGCGAGGAACTGGCCCGGCAAGTTCAATGCCGCCAGCAACACGCTGCGCGAACGCGGCGCGGCAGGCGCGTCGGCCGCGCCCAGTGTGATGCTGTGCTGGGCGCAGCCTTCGTTGAGCTGTTCCAGTACCGAAGCCAGCTGCGGCGCCTTCTTCGAGATCTGCTGCAGCAACTGCGCCGAGTCGCTGGCGTAGCGTGCATACTGTTCTGCGAAGTCTTCGCTGCCGCGCGCGCTGCCTGCGAAGGAGTGCAGGGCGAACTGGTTGGCGAATGTGGCGCTGTCCCTTCTGGTATCGGTATCGGGCATGGTCGTTGGCTTTCCTGCTTGGCTGATCGCGGATGCAGGCTCCGAAGGGGAGGCTGCTTCAAAGTCAAGGTCGTGCAAGTGGCACAGCGTTGGCAGTTGCACGGTGTGCCATGCTGCGCTGCTTCAATTGGACGCTAGATTATGAAAACTCGCGCTGTCGCTCTATAGGATGGCTTCGGTTTGATGTGTAGGAAAAGAGGAAGCGTGGAGGAAGCTTCGCTGCCTCTGCGTTGCACTGCGCCGAACCGCATGATGCGTATGGCGGGCTTGTCCTACAGGGAAATGGGCCGCTGTCCGATACCTGCGGGAGACGTCCGTTTCTAACATGACCTCATCCGTTGGCCGCCCTGCGTGGCGGTGGCGGAGAAGCAATCAACACGGGGCATCCCCATAACGACAGGAAAGGGAAGATCATGGAACACGGACTCATTGCATGGCTGATCATCGGTGCGGTTGCCGGCTGGCTGGCCGGCGTGCTGGTCAAGGGCGGCGGCTTCGGCCTGTTGGCCGACATCCTCATCGGTATCGTCGGCGCGGTCATCGGCGGCTGGCTGGCCGGCCTGCTGGGCATCGCCGTGGGTGGTGGCATCCTGGCCTCCATCGTCACGGCCACGCTGGGCGCGGTGGTCCTGCTGGTCATCGTGCGGGCCTTCAGGCGCGCCTGACGCAGGCTGGCCCATCCGCCATCCAGTCTAGTCTGATGCTGCAGATGCAGGCCGATGCAGTGATGGCCAATGCGCCCGGGTTCGCGCCCGGGCGCATTGCGCTTTCCGGCAGCGATGGAGCGGATTGCTTCAGGCCATGCAGGAGAATGGGCTCGCAGCCGTTACAATGCCGGCCGGAACCTTTAAAAAACATTCACAAGAACATCAAGCCAGGCGAAGCCATGAACGTTGTCCCGCCTGGGCTTGTCCAAACGCTGTTTCTGTTTCCATTCATTAAGAAAAGCCATCATGAGTAGCGTCAATCCCCTGGCCGGCAAGCGCGCCGCCCCTTCGGCACTGGTCGATCTGCCAGTGCTGGTCTCCAATTACTACAGCCTGCGTCCGGATGTGGCCGAAGCCAGCCATCGCGTGGCCTTCGGCACCTCCGGCCATCGCGGCAACGCCAATGCCCACAGTTTCAACGAATGGCACGTGCTGGCCATCACCCAGGCCATCTGCGACTACCGCAAGGAGCAGGGTTTCAAAGGCCCGCTGTTCCTGGGCATCGATACCCATGCGCTGTCGGAACCGGCCTGGCACAGTGCGCTGGAAGTGCTGGCCGCCAATGAAGTGGTGACCATGCTGGCCGAGGGCAGCCCCTATGCGCCCACGCCTGCCGTCTCGCACGCCATCCTCACGCATAACCGCGTCCACCGCGATGCGCTGGCCGATGGCATCGTGGTCACGCCCTCGCACAATCCGCCCGACAATGGCGGCTTCAAGTACAACATGCCCAATGGCGGCCCCTCCGACTCCAATGTCACCGGCTGGATCGAACAGCGCGCCAACGCCTACCTGGAGCAGCAATTGCAGGGTGTGCGCCGCGTCAGCTTCGAGAAGGCGCTCAAGGCCGGCACCACGCGGCGCTACGACTACCTCGACAACTACGTCAGCGACCTGCCCAACATCATCGACCTGGCCGCCATCTCCGGCGCCAATGTCAAGATAGGCGTGGACCCGCTGGGCGGTGCAGGCCTGCATTACTGGTCTGCCATCGCCGACCGCTACAAGCTGAACCTGGAAGTGGTCAACACCGAGGTCGACGCCACCTTCCGCTTCGTGCCGCTGGACTGGGATGCGCAGATCCGCATGGACCCGTCCTCGCCGCATGCGATGAGCGAACTGATCGCACTGAAAGACCGCTTCGATGTCGCCATGGCCTGCGATACCGACCATGACCGCCACGGCATCGTCGCCAAGAGCCGTGGCCTCATGCCGGCCAACGATTACCTTTCGGTGGCGGTGTACTACCTGTTCCGCCACCGTCCGGCCTGGCGCGCTGACGCTGCCATCGGCAAGACCCTGGTGTCGAGCCAGATGATCAATCGCGTCGCCAAGCACCTGGATCGCAAACTGCTGGAGATGCCGGTGGGCTTCAAGTGGTTCGTCGATGGTCTCTACGACGGCAGCCTGGCGTTCGGCTGCGAAGAGAGCGCTGGCGCCTCCTTCGTGCGTTTCGATGGCCAGCCCTGGAGCACCGACAAGGACGGCATCACCGCCGCCTTGCTGGCCGCCGAGATGACCGCGCGCACCGGCAACGACCCCGGCCAGATCTACGAAGACCTGACCCATCAGCTGGGTGCTCCCCTCAATGGCCGCAAGGAAGCCGCCGCCACGCCCGAGCAGAAGGCGCGCCTGTCCAAGCTCTCGCCCCACGATGTCAGTTCCACCGAACTGGCCGGCGAGCCTATCCGCGAAGTGCTGACCACCGCGCCGGCCAACGGCAAGCCCTTCGGCGGCCTGAAGATCGTCACCGACAATGGCTGGTTTGCGGCGCGCCCGTCCGGTACGGAAAGCATCTACAAGATCTACGGCGAGAGCTTCCGCGATCAGACCCACCTCGACAAGATCTTCGCCGAGGCCCAGGACATCGTCACCCGCGCCCTCCAGGCTGGCTGAACGGCTGATTGCGGCGGGCTGCACCCGCACCGGATCGGACAAACACCCCGTCACGTGTCTGCATGGCGGGGTGTTGTTGTTTCGGCTCTGGTGGGGAAGGGAGTAGCCGCCTGAGCTCGCCCGACCGAAACTTGGACGTTTTCCTGCGGCGCCGGGCTGCCGTCCCTCCTACAGGCAAATCGGCCGATGTCCGGCTGAGGGGCCGGGCGCGTCTTCGTATGATGAACGTGTCGCATCCAACGCGCATCACAGGAGCCCGCCATGCAGCCAGACCCTGCCTCTCCCGACACGCCGGCTGCGGCCTTGCTCAGGCCGCCTGCTGCTACCCAAGCCGACCCAGCTTCGCGCCAGCCGTCGCCGGACGACCCACGCGCGAACGCAGACGCTGAGGTCGAACCCGACGGCACCGAAGATCCCTTGGCCAATGCCGATGACGGCGTGGTGCCAGGGCAGGGCGCTGATGCGCGCTCCCCCCGCGCCCGGCGCAGTCCTCTTCTTCAGAATCCGAACCCGGACCGCAGCCGCTGAGGCTGCGGCCAGGCCCGCCGGCGCTGGCCTCCAGCTGCCGCTGTCCCGCTGTCCCTTACTCAAGCTCAACAGGAGACCCTCATGCACAAGCCCCAGGATACGCCCCCAGTCGAGGTCCCCCCGCTGGATCCGACCCCGCCGCAAGACCCCATCCCGCACCAGAACCCCACCGCCAGCGCGGCGTGATGCGCCTGTGCTGGCTGCGCTCACTATTGCCCAGGAGGTCCGCTTGAATTTCGCCTTGCATACGCCCCAGGAAACGCCGCCTGCCCACGATCCCCATCTGCCGCCGCCAGAAATGCCTGACGACGATCCCATCCCGGTGCAAGATCCGCCGCTCAATCCGCGTCCCGCCGACAAGCCCATCCGCATGTAGGCGGGCGGCGCAGCCTTCCTGTCAGGCGGTGCAAGGCCGCGTGCCGGGAAGGTGGCGAGCGTGAACCTCAAAAGAGGGGCGGTATTCGAATTTTTGCAATGTTGTCGCTCTTGAAATTGTGAAAGCATCCGCCCTTCATCCGGCGTTGCATGCGCTGCCGGCCTGTTCACGCCCGTCACGAAGGAGCGCTTGTCTTGCACCGGAATCCCTCTTCACCCGCAGATTTTCCATCTGCGGGCGCGCCTCGTCCCCATGTCCTGACTGCCCATCCGATGCTCTACCTGCTGGTGCGGGCGCATCCGCCCGCGTCTGCTGCAGCCGCAGAGGGCAGATGCGAGGTCATGTGCGAATCCATCGCCGTGGGTTCGCTAGCGGGCCGCGATGCCATGGTGGTCTACCTTTCGCCGCTGGAGGCCGACATCGACGCCGCCTGGAACGCCCGCGGCGGCGGCCATTACCAGGTCCTGGCGGCGCAGGATTTCCTGCCTGATGAGCTGTTGCGCCAGCATCGCGACAGCCTGCCGTATTGCCTGCACATCGGCTGGGGCGCGCGCGATGGCCGGCTGGTCGTGCGCCGCGACGGCGGATTGGTACGGGTAAGCGCAGCCGCCCTGGCGTGGGTGTCGGCCGACGTCGAGGCCGTGCGCCTGGTGGTCGAGCCGTTCCAGCTGGAGAGTCGCAGCCGGCTCTGGGAAGGCGCCGGCCTGTACGCCCACGCCGAGGTCGAGGCCAAGGCGCTGGCCTGCACCGAACCCGAGTTGCGCCGCCACGCCCAGCGCGCCATCGTGCGCCTGCCTGGCACCGTGGCAGCGCCGCCGGGCATCAATCAGCTGGCCCTGTACGACCTGGAGTCGGCGCATTGGCACTTCGTACCATTGAGTTTGGCGCAGCAGATACTGTCTCAACAGGAAGATTGAGACTGTCGTCTCCAAGCTGATTTTTTTCAGACTTTTCTGATACCGGACACTTTCTTGTTCTGTAACGATGACATCGACCGGACTGAGTGATCAGTTCTTCCCTGTTCATCGACAAAGATCCCGACAAGTGAACGACTGTCTGACTCCCTCTGGTTTGCCATCCGCCCCATGACGCGTACGCTGTTGCCGATCCTGCTGCTGGCCCCGATCGTCTCCTGCACCAGCGCCCAGCAGCCGCCCGAAGCGGTCATGGAGAGCTGCCTGCTCTTCGACCGCGCCACGGATCCCTCCATCTTGATCTCACCCATCAGCGGCCGCGCTCAGGTGATGGAGCAGGGCGGCCCGGCGCCTTACCGGCTGTTCCTGCCCGACGGCGACAACAAGGCCATGCGCGTGGGCTACGCCAGCGGCAAGGGCAAGGAGGGCGATTACATCTTCGTCAATGCCCATCGGGGCTACATCGATCGCGCCGCTGCCGCAGGTTTCTTCTCTCCACGCCGCCTGGAAGCGCCCCGGCAGGCCTCGTTTGCCCTGCTGCGCCAGCGCGGGACGCGCTACGTGTGCGTCATGGAAGGACGCGGCCGGGGTGGTTCGACCATCCTGCGCTCGGCCTTCGTGGCGCGCATCCCGCCCAAGATGGGGGGCGAGCTGATCCTCTACTACCGCCTGCAGGACATGCGCCAGCTGGCCCGTAACGGCCCCTGAATCCCTTCCTGAACCGGCCCGGTCGCGTCCGTGCCGCAAAATTGCCGGTTGCCCCTGTGGCCTGGCCGCCTGTATACTTCGCCCCTAGCATTGCTTCTGGTATTGCGTGCGCAGCCGCGCACGGAATTGAAACGGGAAGCCGGTGCGGCCCGCATGAATGAATCCATGGGCCAAGGCCGGCGCTGCCCCCGCAACGGTAAGCGAGGAAGGACACGCACTACGCCACTGTGCCATCGGCATGGGAAGGCGCCTGTCCGCGAAGCCCCAGGCTTCATCCCGCCAGCCCGGAGACCGGCCAGTGGCAACATTCTTGAATGCATCGCGGAGGGCGATCATGCGGAGAGCTTCCCTTGTTTCCAACCGGCATTTCCCGGTGTCGCCTGCGGGCGGCAGGATAGGGCATGGGCGCTTGACGCAGGGTCTCCTCCGGTTTCTTCATCCACCCAAGGAAAACACATGTCCACCACCTCCGGCCTGAACGCCAGCAATACCGTCGAGACCACCCAAGCGGGCAGCCATGTCTGGCGCGACCGCATTGCTCCTGCGCTGCTGGCCCTGGCGCTGGGCGTGGCGCTGATCTATGGCGCCGGTTTCGCCTCCAAGGTCGAGCTGCACAACGCCGCCCATGATGGTCGCCACTCGGCCGGCTTCCCCTGCCACTGAGGAGCGCGCGATGAACTGGACAGTCTTTCGGCGCATGGCGTCGGCGGTAGTCGTGGCCGGCGCCTTGTCGGGTGTGTTGCTTTCGGGCGTGCAGCAGTTCCAGGTGGAAAAGCTCATCCTGCAGGCCGAGCAGTACGAGAAGGCGGCTGAAGAGGGCGCCTCCGCTGCCCCCCAGGCAGCCCATGAGCACGAACACGACCAAGCGCATGAACACGCCGCCCCCAGCGCCCATGCCCACGAGCACAGCCATGACGCCGACGCCTGGGAACCCGCCGATGGCGCAGAACGCACCGGCTATACCGTGCTGGCCAATGTCAGCATGGCCGTGGGCTTTGCGCTGCTGCTGGTGGCGGCCATCACCCTCAGTGGCCGCCAGGTCAGCTGGCGCAGCGGCCTGCTGTGGGGACTGGCGGGCTATGGCGTCTTCTTTGTCGCGCCCTCGCTGGGCCTGCCGCCGGAAGTACCGGGCACCCTGGCCGCGCCGCTGCAGGCACGCCAGTTCTGGTGGGTGATGACGGCGGTGATGACCGCGGCCAGCCTGGGCCTGTTCGTCTTTACACGCGCCTGGTGGTGCAAGCTGCTGGCCGTGGCCCTGCTGGTGGTGCCGCACCTGGTGGGCGCACCGCAGCCCGAGGTGCATGGCGGCGTCGCCCCCGAAGAGCTGGCCCACGCCTTCATCCGCGCCACCGCCCTGGCCAACGCCGTCTTCTGGCTGGCCCTGGGCGGGCTGACCGGTTTCTTCTACCGCCGGTTCGGCTGAACCACCCGGCGCCGGTCTGCGGGCCGGCGCCATCCGCATTGGCCTCGCATCGCGGCGCTCCTGAAAGTCAAGCAATGAGAACTCATCACCGCCACGTGCTCATGTGCGTCGGCCCGCGCTGCACCGAGAACGGTGTCCTGGCCGAAGCCATGTTCGGCGTCCTGGGCGAGCAGATCGATGCCCGTCCCGACCTGCGCGTCAAGCGTACCCGCACCCATTGCATGGTGGCCTGCAAAGCACAGGCGCCGGTGGTGGTGGTCTATCCCGAGGGTGTCTGGTACCGCTGCGAAGACGCCAGCGCCATCGAGCGCGTGGTGGTCGAACACCTGGAGGGCGGGCGCGAAGTGAGCGACCTGGTCTTCCATCGCCTGGGCAGCGGCGATGTCCATCCCGAACCGGAGAGCAGCGATGTCTGAGCCGCTGGCGCGCATTGCGCTCTTGACCCACGCCCCCACCGACCTGGCCATGCTGGCCACGGCCCGTGCGCAGTTGCCGGCGGACTTCCCTGTCGTAGCAGGCTACGACCTGCAGCGGCTGCAAGCCGCAGATCAAGACCAGGCGTCGCAGTGGCCCAGCCTGGCCTCGCTGCTGCGCGGCGAGCTGGCGGCGGCGCAGGTGATCGTCTTGCGTGTGCTGGGCCGGCTGGGAGCGGTGCAGGGCTTTCCCGACCTGCTGCGTCTGGCTCGTGCCGAAGGGCGGCAACTGATCGTGCTGTCCGGCACCGGCGAGCCCGACCCGGAACTGGCCGCCGCGTCCACTGCGCCAGCCGATGTGCAGCAACAGGCGCTGGCCTATTTCAACGGTGGCGGCAGCGTGAATCTGGCGCAGATGCTGCGCTGCCTGTCGGACCGCCTGCTCTTGAGCGGCTACGGCTATGAACCGGCCCAGGCCCTGCCCGAGCATGGCCTCTATCATCCCGACCTGGAACAGGACGCCGGCATCGCCGACTGGCTGGCGCTGCGCGCCCAGGCCCCGGCGGGCAAGCCGGCCGTGGGCATCATCTTCTACCGGGCGCACTGGCTCTCGGGCAATACCGCCTTCATCGATGCCCTGGTCGCGGCGCTGGAGGCGCGCGGGCTGGATGTGCTGCCGGTGTTCACCTCCTCGCTGCGTGTGTCGGCCGGCGGCGGCCAGGCCTTGCCGCCGGCCCTGCAGTATTTCGGCGCAGGCCAGGTGGACCTGATCATCAATACCACCTCCTTTGCCATGGGCGAGATCACTGCTGGCGGCGTCACGCCGGCTGGCTGGTCGGTCTCGGTGCTGGAGCAACTGGACCTGCCGGTGCTGCAGGCCATCACCAGCGGCATGACGCAGGCGCAGTGGCAGCACTCCACACGCGGCATGAACCCGCTGGACGCGGCCATGAACGTGGTGCTGCCCGAGTTCGATGGCCGCATCATCGGTGTGCCGCTGTCCTTCAAAGAGACCACCGACAGCGGCGCGGTACAGTACCAGCCACTGCCCGACCGGGTCCGCCGCATCGCCGGCCTGGCGCAACGGCTGGTGCGCTTGCGCACCACGCCCAATGCCAACAAGCGCATTGCCTTCATCTTCACCAATTCCAGCAGCAAGGCCTCGCAGATCGGTAACGCCGTCGGCCTGGATGCGCCTGAGTCGTTGATGGCCGTCTTGCGGGCGCTGTCGGCCGATGGCTATGCCATCGATGCATTGCCGCAGACCGGGACGGCCCTGATCCACGAACTGGTGGACCGCTGCTCCTACGACGACATCCTCCTGACAGAAGGCCAGTTGCGCCGCGCCGCCGCCCGCATTCCGGCGGCGCGCTACGCACAGTGGTTCACCGCCTTGCCAGCGGCGCTGCAAGACAAGATGCAGCGCCAGTGGGGCGCGGCCCCTGGCCAGGCCTATGTGCATGACCAGCATCTGGTCATCGCCGGCCTCGACCTGGGCAACGCCTTCGTCGCCCTGCAACCGCCACGTGGCTATGGCATGGACCCCGACGCCATCTATCACCAGCCCGACCTGCCGCCCACCCATCACTACTACGCGCTGTATCGCTGGCTGGACGAAGAGTGGGGCGCGGATGCCATCGTCCACGTCGGCAAGCATGGCACGCTGGAGTGGTTGCCCGGCAAGGGCGTGGGCCTGTCCGACGAGTGCTTCCCGGATGCGCTGCTGGGCGACATGCCGCTGTTCTATCCCTTCATCATCAACGACCCCGGCGAGGGTTCGCAGGCCAAGCGCCGCGCCCACGCCGTGGTGGTGGACCACCTGACGCCGCCGATGACCACCGCCGACAGCTACGGCGCGCTGGCGCAGCTGACGCAACTGGTGGACGAGTATTACCAGGTCGAAGTGCTGGACCCCTCCAAGCTGCCGCTGCTGCAGCAGCAGATCTGGGAGCTGGTGCGCCAGACCAATCTGGATACCGACCTGCAATACAAGCTGCTGCATCACGACCATGATCATGATCATGATCATGACCACGGCGATGATCACGATCATCACCACCATCATCATGGTCACGCCCACCATCATCACGACCACGGCGACCATGAACATCACGACCACGATCACCCTCACGAAGAGGGCGAGCTGCCGCATGCCCTCACCGAGCTCGACGGCGCCGGCGTGGCCCACCTGATCGAAGACCTCGACGGCTACCTGTGCGAGCTGGGCGCGGCGCAGATCCGCGACGGCCTGCACATCCTGGGCCGCACGCCCGACCAGGCGCAGATGCCCGACATGCTGGTAGCGCTGACCCGCCTGCCCAACCAGGACCTGCCCGGCCTGCAGGAAGAAGTGGCGCGGCTGTTCGGCCTGTCGCTGGACATGCTGCTGGAACACAAGGGCCGTCGTCTGAACATCGATGACGCCCTGGGGCGCTGCGCGGATCGCTCCATCGCCACCCGCGCCGATGCCCTCGAAGCCATCGACGCCCTGTGCCTGCGCCTGATGCAGGCGCTGCAGGAACACGACTTCGCACCCACGGCGATCGACGGCGTACTCGGCAGCGTCTTTGCCGCGCTGGAACAAGCCAGTCCCGAGCAAAGGCCGCGCCTGCAACCGGCCATGAGCCAGGCCGCCACCAGCGTGCTGGGCGGCATGCGCGCCATGGCGCGCCCGGCAGCAGCCGCGCCGCGCCGTGCGGCGCCTGCCAGCGCACCAAGCCGCCGCGCTACAGATACCCGCGCCGTACGTCGCGTGCTGGCCTTCGCCTGCGAAGAGCTGGTGCCGCGCCTGCACCGCACCAGCGAAGAAATCGGCAACCTGCTCAATGGCCTGCGCGGCGGCTATATCCCCGCCGGCCCCAGCGGTTCGCCCACGCGCGGCATGGCGCACATCCTGCCCACCGGCCGCAACTTCTATTCGGTCGATCCGCGCAGCGTGCCTTCGCAATCGGCCTGGCGTGTGGGCCAGCAGCTGGCGCGTGAAGTGCTGCAACGCCATCACCGCGAAACCGGCCACTATCCCGAGAGCGTGGCCATCAGCATCTGGGGCACCAGCGCCATGCGCACCCACGGCGATGACGTCGCGCAGATCCTCTGGCTGATGGGGGCACGTCCCCTCTGGCGCGCCGGCAACCGGCAGGTAGCAGGGGTCGAGCTGGTGCCGCTGGAAGAATTGCAACGCCCGCGCATCGACGTCACCACGCGCATCAGCGGTTTCTTCCGCGACGCCTTCCCGCAACTGATCGAACTGATCGACGATGCCGTGCAACTGGCCATCGCCGCCGATGAACCGGAGACCATGAACTTCGTGCGCAAGCACTACCTGCGCGACCTGGCGCAGGGCATGGGCGCCGGACTGGGCCAGGCCGAAGCGGCGGCCCAGGCGTCCTACCGCGTCTTCGGCGCCAAGCCCGGCAGCTATGGCGCCGGCATCCTGCCCCTGATCCAGGAAAAGAACTGGCAAGACCAGGCCAATTTCGCCGAGGCCTACATCAACTGGGGCGGCTTCGCCTATGGCCGCAAGGTCCAGGGTGCGGACCAGCGCGACGCGTTCCGCCAGCGCCTGGCGGGCGTGCAGGTGGCGCTGCACAACCAGGACAACCACGAGCACGACATCTTCGACAGCGACGACTACCTGCAATACCACGGCGGCATGATCGCCACCATCCGCGCCTTGTCCGGCCAGCAGCCACGGCATTACTTCGGCGACAGCCACGACCCCCAGCGCGCCGCCGTGCGCGACCTCAAGGAAGAGACCCTGCGCGTCTTCCGCGCCCGCGTGGTCAATCCCAAGTGGCTGGCCAGCATCCAGCGTCACGGCTACAAGGGCGGGCTGGAGCTGAGCGCGACTGTCGATTACCTGTTCGGCTATGACGCCACGGCGCAAGTGCTGGATGACTGGATGTACCAGCAACTGGCCGAGACCTACGGCTTTGACCCGGCCATGCGCCAGTTCCTGGAAGAGGCCAATCCCTGGGCCCAGAACGCCATCGCCGAGCGCCTGCTGGAAGCCGCCAGCCGGGGCATGTGGCAAGCGCCCGACGCCCAGACCCTGGAGCGCCTGCGCCAGCTCTACCTGCACAGTGAAACCCTGCTCGAAGCACGCGGCGAGACCGTGCGCGGCAGCGAACATACCAAGGACCTGCAATGACCGCCTCGCTCGTCTATCCCGTCTATCCCTTCTCGGCCATCGTCGGCCAGCCGCTGCTGCAGCAGGCGCTGCTGCTGTGCGCCGTCGATCCCGGCATCGGCGGCGTGCTGGTGCGCGGCGACAAGGGAACCGCCAAGAGCACCGCCGCACGCGGCCTGACCCAGGTGCTGCCACCCATTGCCCGGGTGGCTGGTTGCGCCTTCAACTGCGCCCCCGGCCAGCCAGCGGCGGCTTGCGCGCTCTGCAAGGGCGACAACGCGCCCACCGCAGCGCCGGCGGAGTTGCCTTTCGTGACCCTGCCGCTGGGCGCGACCGAAGACCGCGTGCTGGGTTCGCTCGATCTGCAGCAAGCCCTGCAGGGCGGCCAGCGCGCCTTCCAGCCGGGCCTGCTGGCGGCGGCCCATCGCGGCATCCTCTATATCGATGAAGTCAACCTGCTGGCCGACCACCTGGTCGATGTGCTGCTGGACGTGGCCGCCATGGGCGTCAATGCGGTGCAGCGTGAAGGCCTGTCGGTGAGCCATCCGGCGCGCTTCACCCTGATCGGCACGATGAACCTGGAAGAGGGCGACCTGCGCCCGCAACTGCTGGACCGTTTCGGCCTGATGGTGGAGGTCAACGCACCCACCGACAAGACCGTGCGTGCCGAGGTGGTGCGCCGGCGCATTGCCTTCGAAGCCGATCCCGCCGCCTTCGCCAACCAGTGGCAAGATCGCCAGGACGCCTTGCGCAGCCAGGTGGCCCAGGCCCAGCGCCTGCTGCCCGAGGTCGTGCTGGAAGATGCCATGCTGGAACTGATCAGCCATCTCTGCTGCGAGTTCGAGGTGGCCAGCCTGCGCGCCGACATCGTCATGCACAAGACCGCCCGCGCCATGGCCGCCTTGCAGGCGCGTTCCCGCGTGACGCCCGACGATGTGCGCGAGGCCGCCTTGCTGGTGCTGCCGCATCGCCGCCGCCGCAAGCCCTTCGAGCAGACGGGCATGGACCAGGACAAGCTGGATGATCTGGTCGATCAGGCCCGCGCATCCGAGCCGCCAGCCCCTGATGCGGGCGAAGGAAGTGGGGATGCCCCACCGCAGGAAGAATCACCTGAACAAGGACAGCCGGAGCAGGGCGAGCAGGACCAGCAGGACCAGCAAAGAGAAGCAGGCGGCCAGCAGACCTTCGCCATCGCCGCCGCCGGCCAGGCCCGCAAGATCAGCGTGGCCGCGCCCGCTCAAGCCAGCGCCGCCAGCGTGGCCAGCGGCCGGCGCAGCGCGGTAGCCGACGCCAGCCGGGGCAGCGCCGTGCGCGCCGTGCCGGACGCCAATCCGGACCGCTTGGCCATTGGTGCTACACTGCGCAGCGCCGCCGTACGCAGCGCCCTCAGCGGCAATGCCGAGCCCGGCGAGCGGCTTGCCGTCAGCCGCGCCGACCTGCACCGGCAGGTGCGCAGCGGACGCGGCGCCAACCTGATCGTCTTCGTGGTCGATGCCTCGGGCTCCATGGCCGCGCAGCGGCGCATGGAAGCCGTCAAGGGTGCGGTGCTGGCCCTGCTGACCGATGCCTACCAGCGCCGCGACCAGTTGGCCGTGATCGCCTTCCGGGGCGAACAGGCGCAAGTGCTGCTGGCGCCCACCCGCAGCGCCGACCTGGCCGAGCAGGGCCTGCGCGAACTGCCCACCGGTGGTCGCACGCCCTTGCCACATGCGCTGCAACTGGCCGCGCAAGTGCTGCAACAGGCCAGCCCGGAAGCGCCGCCGCTGCTGGTGATCCTGTCGGACGGCAAGGCCAATGTCAGCCTGCCCGGCAGCCACGGCGACGCCTGGGCGCAGACCCTGGAAGCGGCGGCCATGCTGGCCGCGCAGGCCGTGCCGGCGCTGGTGCTCGATACCGAATCCGGCTATCTGCGCCTGGGCCGTGCGGCCCAACTGGCCGAGGCGCTGGGTGCGCCTTGCCTGACCCTGGAACAATTGACCGGCGACGCCCTGGCGTTGACCGTGCGCGCGCAACTGGGCGCGCGCTGAAAGGAAAGAACATGATCATCTGCATCGGCGCCGGTCCCGGCGACCATTCCTACCTGACCATGCGCGGCGCGGAACTGATCCGCAATGCCGATGTGGTGGCCGGCTTCAATGCCGTGGTGGACGTGGTCAAGGACCTCATCCCGGCCAGCGCCCAGGTGGTGCTGATGGGCTATCGCGACCAGGTCGCCAAGCTCGATGAAGTGGCAGCCTTGCACCACGCCGGCAAGCGCTGCGTGGTGGTCTTCATGGGCGATATCCACTTCAGCGGTTTCCAGTACCTGGAGCGCGTGGAGCGCGCCTGCGGCCATCGGGTGGAAACCCTGCCCGGCATTTCCTCGGCCCAGATCCTGGCGTCCAAGGCACGGGTGTGCTTTGATGAAACCACCTTCATTACCTTCCACCGCCGTGGCGACTTGGAACCCTTCAAGCGCCATCTGGTGCATGTGCTCAATGATGGCCGCAACGCCATCGTCATCCCCTGTCCCTGGGATGCTGCGCGCTCCTTCATGCCGCGCCACATCGCCACCTATCTGCTGCAGCAGGGCGTGAGCCCTGAACATCCCACCGAGGTCTGGGAAAACCTGACCCGGGGCGACGCCGAGTGGCATGGCAAGCTGGCCGATTGCGCCGATGTCGAATTCAGCGACATGAGCATCATGCTCATCCGCACCCTCACACCCATGGCCAGCCAGATCGAACCGCCGCCTTCGATGGCGGCCAGCGGAGCCTCGGCATGAGCCGTCAGGGCCAGTCGGCGGTGGTCATTGCCGGTCACGGCAGCCGCGATCCGGATTCGCTGCGCGAATTCGAAGCGCTGGTCGAACTGGTGCGCGAGCGCGCCGCCGGGCGCATCGTGCGGCATGGCTATCTGGAGTTTGCCGCGCCCACCATTTCCGAAGCCGCCGCCGCCTGCGTGGCCGCAGGCGCTACCGAAGTCGCGGTGGTGCCGGGCGTGCTCTTGGGAGCGCGCCATGCCAAGAACGACATGCCCGCTGAGCTGCTGGCGCTGGCGCGGGATTATCCGCAGGTCGATTTCCATTTCGGCGCGCCCATGGACCTGCATCCGCTGCTGCTGCAACTGGTGCAGCAGCGCATCGTCGAGGCCGAGGCACAGTCGCAAGACCTCATCGCCCGCCGCGACAGCTGCCTGGTGCTGGTGGGACGCGGCACCACCGACCCCGACGCCAATGGCGAGATCGCCAAGCTGGCGCGCATGGTGCAGGAAGGCATGGGCTTTGGCGGCATCAAGGTGTGCTTCTCGGGCACGGCCACGCCGCTGGTGCGCGATGGACTGGCGCAGGCCGCCGCCGAGGGCTGGAAGCGGCTGGTGGTGTTGCCGTTCTTCCTCTTCGATGGCGTGCTGGTCAAGCGCATCTATGCCGCCGCCGACGAACTGGCGCAGCGCGAAGCCGGCGTGGAAGTGCTCAAGGCGGCTTACCTGGGCGTGCATGCCCATGTCGCCGACGTCATGCTGGAGCGCGCCCGCGAGGCCGCCGAAGGTCGCGCTGCGATGAACTGCACCCTGTGCAAGTACCGCGTCCAGATCGTCGGTTTCGAGCAGCAGGTGGGCGAGCCGCAGCGGGCCCATCACCTGCAGGTGCGCGACCTTTCCGCGCGCGAGCAGAGCGCCCCGGCAATCTTGGGCACCGCACCCTACGTGCCTCATCCCATCGAAGCCGAAAGCATGGAGATCATCCAGGCCGGACGCGACTGGAGCGGCTTTCCGCCCGAACACCTGACCGTCCTGCAGCGCCTGGTGCATACCAGCGGCGACTTTGCTGTCGCCGATGAGATCTATTTTTCCGCCGGCGCGGCCCAGGCCGGCATGAAGGCGCTGCTGCGCTGCAAGCGCGTGGTCACCGACGTGACCATGGTGCAGACCGGCTTGAAGCGCGCCGTGCTGGAACAGCTGGGTGTGGAGACCTGGTGCGGCGTACACGATCCCGAATCGCACCTGATGGCGCAGAACCTGGGCATGACGCGCTCGGCGGCAGGCATTCGCCGCGCCTGGCAGAAGTTCGGCAATGACATCGTGCTGGCCATCGGCGACGCGCCCACTGCCATCACCGAAGCCGTGCGCCTGATCCGTGAGCATGGCTGGCGTCCGCAACTGGTCATCGGCCTGCCGGTCGGCTTTGTCGGCACCCGCGAGAGCAAGGACGAGCTGCGCCGCTGCCTGCAGGTGCCGCGCATCACCAACAGCGGCACCCGCGGCGGTTCGCCCTGGGCCGCCAGCGTCGTCAATGCGCTGATGATCGACGCCATCGCCTGGCTGGTGGCGCAGGAAGCGCAAACCGAAGGCGCGCAGTAATGGACGCCGCCAGCGAGCTGCAACGGGCCGAGTATGACCTGGCCGTGCTCGCCCCCAATGGCCTGCGGCGCGGGCGCAGCACCGGCAGCTGCGCCACCGCCGCCTTGCGTGCTGCCTTGTACCGGCTGCTGGCCGGCGTGACGCTGCACGAGACCGAAGTGAGCCTGCCGGACGGACGGCATTATCTCTGTGTGCCGGTGCAGGCGGTCGAGATGATCGCCCCCGACATTGCCCAGGCCGACGTGCTCAAGGATGGCGGCGACGACCCCGACAATACCCATGGCGCGACCATCTTCGCCCAGGTGCGTCGCAACCAGAGCGGTGAAGTGCGTTTCTTCGCCGGCCAGGGCGTGGGTACGGCGACCATGCCCGGCCTCCGCGTGGCGGTGGGAGAGCCGGCCATCAACCCAGTGCCGCGCGCCATGATGCGCACTGCTGTGGCCGAGGTGCTGGCCGAATTGCGGCCCGGTGAGCCGGCCTGCGGCTTCGATCTCACCATCGGTTGCCGCGAAGGCATGAGCATCGCGCCCAAGACCTTCAACCCCAAGCTGGGCATCGTCGGCGGCATCTCGATACTGGGCACTTCGGGCATCGTCGAGCCGATGTCGATGGCCTCCTGGATCGCCTCCATCGAGGTCTATATCCGCGTGGCTTTGGCCGCCTGCGCGCCGGGCGATGCGGTGGCTTACCTGCCGGGCAAGATCGGCCGCGTCTTCGTGGCGCAGGAACTGGGGCTGCCGGACAAGCGCAGCGTGCAGATCGCCAATTTCCTTGGCGATGCGCTGGACTTCACCGAGCAGGCGCTGGCCGAGGCGGGCCGTACGCTGCCGCTGTTGTGGCTGGCCGGTCATCCGGGCAAGCTGGCCAAGGTCCTCGATGGCGTCTGGGACACCCACTCCAGCAAGAGCAACATGGCCATGCAAGGCGTGGCCCGCGTGGCCGAAGAGATGAACGCGGCAGGGCAGGGCGTACTGTTTGACGCCACCCTGCTGCAGCAGATGAAGGAAGCCAATACGGTGGAAGCAATCATAGAACTGGTGCGCCAGCAGGACGCCGCACTCTCGCGCCGCCTCTGGTGCGAGATCGAAACCCGCATCGCCACGCTGGCGCAGGCGCGCGTGCCATCGGTGGCGCGCATCGAGGTACGGCTGTTCGACCTGGAGGGACATCAACTGGGAGCAGGCGCATGAGTGGGCACATGAGCGGACGTCTTACCGGCATCGGCGTGGGTCCCGGCCCGGCAGGCTATCTGCCGCTGGCGGCCATCGCCGCGCTGCGCAGCGCCGACCTGATCTACATCCCGCGTGCGCGTGGCGCTGATCTGTCGGTTGCCCTGCAATGCCTGGATGGGGTGGAGTTCGACCGCAACCGTCTGTGCGAGATCGAATTCAACATGGACCCGGACCGCCAGGTCCTGCAGGAACATTACGCCCAGCTCGGCCAGCAACTGGCAGCGCAATTGCGCCAGGGCCTGCAGGTGGTCTACCTGACCATCGGCGATGCGCTGACCTATTCGACCTACGGCTATGTGCTGGCGGCCGTGCGCGATCTCTATCCCGCGTGCGATTGCGTGACCTTCCCCGGCATCACCAGCTATGCGGCCGCGGCGGCGGCGTTGGAGTGGCCGCTGGGCGTGGGCAAGGAGCGCACGCTGATCCTGCCCTGTCCGGAAGACGCGGCGAGCCTGCGCGCCGAGATCGAGAGCCATGACATCGTCGTGCTCATGAAGGTCGGTGCGCGCCTGCCCTGGGTGCTGGCGCTGCTGCGCGAGATGGGCATCGCCCAGCATTGCGGCTTTGCCCGCCGCATCGGCCTGGAAGGCGAAGTGCTGGCCAGCGACCTCACCGCGCTGGATGCCGCTGAAGCCAGCGGCTACCTGGCCGTGCTGCTGATCCGCAAGACCGCGCAGGCCCAGCGTCACCGCGCGCCGCAAGATACATCGAAAGGAAACGCATGAAAGTCTATTTCGTCGGCGCCGGCCCCGGTGCGGCCGATCTCATCACGCTACGCGGTGCGCGCCTGCTGGGGCAGGTGCGCATGGTGCTGTATGCCGGCTCGCTGGTGCCCACGGCCTTGCTGGAGCATTGCCATTCCGAGGCCGAGATCATCGATACCGCCGCCCTCGATCTGGAGCAGCAGCAGGCCTGCTACGTGCGTGCGCAGGAGCAGGGCATCGACGTGGTGCGCCTGCATTCGGGCGACCCCGCCATCTATGGCGCGACTGCCGAGCAGATGCGCCGACTCGATGCCCTGGGCATCGCCTATGAGGTGGTGCCGGGTGTGTCGTCCTTCACCGCTGCTGCCGCCGCCGTGTCGGCCGAGCTGACCAAGCCGGAAGTCTCGCAGAGCGTGATCCTGACCCGCGTCTCGGGCCGCGCCTCGGCGGTGCCGGAGTCCGAATCGATTGCCTCGCTGGCGGCGCACCGGGCCACCATGTGCATCTTCCTGTCCGGCCCGCACCTCAAGAAGATCGTCACCGACCTGCTGCTGCACTATCCGCCCGAGACACCGGTCACGCTGGTCTATCGCGCCACCTGGCCGGAGCAGCGCATCTACCAGGGCCAGCTCGACAAGGTCTTGGAAGAGAACAAGCGCGGGGAATGGAATCTGACCACCATGATGCTGGTCGGTGCAGCCTTGAACAAGGAGCAGGTGGCCGAATCCAGTCTCTATTCCAAGGACTTCACGCACCTCTTCCGCGTGGTCAAGAAGAACAAGGACGCCGCATGAACCCGCCCCTCGCCCCGGCAGAACTGGGCCTGTGGCCGGTGCGCGCCGAGGCGGCGGCGCTGGCCATGCTGCTGCAGGACAGCCTGGGCGGCGAACTCTACCAGCCCTGGCTCAATGACCAGGGCGGCCTGTCACAGCGCCAGCAGTTCGCGCTGGCCTATCGCCGCCACCGGCAGTGGATCATGATCGGCGCTGCCGGCATCGCCGTGCGCTTCCTGGACGGTCTGCCGCAGGACAAGCACAGCGATCCCGCCGTGGTGGTGGTCGATGAGGCGGGGCGCTTTGCCATCGCCTTGCTGGCCGGCCATGAGGGCGGCGCCAACAGCCTGGCCTATCGCGTGGCCCAGTACATCGGCGCGCAGCCGGTGGTGACCACTGCCACCGAAGCCGTCAAGCCGCTGGTGCTGGGCATCGGCTGCCGCAAGCTGGCCTCGGCCGAACAGATCGGCCGCGCTGTGGCGCAGGCGCTGGCGCAATGTCCGGGCGCAACCCTGGCCCAGGTGCGCGAGGTGGCCACCATTGATATCAAGGCCGAAGAGCCCGGCCTGCTGGCCTTCTGCGCCACCCATGGTTTGCCGCTGCGGGTGATTGCGCGCGAGCAGATCGCCCAGCGCGCCTGGGTCGGCAAGCCCTCGGACTGGGTGCGCCAGAATCTAGGCGTGGAGGGCGTCTGCGAACCGGCGGCCTTGATCGCCAGTGCGCGTGGCCGGCTGCTGCTGGGCAAGACGGCGCTCGACGGCGTGACGGTGGCCATCGTGGACGATGCCGAAGGCTGGCGCAGTTTTGTAGAAAATCCGTAAATCATTTGCAGGAAACCTGATGGAAGCAGTCAAGAAAAAAGGCGTATTGAACCTGGTCTCGGTAGGCCCCGGTTTTGAAGAGATGATCATCCCGCGCGCCATCGAGGCCTTGCGCGAGAGCGAGGTCATCGTGGCCTATGAGTTGTACCTGCGCTGGATCGCCGCCCATATCGAAGGCAAGCAAATCCATACCCCGCCGCTGACGCAAGAGCGCGAGCGGGCGCTGCTGGCCATCGAGCAAGCCCGCGCCGGTCGCCGCGTGGCGCTGATCTCCAGCGGCGACATCGGCATCTACGCCATGGCCGCGCTGGCCTTCGACGACATGCGCGAGGACGATACCTATGAGGTCAACGTCATCCCCGGCGTGACCTCGGCCAATGCCTGCGCCTCGCTGTTGGGCTCGCCGCTGTCGCACGATTTCGCCACGCTGTCGCTGTCCAATCTCTTGTGTCCGTGGACCTGGATCGAACAGCGCGCCAGCCACATCGCCCAGGCCGACCTGGCCTGCGTGCTCTACAACGTGCAGAGCGCCGGGCGGCAGGAGGGCGTCTACCGCATCCTGCAACTGATGCTGCAGCACAAGGCCCCGCATACCCTGTGTGGGGTGGTGCGCAATGCCTACCGGCCTGGCCAGCAGGTGTCCATCCACCGGCTGGATGAATTGCCGGGTCTGCAGTTCGACATGCTGACCTCCATCGTCATCGGCAACCGCTTCACCCAGCGCAAGCGCGACTGGATCTTCACGCCGCGTGGCTACAACGACTGGAGCGAAGAGTCCCAGGCCGAGGAAGTGGCGCAACTGCCGGCGCAGGCGGTCTGGGTCTTTGCCGGCACCAGCGATGGCAATGCGCTGGCCGCCGAACTGGCCGGGCAGGGGCGGCCGGTGGTCGTCTCCACCGCCACCGGCTATGGCGGCGAACTGGCGCGCGGCGACTGCCCCGGCGCCTTCGTCTGGTCGGGCCGCCAGGGGCTGGAGGCGCGCCGCCAGGCCCTGCGCGACAGCCGCGCCCGCGTGCTGGTGGATGCGACGCATCCCTTTGCGGTGCAGATGTCGCAGCAGCTGATGACGCTGTCGCAGGAACTGGGCATTCCCTACCTGCGCTACGAACGTCCCGGCGAGCTGGCCGCGGACGATCCCCATGCCTGCGCCGACATGGAAGATGCCGCCCGCAAGGCCATGGCGCTGGGAAAGCGTATCTTCCTGGCCACCGGTTCCAAGGACCTGGCCACTTTCCTGCAGGCGCCGGGCGCGCAGGAGCGGCAATGGTTCGCCCGCGTCACGGCGGACCCTGATTTCGTCAGTCGGGCCCTGGAGCTGGGGCTGCCACGCGCTCACCTGTGCGCCATGCAGGGACCATTTTCGCAAGCCTTCAATGAAGCGCTGTGGCGCGACTGGGGCATCGATTGCGTGGTCACCAAGGATTCCGGCGAAGCCGGCGGCTACCGTGCCAAGGCTGAGGCGGCGCGTGCGCTGGGCATCCCCTTGCTGACGGTGCGCCGTCCGCCGCTGGACTATCCGCAGGTGGCGCATGATTTCAGCAGCGTCCACGCACACCTGGCGGTGCTGACGGGAGGGTGAGCGTGGCGGTTTCCCTTCCCGAGCTTCCACCCGCATTGCCGCCCATCCCGGTGACGGTGGTCACGGGTTTTCTCGGCGCGGGCAAGACCACGCTCTTGCGCGGCCTGGTGCAGCGCCGCCAGTCGCGCCGGCTGGCCTTGCTGATCAATGAATTCGGCGAGGTCGCCATCGACGGCGACCTGCTGCGCGCCGAAGGCGACGCCCAGGGGCAGGTGCAGATCCAGGACTTTGCCCATGGCCTCATCGCCTATGGCGACGACGCGCATTTCGTGCCGGCCATGCTGGCGCTGGCCGCACGGCGCGCCCAGATCGACCATGTGCTGATCGAGACGTCCGGGCTGGCCCTGCCCAGTGCGGTGATGGAGGTCTTGCAGGGCGCCGAGCTGGCCCCGCACTTCGTGCTGGATGCGACCCTGGCCGTGGTCGATACGCCGCTCTTGCTGGAGGACGCCTTCGCCAGCGCCGATGCGGTGGGCGCAGCGACGGCCCAGCTGTTCCGCCAACAGCTCGAATGCGCCGACGTGGTGGTGCTCAACAAGATCGACGGCATGGAGGAAGCGCCGCTGCTGCAAGCCGAACAGGCCGTGCGCGCACTCGCGCCCAATGTGCGCTTCCTGGAACTGGCCTATGGCGCAAGGCTGGATATCCGGTTGGCGCTGGGCCTGCGCCTGCATCAGGCCGGCGCGACGGTGCATCATCATTACACGCCGGTCTCCATGCCGGGCGAACGCGCCCAGGTTGCGCCTGACCAACGCCGCTTCAACGGTCATGTGCATTCCGGCCTGGGGGCGCACAGCCACGGCCTGTCCACCCACAAGCACTTCCACGAGCAAGACCCGGGCTGGCAATCCTTCACCCTGCGCAGCCAGGCGCAGCAGGATGCAGCGCGCCTGCGCCAGGCCGTGGCCGCTGCGGCCCTGGCCGAACCCATCCTGCGCGCCAAGGGCTTCGTCCACACCGACCAGGGAGCGCGCCTGGTGCAGGCGGTGCGCGCCCGGGTGGTGGTGGCCGAGAGCGGGCAGGGCAGTGCTAGTGGCAGCAGCAGCGAGCTGGTCTTCATCGGCTATCACCCCAGCCGTGTCAAGGTCGCCCGCATCCTCTGCGAGACCACCGGGGTAGACTGGACCTGAACGAATCTTTTGGAAAGAACGACACCATGAAAACCGATCCCGAATCCCACAAGCGCATGACCCAGCGCCACAAGGAAGGCTTTGAAAAGAAGAAGGCCGCCGCCCAGAAGGAAAGGGGTCTGCTGATCGTCAACACCGGCACCGGCAAGGGCAAGTCCAGCGCCGCCTTCGGCATGGGCATGCGCATCCTCGGCCATGGCATGAAGCTGGGCGTGGTGCAGTTCATCAAGGGCGCGCTCTACAGCGCTGAGCGCGACTTCCTGGGCGGCCATGCCCACTGCGACTTCCACGTCGTCGGCGCAGGCTACACCTGGGACACCCAGGACCGCGAGGCCGACATGCGCACCGCCGCCCGCGGCTGGGCCGAGGCCGTGCGCATGATCCAGGACCCCAGCTATGACATGGTGATCCTGGATGAACTCAACATCGTGCTGAAATACCAGTACCTGGACCTGGACGAGGTGCTGCGCGTCTTTGCGGCGCGCCGCGAGATGTTGCATATCGTCGTTACAGGCCGTCATGCCCCGGAGGCGCTGATCGAGCAGGCCGACCTGGTCAGCGAGATGCGCCCCCTCAAGCATCCCTACAAGGAACAGGGCGTGAAGGCGCAGAAAGGCGTGGAATTCTGATGTCCGAACCCACCTACAGCTGCCCGGCGCTGTTCATCTCGGCGCCTGCCTCCGGTCACGGCAAGACCACCATCACGGCTGCGCTGGCGCGGCTGTACCGCCGCCAGGGCAAGCGGGTGACGGTGTTCAAGACCGGTCCCGACTTCCTCGATCCCATGGTGCTGGAGCAGGCCAGCGGCCAGCCGGTAGCCAACCTCGACCTGTGGATGGCCGGGCAAGACCATGTGCGCCGCCAGGTCGCCCTGGCTGCGGCGCAGTCCGATGTGCTGCTGGTCGAAGGCGTGATGGGCCTCTACGATGGCGAACCCAGCAGCGCCGACCTGGCGCAGTTGCTGGGCATCCCGGTGGTGGCGGTGATCAATGCGCGCGGCATGGGCCAGACCATTGGCGCGCTGGCCCAGGGCTTGCTGGCCTACCGCCCCGAACTGAAGTTCGCCGGCGTGCTGGCCAATGGCGTGGCCAGCCCGCGCCACGCGCAGATGCTGCGTCAGGGCTTGCAGCACGCCCGCCCCTCGGTGCCGCTGCTGAGCGGCCTGCAGCGCGACCTGCAGTTCGCCTTGCCCGAGCGCCACCTGGGTCTGGTGGCCGCACCCGAGATCGCCGACCTCGACGCCCGCCTGGATGCGGTGGCCGAGCGCATGTCGGCCACCTCGCTGGCCAATCTGCCGGCATCGGTGGACTTCGGTACACCGCCCGAGGAGCGCAGTTTCCTGCGTCTGCTGGAAGGCAAGACCATTGCGGTGGCGCGTGACCTGGCCTTCTCCTTCATCTACACCGCCAACCTCGATCTGCTGCAACAGATGGGGGCGACCCTGGCGTTCTTTTCGCCGCTGGCCGACCAGGCCTTGCCGCCCTGCGATGCGGTGTGGCTGCCGGGCGGCTATCCCGAACTCTATCTGCAGACCCTGCAGGACGCCCAGCGCACCCAGTCCAGCCTGCGCGAACACGCCGCCGCCGGCAAGCCGCTCTATGCCGAATGCGGCGGTATGCTCTTCCTGCTGGAGACCATCATCGGCATGGACGGCGCCAGCGGCCGCATGTGTGGCGTGCTGCCCGGCCAGGCCGCGGTGCAGCCGCGCCTGCAGGGGCTGGGTTACCAGACCCTGTCGCTGAAGCTGCCGGGGGCGGTGGGCGAACATCTGCGCTGCCATACCTTCCACTATTCGCGCGCCGTGGTCGGGGCCGAATTCATGGCGCGCGGCGAGCGTCTGTTCGACTCCTCCGAGGGGGAAGTGGTGTACCGCCGCCAGCAGATCACCGCCAGCTACCTGCATGCCTGGTTCCGCTCGGCCCCGCGCACCGTGGCCGCGCTCTTCGGAGGCGCCGCCGCATGAATCCGCACCGCTACGCGCAGCCAGAGATCGACGCCATCTACCGCGTCATCCGCGAGCGGCGCGACATGCGTCACTTCCTGCCCGATGCGGTCGCGCCGGAGCTGCTGGAGCGCCTGCTGCAAGCAGCGCACCACGCGCCCAGCGTGGGCTTCATGCAGCCCTGGCGCTTCCTGCGCATCCGCAGCGCAGCGCTGCGGCGGCAGATCCATGCGCTGGTCGAGCAGGAACGCATCGCCACCGCGCAGGCCCTGGGGCAGCGCGAGCAGGAGTTCATGCGCCTGAAGGTGGAGGGCATCCTCGAATGCGGCGAAGTGCTGGTGGCGGCCCTGATGGACCAGCGCGAGCGCCATGTCTTTGGCCGCCGCACCATGCCGCAGATGGACCTGGCTTCGCTGTCCTGCGCGTTGCAGAACATGTGGCTGGCCGCACGGGCCGAAGGGTTGGGCATGGGCTGGGTCTCGCTGTTCGATCCGGCGGCGCTGGCGCAACTGCTGCGCATGCCCGATGGCGCCGCGCCGGTGGCGGTGCTGTGCCTGGGCCATGTGCCGGCCTTCTACGACAAGCCCATGCTGGAGCAGGAGCAATGGGCTGCGCGCCAGCCGCTGGCCGACCTGGTGTTCGACGATCATTGGCCCGCAGGTGAGGAAGGCTCAGCATGAATACCGCTCCTACCCGGCGCAGTCTCATCTTTGGCGGCGCACGTTCCGGCAAGAGCGCCCATGCCGAACGGCTGGCGCTGGCCGCGCTGGCGTCGCAGGCCCAGGCAGGCGGCGAGATCATCTATCTCGCCACCGCCAGCCGCAGCGCCAGCCGCGATGACGCCGAGATGCAACAGCGCATCGATCATCACCAGCAGCGCCGCAGCGAGCTGGGCGGACGCTGGCGCACCGTGGAAGAACCGCTGGCGCTGGGTGCGGCCTTGCGCGCCCATGCGCGGCCGGGTCAGGTGGTGCTGGTCGATTGCCTCACGGTCTGGCTGGCCAATCTGCTGTTTGCCGATGGCATCGAGTTTCCTGACGCCGGACCGATTACGCCTCCGCCGGCCTTCACCCGGCAGCGCGAGGATTTCCTGCTGGCCTTGCAGGAGGTGCGCGGCGAAGTGATCCTGGTCTCCAACGAGGTCGGCATGGGCATCGTGCCGCAGGGCGCGATCTCGCGCTGGTTCGTCGATGAGGCCGGACGCCTGAACCAGGCCGTGGCGGCCCAGTGCGAACGGGTGCAATGGGTGGCGGCAGGCTTGCCCCTGAGTTTGAAGGACTTGCCATGCTGATCGGCCTGTCGTGGCCCTGGCTGGCCGTGCTCATGGCGCTGGGCCTGGCCCTGGACCTGCGCCTGGGCGAGGCGCGGCGCTGGCATCCGCTGGTCGGTTTCGGGCGGCTGGCGCAGCGCATCGAGGCCGCGCTCAACCGGGCTCCCGGATTGCGGCTGCGCGGCGTGCTGGCCTGGGCGCTGGCGGTCTTGCCGCCGGTGCTGCTGGCGGCCTGGCTGATCGCGCAGACGCCCTGGTGGCTGGCCGCACTGCTGCATGCTGGACTGCTGTATTTCTGCATCGGCCTGCGCAGCCTGCGCGAACACACCTTGCCGATTGCCCAGGCGCTGGCGGCCGGTGAGCTGGAGCAGGCGCGCCGCCTGACTTCCTGGATCGTCAGCCGCGACACCCGCAGCGCCAGCGAAGAAGAGCTGGCCAAGGCGGGCGTGGAATCGCTGCTGGAAAACGGCAACGACGCCGTCTTCGGTACGCTGTTCTGGTTCCTCATCGCCGGCGGTCCGGGCGCCTTGCTGTTTCGGCTGTCCAATACCCTCGATGCGATGTGGGGCTACCGCAATGCGCGCTTCCTGTATTTCGGTTGGGCCGCTGCGCGCATCGACGATGCCTTGAACTGGTGTCCGGCGCGCCTGACGGCGCTGAGCTATGCCGTGCTCGGCCAGCGCCGGCAGGCCTTGGCCTGCTGGAAAGAACAGGCACCGGCCTGGAGCAGTCCCAATGCCGGCCCGGTGATGGCCGCGGGTGCAGGCGCGCTGGGCCTGGCCTTGGGTGGAGCCGCTGTCTACGACGGTGAAGTGGAGCAGCGTCCCTCGCTGGGTTGCGGCGCCGCTCCGCAAGGGGCCGACATCGTACGCGCCTGGCGGCTGGTGGCCATGAGTGCGGCGCTGTGGATGGCCGTGGTCGCCGCAATGGCCTTGCCGTGGCTGCTGGGAGGGGCGCTGCATGCTTGAACACGGCGGCAATCTCAACGACGCTGCACGGCATTATGGCCGCCCGCGTGCGCAATGGCTGGATGTCTCCACCGGCATCAATCCACAGCCCTATCCTGTGCCCGCACAACTGGCCGATGCCTGGCACCGCCTGCCCGAACCATCGGCGGCGCTGGAACAGGCTGCCTGCGACTACTATGGCGCGCCGCGCCTGCTGGCCGTGGCCGGCACCCAGGCCGCCATCCAGGCGCTGCCGCAACTGCGCCTGCGCCGCGATGGACGCCCGGCGCAGGTGGTGGTGGCCGCGCCCATCTATGCCGAGCATGCGCACTGCTGGCGGCGCTGCGGCCATGAGGTCAGCGAAGTCCCCTATGAGGCGCTGGACCAGGCCGTGCAGAGCCCGTCCTGCCAGGTGCTGGTGCTGTGCAATCCCAACAATCCCACGGGTGCGCTGGTGGAGCCGGAACGTCTGCTGCACTGGGCCGCGCAACTGGCTGAGCGCGGCGGCTGGCTGGTGGTCGATGAAGCTTTTGGCGACACGCTCACGCACTACAGCGTGGCCGCCCATACCAGCCAAGCCGGCCTGATCGTGTTGCGCTCGGTGGGCAAGTTCTTCGGACTGGCAGGCCTGCGCCTGGGCTTTGTCGCCGCTGCGCCGGAGCTGTTGGCCGAACTGGCGGACTGGCTGGGACCGTGGACCATCAGTGGCCCGGCCCAGCAGATCGGTTGCGCCGCCTTGCGCGACCGCGACTGGCAAGCGCAGACGCGCCAGCGCCTGCAGGTGCAAGGTCAGCGTCTGCAGCAGTTGCTGGCCCGGCATGGCATCGCAGCGCAGGGCACGGCCTTGTTCCAGTGGTGGCCTGAGCCACAGGCGCAGGCCTTCCACGCGTGCATGGCCGAAGCGGGCGTCTGGGTACGCCTGTTCACCCGAGGCGCAGGCGGCATCCGCATCGGCCTGCCGCCCGATGAAGCCGGCTGGCAGCGTCTGCATGAGGCCTTGACTACATGGAGCCAACGTGGCTGAGTTTCCCTTCCATACCCTGATGATCCAGGGCACCACTTCCGATGCCGGCAAGAGCACGCTGGCCGCCGCCCTGTGCCGCCTGCTGAAGAAGGACGGCGTGAGCGTGGCGCCCTTCAAGCCGCAGAACATGGCCTTGAACAGCGCCGTCACCAGTGACGGCGGCGAGATCGGTCGCGCCCAGGCCTTGCAGGCGCAGGCCGCCGGCATCGCCCCGCATACCGACATGAACCCGGTGCTGCTCAAGCCCTCCAGCGACACCGGCGCGCAGGTCATCGTGCACGGCAAGGTGCGCGCCGACATGAACGCCCGCGACTACCACCGCTACAAGACCGAAGCCATGCAGGCCGTGCTGCAATCCTATGCGCGCCTGCGGGCGCAGTACGCCTGCGTGATCGTCGAGGGCGCGGGCAGTCCGGCCGAGATCAACCTGCGCGCGCGCGATATCGCCAACATGGGCTTTGCCGAGGCGGTTGATTGCCCGGTCATCATCGTGGCCGACATCGATCGCGGCGGCGTCTTCGCGCATTTGACCGGCACGCTGGATTGTCTCTCCGAGAGCGAGCGGGCCAGGGTAATTGGCTTTGTCATCAACCGTTTCCGGGGTGATATCAGCCTCTTGCAAGCGGGACTGGACTGGCTGGAACAACGCACCGGCAAGCCGGTGCTGGCGGTACTGCCGTATCTGCATGGCCTGCATCTGGACGCCGAAGATGCGGTGGCGGCCACGCAGGAGGTCAAGGGCGATTTCCGCATCGTGGTGCCGGTCTTCCCGCGCATCAGCAACCACACCGATTTTGACGCGCTGCGCGCCCATCCCGGGGTCGATCTGCGTTTCATCGGACCGGGCCAGCCGGTGCCGCCGGCCGATCTCATCATCCTGCCCGGCAGCAAAAACACCCGCGGCGACCTGCGCTGGCTGCGGGAACACGGCTGGGAGGCGGCCATCGCGCGCCACCTGCGCTATGGCGGCAAGGTGATCGGCATCTGTGGCGGCTTCCAGATGCTGGGGGAGAGCGTGGATGACCCGCACGGCGTGGAAGGCGCGCCGGGCAGCAGCGTCGGACTCGGACTGCTGGCGATGCGCACCGAGCTCACCCGGGACAAGCGGCTCTTGCAGGTCAGCGGCCACTGCGCTGTTGGCGACAGGAGCGCGCCGGTGCGCGGCTACGAAATCCACATGGGGGTGTCATCCGGCGCGGCGCTGGAGCGCCCGGCCTTCGTCATCGAAGGCCGTGGCGAGGGCGCGCAATCGGCCGATGGACAGATACTGGGCAGCTACCTGCACGGCATGTTCGACACGCCGCAAGCCTTGGGTGCGCTGCTGGACTGGGCTGGACTGACGGGCGCCGAGCCGGTGGACCTGGATGCGCTGCGCGAGGCCAGCCTGGAACGCCTGGCCGAATCCTGCCGGCCCTTGTATGAGGCCTTGCAGCGCGTGCCTACGCGCTTTGGCCGGACGTGATACGACCTGATGCCAAAGAAAATCCCGGCCTTGCGGGCCGGGATGCGGGTGGGGGGAGGGCGGCCACTGATGAGGATCAGGCCAGGGCTTCCTTGGCGGCTTCTTCCGGGGTCAGGCCGTCGTAGAACAGGTCGGTGAACCACTCCACCTGTTCTTCGATATGCTCCTGCGCCTGGTCCAGCGTGGCGCCGCCCTTGACCAGGAATTGCTCGACTTCGGTACACCATTGGATCAGGGCTTCGGTTTCCGGGTCCAGTTTCTCTTTCTTGGGCATGATGACTCCTTGCTTCGGTGATGATGGGCGTGAGTGCCCTGTGCAAGGATAGGCCAAAGTGGCCGTGCCTGTGCACTTTTATTGCGGGTGCTTCATTGCAGCGCCTGACTGCTACTGCTACTGCTGCTGGTGTTGCCGCCGGCCAGGCTGCTGGCCAGCACCGCCGCCGCCGAGCGCGTCTCCACCCCCAGCTTGACGAAGATGTGCTCCAGGTGCTTGTTGACCGTGCGCGGGCTCATGCCGAGGATCTCGGCGATATCGCGGTTGGTCTTGCCCTTGCCCAGCCATAGCAGCACATCACTCTCGCGCGGGGTCAGGCGGCAGCCTTCCAGCGTGGGGGGGAGGCTCGCACCGTCTTCCGGGCGGGCCGCTGCACCGGTCGGTTTTTCTTCCAGCACCAGGCTGACCCCGTGTCCCTGGCCGGGGCCGGACAGGGTGATGTGCAATTCTCCCTGTGGCTGACGCACGATCAGCGGCGCGACCTGGTCCAGGCTCTCGCCCTGGCGCTGGCGCACCAGTTGTTCGTTGAGCCAGACCTGTAGCGCGGCGGGCAGCTTGTGGCTGGCGGGGGCGGTCGGGCCGTAGTACTTTTCCAGCCATTGCGAGGCCTTGCTGGTCAGCCACATCGGCAGGCCATTGCCCCCCAGCACGATCACCGCATGGGCCGCATGTTCCAGCGCACCCCGGGCTTGCACCATCATGCGCGCCGTGCGGATGTGTGCGCCGATGCGGGCCACCACTTCCTGCGGGCGGATGGGCTTGGTGACGTAATCGATGCCGCCGACCTCGAAGCCTCTGACCACATGCTCGGTCTCCGACAGGCCGGTCATGAACACCACCGGCACATGCGCCACGCGCCTGACCTGCTTGATGCGGCGGCAGGTCTCGAAGCCGTCGATGCCGGGCATCATCGCGTCCAGCAGGATCAGGTCGGGCGTGATGTGGTCCAGCCGTTCCAGCGCGCTCAGGCCATCGGTGGCCACCAGCACGATATGGCCGCTGTCGTCGAGGGCGTCGGACAACATGGCCAGGTTGTCGGGCATGTCATCGACGATCAGGACCACGTGTCTATCGAACGTCGTTGAGATCATGTCGGATCAGCTCCTTGATGCGGGAGACATATTCATTGAGGCGGAATTGCCGGACCAGTTGCCGCAGTTCGGTGGTGAAGGGCAGGTAGGCCGGGTCCTGGCGTTCGAGGGCGTCGAGCTGGCGCACAATTTCCTTGGCATAGCCGATGCTGCCCAGTTCCAGCAGGGTGGCCAGCTTCTCTTGCGTGGGCACCAGCATCAAGGCTTGCGGCGCTGGCGGATGGGCTGCTGGCGTCGGTGCGTCTGCCACCGCCACCCAATCCAGTTGCAGATGCTGACGGATCTTGCCCAGCAATTCGTGATACGAGACCGGCTTGACCACGAAATCATTCACCAGCGGCGGCTCGTTGCGCTCGTGCAGGTTCTCGAAGGCATTGGCCGAGACCAGCAGGATGGGCAGCTGCGTCAGTCCGCGCGCGCGGATGGCGCGCGCCACGGTCCAGCCATCCATCTGCGGCATGGCGATATCCAGCAGCACCAGGTCGGGCAGCGCGTGGCCCAGCGTCTCCATGCAGGCCAGGCCGCTGTCGGCCTCGCTCACCGTAAATCCCAGCGGCATGAGCATGTCCTTGAGCAAGCGCCGTTGCGAGGCCTGGTCGTCCACCACCAGGATGTGGCGCGAAGGACCGGCATAGCCCGACATGTGGTCTTCCAGCTTGATGCGCGGACGCGGCACATGGACTTCCGGCAGGTAGATCTTGAGATGGAAACTGCTGCCCTGGCCGACCTGGCTTTGCACGCTCAGCTCGCCTCCCATGATGTGCACTAGCATGCGGCTGATGGCCAGGCCCAGCCCGGTGCCGATGTCTTCGCGCAGGTTGGCGGCGCTGCTGCGTTCGAAGGGCAGGAAGATGCGTTCGAGGTCGTCGTGGGCAATGCCGATGCCGGTATCGATGACGTCGAAGTAGGCGATCTCGCGCGCGTAGCGCAGCCTGAGCGTGACGCCGCCGTGGTCGGTGAACTTGACCGCATTGCCCAGCAGGTTGATGAGGATCTGGCGCAGCCGCTTCTGGTCGGCGTGGACGATCTGCGGCAGGCGACCGGTCTTGTCGAAGCGGAAGTGCAAGCCCTTTTGCTCTGCCTGCGGGGCGAACATGCCCACGATCTGTTCCAGGAAGGCTTCCAGCGCCAGTTCGTCGGAGGCCAGGCGCATCTTGCCGGCCTCGATCTTGGCGATGTCGAGCAAGCCATCGATGAGGCTCAGCAGGTGTTCGCCGCTACGGCGGATGACGCCGATGGCGTCCTTGCGCGCCGGTGGGATGGTGGCGTCCACATGCAGGATCTGGGCATAGCCGAGGATGCTGTTCAAGGGCGTGCGCAATTCATGGCTCATACCGGCCACGAAGCGGCTCTTGGCCAGGTTGGCCGATTCGGCCGCTTCCTTGGCGCGCTGCAGTTCGGCGTCGGTCTGCTTGTGGGCTTCGATCTCTTGCAGCAGCAGGTTGGTCTGGCGTTCCGATTCTTCCTGGGCGACGGCGCGGCTCTCATTGGTCAGCACCAGCCACCAGGCGCCCACGCCGACCACCACCAGCAACAGGCAGAACAGCTTGATGAAGACGCTGCGCAGCGAAGCCGGGGCATCCAAACCGCTGCCGGAGAGGTCGGCCATTTGCTGGAAGTACAGCATCCACAGCACCACCGCCAGGCCCCCGGCCAGCAGGCCGAAGACGCTCAGGTAATGGCCGATGCGGGTATTGAGCTTGACGGCGAAGCGCGCCGGGATGAGCTGGCGCAGGGTGTGCAGGATCTGGTTGGGCAGCCGCGCGCGCGGCGTCTTGCAACGGTCCTTGCAGCGCGCATCCAGCGAGCAGCACAGGGAACAGATCGCGCCCTGGTAGGCCGGGCAATGGGCCATGTCGGGCGTTTCGAAGGCATTGCCGCAGATCACGCAGGCCAGCACCGGCTGCGCCTGGCCGGGCGTGACGGGCCGATAGTTCTGTTCGGACAGCGTATCGCGCCGGGCGATGTAGTAGCGGCTGCCGGTGGCCAGCGCGATCAGCGGGGCGCTCGCCAGCGCTGTTCCCAACGCGATGAAGGGCGCCATGGCGGCCACCGTCTTGCCCAGCGCGCCCGACATGGCCAGCGTGGAGAGCAGGGTGGCGATGGCCATCGAGCCGACCCCGACCGGGTTCACGTCATACAGGTGGGCGCGCTTGAATTCGATGTGGGCGGGGCTCAAGCGCAGCGGCTTGTTGATGACCAGGTCGGCCACCACCGCGCCGATCCAGGAAATGGCGACCAGGCTGTAGAGCGCCAGCACATGTTCCAGCGCATTGAATACGCCCAGCTCCATCAGCAGCACCGCGATCAATACATTGAAGACCAGCCACACCACCCGGCCCGGATGGCTGTGTGTGAGGCGGGCAAAGAAATTGGACCAGGCCAGCGAGCCGGCATAGGCGTTGGTCACATTGATCTTGATCTGCGACACCACCACGAAGAGCACCACCGCCCCCAGCGCCAGGGCGGGGTTGCCGAACACATACTGGTAGCCCACCAGGTACATCTGGGTCGGCTCTACCGCGCGCGCCATCGGCACCTCATGCTGGATGGCCAGGAAGGCCAGCAGCGCACCGCCCAGCATCTTGGCTCCGCCCAGCAATATCCAGCCGGGACCGGCCAGCAGCAGGGCGCTCCACCAGCGGCCCCGGTTGGCCGGCGTCTTCTGCGGCAGGAAGCGCAGGAAGTCCACCTGCTCGCCCACCTGGGCAATGAGCGAGAAGGCCACCGTAGCGGCTGCGCCGAAGAGCGTCAGGTTGAAGGAACTGCCTTCCTCGGCGCGACCGGCAAAGCTCATCAGGTTGGATAGTGCATCCGGTTCCTTGTAGAGCACGCAGACATAGGGCAGCACCAGCAGCACCAGCCACAGCGGCTGGGTCCACATCTGCAGGCGGTTGATGAGGGTGATGCCGTAGGCCACCATGGGGATGATGATGATGGAGCACAGCACATAGCCATAGACCAGCGGCAGGCCGAAGTAGATCTCGATGGCCTGGGCCATGATGGCCGCCTCCAGCGCAAAGAAGATGAAGGTGAAGCTGGCGTAGATCAGCGAGGTGATGGTCGAGCCGATGTAGCCAAAGCCGGCGCCGCGCGTGAGCAGGTCCATGTCCACCCCGTAGCGGGCGGCGTAGTAGCAGATCGGCAGGCCCGTGAGGAAGAACAGCAGCACCACGCAGGCGATGGCCCAGAAGGCGTTGGTGAAGCCATAGCTCAGGGTGATGGCGCCGCTGATGGCTTCCAGCGCCAGGAAGGAAGTCGCCCCCAGGGCCGTATTGGCCAGGCGGAACTCCGACCAGCGGCGGAAGGACAGGGGTGTGTAGCGCAGCGCATAGTCTTCCAGGGTTTCGTTGGCGACCCAGGTGTTGTAGTCGCGCCGGACCTTGACGATGCGTTGTGTGGCGGGATGGGTCACGTTGGCTTGGGCGGATGGAGTGGCTGGGGGCAATGACTGCCCATAGGGACAAGCAATTTTCAAACCATTGCGGCGGCAAGGGCATACGTCAAATGACGTATGCCCTTGGCCCTGCGCCGCAGGCTTTCACCACAATGCAGCACGCCGGCGCGGGCCTGTTGCGCGCAGGCCGGGGAGGTCTGCACCAAGAGCAGGCGCGCCACGTTCAAAAGCTGTGCAGTGCGCCTCCCCCCTGCGCACCGGAGCTTACGTCAATCAACGTATTGTTGCGCCGCATCGCGACTCCTATTCTGCGTCCCAGAACGACAGGCCGCCGCAGCCATCCAGCCGGTCCCGCCGCGCCGTTCCCTGCTTTTGTTGCCGCCACGCAGCTGTCATCACGAGTCCAACAACAACGCCCGAAAGGAGTACCGCATGTCGCATTCCTCGTCTTCCCATCCGCCCTCGTTCCCACGCCGCAAGATCCTCATGGGCCTGGCTGCCGGGGCGGCAGCAGCGGCCCTGCCGGGCATGGCCTCGGCGCAGCAGTATCCGACCGCCAAGGTCAACACCACCAAGCTGGCCATCACCGATACCGAAGTCACGGTCGGCCAGTTGCACTCGGCCACCGGCACCATGGCCATCAGCGAGACCGGTTCGATCCAGGCCGAGCGCCTGGCCATCGACCAGATCAATGCCATGGGCGGCATCCTGGGGCGCAAGATCAAGATCATCCAGGAAGACGGCGCCAGCGACTGGCCGACCTTCGCCGAAAAGGCCAAGAAGCTGCTGGAAAACGACCGCGTGGCGGCCGTCTTCGGCTGCTGGACCTCGGCCTCGCGCAAGGCGGTGCTGCCGGTGTTCGAGAAGGACAACGGCCTCTTGTACTACCCGACCTTCTACGAAGGCCTGGAGCAATCCAAGAACGTGTTCTATACCGGGCAGGAGGCGACGCAACAGGTGCTGGCCGGCCTGAACTGGGTGGCCAAGGAAAAGAAGGCCAAGACCTTCTTCCTGGTCGGCTCCGACTACATCTGGCCGCGCACCTCCAACAAGATCGCCCGCAAGCACATCGAGAACGTGCTCAAGGGCTCGGTGGTGGGCGAGGAATACTACCCGCTGGGCAATACGCAATTCGGTTCGCTGATCAACAAGATCAAGCTGAAGAAGCCGGACGTGATCTTCGCCGACGTGGTGGGAGGCTCCAACGTCGCCTTCTACAAGCAGTTGAAGGCCGCCGGCGTGACCGCCAAGACCCAGAACCTGCTGACCATCTCGGTGACCGAGGATGAAATGCTGGGCATTGGCGGCGAGAACGTGGAAGGCTTCTTTGCCTCGATGAAGTATTTCCAGAGCCTGGACAACGCCAACAACAAGAAATTCGTGGCCGAATTCAAGGCCAAGTTCGGCGCCAACTCCGTCATCGGCGACGTGACGCAAGCAGCCTATCTCGGCCCCTGGCTGTGGAAGGCGGCCGTGGAAAAGGCCGGCAGCTTCGACGTTGACAAGGTGGTGGCGGCGTCACCCGGCATCGAACTCAAGACTGCGCCGGAAGGCTACGTCAAGGTCCACGAAAACCATCACCTGTGGAGCAAGACCCGCATCGGCGAGGCGCAGAAGGATGGCCAGTTCAAGGTGGTCTACGAGTCCGAGCTGATCGAGCCGAATCCCTTCCCCAAGGGCTACCAGTAAGGCGGTCCGGCCGGTGCCGCACCGGCCCTTCGTGCAGCAAAGCGGCGGCGTCTGTAGTGACATGCGGGCGCTGCCGCCCCTTCCTCAATCTGTAACTCTGCCCCGTCGGGAGTCAACATGGTTTCTCTATCCGAATTCGGCGCCATCTTCGCCATGCAGGGCTTCAATGGCCTCTCGGTCTTCTGCGTGCTGCTGCTGATGGCGCTGGGCCTGGCCATCATCTTCGGGCAGATGGGCGTGATCAACATGGCCCACGGTGAATTCCTCACCATCGGCGCCTACATCACCTACCTGCTGTCGCACCTGACCACCACCTATGCGCCGGCCTTGCAGCCGTTCTATTTCTTCGTGGCCATCGTGTTGTCCTTTGCCGTGGCCTATGGCGTCGGTTATCTCTCCGAACTGCTGCTCATCAGCCGCCTCTACAAGCGTCCGCTCGATACGCTCCTGGCGACCTGGGGCCTGTCGCTGGCGATGCAGCAGACCTTCCGTTCCATCTTCGGCGCCAAGGAGGTCAGCGCCACCTTGCCGGATTGGCTCATGGGTTCCTTCAAGCCGACCGACGACATCGACATCCCCTTGAATGGTCTCTTCATGATGGGGCTCACGGTGCTGCTCACCGGGGCCATCTTCGTGCTGCTGTTCCGTTCGCGCTGGGGCCTGCAGGTGCGCGCCACCATGCAGAACCGGGTCATGAGCGGGGCGGTGGGCATCAACACCCGCAAGGTCGATCGCACCACCTTTGCACTGGGCTGCGGCGTGGCGGGAGTGGCTGGTGCTGCTTTCACCACCATCGGTTCCACCGGCCCCACCAGCGGTTCGCTCTACATCGTCGATACCTTCCTGGTGGTGGTCTTCGGTGGCGCGCAAAGCCTGGTCGGCACCATCGCCTCGGCCTTCTCGATTGCCCAGACCCAGTCCACGGCGGAATTCTTCCTGACCGGTTCCATGGCCAAGGTGCTCACGCTGTCGGCGGTGATCCTGATCCTGATGCTGCGTCCGCAAGGGCTGTTCTCGGTGAAGGTGCGCAAGTGATCAGCGCTTCCTACAGATCAAACAATTCGTGCGAGGTCCGATGATGAATGCAGCCTATGAAAAACTGCTGGGCGGGCGCTCCGGTGCGCTTGGCCTCCTGGTGATGGCGGCGCTGCTGCTGGTGGTGTTCCCGCTGACGATGGACATGTTCCGTCTCAATCTGGTGGGCAAGTACTTGTCCTACGCTTTCGTGGCTGTCGGCCTGGTGCTGTGCTGGGGCTATGGCGGCATCCTCAGCCTGGGGCAGGGCGTGTTCTTCGGTCTGGGCGGCTATTGCATGGCCATGTTCCTCAAGCTCGAAGCCTCCGACCCCATCAGCACCAAGATCCAGTCTACGCCGGGCATTCCCGACTTCATGGACTGGAACCAGATCACCGCCTTGCCGGCCATGTGGGAGCCGTTCCACAGCTTTGCCTTCACCGTCTTTGCGGTGCTGGCGGTGCCGACCGTGCTGGCCATGCTGATCGGTATGGCGATGTTCAAGCGCCGCGTGGGGGACGTGTATTTCTCCATCGTCACGCAGGCCATTGCGGCCATCCTGTCCATCCTCATCATCGGCCAGCAAGGCCTGACCGGGGGTGTGAACGGCATCACTGACTTGAAGACCCTGATGGGCTGGGATATCCGCACCGACCACGCCAAGCTGGTGCTGTATTTCGTCAATGCCGGATTGCTGTTTGGCTGCATCCTGTTCGGTCGCTACGTGCTGGGCTCCAAGCTGGGCCGCTTGCTGGTGGCCATGCGCGACAAGGAAGAGCGGGTGCGGTTCTCCGGGTATGACGTGGCCAGCTTCAAGGTCTTTGTCTTCTGCGTGGCGGCCATGTTCTCGGCCATCGGCGGGGCCATGTTCACGCTGCAGGTCGGCTTCATGTCGCCATCCTTCGTGGGCATCGTGCCTTCCATCGAAATGGTGATCTTTGCGGCAGTGGGTGGGCGCATGTCGCTGCTGGGTGCGGTGTATGGAACGCTGCTGGTGAACTTCGGCAAGACCTATTTCTCCGAGACCTTCCCCGAACTGTGGCTGTTCCTGATGGGCGGACTCTTCATCGCGGTGGTGATGTATTTCCCCAATGGCCTGGCCGGACTCTGGCAGACCCAGGGCAAGCGCCTGATGGACAAGCTGCGCGGCGAACCCAAAAAAACGGCTCTGGCCGCCACCGAGCCAGTCAAGCCTGCATCCCGCCCGAGCATCCCTGAAACCAAGCGCGACGGCATCGAGCCCGGCGCCACCCTGGAGGCCAGCAAATGAGCGAGAACCCCATCGGTTTCGAATCGGACGCCCATCCGGTCCTGGCCATCGAAGACCTGACCGTGTCCTTCGACGGTTTCAAGGCCGTGGACAAGCTCAATCTCTACGTGCAGCGCAATGAGGTGCGCGTGGTGATCGGCCCCAACGGTGCGGGCAAGACCACGGTGCTGGATCTGATCTGCGGCAAGACCCGCGCTACCTCCGGCAGCATCAAGTTCAACAACCACGAACTGACCAAGATGAGCGAGCACGCCATCGTGCGGGTAGGCGTCGGACGCAAGTTCCAGACCCCTTCCATCTACGAGAACCTCTCCGTGTTCGAGAACCTGGAGATGTCCTTCCCGCGTGGCCGCAAGGTGTTCGGTGCGCTGACCTTCAAGCGCTCGCCGGATGTGGTGGCGCGGGTGGAGGCGGTGGCCGCCGAGATCTTCCTGCAAGAGCAACTGCACACCCAGGCCGACCTGCTCTCGCACGGCCAGAAGCAGTGGCTGGAGATCGGCATGCTGCTGATGCAGGAGCCGGAGCTCTTGATGCTGGATGAACCGGTGGCCGGCATGAGCGTGTCCGAACGCGAAAAGACCG